>SXGS01217205.1_pt1 | contig 14799 bp, 26 predicted proteins | sample 3174681 | NCBI WGS metagenome assembly SXGS01 (sample SAMN11356861, study PRJNA531348) | freshwater metagenome | isolation source: freshwater sample F1-80 | place: China: Fuxian Lake, Yuxi | collected 2017-12-25
GGCAAAGGGCTCATCCAAGAGCAGAAACTGGGGAGCGATGACCAGGGCTCTCGTAATCTCCAAGCGGCGCCGCTCCCCTCCGGACAAGGCGTAGGCTTTACTCTGACGCAACGCGGTCAGGTCCAGCTCCTTCAGAAGGGCCTCCGACCGAAGAACCCGTTCCTGAGGAGCCAGGTCAAGCATCTCCAGAATGGCCAGGATGTTTTCTTCCACTGTGAGCCGGCGAAAGACCGAGGATTCCTGAGGCAAATAGCCGATCCCCAGCCGAGCCCGTTTGAACATCGGCAAACTGGTAATGGTCGCGCCATTAAGCTGAATCTCGCCCGCATCCGGCGGACACAAACCCACCACCATATCGAAGATGGTCGTCTTACCGGCTCCATTTGGACCCAGCAACCCGACAACTTCTCCGGCTTTGATCTCCAGGCTGACCCCCTTGACCACCTGTCGTCCTTTGAAGGCCTTGACCAACCCATGGGCCTCCAGCCGGGGAGCTGTCCCGGCCGGACCAACAACCGATTCGCATGCAGAGGTCGCACCAACCTGCATCAGCGCCCCCCTCCCGGCTCTGGTTCAATCAGGACGCGCGACTCTCCTTCCACCACGCTGCGATCCTCCGCCAGGTACATGGTAATGACCTTGCCCGTCACCTTGGTGCCCTTCTGCCAGGCAATCGGCTCGCCTGTCAGGACGATTTTTTCGCCTTCCTCGTAGTACACCGCCCTCTCACAGGTGGCCGTCCCCCCTTCTTTTTCAATTTTCACGCGCCCGGTTGCCTCCACCATGCTGATCGACTTGGACCCGGCCGTCGGCAGGGCCCCCTCCCCAACCTTGGGCTTCTTCTCCCCCTCAGCTGAATGAACGGGGCTCGGGTCGGATGGCTTTTCTCCGGGCGTCTCTTTGGGTTTGAACGATACCACCATCGCATCCGAATGCACCACCAGCGCACCCTTGATCAGCACGACAGTCCCTTCGAAATACGCCTTATTTTCCTGATTGCGGACCGTCATCTTCTGCGCCGTGATCGTCGTCGCCTGGCCCTCAGACGGTCCGGATTTGACAGTCCCCGTCTCTGCTGAAACCGCAACGGAGGCCACAAGCCAGACGAATACCGCGAGGCTACGGGACCAAATCCACACGCACATTCTCGAGCACCTGAAATTCTTCAGCATCCAGGAGTCCTTTAAAACCTCGGCCTCTGACCTTCAGCCCATGGCCTAAGATGGTCACCGGGTCCTTTGTCGTAATAGTCCGCCGCTCATCCGTCCAAGTCAGATGATTGCTCACAACGGTATAGCCCCCCTCCAACTGCACAACGATCGGCTTTATCCGGTTGGCAAGCATAAAGTCTTTGGTCGCGAGGTTCACCGTCCCCTCCTCGCCGGTCAGTTTCATTTCCCATCCTTTGGCACCATACAGGGTAACTTCGACGGCCTCGAGGGCAGCGCGTTTCTCCGTCTCGAAGACTCGAGCCCGCTGGGCATGCACCTCCCATTGCACAACCCCCGCTCTGGCTTGGGTGAAACGGAACTGATCGATGCCGGCATCCGACTTCCCGAGCACGGCTTGGCTTGAAGTACTCGGCGACGGACCCGTCTCTACTTTGGTGCCCAAGAGGTACAGCAAGAAGGAGACCAGGATGCCCGTCATAGCCAGGAGGCTACGTCGAATCCAACGCTCCCACATGCCGTGGGCTAACCCATCGGGTTGAAATACAATCATCGCTCGGGCACGATTTTAGCAGAGGGCAGGAGGCAAGTAAACAAACGCCCCGCTGGAAGCCACGGTCATGGCCTCCCAGCAGGGCATCACACTATCGACAAGGGTGCGAGACGGTCAGGACGCAGTCGCAGAAGAAGATGCCGTGGCCCCCGCATCGGAGGACCCCTTAGTCATCGGCTTGCTCGCCTTCCCCGTGACAGGCTTTTCAGGCTGGCTTTGAGCGGCCGCGCGCTTGGCCACCAACTCAATGGCCACCATGGCGGCAGTATCCCCGACCCGACGCCGGGTCTTGATCAGACGCGTGTATCCACCCTGGCGTTCAGCGAACCGTCCGGCCACGTCATCGAACAACTTGGACACCACGGCCTTGCTGCGAAGGAATCCGAGAGCACGTCGGCGCGCCGGCAAGTCACCTTGCTTTCCAAGCGTGATCATCCGATCTGTGAAGCTGCGGATCTCCTTGGCCTTGGCCTCGGTCGTCTCGATCCGCTCGTGTTCGAGCAAGGATGTGACCAAGCTCCGGAACAACGCCCGTCGGTGATTGGTGTTTCGCCCTAGCTGCCTGCCTCGCTTTCTATGACGCACAGCTCCCTCTCTTTCAGCCTTCGTGCTTGGCGCTGGATTCCGCAGCCGAGACCGAGTCCAGCTTCATGCCCAGGCTTAGTCCCATCTCGGTCAGGATTTCCTTGATCTCGTTCAATGACTTCTTTCCGAAATTCTTCGTCTTGAGCATTTCCATTTCGGTCTTCTGCACCAGATCCGCAATCGTCTTGATGTTCGCGTTCTTGAGGCAGTTGGCGGCCCGGACGGACAGCTCAAGCTCATTCACGCTCCGGAAGAGATTCTTATTGATCTCTCTCCGCTCATCATCCTTGCGCGCCTGCGGAACGGCTTCACCCTGCTCTTCGGGATGGATAAAGATGGTGAGGTGATCCCGCAGAATACCCGCGGCCGTAGACAAGGCGTCCTGGGGCGTAATGCTGCCGTCGGTCCAGACCTCCAGCAACAGTTTGTCATAATCCGTCACCCGTCCCACCCGCGCATTTTCAACGTGGAAGTTGACCCGCTTCACGGGAGAATAAATCGAGTCCACCGCGACGACCCCGATGGGCAGCCCCTCTTCTTTGTTGCGTTCAGCCGGCACGTAGCCGCGCCCCGGGCTGATCACCAGTTCCATATCAAGCGTCGCTTCCTTGTCCAGGGTCGCAACGTGCAAGTCCCGGTTCAGGACCGTCAGATCCGCATCATGGATGATATCCGAACCTTTGGCCTCGCCGGGCCCTTTCTTGCGAAGCCGCACCGTCTTCGGCTTATCCGTGTGCAGTTTGAAACGAAGGCCCTTCACGTTGAGAATGATGGCCGTCACGTCCTCGGTCACACCGGGAATCGTCGAAAACTCATGCAGGACCCCTTCGATCCGCACGGTCGTCACCGCCGCGCCGGTGAGAGAGGACAACAACACGCGCCGGAGGGAATTGCCGATGGTCGTCCCGAACCCCCGCTCAAACGGTTCAGCCGTGAACTTCCCGTAGACCGCCGACAGCGTGTCCTTCTCGGCTTCGACCCGAATCGGGACTTGGAAGTCCTTCATTGCCTTGATCATAGTCCCCCCTTACCTCATCTGCCTGACCCGCGTGCTTGGAGGCCGCCATGCGCGGCCCGCAACCACCAGCAGATCTTCGCTATCTGGAATATAATTCGACGACCAATTGTTCATTGACCGGCAACTGGATCTCCTCTTTCGTCGGAATTCCGCGTACGGTTCCCTTGAACGCGGCCCGATCCAATTCCAGCCATGCGGAAATCCCACGTCCTTCCACCGCATCCAGCGCGGCCAGAACGGACGCGATCTCGCGGCTCTTCGGGCGAACCTCGACGATATCCCCGGCCTTAACCGTATAGGAGGCCACGTCGGTTTTTCTTCCGTTGACCAACAAATGCCCATGGTTGACCAACTGCCGCGCCTCTTTACGAGAGGAGGCAAACCCCAGCCGGTAGACCACATTGTCGAGTCGGCACTCCAACAGCTTCAGCAGATGGTCGCCCGTAATGCCGGTGCGTCGTTCCGCGCGACCAAACACGCCGCGAAACTGACTCTCCTGCAGCCCATAGATCCGCCGCAGCTTTTGCTTTTCGCGCAACTGCGCACTGTACTCGGAGATGCGCTGACGCCCCTGCCCATGCTGCCCAGGCGGATAGCTCCGGCGCTCGATTGCACACTTTTCAGTCATACACCTCGTGCCCTTGAGAAACAGCTTTTCGCCTTCTCGCCGACACAGTCGACAGACAGGGCCTCTGTACTTCGCCACTGTGCTCTCCTTCCCTTCTGCGCCTACACGCGCCGCCGTTTGGGCGGCCGGCAACCATTGTGCGGGATCGGCGTGACATCCCGGATGAGATTAATCCGAAGACCCGCCGCCTGCAGGGATCGGATCGCAGACTCCCGCCCGGAGCCTGGACCATTCACATACACATCCACCTGTCGCATCCCATGTTCCATCGCCTTCTTCGCCGCAGCCTCGCCGGCCTTCTGCGCCGCAAATGGAGTGCTTTTACGCGACCCCTTGAACTGCTGGCTCCCGGAACTGGCCCATACCACCGAATTCCCGCTCATGTCGGTGATCGTCACAAGCGTGTTATTGAACGACGCTTGAATGTGGGCGATCCCGCTTTGGACCACCTTCCGCTCTTTTTTCTTGCCCTTCTTGACACTCATGCTGGTATCCCCTCAGTTCCCGTCAGACTCGGCTACGCTCCGCTGGAGGCCCCGGATGGTTTGCGGGCTTTTCCCATCGACGCCCTGCGCCCCTTCCTGGTCCGCGCGTTGGTCTTCGTTCGTTGCCCTCGAACCGGGAGGCTTTTTCGATGCCGCAGTCCTCGGTAGGTTCCCGTGTCGACCAAACGCTTGATATTCATCGAGACCTCTTTACGAAGGTCTCCTTCGACCTTGTGATCCCGCTCGATGATTTCACGGAGCTTGACGATCTCGTCCTCGCTCAGATCCTTCACGCGGGTCGCGCCCTCTACGCCGGCCTTCTTGGCGATCTGCGCAGCAGTTGTGCGCCCGATCCCGAAGACATAGGTCAGCCCGATGTCTACCCGCTTCTCTCTCGGCAAATCCACTCCGGCGATCCGAGCCATAATCCCCCCTCGACGCGCGTCCGATTGAGCCTACCCCTGACGTTGTTTGTGTCGCGGATTCTCGCAGAGCACCCGCACGACTCCCCGTCGACGAATGACCTTGCACTTCGAACAAATGGGTTTGACGGACGATTTAACTTTCATAGGTATTCCTCGTGAATCACTTGAACCGGTAGGTGATGCGCCCCCGCGTCAGGTCGTATGGAGACATCTCCACCGTTACCTTGTCGCCCGGCAGGATCCGAATAAAATGCATCCGCATCTTGCCGGAAATATGGGCGAGGACCACGTGATCATTGTCCAGCTTCACCCGGAACATGGCGTTCGGAAGCGTTTCCGCCACGGTTCCCTGCACTTCAATGACATCCTCTTTGGGCATTCGTCCTACAGCTTTGTTAAAATCTGCGCAGGCCCCTCGGCCTGGATCGCAATGGTATGTTCAAAATGGGCGGACAGGCTCCCGTCTTTCGTGACCGCCGTCCATTGGTCATCCAGAACACGCACGCCGCTCCGGCCCATATTGACCATCGGCTCGATTGCCAGCACCATCCCGACTTGCAGGCGCGGTCCTTGCCCCGGCTTCCCGTAGTTTGGGACTTGCGGCTCTTCGTGCAACTGGCGTCCGATGCCGTGGCCGACGAAGTCGGTCACGACCGAAAAACCGGCCGCCTCGGCATGTTGCTGGACGGCATGGGAAATATCGGACAGCCGGTTTCCGACCCGCGCTTGCTCGATCCCCTTGTAGAGCGCTTCCTCTGTCACGCGCAACAACTCGGCCACCTCCGGCGCAATCGACCCGACCGGCACCGTCATGGCCGCGTCCCCGTAGAATCCCTCCACGATGGCGCCCAGATCCAGCCCGACGATATCCCCCTCTTTCAACATCCTCCGCGAGGAGGGAATCCCGTGCACGACCTGGTCGTTGACCGATGCGCAGAGCGTCTTCGGATAGCTCCGATAGCCTTTAAAGGCCGGAATCCCGCCCCGTGAACGGATGTGCTCTTCCGCGATGCGATCCAAGTCTTCCGTGGTGATGCCCGGGCGCACCGCTTGCTTCAAGGCCTGCAACGTCTCGGCCACGACTTTCGACGCCCTGGCCATGATCGCAATCTCCTCGGGAGTCTTGAGGATGATCACGCCAAGCCTTGCGCCGCCAACACGTTCAGCAACCGCCCCTGCACTGCATCGATCGGCCCGGCCCCGTCCAGGTCAGAGAGGAGGCCGCGCTGACGATAGTAGGCGATCAACGGCGCGGTCTGCTCCTCATAGACGGTCAGCCTGGTTTCCACGGCTTCCTTGCGATCATCGCTGCGCTGAACCAGTGCGCTCTTGCACTGGTCGCACACCCCCTCGCTCTTGGGCGGCGCAAAATCGACGTGATAGACCGCCTGGCACTTCGGGCAGTTGCGCCGCCCGCTCAGACGCCGCACCACATCGGTTCGCGGCACCACGACATTGAGTACCCGATCAAGCGGCTTCCCGCTTGCGCCAAGAATCGCGGCCAGTTCCTCGGCTTGCCCGACCGTGCGGGGGAAACCATCCAACAGGAACCCTCCGACGCAACCGGGTTCCGCCAATTTCGCCTTCACAATGCCCACCACAACCGAATCCGGAACGAGCGTGCCCCGATCCATGCAGGCCTTGGCCTCAAGGCCCAGTGGCGTCTGGTTTCGGACCGCCTCCCGAAGGATGTCGCCGGTCGAAATCTTCGGCAGACGAAAGCGGGCTGCGATTCGCTCGGCTTGAGTCCCCTTGCCGACACCCGGCGCACCGAGAAAGACGAGCCGCATTAGTGCGCCCTACCCACTACGCCCGCGCAACTTGCCCTTGGCGAGGAACCCCTCGTAGTTTCGCATCAGCATATGCGATTCGATCTGCTGCGCCGTGTCCAAGCCGACGCCGATCACGATCAAGAGGGAGGTGCCGCCGAAGTAGAAGGGCATGTTCAATTTATAAATCAAGAACTCGGGTACGACGCAGACGGCGGCCAGGTAGATCGAGCCGGCCGTCGTAATCCTGGTCAGTACGTTGTAAATATAGTCCGAGGTCCGCTGCCCAGGCCTGATGCCGGGAATAAAGCCCCCGTACTTTTTCATGTTGTCCGCCATGTCCACCGGATTCAGCACCACCGCCGTGTAAAAAAAGCAAAAGAACACGATCAGGCTGACGTAGAGGACCGTGTACAAAAGCGAGCCGGGCGACAACTGGGCGCCGATGGACTGCACCCAGGGCACCTGGATGAACCCGGCGATCGTCGCGGGAAACGCGATGATCGACGAGGCGAAGATCGGCGGAATTACGCCCGCCGTATTGATCTTCAGCGGGATATGCGTGCTCTGGCCGCCATAGACCCGCCGCCCGATGACCCGCTTGGCGTACTGCACCGGCACCTTGCGCCGCCCGCTCTCGAGAAACACGATGGCGCCGATGACGCCCAGCATGACGAAGACCAACGCGACGAGCAGCAGAAAGCTCAACTGGCCGACCTGGTAGAGGTCGAACGTTTGGGCCACGGCCGCCGGCAAGCGAGCCACAATGCCGGCAAAGATGATCAGCGAAATCCCGTTGCCGATCCCGCGTTCGGTGATCTGCTCCCCCAGCCACATCAAGAAGGCCGTGCCGGCTGTCAGCGTGATGACCGTCATGAGACGGAACGACCAGCCTGGATTCAGCACGAAGGCACCCTGGTTCATCCCCTCCAGGCCGACCGCGATCCCAAATCCTTGGATCAACGCAATACCGATCGTGCCGTAGCGCGTATACTGGATGATCGTTTTGCGCCCGCGTTCTCCCTCCTTAGCCAGCTTGGACAGATGGGGAATCACGACCGTCAACAGCTGCAGAATGATCGATGCGCTGATGTAGGGCATGATCCCCAGCGCAAAGATCGTCAGGCGAGACAGGGCCCCGCCGGAAAAAATGTCCAAGAACCCGAGCAGCGACCCCCCTTTTTCGAGCAAAAACTTGGAGAGCTCTTCGTTGTTGATGCCGGGGGTCGGGACATGCGCCCCTACCCGGTAGACCGCCAGCATCGTCAGCGTAAACAGGATGCGGGTGCGCAGCTCCGGAATTTTGAAGATGTTCTGAAAGCTGGTGAGGAGTCGTTCAAACACCGCCGATGACCTCAGCCCTCCCGCCGGCAGCCTCGATCTTCGCCACGGCCGACTGACTGAACTTGTGGGCCTGGATCACCACGGCCCGCCCCAACTCCCCTTGGCCCAGAACTTTCACCGGCCGGCGCGTCCGCTTGATGAGCCCGGCGTCCACCAACGCCTGAGGCGTGATCGGGTCCACCGTGCCTAAGGCCGTCAGAGATTTGAGGTTGACGATCGAGTACTCGATCCGGAACGGGTTTTGAAACCCGTGCTTGGGGATACGGCGGATCAACGGCATCTGTCCACCTTCAAAGCCGGGACGCTTTCCTCCCCCGGATCGAGCCTTCAGCCCCTTGTGCCCCTTGGTCGCCGTCTTGCCGTGACCGGACCCTGGCCCGCGTCCGATACGTTTTCGCTTTTTCTTGGCCCCGGGCATGGGAGCCAGCTCATGCAGCTTCATAGTGGCTTGACTTCCAACAGATAGGATACTTTGTGGATCAATCCCCGCACTTGCGGGCTATCGGTTCTCTGCACGGTTTGACGCATTCGGCGCAGCCCCAATCCCCGCAACACCAACCGGTGCGGATAGGGAGTCCCGATCGGGCTGCGCTTGAGTGTGATCATTAATTGGTGGCCTGTTTGAGAAGGCCGCGTTGTGATGTTCGTGCTCATAGTGGGCTACCCTATCTTCTGCAGGCCACTCCGCCTGACGCGGACCACTTCCTCAGGATCACGGAGTTGACAGAGTCCATCCAGGGTGGCGCGGACCGTATTGAAAGGATTGCCCCGCCCCAGCGTCTTGGCGATAATGTTGTGGGCTCCCGCCAATTCCACGACAGCCCGGACCGCACCGCCCGCGATCACCCCGGTCCCGGCGCCGGCCGGCTTAAGCAGCACATGCTCGCTGCCGAAGAGACCATGCACTTCGTGCGGAATCGTCCCATCTTTCAACGGCACATGGACCAAATGCTTCTTGGCCTGTTGCACCGCCTTGGCAATAGCCACCGGCACTTCTGCGGCCTTGCCCTTGCCAATGCCCACCCAGCCTTGGCCATCGCCGACGGCCACCAGCGCGCAGAAATTGAATCGCTTGCCGCCTTTGACGACCTTGGCCACACGGTTAATGAAGACGACTTTGTCCTTCAGGTTCAGCTCTTCTGGGTTGACACGCACGCCGTCACGCTCCTCTCATCTCGAGACAATCAGAATTGCAGGCCGCCCTCGCGGGAGGCATCTGCCAGCGCCTTGATCCGACCGTGATAGAGCCGCCCGCCACGGTCGAACACGACCGTGGCAACCTTCGCGGCCTTGGCCCGATCCGCCAGCAACTTCCCGACGGCTTTGGCCGCGTCGATGGTGCTGGTGGATGGCAACGCTTTCCGCAACGCAGCATCCAGCGTGGACGCCGCAGCCACCGTATGGCCCTTCGTGTCATCAATGATCTGGGCATAAATATGCCCCTTACTCCGGTAGACGTTCAGTCGAGGGCGGGCCGTTGTTCCAAAAATCCGTTGTCGCACGCGACGCTGCCGGCGCTGTAATTTTTCTCTGGTTTCAGTGGTTTTCATGGCGCTCGCTTACTTTCCGGTCTTCCCTTCTTTCTTGCGGAGCACTTCGCCCGCATACCTGATGCCTTTTTGCTTGTAGACGTCCGGGGGCTTGATCGCGCGCAGATCGGCGGCAGCCTGTCCCACCGTCCGCTTGTCGATTCCCTTGACGGTGACGATGGTTTGCTTGTCGACCTTGGCCTCGATGCCTTTCGGCACCGTGTAGACGACCGGGTTGACGTAGCCGACGCTCACGCTGATCGTCTGCCCCTGCAGTTGGGCTTTGTAGCCCACGCCGGTAATCTCCAACGTCCGCTCGTACCCCTTGGTCACCCCGACGATCATGTTGCTGATTTCGGCCCTGGTCAGCCCGTGCAAGGCCCTCAGCTTCGGATCATTGCCTGCTCGGCTTGCCTGCACCTGACCGTCCGCCACCGCGACACTGACCCCCGGCTCAAGCGTCCATTCCAGACGCCCCAACGGCCCCTTGACGGACACCACACGGTCCGCCACTTTCACTTCCACTCCGGAAGGAATGGACACTGGTTTTCGACCCAACCGCGACATGATGCTCCTCGACAGCTCGCTTGTCTTATGTTCCGGCCGACCTGTTCAGCCGGTTTACCAGATGTAGCACAGGACTTCGCCGCCCAAGCTGGCCTTGCGGGCCTCTTGATCGGTCAGCAACCCCTTCGACGTGGAGAGAATGGACAACCCCATTCCGCCCATAACCGACTTGACATTGCGCTTGCCGGCATAGACGCGCTTGCCCGGCTTGCTGATCCGCGACATCCCGGTGATCACCGGTTTTCCTTCTCCCACGTAGCGCAACTGCACGCGAAAGGCCGGGTGCCCGTCCGTGGTTGCGGACTCATAGCCCGCGATGAATCCTTCCGACTGCATCACGCGTAGGAGTTCTTTCTTCAGCTTCGAGGCAGGCACCGTGACCGTTTCGTGCCCCCGCCGCGCGCCATTTTGAATGCGGACCAGCAGGTCCGCGATCGGATCCGTCATCATTGTGTCGACTCCACGCCTCGTAAACGCACGTTCCGCCCGCGGTGTGACACCCGAGGGCACCAGCCGGCTCGCAGGACGGCTACCAACTCGACTTCGTCACCCCTGGAATTTCGCCTCGCAGACTCAGCAGGCGAAAACAGATTCTGCACATCGTGAATCGCCGCAAAAACCCGCCTCCTCGTCCGCAGAGGGGGCACCGGTTGTAATCTCTGACCTTGAATTTCGATTTGGCGGCCGCTTTGTTCCGCAGGGCTTTACGTGACACGCATCCTCTCCTTCGCCGGCAAGTCGTTTCGTCAGACTCTGAAGGGCATCCCAAAGTGACGCAGCAAAGCCTTGCCTTCGTCGTTCGTCCTAGCCGTGGTAACGATGGTGATATCCATCCCGTGGATGGAGGCCACGCTGTCATACTTGATCTCCGGGAAAATCAGCTGCTCCTTCAGCCCCAGCGTGTAGTTGCCGCGACCGTCAAAGGCCTTGGGCGAGACGCCACGAAAGTCGCGGATCCGAGGCAGGGCCACGCTGACGAGCCGGTCCAAGAACTCATACATCCGATCGTTGCGCAGGGTGACCTTGGCCCCGATCGGCATGCCCTGCCTGAGCTTGAACCCGGCGATCGCTTTCTTGGCCTTGGTCACGACCGGCCTCTGTCCGGAGATGACCCCTAGTTCGGTGGTCGCGCTTTCCAGCAACTTGACATTCTGAATGGCTTCGCCCATGCCGACGTTCAACACAATCCGTTCCAGCTTGGGCACTTGCATCGGGTTCTTATACCCGAATTCCTTCATCAGAGCAGGGACTACCTGCTCACGATACGTATCCTTCAGCCGGGGAGGCAACTTAGGGCCGGATGACTTTGCAGCCGGAGATTTTTTTTCTTCCGGTGACTCTTTGGCCGCCGACGCCGCCTCTTTTTTCGGCGGCTTCACAACCGGCTTCTTGCCCGCGTTCTTGTCGCTGCCGCCTTGCTCGCTCTTTGCCATGATCCTTTTTCCTACGCTTATTCGATGACCGCCTGGTCCTTTCGGGAAATCCGCACCTTGCTCCCATCGGGCAAGGTCTTGATCCCGAGACGGACCGGCTTTTGAAGGGTCGTGCTATAAAACATGACATTGGAGATGGCGATAGGGGCCTCGCGCTCAAGAATCCCCCCCTGCCTGGTCTTTTGATTGGGCTTCGTATGGCGCTTGACGATATTGAGTTTCTCCACCGTCACCCGCGCGCGCTCGCGATCGATGGTGAGAACCTTCCCCGTCTTGCCACGCTCGCGCCCGGCGATCACCACCACGGTATCGCCCTTCTTAATTTTCGTCTTGATCGGTCCCTGATTCGGCATGATCCTCTATTTCCGTCCTTAGAGCACTTCCGGAGCCAACGAGATGATCTTCATGAACTTCTTCCAGCGCAGCTCCCTGGCCACCGGGCCGAAGATACGGGTACCGACAGGCTCACCCTGGGCGTTGATCAGCACGCAGGCGTTGCGGTCAAATTTGATGTAGGAACCGTCTTCCCGACGCACACCCTTGGTCGTACGAACGATCACCGCCTTACTCACGTCCCCCTTCTTGACCGTGGCTTGCGGGATGGCTTCCTTCACGGCCACCACCACGATGTCTCCGAGGGAGCCGTATCGCCGCCTCGAGCCGCCCAAGACATGGAAACACATGACCTGCTTGGCCCCGGAGTTGTCGGCCACATCCATGTAACTGTAATTCTGAATCATGACGCTTCCTTACCGGCGATCCAGCCCGAGACTACTCCGGCTGCCCCCGCTCCACGATTTCAACCACACGCCAATGCTTGTCTTTGCTGATCGGCCTCGTCTCGACGAGACGGACCCGGTCCCCCACCTTGCAGCTATTCTGCTCATCGTGGGCCTTCAACCTGGTGACGCGGCGCAGCACTTTGCGATAGATCGGATGGGACACAAAGCGATCCACTGCCACCACGACCGTCTTGTTCATTTTATTGCTGACGACGTTGCCGACCCACTCCCGTCGTTGTTCGGACTTCCCCTGCATGGTCATGACCCCTCGCGCGCGCCACCGGACCCGCCGGCTGCGGTTTTCTGATGCAGGACGGTCTTCACCCGCGCCAAGTCGCGGCGGGCCTGGCGAATCTTCATGGGATTCTCAACCCGTCCGGTCGCAAGCTGGAAGCGCAAGTTAAAGACTTCCTGCTTGAGCTGCTTTTCCTTCTCAGCCAACTCGGCCGGCTCCATCCCTCTCAGATCTTTCACATCCATCACAACAACCCCATTCCTTCCGAACAAGCCCTAGAACGCCCCGCGGGCCACAAACTTGGTAGCGATCGGCAGCTTGTACGCAGCCAGTTTCAGCGCCTCTTCCGCCACCTCTTTGGTGACCCCGTCCATCTCATAGAGGATTCGCCCGGGCTTGACCACGGCCACCCAATATTCCGGGTTGCCCTTTCCCTTACCCATCCGAGTTTCAGCCGGCTTCTTGGTGATGGGCTTATCCGGAAAAATTCTGGTCCAGACCTGCCCGCCGCGCTTCACGTGCCTCGTAATGGCAATGCGGGCCGCCTCAATCTGACGGCTGGTGATCCGCCCCGGCTCCAAGGCCTTAAGCCCGAATTCGCCCAGCGTCACTTGGCCGCCACGGTAGGCCTTCCCCCGCATCCGCCCCTTTTGCATTTTCCTGAACTTGACTTTCTTCGGTGCAAGCACGGATCTGCCCCCTTAGACTGCCGCTTATCGCTCCTGCCGGCGCTCGAACCCAACTTCGGCCTTCTCCGGCTGCACCGGAGGAGTCTCACCCCGATAGATCCAGGTCTTGACCCCGATCTGGCCCATAGTCGTATGCGCTTCCGCAAATCCAAAATCAATGTAGGCCCGCAACGTATGGAGCGGCACACGCCCCTCCCTGTACCACTCGGTCCTGGCGATTTCCGCCCCGCCCAAACGGCCAGCACAGGTCACCCGAATGCCCTGAGCACCCAGTCGCAGCGCGGCCGCCACGCTGCGCTTCATGGCCCGTCGAAACGCGACCCGCTTTTCCAATTGGACGGCGATGTTCTCGCTGACCAATTGAGCGTCCAGTTCCGGCTTCTTGATTTCCTTCACGGTGATATACACCTGGGGCCCGTACCGCTTTTCCAGCATCGCCTTCAACTTGTCGACTTCCGCACCCTTGCGCCCGATGATGATCCCCGGCCTAGCCGTGTGGATGATCACCCGCGTCTGATCCCCGGACCGTTCGATCTCCACCTTCGCCACACCGGCATGGTAGAGTTTCGCCTTGACCACCTTGCGAATCTGAATGTCCTGGTGCAGGAGCTTGGCAAACTCCTTATCCGCATACCACCGTGAACTCCAGGTCCTGGTATACCCTAAGCGATACCCCACCGGGTGCGTCTTGTGTCCCATAACCTCCCGTTGACCCCTTTTCTCGTCCGCGGCTCGACTACGGTTTCGCCGTGACTTCTGGCGCGGACACGATCAGCGTAATATGGCTCGTCCGCTTATGAATAGAATTGGCCCGCCCCATGGACCTGGCCCGGAACCGCTTGTAGGTCGGCCCGCAATCCACATAGGCACGCGAGACCCACAAGGATTCGCTGTCCCCCAATTCCTTTTGTTCGGCATTCGCTACCGCCGAGCGAAGGATCTTCTCCACGACTTTTGCCGCGGCCCGCGGGGTATATTTCAACAAGCTCAGCGCTTGCGGCACCCGCTGCCCGCGGATCATGTCCACCACCGCCCGGGCCTTCCTCGGGGCTACGCGCACGAACCTTAAAATCGCTTTTGCCTCAGCCATGGCTGCACTCCCGTCCTACTTCAACGCGACCGCTTTTTCTGTTCTTGCCGCTCCGTGTCCCTTGAAGAAACGCGTCGGCGCAAATTCACCCAGCTTGTGTCCGACCATATTTTCGGTGACAAAGACCGGGATGAACTTCTTGCCGTTGTGCACGGCGAACGTGTGGCCGATCATGTCGGGCACGACGGTCGAGCGGCGAGACCACGTCTTGATGATCTTCCGGTCCTTGGTCTCATTCTGTCTTTCCACCTTTTTAAGCAGGTGGGCATCCACAAAAGGCCCTTTGCTGACTGATCTGGGCATCGACGTCTCCTCGGATCTCGACTACCGCACGCCCCGCTTCCGACGGGTGATGATGAACTTGTCCGTGCGCTTGTTCTGCCTGGTCTTGTACCCCTTGGTTGGGAGCCCCCACGGCGACACAGGATGGGGATTGCCCTGCCCCGACTTACCCTCGCCGCCCCCGTGCGGGTGATCGACCGGGTTCCTCACGACGCC
>SXGS01074464.1_pt1 | contig 14798 bp, 12 predicted proteins | sample 3174681 | NCBI WGS metagenome assembly SXGS01 (sample SAMN11356861, study PRJNA531348) | freshwater metagenome | isolation source: freshwater sample F1-80 | place: China: Fuxian Lake, Yuxi | collected 2017-12-25
CGGCACGGAATTTACCCGCATCGCTGGACCACTGACCCAGAATCTGCGGGGCGTATCCGGTGTTTCTCAGGGTGTGCTGATCTCCCGCATCAATTCGGACATCAGCCTGATCGATTTCGAGCAGTCGGTCAGTACGGTTGTGCGCGACGTCGAGAACCGTTACTGGGATCTGTACCTGTCACTGCAGCTGTACGATTCCGAGATCCATACGTTTCGTGATCTGGTCCGATTCTGGAAGCTGCTGACCGATCGCGAGTCTCCGGGCGAAGCCACGGCCCAGGCCCAGGCCAGGATCTTCGAAGCGGATGCGCGGATGAAGGGATCGCTGGCGGACGTGCTGGATGCGGAAGCGCGACTCCGCCGACTTCTGGGACTGCCTCTGAATGACGGCGAATTCCTCGTTCCAGCCGACGAGCCGTCGGAGGCAAAGGTCCGCCTGAACTGGGAAAGCACTTTGACCGAAGCACTTGCTCACCGCGCGGAACTGCGGCGGCAGAAATGGGAAATTCGCAGTCTGGAACTTCAGCTGCAGGCGTCAAAGAACCTGTCCCGCCCGCGCCTCGATTTCGGGTCGCAGTATCGGGTCAACGGATTCGGCGACAGCCTGATGGGCGAGGAGGATGACGACGGAGCGACTGACGTGGGCTATGCAAGCGCCTACGAGTCGCTCACACAGGGACACAATACGACCTGGAATCTGGGATTCTCGTTCGCCATGCCTCTGGGACTGCGGCTGGCTCGTGCGGCGGTGCGCAATTTCGAACTGCGTCTCGTGAAGTCCCGCGCTGTGCTCGCCGAGCAGGAACGCGAAATCGCCTATGAGCTGCACGGTGCGATGCTCAATATGGATCGCTGGTATGCCCTCGCGGAAAGCTCCACTAAGAGACTGAGTTCTGCCACCAGCAGCCTCGAGGCCACCGAGTCGCGCACTCAGGGTCTGAATTTCCGTGAACCGACCCAGCTGGGACGCGTCCTGGACGCACAGATCACACGACGGGATGCCGAACAGGCCTACCTGCGCAGCATTGTCGAGTACAATAAGTCGATCAATGACCTGAATTTCCGCAAGGGCATGTCGCTGGTCAATCAGTCGATCTATCTGGCGGAAGGTGAGTGGAATCCGGGCGCGTACGAAGATGCTCGCAGACGCGCCATTTCCGCGACCCACGCCAAAGAGAATCCCCATCTGAAGAGCGAGCCTGCTGAATTTGCTGGTGGCCCCGCTCCGTCCGCCTGGGAATCACTGGGCCGTCCGGATCGACCTCACATCTCCGCTGGTCGGGCCGGGAACGCCGCGGTTGAGCAGTCTCCGGGTAACGTGCCGCCGGTTCCCGATCGCAGTGGGAACTCTGGTCGCGCAGAAGTGGATCTTGACGATCCGCCTGCTCCCGAGGACAGTGATCCCGCACCCGCCGATGCTCCCGCTCCTGATGCGTCGGACGACGCCCCCGTGATCCTGATCCCGCCCCAGCAACCGCTGCCGGTGCCGGTTCCGGAAGGTCAGAATCCTCAACTTCGCCCGGTCCCGACAGATGGACGTGTGACAGGCAGACCGCCGGCAGCTTCCGGGTGGAAATCACCGTCTGTCAGCACCCGGGCTGTCGGCGCCCGAGCTGTCAGCCGATCCGCCACAAGCGGCGGCGCTACAGCGAATCCAGCTGCTGACGCAGGTCCGGGGCCAGTCCCGCCTGTTCCGCGCTGAAGGCCTGGTCAATCTGCCCGGTGTGACGTGACCCGATCAGGACCGCTGTGATGTGCGGGCGGCTCAGAACCCAGGCCAGCGCCAGATCGGTCATCGAGCGTCCCGTCTGCCTGGCAATCCGCTCCAGCTGCGCAACCACCCCGAATCCCCGGTCCGTAAAATAGATCGGCTGGTGGCCGGGGATCACGTCGAAACGCGTCCCGGAAGGCACCTGGCCATCCCGCCGGTACTTTCCCGTCAGGAAACCGGCAGCCAGAGGGCTGTATGTCAGCACGCCCACCCGCTGATCGGCACACAGCGGCAGCAGTTCATCGTCCACTTCCTTCTGTACCAGATTGTACGGCGGCTGGACCGAGCTGATCGGAATACTGCCGTTCCGGTGGACCAGCAGCAGGGCTCGACAGAGCTGCCAGGCCTTCCAGTTGCTGCATCCCGCATAACGAATTTTTCCCTGTTGCTGCAGCACAGCCAGACCCTCCAGCGTCTCATCCAGCGGTGTCTCACTGCTCCAGTGATGCAGCTGAAACAGGTCGATCTGGTCGGTCTGCAGACGTTTCAGGCTGTCCTCGGCCGATGTGATCACCTGCTCCCGACTCAGCGTACCATGCACCTTCGTGGCCAGGACAATCCGATTCCGGCTGCCACGAGCTGACATCCAGTCGCCCACAACCCGCTCAGAAGCCCCGCCCGCGTATGCGGCAGCAGTGTCCAGCAGACTGATGCCGCGCTCCGTGGCATGGTCCAGGATCCGGAATGCCGTTTCGCGATCGATCTCGCGACCAAAAGTCACGCAGCCCAGTCCAATTGAGCTGACCTGCAGATCCGTGGTACCGAGCCGACGATATTCCATCTGACACTGCTTCCCGGGTAATTCCTGCAGCTATCGTTTCGTGTCAGCCGAGGAGAGGATCTCAATCTCATACAGGACCGGCCAGTTCTTGCCGGTGACAAACAGCCGCCGCGTTTCCGCGTCCCAGGCGATGCCGTTCAGAACGGCCTCCCGGTCATGCCGCACTTCGCGGGGGCGCAGCGAGGCGAGATTCAGCCAGCCGCTGATCGCACCGGTATCCGGATGAATTCGCGCGATCTGATCAGAATACCAGACATTGGCGAAAATCTCCCCGTCCACATATTCCAGTTCGTTCAGCTGCTTCTGCGTGCGAAACCCGTTCTTTACCGTGATGCGGCGAACCATCCGGAACGTCGCGGGATCCACAAACCGGATTGTGGCCGTTCCATCACTGATGATCAGATTGGTGCCGTCATGGGTGATCCCCCACCCTTCCCGCAGTGATGGATCAATATCGCGATAACTGACCTGCGTTTTCGGTTCAAACGTTTCACTGTCCCAGGTCTGCAGAAAGCCGTTCCGCCAGGTCAGCTGATAAATCCGGCTGCCATACACTGTGATTCCTTCACCAAAGACGCTGTCAGCCAGACGCAATTCCTTCAGCGGCTTTCCGGTTTCGAGTTCAATGTGTCGCAGACGAGACTGTCGATACTGGCCGGTTCCTTCCAGGATGTTTCCGTGGTGCACGACGAGCCCCTGACAGAAGGACGATGGGTCGTGCGGAAAACTGCGAATCACGCGGACGGCCGAGACCGGTGGCGCGGCGGTGGCTGACGTCCCGGCGGAAAACATCGCTGCCGCAACCGCGGCCGAAGCTGCCAGCAACAGCGCCAGCAGCGGCAGGTATCGCCTCCAGCGGAATCCGCCCGGCTCGACCACGCCGATCGGACCGGGGCGCGGTGATCGCTCCGTTATGGTCTTCCCGACCTCGCGCATGACATCACCCCACTGACCCCGCCGGCGTCGCGGCTGTGATTGTTCCGGTGATCGCGGCAGATCCCGCGCTGTTCATGCCCGGCGTCGGGGAGGGCAACCGATGGTCGACACCGTGCGGCGGCACATCGCCCGACGACGTCCGGGGAAAACGCGGGGAGTAGTCTGCTCCGTCAATCGTGATATGAAAGTGACCTCTGAGCTGATCCACGGCAGAAATCTCCTGCGGCAGCGAACTGCCGGGAATCAGAAACGCGGATGTGGCTTCCCTGGTCTCCCCGTCCTGTGGCCGGGGTTCTGCCGAAAGCACCTGCAGCTGTCCCGCATGCTCAATTTCAAACACCAGATCACTGACGATTTTCGCCTGTCCGGGACTCGCGCTGTAAAAGTAAATTCGGATGTCACGGGTTGCCGGGTCCAGAGTCATCTCAGCGTGGTACGCCCGGTCGTCGCCGATTTCGATCAACGACCCTCCGCGAGGCCCGGTCTGAGCCGACGTCCCGGATTTCCCCGAGAGTGACGTATCCACGTCTTCGCTGCGCGATGCCTCCCGGCCACCGTCTTCGTCGCCTCGACTGGCAGAGTCCCGCCGGAACTCACAACCAATCAGGCAGAACACGGTCAGCAAGGTCCAGATTCGCCAACTCAGATTGGACATGGGCTGGTGCCTTTCCAGTGACCTTGCTGCATTCTGAACACACGGGAAATCGGCGTCGCCGATCATTGCCGCCTCCACGGAGGATGTTTCCGGATTCAACGCCCCCTTCGCGAAACCGCCGTTTCAGAAACGCTGACCACGACATTTTCGCCATAATACCTGATAACGAATCATTCCGGGAGAGCGAAGCTCCTGCTGAGCCGCGGAAAACAGGGAGGTTTCCCATGGTGGCGGCAACGAGGCCACATCTCTGAGCCCGGTTCCGTGTGAACAGCCGACTGCGTTGTTCGCGATTGTGTGTGCTGGCGGCGCAGCCTAAACTGAAGCATTTCACCGTCAGACCGACAGTGATTCCCTCGGGGAAAGGCATATGCAGGATCTGTTGGAGAATCCGGGGATTCGCAGCGCCGCGCTGCGGATCCAGGTCGACCAGTATCATCGCCTGTGCAGTTCCGGGATCATTCCGGAACGGACGGAACTGCTGGAAGGAGTCGTTGTCGCAAAGATGGGCAAATCTCCTTTGCATACCTGGACGGTGGCGATCCTGGACGAATGGTTTCGCCGTTTTCTGCGCGACGGACTTGTGCTGCGCGTCGAGCAGCCACTGACGCTGGGCAACTCGGAACCGGAGCCTGATCTGGCGGTCGTCGCCGGACACCGTGACGATTTTCGTCAGTGCCATCCCTCGAAGGCCGATCTGGTCGTCGAGGTCGCCATCACCACGGTAGAACTGGACCACGCCAAGGCCGGCATCTACGCCGCGGCCGGCATACCCATGTATCTCCTCGTCCTGCCGGAACAGCAGCAGGTGATCGTGTTCGATCTGCCGCAGGAGAACCGGTACTTTCGCAGGCTGGTCGCCGTTTCCGGCGAACAGCTGTGTCTCACCACGTGCTGCCATCGGGACCTTGACGTCAGGATGCTGTTCCCGGAATCAGGGATCAGGGCTCGAAGCGACGAAGATCTTCGGCTGTGAGGGATCCGTTGTGAAAGGCGGTGGCCACGAGGGCGCCGTCGGCACCGGCTTCTTCCAGCCGGCAGAGATCACTGAGTGTGCGGACACCTCCGCCGGCAATAATCCCGGCCCGCGGAATGTGGCTGCGAAGTTCCCGACAGAGTGCCAGGCTGGGAACTCCTCGGCCGGTTCCGATGGCCGCCAGGTCCAGCACGATGAACTGCGTGATGCCGAATTCCGCCACCTGCAGCGCGACTTCGAGGGCCGACAGCTCGCGCCATGCCGCGTATGGTGTCAGCAGCGCGCCGTCACGCATGTCAATGCTGAAGACGAGGCGTGCCGCGTGACCACTGTTACTCAGTCCGCGAATCACGTCCGGGCCGCACACCGTTTCCGACCCCACGACGATCCGGTCGATCCCCAGTTCCAGCAGCGGCTCGATGTCTGAGTGAGCCTGAATGCCACAGTCGACAGTCAGAGCCACGTCCGTCCGTTTCATTTCCGCCAGCACCTCACGATGGAGCGGACGCCCCTGAATCGCATCAATGTCCGCCACATAGCAATGTGCGATCCGCAGGCGTTTCTGCATCGCGCGCAGCAGTCGGCAGGGTTCACTGCTGTCAGTGATCACGCTCTGAACCGGCCGGTACAGCTGCCGGTGACCACCCACCGCATGCACTGCGGAACCGTTCAGGATGTCAATGACGGGAAAAATACGCACGACTCAGGCCCCGTTTCTCGCTGGCGAATCCTGTTCATCCGGCTGATCGGCGTGCATCCAGCGGCTTAGCAGCGGCGCCAGCAGCAGACACACTCCGCCGCAGACCGCCGCAGTCACCGCGATGCGACCAAACACCGCCCCATAAACGGCCACCGTTTCCGACGGGACCGGGATGACGTCGCCACCCTCACCCGAGACGCCCGTAAACTGCGAGATAATGGCTGCCAGATACTGAGAAAACGCGGTCGCCAGAAACCACGCACCCATTACGGTACTCACCAGGATCTTCGGGGAGAGTTTTGTGACCATGGACAGACCGACCGGTGAGAGGCAAAGTTCTCCGGTGGTGTGCAGCACATAACCGAGGACGAGCCACGAGACCGCAACCATGCCTCGCTCATTCGCCTGCTGCGCACCGTACCAGAATACGGCAAAGCCCAGTGACAGCTGCAGCAGACCCAGCGCGAACTTGACGGGAGTGGAGGGTTCGAGTCCGCGGGTGTCCAGGAATGCCCAGAATGCCGTGAAGATCAGGCCGAAGATCAGAATGCAGACAGCGTTGACCGCCTGAAAAGTCGCGGCTGCAAGCTCTTCTTGACGGGTCGCAAGTCCCATACCGGTGTTGTCCGCTGCAACGGTCCATTCGATCTCAAACTCAGGCTTGCCCTGATGTTCGGGCAGAGATCGGAGTTTCGTCAGCTGGTCGAGCGTAAAGACCGTGTCCCCGTTCTGATAGCCCAGCTGTTCCTGCGTCGGCTGCAGCCGGATCGTCTGTCCGATCTGGCTGGCAGTCACCCGCTGCGATTCCGCCACCCGGTCAACATTCCGGTCCGTAAAGTTGTTGAGACTGCTGCCCGCCTGTTCGAAGAACGCCCAGAACAGCATCGAAAAGAAGGTCAGCGTGAGGACCACGAACATTCGCTCGCGCGCGATGCGCTCCAGCAGAAACGTCTGCAGAATCAGATATCCGAATGCCAGTCCCCCGGTCAGAATCAGCAGCAGGCCAGCGGGCTTGCTGATTTCTTCCAGGAAGATCCGGGCCATGTCCGACAGCGGACCTCCGCCGACTCCGTACGACCGGATCGTGGCCTCGCTGATCAGCTGCACGGGAGTCCCGTCGGCCCGAACGATTGAGAACCCGGAAACAAACAGGGACAACAACGGAATCAGCAGCAGGACCCCGGCCAGCACGGTCATCAGAGCGACGGAGGAAACCCTGCCGGACACGGGCAGTCCGGCGGTCGCCGGAAGACCACCCCGCGACAGAGCGATCACGGAAATCAGTCCGGAGCCCACGAGGCACAGCGCCACGAAGGTATTGACCAGAATCGCGGCGGTGTTGTCGGCGTGCAGAATCAGAAGTGAGACCGCCGCCGCGGCTGCTCCGCAGCCGATCATGACCTGCGTGATCCTGTTCGGCAGCACAAACACCGCCAGGCCGACGATCATGCCGTAGGTCGCCAGGCCGAACCCGTAGTGCCAGCCATACGTTTCCCCGATGTATCCTCAAAGCAGCGGACTCATGGCCGCGCCCAGATTCACACCCATGTAGAAGATGGTGAATCCACCGTCTCGCCGATGGCTCCCGGCCGGGTAAAGTGCGCCGACCATGGAGGAAATGTTCGGCTTGAAGAAACCGTTGCCCACAATCAGCAGGCTGAGCGCGAAATAGAAGGCCAGCGCGTGCTCGACAGTCATGACCAGGTGTCCCATGGCCATCAGCACCCCGCCGATGATCACCGCAATCCGTTGTCCCAGCAGTCTGTCAGCCAGCATCCCGCCCAGAAACGGGGTCATGTAGACCAGGGCCGTGTACGCACCGTAGACGGTGTAGGCCCGCCCGTCGTTGTACCCGAGGAACCCCTTCGTCATGTAAAAGACCAGCAGCGCACGCATGCCGGAATAGGAGAATCGCTCCCACATTTCCGCGAAAAACAGATTGAACAGCCCCGTCGGGTGACCGAACAGCGTCGGTCCCCCGTCTCCCGTTCCGGATGCCAGTGCCGCTGCCCGCATGATTCATCCTCAGTCAGAAACCTGTCCCGGAGACTGTACCAACCTCATCTCAGCCAGCTGCTGGCTGGTGAGCTGTTCAATTCCGGCCTGGGCCATCCGGAGCATCGCCTGCAGCGTCGCCTGATCAAATGGCTCCCCCTCAGCGGTTCCCTGAACTTCCACAAACCGTCCCGACCCCGTCATCACGACATTCATGTCGACTTCGGCGCGGCTGTCCTCGGCATAGCTCAGATCCAGCAGTGGCAGGCCATCGACGACTCCCACGCTGACCGCCGCGACGCTGTCTTTCAGAACCGGCTGCGCGGCAGGAATCTGCCGCACCGCCTCCCACAGCGCGATGAACCCGCCCGTGATGGCCGCCGTCCGTGTTCCACCATCAGCCTGCAGCACATCGCAGTCGATGGTGATTGTATGGTTTCCCAGCGCCTCGAAGTCAACCACGGAGCGAAGTGCGCGACCAATCAGTCGCTGAATCTCGGTCGTGCGACCGTCGACGATCAGTCGATCCCGCTGTTTGCGAGGAGCGGTGCTGCCGGGCAGCATGTTGTATTCGGCCGTGACCCAGCCAGCGACGGGCTGATCAGCGGATTTCGGCCTGCGCCACGCGGGCACGCCGGGCTCGATGCTGGCCGTGCACAGGATCATCGTGCCTCCGGCCTGCAGCAGCACACTGGAGGCCGCGTTGCGGGTAAATCCCCGCTGGATGAGAAACGGGCGCAACTGATCGGCCGACCGGCCGTCCTGACGTGGCATGGAATCCCCCGGAGCCGGGTACGATGAAAAGGAGGTCGAATCGCCTATTTTCCCAGCAGCCACGCGAACAGACCCCGGGCCAGGTGCATCCGGTTCTCTGCCTGCTGAAACACGATGCTTTGCGCACCGTCGATCACATCATCGGTCACTTCGAGTCCGCGCTTTGCCGGCAGATCATGCATGAACCGGGCACTCCGCGGCGCTTTGTGCATGAGTACTTCATTGACCTGGAATGCGGCAAACGCGCGGCTGCGCGCGGCGGCTTCGTTTTCCTGCCCCATGCTGGCCCAGACATCCGTGTAGACCACGTCGGCCGTGGCCACGGCCTTCGCGGCGTCCTGCTCCCGAAATGTCTGATGGCCGGGATATCGCCGCGTCAGTTCGGACAGGAAGGCCGCGGAAAACTGAAAGCCATCCGGTGCCGCGAGCGTCATTTTCATACCCACCATGGCGGATGCGATGGCCAGTGACATAGCCACGTTGTTTCCATCACCGACAAACACCAGATGTGTGCCGCGCAGCTGCCCCAGTGTCTCGCGAATCGTCAGCAGATCGGTCAGCGCCTGACACGGATGCCGTTCATCGGACAATCCGTTGATCACGGGGCACAGCGAGTATCGGGCGAAGTCGGTGATCAGCTGATGGGAAAACGTCCGCATCGTGATCAGATCGCTGAAGGAACTGAGCACCCGGGCGACGTCCGACAGGGACTCCCGCCCGTTCAGTCCGGCTTCCGCCGTGGTCATGAAGATCCCGGCGCCACCCAGATGAATCATGGCGGACTCGAAACTATTGCGGGTCCGCAGCGATGGTTTTTCGAACAGTTGTGCCAGCACGCGTCCGGGCAGCAGCTGAGGTCGCTCACCGGCACGAAACAGCTGTTTCAGATCGGTGGCCCGATTGAGGATCTCAGTCAGGTCATCCGGTGTCAGGTCGTACAGGGAAATCAGGTGTTTCATGAGTCAGGATGGTTCCTGCAACCGGATTCCGAGGCGAAACGGGTTTCTGCCCGAAAAGGAAAACGACTGAAGCATTCCCCCACAGGAACACCCCAGCCGGTCAGTGTCTGGCCCCCGCAGTGTCTCAGTTTTTACCACGCCGGTTAAGTCCGGACGATGAAAAATTCAGGCGGACTTCATGATTCCGGCGAACTCCGTCAGCGGTGAATCCGCGGATTCTGCCGCTGTGAGAACTGACAGGGCTGGCTGAAAAAGGCAACACATCAGGAACAATCGCTACAGATTCTCAAATTCCCTGACCGATACTACCGACAAGACCGTCAAGATGCGCGGAGTCTGTCGTTATGTTTCGGCAGAGCCGCTGACGCATTCGGACGTGGAACGCCACAGACGCAAGTCTCGCCGGCACCTACGGTTTCTGAAGGATGGATCAATGCGGATTCGGCACTTTCTCACACTTTTTGTGCCTGTTGTGGTGACGCTGATGACCGGGCCTTCGGCGGAGGCTCAGCATGGCGCACCGTATCCTTCCGTGGGGCCCGCCTGGTACAATGGCTCACCCGGTTACGGGCCGATGCCAGGGCAGGCTGTTCCTCCCACGTATCAGCCGCATCCGGCCATCTCGCCGTATGACCACGTGCTGGACCAGACCTACAACAGCGATGGTCTGTGGTTTCGGAATGCACTCAACGGGTTTGGCCCCTTCAACCGGCCACGCGATTATTTCTTCAGCGTGGACTATCTGCTGACGAAGACGCGGGATCTGCAGGGCATCGTGGGTGACGAAAACGTGCAGACGTATCTGGAGCAGCAGTCGCCCGGTAACGAAGGAACCACCACGGGCATCGGGATCCGGACCGGGCTGGAGTACTTTCCATATTTCGACGCCGCCCGGGCCACCATGATCCCGCAGCTCACAAACAACGGAATCCGCCTGAACGGAGGGTTCTGGAATCCGGACGGCACCGGATTGCTGGTCAGTGCCCAGTGGAGTGCTGACAGCACCTCAACCTACGATGCGCGGAAGTCGATCAGCGGGCATCCCTTCAGTCACGGCGAACATCGGCTCAGCACTCAGCAGGTCCTCGAAAACCGGCGCAACAATCAGCGTCTGGGCGACGGTCCGACATTAAATTTGGGAGGCATCACCGATCAGGAGCTGATCGAGGATCAGATTCTGGCTCCCGGCAGTGTGTTTGACGAAGATGACACGCTCGACTACGGCATCTTCGGAGGTACCTTCAACATTCTCGATCGGTACCTCATGAATCTGCACGGAATCCCCATTGCGAACGGCGGGAATCCCTTTGTGGTTGAACAAGTACCCCTCGGTATCACAGTTCCCTACGACATGGAATTCGTTCTGCGTCACAGCCTCTCGAGCTATGGCGCACAGGCTGATGCGGCGTTCAGCCCGATCTACGAGCGCAGCAGTCTGGTCGTTCGACCGATCCTCGGCGGACGCTACTACCGAATTGACGAGGGTTTCCGCTTCGACGGCGTCGACAGCGGCCTCGCCTATCCGGGCGGGGAAGCCGGAGTGGACGACTACACCGCCGTCAATCCGTTGGTGCGTGCTTTCCTCCAGAGTCAGGCCATCAGCGATCTGGCCGGCCCCCAGCTGGGGCTGCACTATCAGCTGGGAGACAACAAGGGCATCAGCTTCACCGGTGCAACACGCGTCGGGGTGATGATGAACAACGAGCGAGTAAAAATCCAGGGCGACAATATCGGAAACCACATGGGGATTGAAGTCGACGCGGCCGACGGAGGAGATGACAATGCCATCATTGTGACGGACGTCTTTGACACCGACACGACCGACGGACCATCGCCGAATGCTTTCCGTGACTCTTACAGCAGTTCACACGTATCACCCCTGTTCGAACAGGGTCTGAATGCTCAGATCCCCCTGTTCCAGCACGTTCCGATTCTCCGGAACGTCTGGCAGCTCGACGGGGCCAGTGCCAGCGTGGGCTGGACATACCTGCTGATTGGTGAAGTGGCAGACCCCAACCAGTCCATCTCCTGGGCATCTCGTCCCACCACCGGACTGTTTCCCAAAGTCAAGGTTGAGCGGGATAACTTCTCACAGCACTCATTCAACTTTGGTATCAACTGGCAATACTGAGTTCTCCGATCACAGGGCGTTTCTCAGCTCAGCAGGTGGCCTGAGCGTCCCGAGGCACTCGGCACAATGACAATCCGGACGGTCGCGTCAGCAAGTGGCAACTGACGCGGCCGTTCGTCATTTCGGATCAGCGCTCGCAGTCATCCCGAAGCCCATCTGTGGCATCCACAGGCGCGTTTCGGCCGCGGCATCACATTACGGCAGCTCGACGGTCTGCAGTGCCAGAACTCCGGCGTCGTCCTGCAGCAGCAGGAGCGCCGAGGTCTCATTCAGACGGTCCATCTGCACGACGCCCCGGAAGGCCTCAATCGTCTCATATGTCTGACCAGCCGTGGCACCGTCCCGCACTGGTTCAGCCAGTCCCTTGTTCTGCTGCAGCCCCTGTGTGCTGATCTTCATGACGCCCCGCGCACTGTTGCTCAGCAGCAGAAACTCTGCACCCCCCTTTCGGTAGGCGATCAGGTCGAGCGGTCGATTGCGGTTTCCGAGTTCCGCCACTGTGGTTCCGCGAACCCGCTTTCCGGCGGCAGACAGCTGTTTCACCGGAATTCGGACGAGCGGTGTGCAGGTATATGCGCCGACCACGCTGGGTTCTCCGTCGATCATCACGGGTACGAAGGTCCTCATCGCGGCGAAGTCCTCATCCTTCCCGTGCGCAGCGTGATAAATCTCGACGCTGACACCCTTGTCAGACTCAGCGAACGGGAAGTTCAGTTCGCGAATCGTCGAGGGTGATTTTCCGGAGCTGAGACCCGATACCAGCAGTTTTCCTCCGAACCATGCGATGTCGGTGATCGAATCCTGTCGCGGATTTCGCGCCCGACGCCCCTCTCCCACCACTTTATCCTCGGGAGGATCCGACAAATCGGCTTTGGCGAAGTGAATCCGGCTGAGAGACAGGACCTCCAGTTTACCTCCGCCGTCGACCTTCACGACGGCAGGCGATTCGTCGGCGGTCACGGCCAGAAACGCATTCCCGGTGGCCGGATTCACGGCGAGGTCATTCACCGCGACCTGGCTCGCTCTCAGCAGCCCCTTCAGGCTGTCGCCAAGGCTGCCGATGTTGACCGCTGCCGCGGCCGGATCACCCTGGGTGTCACCCGTCGCCACCGCGAAGACCGCGGCCCCCACGGCATCCCCGATAAACAGAATATCCTCCGGGCCAAATGCCAGACTCGAGGCCGATCGGATCTCCGGCGCGCCCTCCTTCAGTCCACGGAGTTCGGCTGCCACGGTCTCGCACGACGGTCGCGCAAGCACCAGCAGAGCCGCAACCAGGATGTATCGTCGCATGAATCTTTCTCCTCGCTGTTTCCTGACAGCCACACAACCAGCAGTTGTGTGGCGCATGCGCCACGTTGCCACAGCGGCTGAACGTCGTCACGGCGCAGAATTCCCGGGAATCCTCCAGAGATTTCCGGTCACCAATCTGCTGCAGGCTGCAGACTCCAGGCAGCGATTATCACCGGTGGAAACGCCGAAGGCAATCCATCGCGTCGCCTGGCAATTGCCCCCCGGTCCCGGGACGAAGAAAGAACCGGCTCGGCGTCGGAAAACTCTCCCGCGAGAGTTGTCCCGAGGCAGGAGACTGAGATATCGTGGATGACTGAGCCAGAATTTTGCGGGTTTGCTGTCGGTCTGCGCGCGATCGCGTCCGCAGGACCGCGCCCCCCCTGTTTCCGCAATCAATTCCCAGCGGTTGCACCTGCATTTACGAGACTTTCAGTATGTCCGCCCTGCAAATCGTGCATCACTGTCACCCGGCCCTGCGGTGGAAATCGCGCGATGTAGGCCAGATCGACGCCGGTCTTCGTTCCATGGTCGAACAGATGTTTGAACTGATGTATGCGGCAAAGGGCGTCGGTCTGGCCGCGAACCAGGTGGCCCTCCCGTGGCGGCTGTTTGTGATCAATCCCTCCGGCGATCCGCAGCTGAAAGATGAACAAATCGTGTTCATCAATCCCCGCATTACCCGGCGAAACGGCAGTGAGGAATCCGAAGAGGGCTGCCTGAGCCTGCCGGAAATCTATGGCCCGGTTCCTCGCGCCACTCGCATCGTCGTTGACGCATTTGATCTCGAGGGCGAACAGTTCGAAATGGAGCTGGAAGACTGGAACGCCAGGATCGTCCAGCATGAGTACGATCATCTGGAGGGCGTGCTGTTCACCGATCGTGTGAGCCCGCCGGTGCTCAGGGAACTGCAGCCCCTGATCGACGAGCTGGAGAGCCGCTTCCGACAGCGGCAGACCCTCGGCGAAATCCCGCCCGACGCCGAACTGAGGACAGCTCTGCGGGCACTGGAAAAGGCCGTCGAGACACCTCAGGCAGGTCCGCGAACCGCCTGATTCCCCCTCAAGCCACGCCACGATCAGTAGCGCAGCAGCGCCACAGCCTCACACCCATCCGGCAACTCCCCGGCTTCTGCCGTGATCACATCTCCGCCGTGGGACAGGGTCAGATGCAATGCCAAGTCGGTCAGGTCATCGTCCCCCGCCTGCGGCGTCAAATGCAGTTCGGTGTGCAGATTGTCCGAACGGAACGTTCCCCGACAGACACCCGCGCGATCAAATGCGAGCAATGCCACTCGCCCCTGAGCCGCCGCGCGAAGGATCTCTGAAATCTGCGTGACAGCCACCGCCGTGCCCAGATTGTCCCGCACCCGCTTCAACAGTGAATGCCGCCGCTCATCCAGCGCCGGCGCAGCCGCCGCCACAGCTCGCGAATGAAGCTCCGTCTCACTCCACTTGTCAGGACTTCCCGAAACACCACCGGGGACCCGCTGCGTGTACGAACACTCTGCCGCAAAGATCGCCTGCAGCGAATCCACCGCAGCGACAATCAACGGCGCCGTACGACCGTTCAAAGTTGACGTCACTGCCCCCGCCACATCGTGACAATACAATTCCAGCTCGGTCCGGTTTGTGTCAGCCCGCCCTCCTCCGCCGTGAAAAACAGCCGACTGCCGCCGACTGCCGCCAACTCGCCCGGAAGCATGTACCTGCGAACCGCGATCGGTCCCCTGCAGATGCTGTGCCTCCCCCTTCCCGTCCGGCATATCCGGGACGTCCAGCAGCCTCAGCCCGTTTGCCGTTCCCTCATAAAACTTCGCATGGTTCTCGC
>SXGS01563977.1_pt1 | contig 14796 bp, 10 predicted proteins | sample 3174681 | NCBI WGS metagenome assembly SXGS01 (sample SAMN11356861, study PRJNA531348) | freshwater metagenome | isolation source: freshwater sample F1-80 | place: China: Fuxian Lake, Yuxi | collected 2017-12-25
ATACACGTTACCGGCCTGGTCGCGACCCGTGATCTGGATCGAGTAGAGCGTACCCGACGAGAGGCCGCTCAAGCGAATCGACTGCGAAGTCGCAAAGCCGGTTTCAGATGTCACGCGGCTTGAATCGAATCCTACACCCCAGTTCAACTTGCCTGTTGCGACTTCGTTTGTCGACCAGCTGACCGTGATCGTGCTTGTTGTAGCCGAGTTCGTTGACGAGACGATCGCTGGTGCAACGGTATCAACTGTCCACGAGTGCGCAGCACCGTACGGGTCTTGGTTTCCGAATCGATCGACTGCGCGAACTTGCAGCGTATGCGTTCCGTTCGCAAGCCCACTGTAAGCGAGAGGCGATGTGCAAGGCGCGAACGCTGAGCCATCGAACGAGCACACAAACTTCGCGTCAGCATGGTTCGACGAGAAGGCGAAGCTCATCGAAGTCTCGTTCGTGTAGATTGCGTTCGACGAAGGTTGCAAGACGGTCGTGATCGGCTGTTGTGCCGTCACCGTGATGCTCGCGCCAGAGGGTTCGCGGTTACCAGCGCGGTCAATCGCATGAACCTTGAAGATGTGCGATCCCGGTGCGAAGTTCAGCGTCACCGTCGAAACGCAAGCTTGTTCAGCACCGCCATCAATCGAGCAGACGAAGTTTGAACCAGCTTCGTTAGCCGAGAAGATGAAGCGGAATGTTTGAACGCCCGTTTGCACAACCGAGAGCTCCGTTGCAGGAGCCTGAGTATCGACGTTCCAAACTACGTTTTGAACTTGGCTCATATTGCCGGCACGGTCTTTTGAGCGAACTTTAAAGACGTGTTCGCCATCGATAAGACCCGAGACGTCGAGCGGGCTCACGCACGCATCGAAGCCCGCGCCATCAAGTTCGCACTCAAACTGAGCTTCTTCGTTTGACGAAAGAGTGAAGGCATTAGAGTTGCGGTTTGTGAGAACTCCGCCACCGTAAGTCGCAACTACCGACAAATCAGGATTTGTGCGGTCGATAACAAATGTATGCGTGATTGAGTTCAGAGCGTTACCGAACGCATCCACACCGCTGACGACAAGTTGATGCTCGCCTTCGCTAAGCGCGGGGAGAGCGATCGGTGAAGTCACCTCGCCAAGATCAGCGCCGTCGAACGAAGCCGTGAGGATCACTTCTTCAGGAGTCGCGATCTTCACTTCCAGGCTTTCGGCATTTAAGTAAGCGCCGGCTGAAGGAAGAATCTCGGCAAAGTTAATTTCGGGAGCCGCACGGTCTACGACCCACGAAACATTTTGTGCGGCTGAACGATTACCGGCCAAGTCGATAGCAATGACTTCGACCTGATGCTCGCCATCTTGAGCAAAGCTTCCGCTGACCGGGCTTTCGCACGAGGCTTCATCAGCTCCGTCGATTTTGCACACAAACGAGCCTGGTTCAGATGAATTGAACTCAACTCGGTAATCGGATTGGTTCGTGCGACCAGCAGCAGGCTGAGCCGACACTAATGCGAGTGACGGAGCCGTCACGTCGACAATCCACGAAGCGGAAGCTGCAGGTCCTACGTTGCCGGCAGCATCGCGAGCGCGGACTTGCAAGAGATGGGAACCTTCCGCAACGTTGCTCAAAACAAGGGGCGAAGCGCAGCCAGCAAAAGCCGCTTCATCCATTGAGCATTCGAACGTCACTGATTCATCGGCCGCAAACTTGAATTCACGCGTTGTTGAAGAGCTGGGGGAAGTCGCGGGCAACATTTCAACGATCTGAACCGTTGGCGCTACTAGGTCGACGAGCCACTGCACCATCGCCGTTTCGCTGCGGTTGCCAGCGTTGTCGACGAGGGTAACTTCAAATTTATGCAGACCATCGGGCAAATTCGTCGCCAAGTATGGAGACACGCACGGCTCGATCGCTACGCCATCGAGTGCACAGCTAAAGTGACCGGCTTCTGTTGCGGAAAACGGAATCGCGACCGCACTTGAATTCGTGGGCGAGGCGATGGGTTCAATCGTAATAACGGGTGCAAGTGTATCCACGGTCCATGCATACGATGCGGGATCGCTCAAAAGTCCTTGCGGGTTGCGAGCGCGAACGGAGAAGGAATGGTCGCCGTTTCCGAGCGATGCGTAGATCGCAGGGGAGTTACACGCCACCGGCTCAGCCTGATCAAGTGAGCAGAGGAAGTTGACGCCTGATTGGTCGGCTTCGAACTCCACTTGAAGTTGCGTTTGTGAAGTCAGCGCTTCTACAGGCATCACACTCTTAATTGATACTTTCGGTGCAACAGGGATCGGTGTCGGCGAAGGAACCGGCGTAGGAGTCGGCGTCGGTTTATCGCACTCTTTTTCGTAATAGCCATTGATTTCGAGAGTTGCGTTCACGACTTTCAAGTTTGTTCCGGTGAGCGAGATGCGAACGTCACCGAGTTTAGAAAGAATGCGGATCATGAACGCGAGAATCGTCTCGCCACCGTTTACGCGGTAGTTGTTCATGAGGACAATTTTGCGTCCTTCGCGTTTCGTGTCGTCACCGTCGAACTTCTTTTTACCATCGGGACGAGTGGCGTTGATCCCGTTGATACCAACGGTAATGTCGTCATCTTTGCCGTTGTTACCATTTCCTTTTTTCTCGAGCTCAACGCTCAAGACTAAAGAAGTCGGGTGGAAGTCGCTGTTAGCGAGATCCTTCAAATCATTTGAATTGAAGTAGAGGTGATGACCGCCCTTGATTTCGACGGGTGTGACGGTCTTGCCGACTTTGATACTGCAAGATGATCCGTCGTTATCATCGTTCGGGGTTTTGCCTCCGGACCCTAAGCAGGCCGTCAGCGCCACAAAGAAGAAACCAACAAGGACGAAATGCGAGATCGAGATGGAAACACGTCCCGTGTTGCCCATAGGTTCTACGCTCCTGTGAGAGATTACGTACCGCTACAGACTATTGTCGATGAATACGACGATTTTTTCACACTAAGGACTAGTGAAGACGCGATTCTCTTTCCGAGACGGAGAATGACTAATAAAATCAAAGGAGTCCCATTTCGATACGCATTCCATATGGAGAATTCGTCATGACGTTGAACCGCTCACTTACCCTCGCTGCGATCGCGGCGTCTCTTTTCGTTACACCTTCGCTCTCTCACGCTCAGCGCGGCCCCGGCGGTATGGGTAACTTCTATCTCGAAGGCGCATTCACTCCGATTCTTCAAGGCGCTAACGAATCCATTCAAACAGGTGGCGGAAGCTTTCCCGGAGAAGGTAATCCCGGAACGGATTCAACAACAGGCTACGATGTTAGAACGACACTTGGTTACGCTATCGGCGGGCAGTACTTCGTAGGTCTCTCTTACAGAATGATGAGCAGCACGCTCAAGCGCGAAGGCACAATCAGCGGCGAGTTTCCGGTGAGTTCTACCGAGTATGGACCAACACTCGGCTACCTGTACGGTGGCTGGAAGATCATGGCGACCTACATTCTCTCGAGCGAGTGGAAAAAAGGCTTCAAAGAAACTCTCCAGGATGGATCACTCGGCAGCAACTACGACATCAAGAATCACGATGGTAACGGTTTTATGGTGAACGTGGGTTACAACTTTTCCATCACTTCTTGGCTTCAACTCGGTCCGAGCTTGATCTACCGCAACGTTAGCTACGCAAAGCAAACCAAAACGAATAAACTCGATGAGTCGCAGAGTTACACGGATAAGGCTTTCGATACGAAGGCTATGCAATCGGATCTCTCGCCTTACTTCACGATCATCGCTCGCTTTTAATTGCCAATTTGATCAAGCTAAAATGGAAACGGGCCCTTTCGGGGCCCGTTTTTTTGTCGGCAAAAGGTTTCAGCGGACTCGGCATCTCAGGACGAGACTCTCGTTACTCCAAGGATTGACCACGACGTTATGCCCAAACTCAGAGCCGAACTCTTGCCCACTTAGAAGCCTCGTTCTCTGAGCGATGACTTGCCCCTCACGGATAATTTCGATGAATGCCGATCCTGAGCGGACACCTTTACGTACATCGTAGGGAATCGACAGATCTTCATCGACGAAATTGCCCGATGGCGTTCGGTAGATGGTTCCTTCAAAGTTCAATCGATAATCGACTGGCCATTCGAGTGATATGAACGGAGCATCGCAAGTCAGACACGTTCCCCATTGCCCATACGGAGCGTTCGCAAGAGGGCAGGTCTCGTCGAGGACCAAACATGTCTTAGCAAGTTGCGGAATTTCAACGCTCACACCGCTTCGATCGACGCCCCAAGCCCGACAAGCGATCTCGTCTCCGGCCTTGATTCGCGATCGCGCCTCCGCAGTGTGACCCGCTACCACTAGAGTTGAGAGAAGCGTAAAAGCCGTCAGTAAGTAGAGATGTCCGTAGTTACGCATCGATGAGTCTCCCCAATACGCGAGAGTCTACTTAAGAGTTTGGCCGTGAACAAACAATCGAACGCGTTTGCAGAACAAAACATCTGCGTGCTGCGCGGACTGAGGAGGTCATAAATCTCATAACGTCTCAAAATGAGACGGGAATTTGGTGCCCAATTTTGTTTAACACCTGCAGCGTCGACGAGGTTGAGAACGAATGTACGCGCTCCGAAGCTCGGCACGGATTTGCAAGAGGGGATGAGTAGGGAACTCAAAGGATTGTTAGACCGGGGAGACGACCATGCGAACAAAAACAAAAGCAAACCTTCAGATGTTACAGATGGCAGGAATCGGATTGATGTCGATGCTGCTCTTTCAAAACTGCTCGGGCTTCAGCGCAGACTTAGGCGTCAATAAGAAAGCTTTTTTGTCGCAGGCTAACGTCATCGATGATTCGACAGCGCTTCCGGCAACGCCGACGCCTCCCAAGGCCTGTGTGGATTACGGCGACCAAGCGCCGCAAATTGAGTGTCCCGGCAGTACACCCACGCCAACGCCTACGCCAACACCAACACCAACACCCACGCCAACTCCATCGCCGACGCCTGATTGCACGCCGTCTCCGACTCCCACACCTACGCCCACACCCACACCTACACCTACACCTACACCAACTCCAACTCCCACGCCTGTGACGTTCGAGTCGGTTCCCCAGCCGATCGCTTACTTCTGCTCGACAGGTTGGACAACTTCGGCTGGTTACAATCTGCGAACGATCAATGAGACTTTGAAAATCTCGATCTTCCCAGATGCGCCTTACGAAGAGTATTTGAATGGCCAGAGATCAATGGCGCAGCTCGCAGCGCTTCGCCCTTTGTGCGAAATCGTCGATCCGGCACTTCTCAACGAACTTCGTACTACAAAGGTTTTGAACATCCGTAATCTCGGAACTCACTGTCCTAACCTCGCTCCGGGATCGTACCGCGTTGCGGTCGTGAAAGCTTCGGAAACAACGAATTACACGCACAATCTTCTCATGGACATGAACATCCGTTACCAAGGCATCCCGTTGAATGTCGCGACACCTGAGCAGATGTTCCAGTATTCAGTTGGAGCTCGCATGAAGGCCGAAGTTACGCAAACGGGTCCGAATGCAAAAAGGTTCCAAATCATCCCGTATGCGAACGGCGTACACGGCAACGCCGCAACGATCTTGAACGGAACTTTCGGGTTGCCAGGTTGTGATAACAGCGCGAGCCCGCTCGCAGTCCAGATGAAGAGCAGCGTACCGCTTGCCCTCACCTCTCGCGAAGAAGGTATTCAGTTCGATATCCTCGGAAAGAACGCGACTCCTGTGGCGCACGCCAAGAAACAGATCTCGTGGCTCACGCCCGAATCGGCGAGCGGCAACTTCTTTATCGTGCTTCCCAACGAGCGTGGTGAGGTCAACGGAATCGAAGAGATGTTCGGTAACAACACTTCAGGTCCCGATGGAAAATTTGCCCGCGATGGCTACGAGGCCCTCCGCAAATTCGATGGTCGCATCCTCGGTTCGACTCAGTTCAACATCGAAGCGGTGGATAACAAGATCACGCGCAAAGACGAAGTGTTCACGAAGCTTCGCCTCTGGAGAGATTCGAACACCGACGGCGTTGCTCAAAACGGTGAGCTCTATACCCTTGACGAAATGCAAGTCCGCACCATCGATCTCGCGCCCGATGCGACATTCGCGGAAAAAGATGTCCACGGTAACACGGTAGCGATGAAATCAGTGCTGCAGACTAACGATGGAAAACTCCACCTCGTCTACGACATCTGGTTCGCGCTGGACTAATTCGGAAAGTTCGCAAGGCTCCCGCCGGGCGCGTCTCAATATGAGATGCGCCTAAAATTGTCAGGCAGGTGAACACCTGTTCAGACCCCGACAGTAAAAACAAAGCTGATCCCTTGCGGATTGGGCCCGCCGTTGCACAGAATGAGGTTACCGAATTTTTTGTGGAACGGGGGCAGCATTGAGAAACTCTTCACGCGTTATTTCCGGCATCATTTTAGGTGTTGGCCTTTCATCGATCGTTCTCTTTCAAAACTGTTCGGGCTTTGGCTCTGACCTTCAGGTTCAAAAGAAGTCCTTTCTCTCTCGTAACTCCGTCTTGAATGTCGACGAGAATAAAAACTGCGTCGACTACGGCGATGGAGCTCCGATGATTGAATGCCCGACGCCGATGCCTGATACGGCTCAACCCGAGCCTGTCCCTGTTGAACCCACGGCCCCCTCGATCGAGATGCCGCAAACTCCGACTGGAAACTTTTGTTCAACGGGTTGGACGACCGCCGTTGGTTACAACATGAAAACCGTCACGGAGAATCTGAAAGTCGCGATCTTCAAGGATCAGCCCTACGAGGATTATATGAACGGCGCTCTCTCCATCGCGCAACTCGACGCGATCAAGCCTGAGTGCGAGTTCATTGACTCTGCTCTTTTGAACGAACTCCGTACCGAAAAAGTTCTTCGTTTGCGCGATCTCGGCAAAAACTGCCCGAAGCTTGCTCCCGGTCAATATCGCGTTGCGATCGTGAAAGCTTCCGAGACGAACAAATACACCCATAGCCTTTTGATGGAGCACAATATCGGTCTTCAAGGAATACCCTTGAATGTCGCGACACCTGAGCAAATGCATCAATTCTCGGTCGCTCACCGCGTGAGAGCCGTAGTGACGAGCATGGGTGAAAACAAACTGAAGTTTGCATTCAAATTCCACGAGAACCCTTTCGCAGGCGGCATGGCGACAATGCTCAACGGCACCTATGGCGAAGTGAACTGCGATATGAGTGCGAGTCCCTTGGTTGTACAGATGAAGGCTTCATCTCCTTTGAAGCTGACTTCGCGCGAAGATGGAATTCTGTTCGATATCCTCGGGAAAAACGCGCAGCCTGCAGCGCACACGAAGAAACAAATCTCGTGGCTCGCGCCTGAAGCGGCAGAGGGCAACTATTTCATCACGCTCCCGAATGCGCGCGGAGAGGTCAATGGCATTGACGAGATGTTTGGTAACAACACGGCGGGACCAGATGGTAAATTCGCGCAGCATGGTTATCTCGCCCTCGCAAAACACGACGACGATAAAGACGGTCTCATTTCGAAAAAAGACGCAGTTTTCACGAAGCTTCGTCTTTGGAAAGACAAAAACGTCGACGGCATTGCTCAAGTTGGCGAACTTATCCCGCTCGATGAATTGGACGTTAAATCAATCGATACTCGTCCAGACTCAAGTTTCCGCGAGCGGGACGCCTTCGGAAACGAAATCTCACTCAAGTCCGTGCTGCAAACGACAGATGGCAAACTCCATGTCGTCTACGACATCTGGTTTTCTCTGAACTGATTTTCGGAGCTCAAAACGCACGATGAAAAGTCGGCCCACGGAGAAATCCTGGGCCGATTTCTCTTTTCAAACAATCAAGATGTTGCACACGAATTTGGTTGAGAATCAGGTCGAGCGGGGAGTGCTTAAAAAAGGATCAATCGTTGAGTTCAGCCAGTTGTTGGCGAAGTTGATCTAAGAGCTTCTTCGTTTTCTTGCGGAATTCTTCCTCAGTCGCCGCCGTTACCTTTGGCTTCTGCGCAGCCTCTTCCTTCGTAGCCTGGCGCACTTTGCCTGAACTCAGGGATTCCCAATCCGTGAAAGCGGACTCGAGTTCTTTCAACGTCCGATTCAATTTTTGGGACTTCATGGGCGCTTTTAATGCGGCAGTCTTCGCTACTGCCTTCTTCGCTGCTGATTTTTGAGGCGACTTTTCGATCGCGTCCTCAGGTGTCACTTGAGCTAGAGCTTGCGATGAATTTTCCTCAGCTAATGCCGCAGGAATGGAAGCGGCAACATCGTTGGCCATAGCGTCCGCTGAAGCATTGGCTTCTGCAGGCGGAAGAGGGCTCGTCACTGGAGTCGACCCGTTTTCCTGGCTCGATCCAGCGTTTGTTGAATTTTCTGATGATGCCATACTGGTTTTAAGTCTGACTTAAAGCTTCACCCTTTGACAAGCAAAAGCTCCTAACTGGGTTGACGAGCCCGACCTGCCTAGGCAAGATACCTGCTTTCCTACGTAGGCGCGCGATTTACCTGGGGTGATCGCGACCCGTGAGCCCGGTTTCAAACGAAGCCGGCGCCACATCAGCGTCAACGGGACACAAAGCGCGATGGCTAGGGACAAGCTAAGCAACGGCTATGAAAAGGCTAACCAAAACGACGCGAAAATTAGGTACAGACTAGGTACGGACTAAGCATCCTCACCCTTCACACGATGGTTGAGGAGCTTTCAATATCAAGTCCGTCCCGATAAGTTGGCCCAGAGATTTAGAACCAAAGTCCGAAAAAGAAGCGAGGAGAGAGCATGGCTGAAGAGATTATTTATACGATGAAAGGCGTGGGCAAAGTGTATCCGCCCAATCGCTACGTTCTTAAGGATATTTACCTCTCCTACTTTTACGGCGCAAAGATTGGTGTTCTCGGTCTCAACGGTGCCGGAAAATCATCGCTCTTAAAGATCATGGCAGGGGTCGATCATGACTTCTTGGGGGAGGCGTTCCCTGCACGGGATTTCAAGGTGGGATACCTCCAGCAAGAGCCTAAACTGAATCCGGACAAGACCGTTAAAGAAAATGTTATGGAAGGAATGGGCGAGCTCCCGCTGCTTCTCGAGGAATTCAACCGGATCAGCCAGCGGATGTGTGAAGACATCTCTCCTGAGGAGATGGAAAAACTCATCGAAAAACAGGGAACGATTCAGGAGAAGATCGAAGCTGCCGATGGATGGGAAATCGATCAAAAGCTTGATCGTGCGATGGACGCACTTCGCTGCCCTCCGGGTGATACGCCCGTCACCAACCTTTCGGGTGGTGAAAAGCGTCGCGTAGCGCTTTGCCGACTGCTTCTCTCGAATCCCGATATCTTGCTCTTGGACGAACCGACCCACCACCTCGACGCCGAATCGGTTTCGTGGCTGGAGAAGTTCCTTCATGATTTCCCAGGGACCGTCATCGCGGTCACGCACGATCGATACTTCCTCGATAATGTTGCGGGCTGGATTCTCGAGCTCGATCGAGGCGAGGGCATTCCCTGGAAAGGGAATTACTCGTCTTGGCTCGAGCAAAAAGAACGTCGTCAGGTTCAAGAAGAAAAACAAAACGAACGTCGCAACAAAACGCTCGAGCGCGAGCTTGAATGGGTCCGCATGGCACCGCGGGCTCGTCACGCGAAATCAAAAGCCCGGATCTCCAACTACGAAAACTTGTTGAAAGAGCCTACGCCCGAGAAGCTCACGGATCTTCAGATCTACATTCCGCCAGGTCCACGCCTTGGCGACGTCGTTGTCGAAGCGAAAAATGTTTCGAAAGCTTACGGCGATAAACTTCTCTTCGAAAACCTGAATTTTTCGCTTCCGCGTGGCGGTATCGTCGGAGTTATCGGACCAAACGGTGCAGGTAAGACGACGCTCTTCCGCATGATTACGGGCCAAGAGAAGCCTGACAGCGGTGAGTTTGTTGTCGGTTCGACGGTCAAACTTGCCTACGTCGACCAATCCCGCGATAACTTGAATCCGACAAAATCTGTTTATGATGAAATCTCGGGTGGAAAAGACGTAATTCCCGTTGGCACGAAAGAGATCAACGCTCGTGCCTACGCTTCGCGCTTTAACTTCCACGGCGATTCCCAGCAGAAGAAAGTGGGCGATCTCTCAGGTGGAGAGCGAAACCGCGTCCAGATGGCGAAGGTTCTCCAAACGGGCGGCAACCTCTTGCTGCTTGACGAACCGACGAACGATCTTGACGTGAATACGATGCGTGCGCTTGAAGAAGCTCTTCTTGAGTTCGGCGGATGCGCCGTCGTGATCTCGCACGATCGCTGGTTCCTTGATCGTATTTGCACGCACATCCTAGCGTTCGAAGGCGACAGCCAAGTGACGTTCTTCCCTGGCAACTTCACCGAGTACGAAGAAGATCGTAAAAAGCGCTTCGGCGAAGAAGCCCTCGTTCCTACCCGGATCAAATACAAAAAACTTCATTAAGAGGGGAGTTAGGCTGCTTTCGAGGTGGCCTGATTCGCTTCAAAAAGGCGTGCGAGTAAATCGTACGCCTCCGCGAGTTCGCGAAAGAGCGCGCTCGCCAATGCTTGCGTCGTCGCATCTGCCTGCGCGAAGCGATCCGGATGCGATTTGAGAGCAGCTCTGCGCCATGCACCTTTGAGTTCCTGTTCGGTGAATGAGTCGGGGATGCGAGCGCCGGAATGACGGCGTAAAAGCTCCAAAGCCGTTAGCTGCTCGAGGGTATGAGCGTGAAGACGGATCTCTGTGGCCTCAGGTGATTTCTCTACTTTTAAATTCGGTTTTTCTGAATTTGATTTAGCAGGTCCAGCTTTGTGGTAAGCCGCTCGACCTTGAGATTGGCGTTGGAAAACGGCGGCTTCAAGGTGAGTCGTGAGCCACGTCTCGATACGCCCAGCTTTAGCGGCTGCTTGATGGCGGGAGGCTGCGCCCTCGTCATGGCGAAGGCCTTCGCGCCCGAGTTCACGTCGAACTTCTTCCTCGACCTCTTTGCGCAAATCTGCGCGCATCTGATCTTGCAAGATATCGATGAATGATTTCGCTGCCATGACATCTCTAACGGCTCAAAACGAGATGCCCTTGAGTCGACTTCGGTCCTGATCTCACAACACTTAATCGCTTACTTGCAATCAAAGAGAGGAGTGCGGATGCTTTGGACGTAAGCCCCGTGCAACTAGAGGATGCTTCTTGCTGAATCAAAACGACTCTCAAAATTCCTCGATCTTCTGGCCCTGGCTACTTCTGGGGTACGCAACACTTTTCGTTTATGGTTTGGTCGACAACTCGAGAGGTCCGATTTTTCCCGACATTCTTCGGGAATTCAATTTGAGCGATTCGGCGGGCTCCTTTTTCTTCTTCACGTCTTCAGGGACGGCGCTCATCAATAACATTCTTGCATTTCGATGGATGGAAAAGGCAGGGCCCTACCGTACAACCATCGTCTACAGTTTTTCTCTCGTCATCGGCCTGGCAATCATGGCTGCGGCCCCGGTTTTCCCGGTTCAGATTGTTGGGTGCGTTTTCTTCGGCGCGAGTTTGGGCGGCCTTGGGCTTTCCGTAAATCTGCTCGTAGCTTCGGCCGTCGTTGGCGAGAATCGACGTCGAGCCCTTGCGGGACTACACGGAATGTATGGAATTGCCTCGCTGATATCGCCGCTCCTTATTACCGCCTTTTATTTGCAGGGATTTAGCTGGCGGGTCGTGCTAGCGAGTGGCGCGTTGGCGCCGGTCGCCGTTCTCATGTTGATCTTCTATTTTCGTAAGGCCAGTTTCCATTTGAAAACTGAGGCGACCCAGGAAGTACTGAGTCCTAAGCGTTCGCGCACAACCGCCTTGTTCTTCGCAACTCTTCTCACTTGCTACGTGATCGCTGAGATCTCTTTAAGTACGCGCCTTGCTTTGCTCGTGCGACGCGAGGCTGGGTATTCGGTTGAGTCGGCAAACGCACTTCTGACGTTTTTCTTCGTAGGCATCTTCGTCGGCCGTTTTCTTATCGCTGCTGTTAAGTTTCAAGTCACAAACCGAGTGGTGTTGATACTTTCGGCCACGTCTGGACTACTGACTTATTCGCTCGGGCTTGTTGGAGATCCCCGATGGTTAGGGCTTTGTGGCTTTGCGCTTTCCGTTTTTTACCCTTGTGCCATCGCTCTCATTAACGATGAGTGCGGAGAAAATGGCGGATACGTGACTTCCTGGTGCATCACGTTGCAGTCGCTCGGTCTCATGTTGATGCATTTTGCGATTGGACGGTTGTCTGATTCATTCGGTCTGAGGAACGCGCTTTGGATCGGACCGATTTGTTTAGGCGCAACTCTCATCGGCCTTTTGTGGATGAGGTCGAGGGTGCGGAGTCCCGCTTCTCCCTAGGGGAAAACGGAATTTTCGAGGTTCGCCAACTCTGGTTTAGGGCGCGCATCGGGGTGTTCTCCCTAGGGAGTTTTTCGCGAGAGCCACGAATTCGAAGGGTTCTCCCTAGGGAGAGGTTGCAAAAAAAGCGAACTGCCCTTCATTTTTCTTTGGACAACCACTTTGAACTGGTTATCATGAAGCCACCGTAAACGTTTGAGGCTGAGCCGTTAATAGGAAGGACCAGCCTCGAAACAAGAAAACATACGTCGGACAAAATGAGTTCCGAACGTGGAGGAGACAAGATGGCGAAGAAGAAAGCGGCTAAAAAAGCAGCGAAGAAAACTACTGCTAAGAAGACAACTGCTAAAAAAGCTACTGCGAAAAAAGCAGCTCCCAAGGCAAAAGCTACAGCTAAAAAAGCTGCTGCTCCCAAAAAGCGCACGCTCAACCCCGCTCTCAAAGCTCCCTACACTCCCAGCACTCAGCTCGCTGAAATCGTTGGTGCAGCTCCGCTCCCGCGCCAAGAAGTTGTTTCGAAGCTCTGGAAGTACATCAAGAAAAACGGCCTCCAGGACAAACAAACAATCAACGCTGACGACAAATTGAAGCCCATCTTCGGCAACAAAAAGTCGGTCACTATGTTCGAAATGCAAAAGCACGTTTCGAAGCACCTCACTAAAGCTGAGTAATCAGCCTTCGCTCTGATAAAGAGCAGGTGAGTCTGAAGCCGTTGTGTTCGACTCTCTGGTTTCAACCAGGGAAAAGAATGCAGCGGCTTTTTGCATTTTTAGCCAGCAAGCGACGGAATTCTTCAACCGTTGGTCGTCATTTGCGAGCGGCCTTTGCCCTCAACTCATTTCTATTCGGCTTGCGGCCTGTTTGAGCAATTAACCCTGAGTCTTCGGCCTCTTACCGAGTTTGAGGGTCACGGCCTTACCAGGGGCTTACCTTGCGTTTTCAGGTGCTTTCCGGTACTCCTAGCGGGCAAATCCCCTCTGTTCAGGAGCGCTGCCGGTGACGATCAAGACGATGGACGAAATACGCCAAATGGAAAAGGTCTGCCAGCTTGCCGCGCAGACTCTCTATCACACGGCGAAGTTCGTTCGTCCCGGCATCACGACTAACGAGCTCGATAAGATTGCCCACGACTTCACGCTCTCTCACGAGGCAAAACCAGCGCCGCTCGGTTATCATGGTTATCCAAAATCGATCTGTACTTCGGTAAACGAGGTGATCTGCCACGGAGTTCCGGACTCAACGGTGCTTAAAGAGGGCGATATCATCAACCTCGACATCACTTGCTACAAGTTCGGCTTCCATGGTGATACGTCCGCAACTTTCTATGTAGGCGACGTCTCCGATCGCGCCAAAAAACTCACGGAAGCCGCTAAAGATGCGATGATGGTCGGAATCGAAGCCATCACCGCAAAAGGCACAACTGGCGACATCGGTTTTGCGATCAACAAATTTACAACTCGCCAAGGCTACCACGTGGTCCGCGAGATCGGTGGTCATGGGATCGGTCGCGGCTTCCACGAAGATCCTTTCGTTCCGTCGTACGGAAAAAAGGGCCGCGGCGATCGTTTGCTCGTCGGAGGTACGATCACGGTGGAGCCGATGTTGAACGAAACAACGGCCGAGCTCGTCGAACACGATATTCCGAATTCGTCGATCAAGTGGTACACGACGGCGGATAAGACGCTCTCGGCTCAGTTCGAGCACACGGTGCTAATCACCGAAAACGGTCCGCGCATCTTGACGGGCTATTGATTAAAAAATGAACGACGAGTGAGTTCAAAGTTTTTGGGAGCCGCCGTCAATTTTCTACGAAACCCGGGTCTTCGTTGACTCGAAAGGGGAGGCCTCTTTACTCTGGGCCTCTTCCTGGAGGAATCATGAGTACTGCGACGATGGAGAGAAATATGTCTTCAAATGCTAAATCATTGGCCGCTGAGGGCCGCGACTTCCGTGTTTGCCGTGAAGCGATGGAAGACCCGAAGGTTTTCGCAGAACTCGCTCGCTGGGGCCGCGAAGAAATCAAGTTGGCCGAAACGGAAATGCCGGGTCTCATGGCTCTTCGTGAAGAGTTCGGCGCACAACAGCCTCTCAAAGGCGCGCGCATCACGGGCTGCCTTCACATGACAATCCAAACAGCGGTTTTGATCGAGACGCTCGTTCATCTCGGCGCAAAAATCCGTTGGTCTTCTTGCAACATCTTCTCGACGCAAGATCACGCAGCGGTTGCGATCGCAGCGGCCGGCATCCCGGTTTTCGCTTGGAAAGGCGAAACAGAAGAAGAATACAACTGGTGCGTTGAGCAGACGATCAAAGGTTGGGGACCTGAAGGTTACGACCTCATCCTCGACGACGGCGGTGACCTCACGAACATGATGCATGAAGAGCGCTTCATCCACATGTTGAAGACCGTTGTCGGTATCTCGGAAGAGACGACGACTGGTGTTCATAACCTCGAGCGCATGCACGCTGAAGGTAAATTGAAAGTTCCTGC
>SXGS01584544.1_pt1 | contig 14795 bp, 19 predicted proteins | sample 3174681 | NCBI WGS metagenome assembly SXGS01 (sample SAMN11356861, study PRJNA531348) | freshwater metagenome | isolation source: freshwater sample F1-80 | place: China: Fuxian Lake, Yuxi | collected 2017-12-25
GATCCTCAAGGCCGCCTTGACCGCTCACGCCGCAAGGCACGCAGTCCGGCCAGCTCTTGAACCAGAGAGCGCCGCCGCATAACGTCCCAATCAAGCGGCGCCGGTCTGGCCAATTTCAACAAAGACCGGGACATCCCCGCCTGCGCGGGTGTCCGAATAGGAGCGTCATCGGCACCGGAGTTCCGATGCGAGGAACCTTGCCGCCCCACGCGACCCGCGCGTAGCGGAGGCTGATGTCCGTCACCGGCACCTTCTCGCCAGAGATCAGGACATAAATTGGTAGCGCCGCACGCGAACTGCGCCGACGGTCTCGGCGGCGCCAAAGGCCGTGAACACTATTGAATGAGCTCGTTTCCTTCGCTTTCCTCGGCGAGCTCGATTTGTCCGCTGGATATAAGATCCTTCGTGGTGCTGACGATGCGCTGCTGCGCCTCGTAAACGTCCTTCACCCGCACCGGCCCCATTCCGTCGATTTCGTCGCGCAACAGCTTGACCGCACGCTCCGACATGGCCTGGAAGAACTGGGTACGCTGCTCCTCGCTGGCTCCCTTCAAAGCGATTGCCAACGCATCCTTGTCGACGTTGCGAAGGACGACCTGAATGTCCGCTGTCGTTAGCTTCTTCATGTCCTCGAAAGTGAACATCAGGCTCTTCACCTTCTCGGCGCTGTCCGGCAGAAGCCCCTCGATCGTCGACATCACGCGGTTGAGATTGCTCCGATCCATATTGTTGAGGATCTCCGCCATGTTCTCGTGTGGATCGCGCTTCTGGGTGCGGCCAAGCGTGGCCATGAACTCCGTCCGCAAGGTCTGCTCGACATCGTCCAGGACCTCACGCGAAACAGTCTCCATTTTCAGCATGCGCACGACGACATCCCGCGACAGCGACTCCGGAATCAAGCCGATCACCCGGGAGGCCTGGTCGGGTTGAATACGCGAAAGAACAACCGCGACCGTCTGCGGGTACTCATTCTTCAGGAAATTGGCGAGGACGGTGTCGTTTACGTTGCCGAGCTTCTCCCAGACAGTGCGGCCCGAGGGGCCGCTGATGTCCTGCATGATCAGCTCGACGGTCTCCGGCGGGAGCACCTTCAACAAGAGCTTCTGGGTCGCCGATGCGGTTCCTCTGACCGATCCGCCGGAGGAGATCTGATTGGCGAAGTCGACGAACAAGCGCTCGACCGTGCGAGAATCGACAGAGCCCAAAGTCGCCATTGACTGGGAGAGATCGCGAATCTCCTCCTCGTCGAGCATCGAGAACACCTTCGTCGCATACTCGTCGCCGACCGCGAGCATCATGATGGCGGCCTTCTCGCCGCCGGTCAGTTTCGTGAACTCCTTACCCGCCATGATACTCTCGAATGCTCAGGTGATTTCAACCACGTTGGCCGCTCGACGCTCCGCCATCGATTTCCGCGCGAAGCTCGCTTCGGAGGTTCTTCATCTTCTGCTCGGCGTCCGTGAGACCATGCTTCGCCGTCTGCAGATTCTCGATCAGCAACGAATTGTCGCGCTCCAGCTCTGCAATCTGCCTGAGCACGGCCTTCAGTTCACCGGCGGTCCGGATGTTGGAAACCAGCAGGTAGACGATGACAACCGAGAGAAGCAGTGCGAGAAGTAGAATGAGGTAGGTCACGCGGACGGCTCACTGGAACGACAGTTCATGGAGGTGCGCCTTGATCTTGGTGTCACGACCGAGGCGGCGCTCCGTCTCCAACTCGATGCGCTCCTTCAGGAGCGTCGTCGACGGAGCCTGGGGCGCCATGCGCCGGGCCGACGCAAGAAAGTCAAATCCCGCGATAAAAACGACATCCTGGAGAACATTAACGTTGCCGCGCATCCTTTCAATCTGATCGGCCTTAACCTCCATCGCCACTTTGAGGCCAATTCCTTGCGGCGTTCCCGTCGCGAAGCGGATCGTGATCTTCGGCAGCGGAAGCAGATCGGTTTCCGAAAAGGCCTCGCGAGGCGCCATCGCGAGGGCGGCGGCGAACAGAAAGGAAATCAGGCGCTTCATCGGCTCGCCGTAGCAAGCTTGGCGAACTCGCTTGCGAATGGTGTGCGAAGAAGCGCGCCGGCGACAGCCGGATCGAGCTCGGAGACGATCTTGGCGCGCTGCTCGTCCGGAAGAAGATAGAGCACCGTGGCGGCCTCGACGGCATCCATCTGCGACAGCACGGCAGCGACCTTCTTCGGCTTCATGCTTCGGTAGGCCGCAATGGTCTTCTCAGTCTTCTGTGACGCGTCTTCGCGGATCTTCGTGGCCAGAGCCTTCAAGTTCTCCTCTCGCTGACTCACTTCGGACTGAAGAGCTTGAAGCTCGCGTCGCTTGCCCTCCAGTTCGGCCTCGACTGCAGCCCGCTGGCTCGCCGAAGCTTGCTCCAACGTCTTCTTCGCGAGCTCCAGGCGACGCTCAAGTTCCAGGCGCGCGACTTCGAGCGCCCGCTCGCGCATCGCAAGGGTTTCCTCGCGACGGCGCACAGCCTGGCCGTAGGCGTGGGCCTGCTCGAGCAACGCCGCCTGGGCCGGGGTCAGGTCGAGCGGTTCGAATGTCGGCGCGCCGCCCGTCTTCTGCTTTCCGTCGGCTGCCGTCGAGTCTTTCGGAAGCGGCGCCAAAGCCGGCGTCTGCGCCGGCGTCACGACAGGCGGCGGAGACGGTGCCGCCGCCGGGGACGTCGGCTCCGACGTACCGGATTTCGGAGCCTTAACCGGGTCCGCGGCTATGCCCGGCTTGATCAGCGAGATCTCGGCTCGGCCCTGATACACTAGGCCGTTCCAGATGCCGAAGGTCGCCGTCATGGCCGTGACAACAAAACCGAAGACTAGGAGAACTCGATGCATCCTCATGTCAGCGTAGTCCGGCGAGCGGGTGATCAGACGTCGGTGCCTCCCGAACGCCCGTCGTCGCGCGCGCGCGGCGATGATCCGCGGAGACGTTAGACTCATCCTCGATCCTCACGTCGACGGAGGACCGGGCCGTTCTGGTCGCCGGCCTCGCCTCGACGGCGGCGATCGAGCCCGTGCCGGCCAGGCGGCCGGATGAATTGGGTCCACCGGCTCTCAGCAGGTCGGCTCTGGCCAGAAGATCCTTCAGATCGTTCTGAGCGACGGCGACGCTCTTCTTCAGGTCCGCCGTCGTCGTAATGCCGGCCGACAGTACACGGCCGAACTCCTGCAGCCAGGCCTGCGCCTCGCTCCGCGCATTGCGCAGCTCGCTCAGGCGTCGGTGCACGCCGAGCAGGTAAATGAACACCAGAACGAGAAGCCCGGTGTGAAAAGCCGCCGCAATGGCGGTTACGATCCACATGTCCTGACTCACAGCAGCCTCACTACGAGTTGCGCGCCATTTCGGCCAAGCTCGCCTTTCGCGACGATCTTCGTACCGATCTTCAGATCGACTGGCGTGGATCGTGTAGCATTGAGGTGGAGTTGCGATCCGGGAGCCCAGCCCATGACCTCGGCAAGAGGCACGGAAACCGTGTCCAAGACGACCTCGACACGGACCTGCGTGATCATCGCCTGGCTATTGACCTGGTTGGTCCAGCCGATGTCGCCATCGGTGCTGTCGCCGTAGAACGGCTGCCCAAGGACTTCGCGCACATCGTGAAAGAGCGGAGCCGGAAAAACGATCAGTATCTTTCCTCCCCGGTCCTCCATGTAAAACCGGATCACAGAAACGATCGTCGGAGTGTCGGGGCGCGCTGCCCTTGCGAACCGGGGATTGGTCTCTATCCCCTCCAGGGAGAAGCCGGGAGTGCCGACCGGGAGGAACGCCGCCTCAAGGTCCGCCAGCATAGTGCCGAGCATCCGCTTGACCAGCCTGCGCTCGATGGTGGTGAAGGTCCGCCCCTCGAGCGAGTCGCGATCTCCCCCGCGCCGGCCACCGAGAAGTACATCGACAACCGCATAGATGAGCTGCGAGTCGACGCAGAAGAGCGCCATGCCGCGCCAGGAAGACGAGCGCACCAGCCCGATCATCACCGGCGGCTGAAGCGAGCCGATGACGTCGCTGAAGCGCGCGTCGTACATGTTGTCTAACGAGATATCGACATTCTCGCCGGTGAAGTTCCGCATCGTCGTGTTGAGCGACCGCACAAAGCGATCGACTATGATGTCCAGAACCGGCAACCTGCCGCTTATGCTGTTCTGCTGGCTGAGTTTCTGCAGGTAGCCTTTGATCCCGTCGGCTGGCGACTGCCGCCGATCGACAAGGAGATCGGCCACCTCCTGTTGGGTCAGGACGGATCCAGCCGTGCTCGGAGAGGTCTCGGCAATGCCGCCGCCGCTCATGGACGACCTTCTCCGAATGGCTGGCCGTACGAGGCGAGACGCCCGAATGTCGTCTGCCCATATCCGACAAGCTCGGCACCCAACCAGGGTCCGAACAGGATCAAGCTGATGAGGATTGCGGCCAGCTTCGGGACGAAGGAGAGCGTCATCTCGTTCACCTGAACGATGGCCTGCACCAAGGCGATGACGGTCCCGACGATGAGACCGAGAAGCAGGGCCGGACCGCTCACCTTTACGATCATCACTATGGCGTCGCGGGTCAGGGAAACGAGGTCGAAGTCCGCCATGCGAGCCTAGATCGGCGTACGTACGAGTTCGTTGTAGAGGGAAATGACCTTGTCTCGGATGCTGACAACGGACTCCAGCATCAGCTCGGCTTGCGCGATCGTAGTAGCCACCTCGGTAGGATCCGCCGAGCCCAACGCGACGGCCTTGGACGCGCCTTCGACGGCAACCGCCGAGCCGGTGACCTGCGCGGCGAGATCGGCGATCGTCTTGGCAAAGCGAGCTCCGGCGTCGGCCCCTCCCGTTCTTTGGGAAGCCGGATTCTGAGCAGAAAGAGTGGAGATCTTCATGTGCGCTCCAGATTGCTAGCGGATGATCTGCAGAGCGGAGCGGACCAGCCGCTTCGCCCCTTCGATCACCTGCAAGTTCGCCCGATAGCTTTTTTCAGCATCTCGCATGTCCGCCATCTCGATGATGGGCGATATTGCCGGATAGAGCACATACCCCTGCTCATCGGCTTTGGGATGTGCCGGCTCGTACTTGAGCGTCCCTGCCTCGTCTCCCTCGGAGATTTCGCTGACCCGCACCATCGTCGGCCCCTGCTTGCGACCGGCGACAGCCTCCAGGATCACGATCTTGCGCTTGAACGGCTCTTCGCCCGGCGCATTGACAGTGCTGGCATTCGCCAGGTTCTCGGCGGAAACGCGGAGCCGGGCGCCCTGGGCCGACAGAGCCGACGAAGCAACGTGGATGAGGTCTGTGAACTTCACGGGCTAGACGCCTTCCTTCGATCCCCTGACCATCAGGCGGAGCAGCTGCAGGTTCTTCTTGTATACGGCGGTCGCGAGTTCGTGCTGCGAGGCGACTTCGGCCAGCACTGCCATCTCCTTCTCGAGATCGACACGGTTCTCATTGAGGCTCTCGTCATCGGACACCTCGGTTATCTCGGTAGCACCGGCGCGCGGCCGAGGCTCGATATGCATCTCGGAGCTGGTCGACAGGCGCAGGCGCGACTGAAGCGGCGACCGGACCAGATCAGCGAAGGACTTCCGGAAATCTACCGGGCGATATGTTGGGATGTCGGCCTGCGACAGATTCTGGGCGACCAGTCCTTGGCGCTGATCCAGCCAGCGAAGCGCCGACGAGAGAAGCTGCTGACTTGCAATGCGCATACAAGATCCTCCTCACGCCCACTCTATCGCCATCGAAAGAGCCGTCACCCGACGATCGCTTCATAGTGGATCAAACCAGGAATGCGAGACTCCCGAATTGCATCGATCTTGACGCCGCATGTGAAACCCGAGCCGCGGCCACCCGAGACGGCTCTGCCTACGCCAGGAGCGTGATCGTGCGCGTGCTCTGTCCGACCTGCGGCGAAACTTCCCAATTCGAAGCAATCGACGTCCCCGCCAAGGGCCGCCTGATCTTGTGCCTGAGTTGCGACCTGGTCTGGACCGTGCGCCCCGGCGAGGTTCTCGAAGACCCACCCACCGAGGCGCCGGCCAAGCCCGCGGCCACCCTGAGCGACGCGCCCGCCCCAAATCGCTCGAGGAAGCTCATGGCGATGACCGGCGGTGGCGCTGCCGTCATCGGCATCGCATCTCTTGCTGCGGCCTACCTATGGCCGGGCTGGGCAACCGATGCCGTGAACGGCGATATCGCCGAGCCTCGCCTGTCGATCGTCAGCTCAGCGGTGGACCGGGATACGACCAATAAGCTCCTGACGGTCGTAGTCACCTTGAAAAACGAGGGCACACGCCCCGCCGGGCCGTTCGATCTCTGCGTCCGACTTCTCGACAGGCGCTCCGAGCCGCTTTTCCGCTGGTGCGAACATGTCGCCGATCAGCCCGTGAACCCCGGCGAGCGGAGCGCAGTGCGTCTGCGGATCGTATCCCCGCCGTCGGACGTCGCGAGCGCCGAAGTTCAGGTCAACTAGGCGGCGCATTTGTCCATTTTGGCTGAAACAACGATCGGCTCCAGCCAATTCGAACCGATCGTGGATACCGATCGTGACCGGACCCACAGCAAGATGCGGTCGTGAAACCCGACGGCGCACCATCGGAGAAGCCAATGCAGCCCGACCGCGAACAGAGCGACGCCTCTCCGGCGACGGCAGCCGAGCTTATCGGGGAGATCTCGGTACGCCTTTCCTCCCTGGAACGGCGCCTCCTGGCCGGTAAGGACGTTGACTTCGATCCGATCATGGGCCTCGTCGACAGGCTGTGTGATGAGGCCCGCGTGCTTGCCGAGAGAGACAAGGTATCGACCGCGGCTAGCCTGCTTGGGGTCGTCGCGGACTGCGACAGCCTGGTTTCTCGGCTGTCGTCGTCGCTTGAGGCCCTACGCCAGTCGGCGGAGAATCAGAGTAGTTGTGAGCAAAGCTTGCTGGCCTATGCACGGAACGCGCATGGAGCCAGGTAAGAGGCGCCCCGCGACCTGCCGCGGCCACCGCGGCGTCGGATGGATCGGGCGTTACGGGCTCGGTTCCGCGATCGCGCTGCTCGCCGTCATCGAGACGGCTACGGCCCAGACCGTCTCTCTCGATCTGTCGGGCGGTTCGCTCAGCCGCACGATGCTGCAGCTCTTCTCGTTAACGGCATTCCTGTCCCTGGCGCCGGCCATCGTCGTGACCATCACAAGCTTCACGCGTCTAGTGGTCGTTCTTTCGCTGTTGCGATCCGCGATTGGGCTGCAACAATCACCGCCCAACATTGTCCTCACCAGCCTCGCTATCTTCCTGACGATCTTCATCATGGGGCCAACCCTCGAGAAGGCCATGAACGAGGGAGTGACGCCCTACATGAACGAGGTCATATCGGAACAGCAGGCATTCGAACGCACCGTGGCTCCCTTCAAATCGTTCATGCTGCGCAACGTGGGAGAGAGTGAACTGGGCCTTATGCAGGGGGTCGCCGCGCGGCGCCTCGGCATTCCCGCGCCTCAGTCCCCCACCGAGGTGGACCTGAGGGTGTTAGTTCCCGCCTTCATGCTGAGCGAGCTGCGTGTCGCCTTCGAGATGGGCTTCCTGATCTTTCTGCCGTTCCTGGTCATCGACGTGGTCGTTGCCTCGGTGCTTATGTCCATGGGCATGATGATGGTGCCGCCAGTCCTGATCGCTCTCCCCGTTAAGCTGATCTACTTCGTCTACTCAGGCGGCTGGATGATGCTGGTCGGTGCGCTGGTCGAGAGCTACCTGTGATCCGGATCACGGTCGTGCTCACGATCCTGACGACAGCGCTCGTGAGCGGCGAGCCCGCGGCGGGGAATGGTCCTCCGGTGTCTCCGGTGCAGGCGATCGTCGGGGCTCGAGTGCTCTACGAAGCCGGCGAGGACAGGCTCGCCACGCAACTGCTTCTCGCCGTGCACCGACTTCAGCCATCGGGTGCCAAGCCCTCCTCCCCCAAGGCATCCGAACAGGTCGACTACGCCTTCACCGTAGGATGGATGGGGCAAGACGCCTTCAGCACGGGCCTCCCACCGGCTCAACGCCGCCTCGCCGTAGCCATCAGTCGCCTCCATCAAGCCCTTACCTCCTCAGCGAGACCGCTGGATCTGCCCGATGATCTCGGCGCTCCGGAGGCCGCCGCGCTCTGCGACGCTCTGGCTGCGGCCGCCCAGTTTCGACGAAAAGCGTTCGGCGAGGTGCTAGGAGGCTCCGCCGAAAGTATGGTGTCCGCCGTCAGGAGCTCGCAGGGGCTACGTCAATGCCTCTTCAACGAGGTCATGCCGGGAACCGACAGCTCCGAACCGATCGCCCAGATTTTTGCCGGGATCGGATCGGAGAATCTGCACGAGGTGGTCGCCCCGCTTGCCATCCGCTACGCTCTCGAGGGCAGATACGGCGACGGGGTCTCGATCGCTTCCGCCGCTGGCCAGGGCAACGAGGTTTCTCAACTCATCAAGGCGACGGTTGCCATCCGCCAAGTCAAGGCGCTCGGCCTCTCCGAGGAGACACTCGGACAAGCACTGCTCGCCAATTGGCAGACGCAACCAGGACTGGCCGGACTGGCCTTTGGATGGACCTACCTTTCCGCTGGCTCGCCGAGCCGGCTGGATCGAGACAAGCCGGCCATTCTGGCGATATTGCGCGAAGGCGAACCGCCGGGCCTCAGGCGCCGTGCTGCCCTGGCGCTCCTGGATGGTGGGTTGCCGGATTCCGCTGCAGATCTGATGCAGGCCAGAGATCCGGCGTCTCTGTCGCGCATTCTCGTGGCCGCCGCCTTTCTGAAGAACGGGCCGACTGTCGCGGCCGAGACCCGTCGTGCGATCGACTCTCGAGCACTGGGACCGGAGTCTCGCGGGAATCTGGGCCTTGCTCTCGTTCATAGACTCAACGCCGACGGAGACGCCGCTTCCGCCAGGCGCGCGATGCTGACAGACCTGGATCAAATCATCTCGGATCCGAATGGCCCGACACCCTCGGCCTATCTGCGAGCGATCGTTGCCAGCAAGATCTTGGAGAAGCGATGAGCGCCGTGATCCAAATGCTTGGGCTTCTCTTGGGCCTTGCGGTACCAGCCTCGGCTGCGCCGGTAGAGGGGGCCCCGACTGCGGTCGCCGCCGCCGTATGCCGCGGCGATCTTGCGAACGCGTGGTCGATTGTCAAGTCGACAATGCCGAGAGCCGACGCGCAGTCCGACCTCGTCGCAGCCGCGTGGCTCGCCGCCTTCTTTCGCGATGCCTCCCTTCAGGCAGTCCTGCAGGGGACTCTCTCCGGCATGGCGTCACCGGCCGGCCCCCTGGTCGACGCCTGCTCCGGTCAGCCCATCGAAATCGAGTGGCGCGAGATCATTCAACGGCTGACCGATCGCAATCTCGATCGGCTGCCGATCCCGACGACTCCACCACGCACAGACACGACGGCCGCGGCCCCTGTTCGAACCGCGCCTACGCAAGTTCAAGCCAGTCCAAGAGCATCCGAGAAAGCCCCGGCATTAACGGTAGCCTCGCCCGGTGACAGTGGCCGGGCCGCCGCCGCCTCGCTACCGGCGGAGTCCAAGCCCTCGGTCGCAAGCCCGTCGCCTCCCCAGGATTCCGCCTCGAGGCCACGGGACTTTAGCCCCATGGCCGCAAAGCCTGTCCCCACGACGGCGCCTGTCTCGATGGGCACGATTCAGGTCGGTGCGGCACGCAACGAGGCGTCCGTACCAGCCATTGTCGCCCGAGCGCTGGGCGCCATCCCTCACCTCGTGACGGCGGAAGACGTCATCGTGCTGCCGCCAGGATCCGGCACCAACGGGCTCTACCTCGTGCGCCTCCAGACTACGGATCCGCGTGGCGCCTGCGCCGAGCTGTCCACCCAGCGCATCCCCTGCCTTGTCCAGACGCAGCCCTAGGGCCAAGGCGGCGAAAGCTATCCGCCTATACGAATGGCCTCCTCCAGCATCTTGTCGATCGTGTTGATCACCTTGGCGCTCGCCGAGTACGCATTCTGCGTGATCAACATATCCGTCATCTCTTCAGCGATATCGACGGTCGATCCCTCCAGGGACTCGGAAACAATCTCACCGGCGCCCCCACTGCCCACCAGCAGCGGTAGACCTGTCCCGGACTCGGTGGTCTCGCGATAGACACTGCCGCTCGACAGAGCAAGAGCGTCTGGATCGGGGAAGGTCGCCAGCGGAATGCGATAGACCGGCCTGGAGACTCCGTTCGAGAACTCGAGGCTGAGGACGCCATCGCTGCCAACATCGATGCCGGCAAGCTGCCCGGCCGGGGCTCCGTCCTGGTCAAGCGTCGAGAGCGAATAGCGCGCCGAAAGGGCCGTCGTGCCCTCGAAGCTGAGCGCGATGTCGCGGGTATCCGTACCGGTGCCCACCGGAAGCTTGATCTTGAGGGGAGCCGCCTTGGGATCTCCTTGAACCAGACGACCTTCGGCGTTGAAATTCAGGTCGAATGTCCCCAAAGCCCTCTCTACGCCGCGCTCTTTGACACTTACAACCCACTTACCTGTGGCGCTGCCGGATGTCGACCACACGAAGTCGAGATGATGCATTTTACCAAGCGGATCGTAGACATCGACCGATGCGATATAGGGCGATGTCGTCGTAGCGACCGTACCTGCATCGGAAGGTAGATTGGCCGCGACCGCGACCCGAGTCGTGGGTGCGGCCGACAGTGTGCTCTGAGGCACGCGAACATTCCTCAGATCGCCGTAGCTCGGGGCCGTCGTCTCGACGCCTTCGACGACGGCGACACCCTGAACATAGGCGCCCTCTCGGGTGCACAGGTTGCCCTGGCTATCGATCACGAAGGATCCCGACCTGGTGTATCCGAAGCCGTCGACGCCCGCCCGGTCGCGAACGATGAAAAATCCATCGCCCGAGATGGCCATGTCCGTCGGAACGCCGGTCCTCTGAATCTGGCCCTGCCGATCGACATCCGGCTTCGCGACCATCGAGACGATGCCGGGGGCATTGCGAAAGGACTGAGCCCCTCCGGCGATGATGTCGGAGAAATTGCTGCGGACCGCCTTGAAGCCCGTTGTGTTGACGTTCGCGATGTTGTCAGAGATCACGCCGAGTCGGCGGGACTGAGCGCCAAGCCCGCTCACACCGGTATTGAAGGTATTGTACAGACTCATCTGGTGGACTCCCTCGCTTACGACTTCACTTCGAACGAAATCACGTCACCGAACCTCACACTCCCCAGGGTGGTGGAAAGGCTGATACCATTATCTCCCCCCCGCGAAACCGATGTCACCGTCGCCCTGGCATTCGCCGTGACTTCCACGGGGTTGCCCGAAACGTCTCGGCCCTGGATCTCGACCTTGTAGGTTCCCTCCGCAACCCCTTGGCCCCGATCGTCCAGTCCGTCCCACGCCATGCGTCCGTCGCCTCCGTTCGCAGCCGTGCGCAGCGTTCGAACCACGCTTCCGTCACTTCTCTTGATCGTGGCCGTCACGCTGGCTACGCCAGCGCTCGCCTTGAATGGAATTTCGGCACTACCGTTCTCGAGCCGCACCATCGGTGACTTGAACGTGATGTCCCTGCCGACCAGCTGGCCAGCCGACATGAGATTGGACTCGGACATCTGCACGGAGATGGCTCCGAAGCTTTCCTTCAACGCCATCATCTCTTCAACCTGCGTGAACTGCACAAGCTGATTGGTGAACTGATGCGTGTCCATCGGAGCCAGCGGATCCTGATTTCGGATCTGCGCCGCCAGGATATTCACGAAGGAATTGAAGTTCTTGCCAAGAGCGCCGGTCGACTTGCTTGCCACCACCGCAGTTCCGGCAACGTTGTTCACAAGGCTCATGACTCCTCCGATTCAGCGAGAGATGACGGTGCTTCGTGCGCCGCAGGAGTGACAGACCGGTCATTCGGCCCGATGACTTTCCATCGGATGCGTTCCCCCTCGGCGCGGCGCGGCGAGATGTCCGCGGCTCGGGTCATCGAAAGGGCAAGCTCCATCGCCGCCGGGTCGGCGACACGGATCAGGCCGTTGAGCGCCCCCTGAGTATCTCTTCCGACACGAATGTCGACCGCACCGAGTCCGGGTATCGAGCCTCGGAACTGCCAACTATCCCCAACCCTGGAGACAGAGATCGCACCGGCGCGTAGGCGCTGGATCAGCCCCTTGAGCGCCTCGTCGCATGACAGCGCGCTGGGGTCAGGTGAACCGGAATTGACGATCGCCGCATCTGCGTCCGCGCTCACCATCCCAAGCCGCGTATCGGTACCAAACCTGGCTACCAACCACCCGCCGGCCGGAGTGCGTCCCGGCAATGGAAGAACTTTCTCCGACGAGGCGCTTTCGACACCCACCTCGCCTTCCGCCTGAAGAAGCGCCGCGAAGATCGTAGCCGACTGCCGGCTCGTGCCTCGCTCGTCGCCAGATTCTGGATGGATACCGCTGGCCGAACGGGCGTTGAAGCTCATCTCAGCGGCAGTAGCGGCCTCACCGGCCGTGCGAGACACCCCTTCGACGTGCGGCTCCCCCTGAGGCGCCTGCCATGCACGCACGATGCCGCTTCCTACCAGACGCGCCGCCTCCTCCGAGGAAGAACCGCCGGGCCGAAAGCTATGCGCCAGATCCTCCGTGGGTGTGCTTTCATGGCTGGTCGAGGATGGGTACGACTGCTGTCCGGTCATCCGGCCCGATGCCAGCCCGTACCGATCGCCCCCGACGCCAGGAATACCGCCAGGTGGTGCCAACGCGACACGGCTCAGCCGGCTGTCCGCTGCAGCAGGCGCGGGCGCCTGCGCAACAGACGCGGGCGCCTGACCTTCGGCAGGCCCGATGGAGACCAAACGGTCTCGAAGCTCGGATCCGAAGGCCTGGCCGAGCAACGAAAGAAAGCGGGCCCCGCCAGCTGCCCTTATTGCTGGGCTCTCTGCCGCTTCCCGGTCGGCCAAGGCTCCGCGGAACCAACTCATCTCTTGAGCCATCATGTCAGCGCTCTTTCAATCAGCGGCCATGACAAGCACGTCCCGTTCGTCTCCCGCGCCATGCATCAACGACAGGCCATCACATGAGTCCACAGTGGCCCACGCCAATCGAAGCGGCTCAAGCAGATGATGTGCCCGGCGCAGCAGCGTCCATTCATTGCGGACATTGGCAAGAGTCATCAGACGGAGCGCGTCTTCGTAGATGGCATGCGTACGACGGCTCCAATCGTCCTCAGCCTTCGCATCGACGCCACCGTGCAGATCGCAGATCACGCCCAGGGCCTCGTTGATCGCATCACAACGATCTTCGATCCGGCTCTCGACTGAGGCTTCGACCGCGACATCGATGTTCGCGGTGACAATGCCCAACAAGGCGGCCACGACCCCAGCGGGACGACCAACTTCGATCGCAGAGGCCAAGGCGGACTTCGCTTCTTCAACGGATCTATTCATTTTCCGAAGGACTCCAGGGTTCTGGTCAAGAGACATTGCTCACCCTTACCTTGAGCAATCCGCGTGCCAGTCCCTCCTCCAGAAATCATCCATTACCTGGGATTCTCCAGATACAACCCGATCCCGAGCGTCAGAGTAGGCATTTGCGCTCCCTGCGGCAATCCGGAGTGCGTTGATCAACGGCGACCGTCGCCATTTGCCGCCAGGAGCGTCGCGAACGGCCATTTCGTGCCGCCGATTGCCCTGTTTCCCGTCCTCAAGGCGCACCTCTCCCGTCTTTGTCCTTCGCGCCGACACCGCCCGCCTCAAGCTGGAGCCGGCGGTGCCCGGAGTTGAGCTATCAGCCGCAGAATTTCCGCGAACAAGCCCCTTGGCACCGCGACCTCGGCCATCTGGAACGTGACGTAGCGCCCGTGGCCGACGATCCTGGCGCCGATCTTGACCAGCTTTTCTCGCAACGAAGTCAGCGACCAGTGTTTGACCGCCTCCGGCAGAGCCAGGGTGCGCATGAAGTTGCCGAGATTGTAGGCGAGCGCATGAAGCTGAAGCCGCACGGCATTGCTCTGGAATTTCCGGCATGACAGCCGGGTCCACAGAATCGCGTTCTTGCCTTCCTTGATGTGCTGCTCGGCCGTGCCGCGCCGGTTGTAGAAGGCGACCACGCGCCTGGCGGGACGGCCGAGGTTGGTGACGATGAAGCCGACGCGCGGATACAGTTCGCCCGGATGCCATTCGACCTTGGCGACGACGCGGCGCTTCTTGTCCCATGAGCCTGCCTGATAGCTGAAGCTGGCATGGAACCGCTGCACGTGGTTCGGCGGGCGGCCGACGGGTCGCGTGAGCAGGTGGGCGATGCTTTCCTGAAGGATCGCGTTGGCCTTGAGACGGATCGTGTACTTGTAGCCCTCGGCTTCCAGGAACTCATAGATGTCCGGTGCGGCAAAGGCGGCATCGCCGCGGAAGTAGCGCCGCAATTTACTGGCCCGGTATCGGGCGACGACCGGCTCCAGAACGCCGCGCCATCCGTCGGCGCTGTGGACGTTGCCGGGCCGAAGCGCGCACATCTCCAGATCGCCGAACTGGTTGAAGACGAACAGCGGATGGTAGCAGGTGCAGGCGAAGTGGCCGTTGTAGGCCGTGCCCTCCTGATCGCCATGGGTCGGGCTGACGCTGGAATCCATGTCCAGCACGATTGCCTTCGGCCGATGCCGGGCAAGCACCCGGTCGATCCATTGTCCCGACAGATCGGACAGCGCGGCGAGGTTCTCCCCGGCGGCAAGGAACTCCGTCTCGAAGCGACCCATCTGGCTGGTGGAAGCGGCCTGCTTCGCAATGGCGCGACCGCCGACAATCCAGCGCATCGCCGGGTCACGTCCCAGGCGGTCGGCGTCGTTCACGTCCTCATAGCCACCGAGGCGGCCGAAGACGGATTGGC
>SXGS01058032.1_pt1 | contig 14792 bp, 12 predicted proteins | sample 3174681 | NCBI WGS metagenome assembly SXGS01 (sample SAMN11356861, study PRJNA531348) | freshwater metagenome | isolation source: freshwater sample F1-80 | place: China: Fuxian Lake, Yuxi | collected 2017-12-25
ACGGTGCCAAACTAGTTGCGTGACCAATCTGCTCTCCACCATTGCCTTCCTTGCTGTCGTGGGATTTCTCGCCTGGGTGGGTTGGGGCATGGAACCCCATTGGTCATCAAAGGACGGCCGCAAATTCATGTGCCGAATGCACCTTCACCCGGGCGATGACAATGATCGACCGCGATGGCACGACGTGAAGGTGAGTATTGATGACACCGAACTGCTGGTGTACGCAAGGTCGCGCCGGGGCAGGAATCTGCGCGGTGTCTGGAAGGTCGTTGGTGTGGCCAACGACAGCGCGAAGAATCGACGACTATACGAAGTCCGTACCTCTGCGGATGTTGGTGCCACCATCCGCGTGCCACAGTCCAGCCGCTGTGTTCCCTTGCTCGACCGCTTGGTTCCCTAGGCGACGGACGGCTACCACGACGCGCAACACGTGCGACGGGCGACTACATCGATAGGCAACTAAAGCGACGTCAACAACTTCGTGAGCGGCGCACCCACTTGCGGGAGATCGATCAAGAATGCGTCGTGACCGTGCGGTGAGGAAATTTCCACGTATTGTGCGGAGACACCATTGCGCAGCACCATGTCGCAGATCTGCCGCTGCTGATACACGGGATACAAAATGTCACTTGATATACCCATGGCCAAGGTCGGCACGGTGATACGCGCCATGGCTTTGTCCAATCCGCCCCGACCGCGCGCCACGTCGTGCAAGTCCATTGCCTTGCCGATGAGCAGATAACTGTTGGCGTCAAATCGTCGGATGAGCCGGTCGCCGTGGTGGTCAAGGTAACGCTCCACTTCGAACTTGTCCCACAGACCGATCCCGTTGTTTTCGGCATCCATGTCGGCGAGATCTCGACCAAACCGATCGGTGAAGACGTTGTCGCTTCGGAAAGTCACTTGGGCAACCATCCGCGCAATCGCCAAACCCTCCCAGGGTCCGTGACCGATCGGCGCGTCGTAGTAGTCGCCGCCACGCCACTTGGGATCGAGCCGAATTGCCCGGCGTCCGATTGCACCCCAGGCAATCTGCTGCGCAGTCGACTGGGTGCAGGTACCGATGACCGCCAACGATGCGACGCGATCGGGGTAGGTGATCGCCCACTCCAATGCCTGCATGCCACCCATCGACCCACCGATCACCGAATGCCAACGTCGTACCCCGAGGTGATCTGCAAGACGCAGTTGCGCACGCACCATGTCGCGAATGGTGATGACAGGAAATCGTGAACCATACGGGAGTCCATCGTCTGGATGCAACGATGCGGGACCAGTGGTGCCCTGACATCCACCCAACACGTTGCTGCACACCACGAACCATTCGTTGGTGTCGATTGCCAGGCCGGGCCCTACGAGTCCTTCCCACCATCCCGGTGTGGGATGCCCCACGTCGGCGGCACCAGCAACATGACTGTCACCCGTCCATGCATGGCAGATGAGAATCGCATTCGAGCACTCCGCGTTGAGCGTGCCCCAGGTTTCATATGCGATCTCCACCTCGCGCAATGTGACACCAACGTCGAGTGCGATGGCACGCTCACCCAACGATAAGAACTGGCGACGCCCAACAGGCTGCGACGCGTTCCACGCCCCAGATGCTGGATAGTCCGTACGTTGCATGCGCGAGTCCTTCGTTGGTTCTGCCACCATGCGATCCGTTGTCCCTTGCGGGACCACATCGCCACCGAAGTGACTTGGCACCGTGGATTCCCGGTTGCCGGACCGTATGGTCGCTCGTGATGTAGCGCTTTCAGACTAGCGGTAGCGTGACGTCACCCAACGGGCGGAGTTGGGGCTGCGCACGTTCGACGTGCCGCCACTCGGCGATACACCGTTGCTGCAATGCGGCGAATCCCGGGCATCACGATGATGCGTCCCGCAAGTGGCCATGGCCAGCGGGCATAGCGCAGCGCGCAAGCCACCGCGATGTGTGCCGAAGCAACCTCACCGGACATACTCACCCATTGCACCGACTCCTCGCACTGCGCACGTGCAAGACCGAGCGACGAAAGGTCGGCTTCTTGATACGCCACGCAGCGGAGCGGTCGTCGGGTTCGACGAACGAGAAACCTGACACACGCCGTGCAGAACTCGCACTCGCCGTCGTACACCAGCACCGCGCTGGTTAGCGTTGCGGGCATCGTGGTGCGCGTGTTGTTGTCAGTCAAGATGTTGGCTCTCCACCTGTCCACGATCGTATTGGTTGTCGTGATGGTGAGCCTCGGCTTTTGGCAACTTGATCGTCACAATGAGCGTGCCACATTTAACGACGCCGTTCGTGCCCGCGCTCAAGACGCGCCTCGCCAACCCGATGACCTGCTGGCCTTGGACCCCAACCTGTCGAATCTCGAGTGGTATCCGCTTACCGCCAGTGGTGAGTATCTCGCGGACGCCGACACCTTGCTCGTGAACTTGTCGCAGAACGGACAAGCAGGTGTCGATCCGGTGTCGGCACTGCGATTGGACGATGGACGCATCCTGCTGGTGAACCGCGGTTTCATACCACTGGCTCAAGCAGTGCCGCCGCCTCCTCGGGGCCCCGTCACGATCCTCGGCCGAGTTCGCGTGTCAAACGAACGAGAGCGGGGGGAGTTGAGTGATGCCGCCGACGGCGTCTTGCGCGAGATCCAGCGCATCGACATTCCACGACTTGCCGAACAGCTACCCGGCGACGTGCTCCCCATCTACGTCGACCTGCTCGGCAGCAATCCGGCGGACTCACCGATGTTGTCTCGAATCGCCGATCCCCAGCTCACCCTCGGGCCACATTTGTCGTACGTCGCACAGTGGTGGATTTTTTCGCTCTGTGCGGTGGTGGCGTGGTTGTTTATCGTGCGACGATCGCTCGTAGCAGCCCGCCAGGCGACGACATCAACCTGAACCGAGTTGTTGCGCCCACACCACGGAATACCCCGAGCATTGCTTGGCGTACCTGGCGTGGTGTGGCGTCCACCCGTAGATACGCCGACCATTGATGCATCGGCAGCGAAAAGAAGGCGTCGAAAAACTCGGCGACTGCAGCATCTGGGAGTGACTGAAGCACGTCGAGCCCCATCGTGTGCCAGGCCCGAGTGCGAAGTTGAGCAGCGGGCCACACGGCATCCCACGTGGCGTTCGCGAGCGCGTTGCCGCTCTGCTGACGCGCCACGCTGACGCGGATGGCTTCTGCCACCCGCGGTGCAGCGCGCAGGGATGCAGCGACCGAGTAGCCAGTTACGGGGTGCACGTAGCCGGCGGACGCACCGAATGCCACCACGCGCCTGGTGCGGTCGGGTAACGGACCTCCCATGGGGATGGTGACGCGCTCAACGCCGTTCGTCGTTGTCGCACCCTCACGTCCTAATCGGGCACGAAGTCGCTCTTCGAGATACTCGAGCGACCGCGGCGGATGTGCATACAACGAGGTTTCCTCCAACAGCACTGAGCCGTCAGCGAATGGCGCACCATACAGAAACGTGGGCGGCTGGCTCCAGTCCATCAGGGTGAACACGCCGGACTGCACTCCGACTCGACGGGCCGTATCGGAATCGACGGTGAGCCCGAACGCCGTCTGTGCGCCACCTCCACCTTGCGGCACGGGACGACTGCCGGTGGCGTCAACCACCAACCTCGCTTCCACCGAAGTTCCACTTGCCATGCGAACGGTGCTGGTGTCGCGGCCATGCGAAATGTCGTTGACCATATCCTTGACGGTGTCCTCGATGACGGCCACACCGCGCAACAGCGTCGATCGAAGCTTCGAGTTGTCGAACACCACATACGGACGCGACAGGAGGTGCTCTCGCTTCCCCACCACGCGAACGATGTTCCAACTGCCGCGCACGAGGTCATCCAGCGACGAACCAAACTCCGCATTGGCAACGTCGTCACGCCATGATCCGTAGGTGGCATGCCAGGGTGATGCCGGTGACACCACCACCACATCCAGGTTTCGTCGCACCAACGAGTGGGCCAAGGCGGCGCCGGCCGGACCAGCCCCGACGATCACCACGTCATGCGACATGGGCTACACCAAATCGGCGAGATGGGCGTGATCGTTGTAACGCAACAACCGCCAGATGTTTTCCCGTGGACGAAAGAGCTCGGTAAGTGAACAATTCTTGGTGAACACTTCGAACTTGCCCGTTGAAGTTGTCTGCAAACAGTGACGCAGCAAACCATCGATGGTGCCGCCGTGACAGGTGACCATTACCGTTTTCCCGCGATAGTCGCGTTCAAGGTCTTGAAACGCTGCGATCACACGATCATGGAATTGCGAGAGCGTCTCGCCACCAGGAAATACCACGGTGTTGGGGTCGCCATTGAAATCGGGCCGCCCGTATTGGGCCACGAATTCATCGAACTTCATTCCGTCGCATACCGGACCTGGATCGTGCTCGCCAAACCCCGGCCGAATGTCGATGTGCGAGTGCCCGATGAGTGGTGCGTAAATTTCGGCGGTTTGCCTGGCGCGCGGATACGAACTCGACACCACAGCATCGACCTTCAGCTCCGCCGTTCGTGCAAGACGCTCCCCCAGTGCCTTGGCTTGTTCCTTGCCCAGATCGGTGAGCCCCCGACAACTGCGCAGTCCACCGATGTAGCGCTCCACCGTGGCGAATGATTCGCCGTGACGCACGAGCACCACGCGAGTGTCGGTCATACGAGCTTTTCGACGAACCCTTCGAGTTGACGCAAGTTTCGACATTCGTACACGCCATCGGTGTGACCGCCGTACTCACCAACGATGGAGTCACCCGTGTTCCAATACGAGCGCGGCTCGGGGTTCAACCAATACACGTGCCGGGCATGCTTGCGCATCTCCTTCACCACCCAACTTTGTGAAGCGTGGTAGTTGTTGCGCGCATCGCCGAGAAGCAGCACCGTGGTTTTTGGGTTGATGTCCTTGCCGTAGCGCTCCCAGAACACCTCGAATGCGTGCCCGTAATCGCTGTGGCCATCCACCCACACGACGTCAGCTTCCGTATTGACCTTGTGGATCGCCTCCTGGATGTCCTCGGTCGCTCGGAAGTGTTTGGTGACTTCGTCGATTCCGTCGATGAAGACGAACGAGCGAACCTTGCTGAACTGACTTTGGATTGCGTACACGAGCATGAGCGTGAACCGCGCGAACGCAGCAACGCTGCCGGAGATATCCGCAACCACCATCAGCTCCGGTTTCGCCGGACGGGGATACTTGAACTTCGGCTCGGCCGGCACACCGCCATAACTGAGCGAATGACGAACGGTATTGCGGAAATCCAGAGGGCCCTTCCTGCCGTGGCGGCGCTTGCGCGCCAACCGCGCAGCAAGCTTGCGCGTGAGGGGAAACAGTGCCTTCTTTAGCGACTGCATTTCCTCGCGGCTTGCGTGCATGAACTCCACATCTTCGGGCAGCGGCTTGCGAAGCGTCTTGGCCATGGCTTCGGCACCGCGGTCGGCCACGAGCCGACGACGAATCTCGGCTTCGACCTCCTTTTTGAACTGCTCGATGCGCATTTCGTACTCGTCCTTGGCGAGACGCTGCTCGAGACTGGTGGTTTCTCGTTGCGAAGAAGCCTTGCCAGCCTCCATCAACTTGGCGAGCATGTTGTCCAAATCCAGGTTGCGCAAGGTTCGATACAGGTAGTACGTGCCCCCAACGGGACGCCCCGGTTCCATTCCTGCAAAACGAGCGACGGACTGTCGCGCCAACGCTCGCATCATTGCCTGATCACCTTGCATCAACGCCCGCATGAGCATGTTGGCGAGTTCCTCGGGAGTGAGAGCTTCGAGACCTCCTCCGCCGGCTCCGCGACCTTCGCCTTGCCCGAGCTGGGCTTGGTCTTGTTCATCGCGCCAGAACTCGTCGGCTTGCTCTTCGCTCGGATCGACGATGTTGTACTGCGATCCGCGCAACGAGAAGTACACCTCGAAGATGGTTTCGAACACTCGCCAGTGCGAGGAATTCTTCACCAGCGTTGCTCCGAGGGCGTACTTGAAGGCTTCGCGATCCTCGATGGGAATCACCTTGACGGCTTCCATCGCATCCAGGTTCTCGGTGAGGCTCACCGGAAGTCCTGCCCGGCGCAACTCACCCACGAATCCCGACATCAAGTCGATGACCGGCATCGTTCCTCTATTCGTCGACCGACAGCTCTTTGGCGGCCTTTGCAATATCGGTTTGGTACTTGAGCAACACGTGGAGCGTTTCCTTGGCTTGCTCGGCATCGATGTGATCGACCCCCAACAGAATGAGCGTGCGGGCCCAGTCGAGGGTTTCGCTGACCGACGGTGCCTTCTTCAGATCCAACTGACGGATGCTGCGCACGATGCGCGCAATCTGATCGGCCAAGTTGGCACTGATGTCGGGCACCTTGGCCAGCACGATCTCCTTTTCGCGCTCCATGTCCGGATAGTCCACGTGGAGGTACAAGCAGCGACGCTTGAGTGCTTCGGAGAGCTCGCGTGTGTTGTTGGAGGTGAGGAACACCATGGGAATCTGTTTTGCGGTGATGGTGCCGAGTTCCGGAATGGAAACTTGGTACTCACTCAGCACCTCCAGGAGCAACGCCTCGGTCTCCACTTCCACGCGGTCAACTTCGTCGATGAGGAGCACGACGGGATCCGGAGCAGAGATTGCTTCCAGCAAGGGACGAGTGAGGAGGAACTCGTTGCTGAAGATGTCGTCGTGCACTTCCGACCACGAATCGCTGGCCTTGTCGGCCTGGATGCGCAGAAGTTGCTTTTTGTAGTTCCACTCGTACAGCGCCTTGGATTCGTCCAAACCCTCGTAGCACTGCAGACGAATCAGGCGTGCGCCGGTGAGTTCGGCAACGCTCTTTGCCAATTGCGTCTTGCCCGTACCCGCCGGACCTTCGATGAGCACGGGCTTGCCCAGACGTTGAGCGAGATACACGACGCCAGCGATGCCGTCGTCGGCGAGATAGTTGATTTTCTTGAGACCATCACGCACCTGCGCAACGGAGGCAAATGCGTTTGTCATCACGGCAAGGCTACTCAGAGATGCACTCGGCAAACGAGCGCTGGCAATAGCATTTGAACACGATGACTGAACGCTCGCAGTTCGCGAGCAATCTCGGTGTGGCCGGCGGAACACTGGCGTCACGAATCACGGGGTTGGCTCGCCTCGTGGTGTTTGCGGCGGTAATCGGTCAGACCGCCCTTGCGGACGCTTTCGACGTAGGCAACAATGCGCCAAACGTGATCTACGAGCTGTTGCTCGGTGGCACGCTCACCGCGGTGCTGGTGCCGCTGTTCGTATCACAGCGCGAACGAAATGACCGCGCCGGCACGGGCGCGGTCCTCGGAACTGGTCTCGTTGTGCTTGTTGCGATCACCATCATCGCCGTGATGGCGGCGCCCGCAATCTTCCGGTTGTACGCATTGTCCCCCGTGGGTGATGCAGTCACGTTCAACACCGTTGGCACCGCACTCACCCGAGTGTTCCTGTTGCAGATCTTCTTTTATGGCCTCAACGCGTTGGCTGCAGGAGCGTTGAATGCCAGAGGGAACTTCGTGGCTGCTGCGTGGGCTCCGGTTGCCTCCAACGCGGTGGCGATCGCCGCTCTGTTGGGCCTGCGCAACGATTCGTCGATCAACGACGTTTCACTCGAGGCTGCATCTTCGGGTACGCGGCTCTTCTGGTGGTTTTCGCTCGGACCAACCCTCGGCATCGCAACAATGGCCGTCATCGTCATGGTCGCGGCGATTCGTCACGGAGTGTTTCCCCGGCCCACCTTCGCGCCACGGCACGCTGCCGTGCGAGAACTGTTCCGAGTCTCTGGATGGGCGATCGGGTACATTGCCGCCAACCAGATTGCCCTCGTCGTGGTGAAGAACCTGGCGGACCCGGGTTCGGGTCGATTGGACGCATACGCCAAGGCGATGACCATCTTCCAGTTGCCCCATGGTCTGCTCGCAGTCACCATCGTGACCACCACCGCTCCGATGCTGGCACGAGCCGTCGCACAACAGAATCGCGACGAATTCCTGCGACGATTCGTCAGTGGTGCCCGCACCACACTGGCGCTCACGATCGTTCCGTCACTCGTGTTCACGGTGTTTGCCGAACCAGTAGTTCGCATCCTTCTTGGTTGGGGTGCCTTTAGCGAAGATGCAGTCACCACCACGGCACGTGCCCTCAGCGGTCTGAGTGTTGGCCTCGTGGGTTTTTCGCTGTACCTCTATGCACTTCGCGGTTTCTACAGCCACAGCGACACACGTACGCCGTTCTTGATCAACCTTGGACAGAACTCGCTCAACATCGTGTTGGCCGTTCTGCTGGCAAGTCGCTACGACGTCCTCGGGTTGGGATTGTCATTCGCCGTTTCCTACCTGGTGTTCGCGGTGGTGGCGGTGGAAACAATGGCCAAACGACACGGCACACCGCACGTGGCGGGGCTGGTCTTCAGTAGACGATGAGGTCGTCTCGGTGCACCAGCTCGGCCGGGATGTCGTCGGCTAGCTCCGAACTCTTCTTTCCGGCCGCTGCCGCAGCCTGACGTTCGTCCACGCGGACCAATCCACGCGCCACGACCGCACCTGACGAGTCGGCGATCTCCACCACATCACCAGCGGCAAACCCGCCACGAACCTCAACGACACCTGCATGCAGGAGAGATACGCCTCGATTCACCAGCACAGAGCGAGCGCCGTCATCGATGGTGACTCGACCGGTGGGTTGCGCCGCAAAGGCAATCCACAACTTTCGTGCGGTCAGACTCCGGCCGTGAGCAGCAAAGGTGGTGCCGACGCCACTCGCACCCGTCATGGCACCGTGCAGAACGTCCGGACGTGAGGCGCGCGCAATCACCGTGCGTACACCCGACCAGCTGGCGATTCGAGCCGCAGCCAACTTGGACGCCATGCCACCACTGCCTCGCGCCGTACTTGAAGCACCGGCGCGCACGGTCATGAGTTCGTCGGAAGCCGACACATGGTCGATGAGTGTCGCTGATGCATCCGTCGTGGGGTCGGCAGTGAACAATCCGTCCGTGTCGGTGAGCAGTACCAGCACGTCCGCATCCACACTGTGGGCGACCAATGCCGCGATTCGATCATTGTCACCGAAGCGGATTTCGTCGCTGGCGATTGCGTCGTTCTCATTGATGACGGGAATACAACCGAGCTCGAGGAGTCGGAGTATGGTGTTTCGCGCATGAAGATATTGAGCGCGATCGATGAAGTCGTTCGGCACCAGCAGGACCTGTGCGCCAATCAGGCCGTGCGTTTCGAGTGCTGCGTTGTAGTGACCCATGAGTCGACTCTGCCCCGCTGCAGCCAACGCCTGGAGCGTGGAGGTGTCGGTGGGGCGTTGCGACAACCCGAGTGCTGCCACACCACCTGCTACCGCGCCACTCGTCACCACCAGTACCTCATGATGTTGGCTTCGTAGCTGCGCAACTTGTGCGCACAGGGACTGCACCATCGCCACGTTGATTGCGCCGCGATCGTCGGTGATCGATGACGTGCCGATTTTGGCGACGACTCTCATGGCGTTACCTCAGCCCACCACGTGCGTGTACTCGAAACTGAATTCCTTGATGTGAATCGTTGCGCCATCATGCGCACCTGCACGAGCCAGGAGTCGCGGCACACCCAGACCCGTGAGACGATCGTCGATGTAGTTGAGTGCATCCGGCGATGACACATCGCTGAGCGCAACCGCGCGTTCGACGGCACGGCCATGCAAACGGAACTCGTTGTCACCGACCTTTTCCACCCGAGTTCCCTCGGGTTCGGGCCGAATGGTGATTTCGGTGTTGTCCACTGCCGGAACTTCCCGCGCTTCGTACACCAACTCTGCGAGGGCACCCACCACCTCGCGCACACCCGCCCCGGTGACCGACGACATCATGCGCCATCCGGCAGCCTCCCAACGAGCCTTGGTGTCGCCGTCAACGGCATCAAGCTTGGTGCCAACGATCAATCGCGGTCGTTCCAACAATTCAGGACGATACGCCTGCAATTCACGTAGCAGCACCTCAACCTGAGTTTCAGGTGCGATACCTTCCATCGACACCAAGTCGGCCAGGATGCAGAGCACTCGCGCTCGCTCAATGTGCCGCAGGAACTGGTGACCGAGTCCGCGACCTTCGCTCGCACCTTCGATGAGACCGGGAATGTCGGCGATGACGAACTCGGTCTCCTCACCCAACCGCACCACTCCGAGGTGGGGCTCCAATGTGGTGAAGGGATAGTTCGCGATCTTCGGCTTTGCTGCCGACACCGTGGAGATGAACGTGCTCTTCCCGGCGTTCGGATAGCCGACGAGCGCGACATCGGCCATCAACTTGAGCTCGAGCTTCAGCCACCGTATTGGACCGTGTTCACCCTGTTCGGCAAACTTCGGCGCCCGACGTTTGTTGGTGAGAAACCGCGCGTTGCCTCGACCGCCTTGACCGCCCGGAATCGCCATCCAACGCATGCCGTGCGTACGGAGATCGGCAAGAATTTCGCCACCGTAGAGATCGCGCACGATCGTTCCCTCGGGCACTTTTACTTCCAGATCTCGACCACGTCGGCCGTGGAGATCTTTGCCCATCCCAGACACACCATCTTCACCACGCCGATGCGGATGATCCCGGAAAGCCACGAGCGAGGCCACGTTGTGGTCGGCAATCAGCCACACTGCCCCACCGTCACCACCGTCGCCACCGTTCGGGCCACCGAACACCACCGGGCCCTCGCGGCGGAAACTCACGCAACCAGCACCACCATCGCCGCCACGCACGTTCAGTTGCGCTTCGTCAACAAACGCACTCATGTGGGGTGAACTCCTGGTGGCGACTCATGCCGTTGTGGCGAATATTCACGCTACAAGCGCATACCCCGTACGTATCGTTGAGGCATGACATCGCGCGCCGAATCGTGGGCGTCCACCATGCACGGCCATACGAGTGACGGAAACATTCGCTTTGCCCACGCAGACTCGTGGGCTGGCACGGGTCGCTTGGAGTTGGTACCCCGCGATGTTCGCGAGGCTCACGAGTCGGAATTTCTTGCACCACATGCGACCCGTTCATTTGGCGCAGGTAATCGCCGGATCGCCGAAGAGCCCGACGCATTTCGTACCTGCTTTGAGCGCGACCGCGACCGGATTCTCCATGCATCGTCCTTTCGCCGCCTCGCAGGCAAAACACAAGTCTTCGTGTTTCCCGAGGACCACCAGCGGACTCGTCTCACGCACGCACTCGAAGTGGCCCAGGTTGCTGTCTCGGTGTCGAGGGCGCTTGGGCTCAATGTGGCACTCACCGAAGCCATTGCGCTTGGCCATGATTGCGGTCACGGACCCGGTGGACATGCGAGCGAGGATGCGCTCTCGCCCTATGTGGAAGGTGGCTACGACCACGCCGTATGGGGGGCCGACGTTGCCCTGTCGTCGCTGAACCTGTGTACCGAGACGTTGGACGGAATTCGAAACCACTCGTGGTCGCGGCCGGCTCCAGCGACCCCAGAGGGTGAAGTGGTCTCCTGGGCCGACCGCATTGCCTATGTGTGCCACGATTTTGAAGACGCCGTCTCCACCGGATTGGTAGTCGCCGAAGCGCTGCCCGATGCCGTACGTGCACGGTGCGGTATTACCCGAGGCTCACAATTGAAATCGTTCATCACTGCAATGATCGACGCAGCACGTGACTCTGGCCGCATTGGCATGACTGGTCAGACGGCCGATGCACTCGCTGCATTTCGCAAATTCAACTACGACAACATCTACATGCGCGACGCTTCCCGAACCCAGGCCAAGGCCGTCATCGACTTGTTGCGAGCATTGGTGGAGCACTATCACGCCCACCCCGACCACATGGCTGTGGCGTTTCGTGACGGTATCGGTGCCCCAAACAGTAGTGACGCCCTCCGGCAGGCGGTTACCTATGTGGGCGGCATGACCGACCGGTTTGCGTGTCGCCAAGGGCTCACGTTGTTGAACTACGACCCAGAGCGTTTGCCTCGCGGCATCGACGTTTAATCCTCTTTTACTCCGCACACCCCGTGCAGCGATGCCGGAACGGAAACGTTTGCGGCTAGAGGAACTTGATCATCGCGCCAACTGCAGCGATGGTGATGCCATTCAGCGTGATCATGGTGGTCAGGAGGGTGCGGGTATTGCGGGCCATCTCCTCGCGCAACGAACGCTCCATGGCCGCCATGTCGGAGCGAATCGCCTGCTCCATCTTGGACAAATCCGCCCGAATCGACTTTTCCATGGATGACATATCTGCGCGAATCGACTTTTCCATGGATGACATATCTGCGCGAATCGCCTGCTCCATCTTGGACATATCCGCCCGAATCGACTTTTCCATGGATGACATATCTGCGCGAATCGACTTTTCCATGGATGACAAGTCTGCGCGAAGCGAGTTCTCCATGCGGCGGTCTTCGCCGCGGAGTTCGCTGCGAATCCGCTGACTCTCGTACAACACCACTCCCACCGTGGCTGGTGCATTGAAGTCGAGCGATGCGTACTCTGGCGGCAGATGATCGCGCGGGTCATCCGACGTCGATGGATTCTCAAGTGTCATTGTCATGGGAGCATCCTTGGGATTTGGAACTTTGTCAAGTACTTCACACCGCCTTGGTGTGTGCCGTCACCCCCTTGAAAGGGAAGGAAATTTAGGCGCGAGCAGGATCCACCGCGATACGAACCCGCTCCTTGTGGCGCTCCACTGATGCCAATGCCTCACCGAGGGCTTCCCACGATTGCGCACGAACGAGTGCACGCTCGTCGCTCATTGCAACCTGCACGAGCAACGACTGCGACAATTGCTCCGCGAGCCCTGCTGCGCCCTTGCCGCTTATCTCTGCCAGCGCACCAAACGGCGGGAGCGTCAAGCGTTGCCGACGCTGGGTCTCTGCGGCCACGTGTGCCGTGAGGTCGCCGGCCACGAGACCCGTCAACACCTCATGCTGTGGCACCGCAGTTTGAATGACGAGTTCACCACCGTTTGCCGCCAGCCGCGCTCCGTGCGCCAGCACGTCGAGCACCTGCTCGCTGGCACGAAATCGCGGAGCCAAAAGCTCGGTGTCGATGTCAAGGAATACCACCACATCTGCCCGATCGATCCGATGCAACACGGCTTCGGTGCCGACGAACACCGATGCTTGGGAGTCAATCGATGTCGTGGTCGGTTTGATTTCCTGCACGCGTCGCCCTGCTGCTGACTCCAACTCGTCACGAAGTCGTGAGATTCCGATTCGTATGGAGCGCATTTTCTGGGAACCACACGACGAACACATGACGGGCCTGGAGGTGGCGCAGCGTGGGCACACCAGCTGCTGCTCGTCGGGTTGCGTAACGGCCGCTCCACATGACTCGCATCGTGCGATGCTTCGACACGAGTCGCACGCCAAGGCCCGTGCACGACCCTTCACGTTGAGCACACAGACCACTCGCTTGCGCTCGTCGCGCAACAACTCGATGAGGGGTGAGGTCACCAGCGATGATGCCCACCGGTCGTCGCTGTTTCGGTCAATCACTCGGACCGATGGCCACTGTCCGACATCGTCGGTGACTGCGTACCGATCGCCAGCCCACTGTCGAGCGCTGATTGTGGGCACGGGTGACACCAACAAACACGGCACGCCTGCACGCCGGGCTCGCTCGACCGCTACATCTCGTGCGTGCCATGTAGGTGAGCGTTCTTCCTGCAGAGTGTCATCGTGTTCGTCGATTACCACGATGCTCGACAACTTGGGAACACTCGCCCACACGGTGGATCTGGCACCAATAACCACATCGACTCCGGACGCTGCAGCACTCCAGTCGTCTGGATACATCGCGGTCGTGAAGCCCATTCGGCGAGCCTCGGCGGCCAGCCGACCGGCCTGCACGATGGTGGGCACCACGACGAGCGTCGGACCCAGGGTGAGTGCTGTAGCAAGCACTGCAACATGACTCGATGCGGGACCACACTGCACCACTCCACCACCGACGCGAAGAACCCCGAGAATGTTCTGATCGCCGGTCGCTGATGTGCGCGGCGAGTAGCGGGGTGCGAGCAGTCGCGGGACGCGGCGATCGGGAGATGCCGACACGAAGAACGGTCGCCGACGGGATGCCCAGCGGACGGCTGCCCACTCGATGAGCGATACCACCTCGGGGGTTGGACCGATCGAGGTGACCTTGACGATGGGAAGCAAACGCGAGACGTCGACATCGCTCTTGTGCGTATCGAGCACCGCTGACACCCAACCAGGAACCTCGCGGCGATGCAGTGACACTCGCACTCGCGCGCCAACGGCGACAGCGTCGGCAAGATTATCGGGAATGAGATAGTCGAACGGTTTGTCGACACCCGTCACGTCGACGACGACTCGGGCAACCTTCGACACGACACCTATGAGAGTACGCAGTCGGTGGCACGCGGGACGCTTGCGGCCGACACCGTTTCCGTTAGAGCTTGGCGGCTTTCTTGAAGGCGTCGAGACGCGACAGTTGTTCCCAGGTGAATTCCGGGTTGTTCCGACCGAAGTGACCGTACGCGGCGGTCTTGCGATAGATCGGACGTTTGAGGTCGAGATCGCGCACGATTGCAGCCGGACGCAGGTCGAACGTGTCGCGCACGGCTTGTTCGATCTTGGACTCGTCGATGGTGTTGGTTCCGAACGTTTCCACGAGGATGCTGATCGGTTGGGCCATGCCAATGGCATAGGCCACCTGCACTTCGCAGCGGCGTGCAGCACCGGATGCCACCACGTGCTTGGCCACCCAACGCGCCGCATAGGCAGCGGATCGGTCGACCTTCGATGGGTCCTTGCCGCTGAATGCGCCGCCGCCGTGACGACCCATGCCACCGTAGGTGTCG
>SXGS01022888.1_pt1 | contig 14791 bp, 6 predicted proteins | sample 3174681 | NCBI WGS metagenome assembly SXGS01 (sample SAMN11356861, study PRJNA531348) | freshwater metagenome | isolation source: freshwater sample F1-80 | place: China: Fuxian Lake, Yuxi | collected 2017-12-25
ATGATCACGTCGGGGTCCTGGCGCAGGACGGTCCGCAGGGCCGACGCGAAGGTCACCCCCACCTTGTCCTGCACGAGCACCTGGTTGAACTCCTCGACGACCAGCTCGATCGGATCCTCGATGGTCGTGATGTTGACCCGCGGCGTGGCGAGCTTGCGCAGCGTCGAGTAGAGCGTGGTCGTCTTGCCCGAGCCCGTCGGCCCCGTCACGAGGATGAGCCCGTGGCGCCGGGCGATGAACTCGCGCCAGAGGGCCAGCTCCGGGCCAGCGAAGCCGACCTCCTCCAACTCCTGGACGACGCGCTGGGGATCGAAGATGCGGAGCACCGCCTTCTCGCCGAAGGCGGTCGGCGCGGTCGAGACGCGCAGCTCGATCTCGCGGCTGTCGCGCTCGGTCTTGATCCGCCCGCCCTGGGGGCGGCGCTTCTCCGAGATGTCCATGCGGGCCAGCATCTTGATGCGGCTGGACACGGCCAGCTGGACGGCCTTGGGCAGCGCGTAGATGTCGTGCAGGACGCCGTCGATGCGCATCCGGATGAGGCTGTTGGCCCTCTTGGGCTCGATGTGGATGTCGCTGGCACGCTGATCGAAGGCGTAATGGAAGATGTACTCGACGGCCTTGATGACGTGGCGGTCCTCGGAGTCCAGCTCCTCGACATTGCTGAGCTTGACGAACTGCTCAAGGTTGCCGATGTCCGGCCCCGCCGTCAGCTCCGAGTCCGCCCGGCTGACCGCCCGCTTGAAGCCGTAGATCTCGCCGATGGACTTGAGGATGTCGCTCTTGGCCGACACCACGATCTCGATCTCGTGCTGCGTGATGTCCTTGAGGGTCTGGGGCAGCGCCAGGTCGTAGGGGTTGTCGACGGCCACCGTCAGCGTCATCCCCCGCCGCTCAAGCGGCAGGCAGACGTGGTGCTCCGAGAAGGGCCGCGTGATCGTCTCGGCGATCAGATCGGCGTCGAGCTTGAGCGGATCGATCTTCCTATAGGGCGTCCGCGCGTGCGCCGCGATCACCTCCATGATGCGATCCTCGTCGACGAGCGTCCCGTCGCTCGACGTCAGCTCCAGCCGCGCGATGAGCTCGGCCGGCGAGGCCTTGTAGCGGACGTTCTTGCGCGTCAGGTTGCGATCGCGGCGCTCCTTGTCGATGCGGACCCGCAGGGCCGCCTCGCTGTTCTGGCAGGCCCTGCTCTGATCGCGGGTCAGCAGCCCGCGCTGGTGGAGCAGCTCCGCCAGGAAGGCCACCGTGAAGTCCTCACTCCTCATGGGTTGTCCTCACCATCGACCTCTATCCTCGCGTTGTCGTTGCTCTTTTTCGCCGGCTTGTCCCCATCCTCGCTCAGGAGCCAGATCGCCGCCATGCCCAGACCGAGGATGGCCAGCGCCGCGACGATGGCCGCCGCCGCCACGCCGTAGAGGACCCAGGCGCTCTTCTCCGCCCCCTCGACGCTGGGCGAGCTGGCCGTGTGTCGGGTCGGCTCGCGGCTCGGGCCGGCGGCGGCCGCTGCCTCGACGGCCGCCGCCTCGGCGTCCATCGCCGCCGTGAAGCCGGGCAGGCTCGACTTGAGGTCCTGCGGGCTCGCCCCTGGCCCCGCCCCCCCCGAGCGCCCCGCCGCCTCCTTGGGGCGCTCCTTGACCTCCACCCCGGGCAGATCGGCCTCGACGTCGGCCTTCTTGCCGTGGAAGGTCCGGGTCCGCGCCATCTCGAGCGACCGGACCATGGCCTCGTAGCGGGACAGCGCCTCCGCCGTGGAGAACTGCACCGTCTCTTCGCCGCCCAGGCCCGCCGCGACGAGATCGCAGAGCGCCTCATCGGCGCTCGGGTAGCGCGCCTGGGGGTCCTTCTGGAGACAACGCCCCAGGAAGGGCCCGAAGGGCGAGCGCCTGACCTCCTCGCGCAGGTCCAGCGGCCCGCCGCTGATCAGCGCGCGGATGATCTCGGCGTCGCTCCGCTGGCTCAAGACAGGCGCGCCGCCGATCAGCTCGGCCATCGTCAACCCGAAGCTGAACAGATCCGTCGCCGGGCTCAAGGGCTCCTTCTTGAAGACCTCCGGGGCCATGTACCTCGGCGAACCGACCACGCCGCCCCCGAGGCGCTCCGTCGACAGGCCGGGGAGGCCCGCGGCCTCGTCCGGCTCGACGACCTTCGCGATCCCGAAGTCCAGCAGCTTGACCAGCTCCGAGACCCCGTCCACCTCGCACAGGAAGACGTTCGAGGGCTTGACGTCCCTGTGGACGATGCCCCGCTCATGCACCACCGACAGCCCCGTCAAGAGCTGCCTCGCCACCCGGCCGGCCCTGTCCACGTCCATCGGCCCGTGCGCGTCGATGAACTCGGCCAGCGTCTGACCCTGAAGCAGCTCCATGACAAAGAAGGGGAGCCCGCCTGCCGTCTTCCCGATGTCGTAGAGATCGACCAGGTTGGGGTGATTGAGGCGCACAAGTATCCGCGCTTCTTGATCAAAGCGCTTCGGCAGGACGCGGTCTATGGCCAGCACGGGCGAGAAGATCTTGACGGCCACCAGCCGCAAGACGGACTGCTGGACGGCGCTGTAGACGCGGCTTGAGCCGCCCTGCCCCACCAACGCCTCAAGCTTGTAGGTGCCCACGAGCACCTCTCCCAGCTCTGGATACCCCAAACCTTCTCCCTGAAGCCCTCGATGGGGCGCGCGCCCCGCGAGTCAGACGCCCGATGTCGACACTTCGCCTTGACGACATTCGGTCGATCAGGCTCCACTGTCAATAATGACCCCACCTCGGCGGACAGACGCAGCAGGGTCGCCCCGACGCCGCGCGCCATGACCATGAGGCACACCCCGATGAGACACGACGACCTCAACACCTTCTGGATGGGCCTCGGCGTCTACGCCGCCGCGCTGGCCCTCTGCGCCGCGATCCTCGCCGCTTCCCAGGGGCTCGCCCCAGGGCTCGCCGCCCTCTGCGCCGGCCTGAGCGCCTGCGGCCTCGTCGGCCTCTTCGCCCACCCCCTCCGGATGATCGCCGCGCTCCGGCTCCGCCTCGGGCGCATCTGCCGCGTCGACGACGACCTCAACGCCCACCTCCCCGCGAGCCACTTCCAGACCTTCGATCTCGGCCTCTGCGTCGACGCGCTCGGCGCAGAGGGCAGCGCCACCCTCTCGCCCGCCCAGGGCGTCCTCGATCACCTCGGGGCCACCTCGGCCCCCGAAGGATCGAGGCTCTCCCTGGCCGTCAACCAGCCCACGCCCGACAAGCGCGCCACCTTCACCCTCGCCCTCGAAGATCCCCAGGGCCGCCCCGTCAAGGCCATCACAGGCCGCTTCAATGCCGCGAAGCTCCCCAAGCTCACCTGGGCCTGCTGGCGCCTGTGCGATCACAAGGGCTGGCACCTGAGCACCCCCTTCGGCTCCCTTCGGCACGAGTCGCCCCCGCGCACGACCCTCGACCGCGTCCGCGCGGCCCTCCAATGGGCCAGAGGCGACAAGCTGACCCCCGACGACGACGAGCGCCGCGCGCCCGAGCGCCTCGCCGACGTCGCGCCGCTCTGCGACCGCGACACCCCCGACGAGGTCGCCTACGGCTTCCCCGACGGCGCCCCCAGTGAGGAGGCGGGACGGGCCGACGCCGATCTGCTCCTGAGGCGCCTCGCGCTGGCTTGCATCATGGGGATCGCCACGGCGCCGCTGGCGATCCTCGTCCACCACCTGCGGGTTCGCCCTGTGTCGCCGCCGCGACGCTCCCTGACCTTGTCGCGCAGCGCCATCACCCTCGACGGCCGCGCCGAGGCCCTGGGCGACCTCCTGCTCGTCACCGCCTTCCCCGTCCACGCCGGCCCGCCCCTGATCCTGACCCGCAGGGACGCCCTGCTCGTCGGCGGCCTCGACGACTACGACCGCCGCATCGCCTGGGGCAGGCACGTCCTGGAGCGCACCGCCGCGCTCCTCGGTGATGCGCGCTACGACGGCGTCGCCGACACGATCAAGCCCTTCGACCCCCTGCCCCACGACCACCTGCCCGACGCCCTCAAGTGGCGCAAATCCATCACCTTCATGCGCGTCGCCGTGGCATTGCTCGGCGCCCTCATCCTCAAGTCCGTCTTCGTCGACCTCATGGACTTCTGGTCCTATGTCTGGTTCTACCAGATCGCCAGCATCCGCTTCGCCCCCGTCGTCGCCGCCTTTCCCTGGAATCTTGTCCTCTTCGGCGCCTTCGGCCTCTTCCTCCTCCTGCCCTTGCTCGATGGCCTCGACTTCAAGAAGCGCCTCCCGCTCGTCATCATGGCGCTGGCGCTGCTGCCCTTGACCAGCATCGCCTCCTACCAGGCAAAGCTCATCTTCGTGCCCGGCGGCCAGCACATGCCCCTCTTCGAAGGCACCCACGAGCGACCCCCCATCCAGGCGTGGCTGGACTACGCCGAGGCCAACAAGCTCCTGCTCAGGCGCGATCTGACCCTCTTTGACATGAGCGGCGCAGACCTCAACAGCATGGAGATGTCCTGGTCCGACATGTCCGGAGTCAACGCCATCGGCGTCAACCTCCGGGGCGCACAGCTCTTCCACCTCCAGGCCACCGGCGCGCGCCTCGATCGCGCCGCGCTCGCCCGCGCCTCCATGACCGCCGCCACCTTCTCCAACGCCAACCTCACCGGAGCCGACCTCACCCACGCCTTCGGCGACCACGCCAACTTCGACGGCGCGCTGCTCAAGGACGCCAACCTCTCAAACGCCACCCTCAACGACGCCAGCTTCTCCCAAGCGGACCTCCAGAGCGCCGATCTTCGCGGCGCCGATCTCCGAAGCGCAAACCTCGCCGGAGCCGACCTCACCGCAGCCAACCTCGGCTCGGCGAACCTCGCCGGGGCCAACCTCGTCGGCGCTCGACTCGACGGCGCCGATCTCCAGGGCGCCATCCTGACCTTCGCGCGCTTCGACAAGGGGGCGCTGGACAAGGCCACCCTCTCCCCCTCCACGCTCTGCCTTGACGGCCAGCCCGCCGGCCCCTCCCGAGTCTGCGCCGATCCGCCCTCCCAGGACACTCCCCCAACACCCTGATCCGGATCGCCGCACCGAACAAGGCAAAACAATCAACAAATTCAGCAACTTAACATTCAAGACATGACAAGACGGGCCGCTCCCCCTTCGATGATCCCTCGCAGGTGGACCCGCTCCGCAGCGCCGGTCGCGGATCGAGGTCGGGTTGCTGGCCGGCGGACCTCAGCGGTGGTCTGAAAGACGCCAGAGCGCCCAAGGAGCGGCCTCAAGGGCGGCGACCTCAAGGCGGTCGTCGAGGCGATCCGAGGGGGTCAGGGCCCAGCTGGCGGCGGTGTGATCGCGCTCGTGGGTGTCGAGGTGCCCCAGGAAGCGGCCATCCCAACGCCGCAGGGTGTGGCGGCTGGCGAGTGTGGCGCCATCGAGAGTGGCCCAGAGATCGCCCTTGTGGTCGTCGATCAACAGGCGAGCGCCGTCGCCGTGAAAGAAGACGACGCGCGGGTCTGCCTCATCGGGCGCAGGGCGCGGGGTCGGGAGGTGTTCGCGGCCGAGGGTGCCGACCGTCCACAGCGGGTCGCCCTTGGCGCGCTCTGCGTCCTCGTCCGTTGCAGCCAGGGAGAGGGTCAGGCCGCTGGTGAAGCCGCGGCGCTCGCTGAAGAGGCGCCACTGGAAGCCGCCGAGGGCGTCGATCGCGCTGACTTCGAAGGGCTCGACCTGAAAGCCCGCCAGGAAGCCGCGCGCGTGGGTGGCAGAGGGGCCAACAGAGCCGATCTCGACGCCTTGCAAGTCGAGGAAGATCCCCGATGGACCCGGACGCCCCCCGCGGGACAAGGAGGGGCTCGACCGGGCGGGATCGACGGTGGAGAAGTTGGCTTCGAAGGTCGTCATGCCGTTGATCATGCTTCACCGTGGAGCGACCGACGGGTTTGCCGCTGTCGCGGCTGCACCCGCGGCTACTCTGTTTCGCCCCTCCGGGGCTCCCATTACCGAGCCGCCCTTTGGGCGGGAGGGGATGCGACAACGAACCGACAACCCGAATCGGTCGATTGTTGTCTGGCGCCTCGGAGCTGCAAGCCTCCTTGGCTTTGCGATTTCACCGAGACGGGACAGCATTTTAGAGCCCCGGTAGGGGCGAAACAGAGTAGCCGCGGGTGCAGCCGGACCCGATCAGGGTCCGGCAAACCCGTCGGCGGCGGGCGGTTCGGCAAACCCGTCGGCGGCGGGCGGGTCCGGCAAACCCGTCGGCGGCGGGCGGGTCCGGCAAACCCGTCGGTCCCCGGAAGGACCGCGTGTCCATCCATCGGAGCCAACTCACAGCCTTGGGAGGTCGGCGGTGAGGCGTTCGGCGTGGGCTTCGAAGAAGTCGGTGCGCTCGATCCAGGTCTGGCCGTGTGCCCTGCGGCCTTCGCTGGGGGCGAGCCTGAGGTAGTCCTTCCAGGCGGCGCGGGCGGCGGCCCAGTCGCGCCGCGCGAAGGCGGTGCGGCCTCGCATCTCGGCCTCATCGAGGAGGATCATGCCGCGCTCGTTGTCGGGGAAGGTCGTGTTGTTCCAGTAGATTTTGGAGAGGACGTCGGCGGCGCTGTCCCAGCGCTGGGCGCGCGTGAGGGTCTGGGCGAGCTTGTGGCCGAAGGCCGGGTGGCGCGTGCGGGCGAAGCTCCCGGCGAGCGCGAGGGTGGGATCGGTGGGAGCATCGGCGATGAACTCGTCGACGGGGAAGCCGTCGCGGAGCAGGATTCGGCCGAGGATGACGTTGTCGTTGCGCTTGTGGGAGGCCGGCAGGGCGTCGAAGATCTGCCTGGCCTGGGCGGTGTCGCCGCGTCCCCAGGCGGCCAGCGCGCGGAGGTGGTCGTAGCGGGGGGCGAATTTTTCGCCGAGATCGATCTCGGCGGTGTCGGGCAGGGGGCAGTTGAAGTTGGCGCGCTCGGCCTTGTAATGGGCGCGGGCGAACCAGACGGCGGCCTGCTCGCCGTCCTGGGCGGCGCGGGCGTCGAGGATGCGGTAGACCTCGTCGTCGGCCTCGGCGGCCAGGGCGGCGTTGAGGTCATCGTCGTCGTCGGGGCGGCCGCAGCTCTCCTGGCTGATGGAGGGGCGGCTCTGCATCTTGTCAATGAAGTCCTCGTCGCGGCTGAAGAGGGCGGCCTTGTCGTCGGCCATCAGGAAGTCGCGCCACTTCGCCTCGACGACGGCGAGCGGGGTGCCGAAGGCGCCCTGGAAGTCCTCGGTGGCGTACCACTTCATGACGGGCTCGGGGCCGTAGGTGTCGAGGCAGAAGCGCACGAAGGAGCCGGAGAGGCGGTAGGCGACGCTGAGGTTGGTGGTGGCGAAGCCCAGCGGGGAGAAGAGCTCTTCGAGCGCGGGGGCGCGGTTTTTCTCAATGGCGACGCGGGCTTGCTCGTGGGCGGAGAGGGGCAGATCGCTCCAGGCGACGGCGACCGCGAAGCCCTCGACGAGGGCGGGGTTGTACCAGAGGCCGCCGAGCCGACCGGGGACCTTGATGAGGTTGTCGGAGAGCGCGCCGGAGGTGACGTGGGAGAGCTCATGGGCGAGCGTGCGGGCGGGGAAGTCATCGGCGGAGAGGTAGAGCTGGCCGAGGTGGACCTTGGCGAACTTGGTCTGCTCGGCGCCGGTGAAGCGCTTCTTCTGCTTGCGATCGCGGTACCAGTAGATGGTGGTGTGGGGCATGCGCTCGTCGGGGAGCTTGAGGAGGGCTTGCTGGCGTGAGAGTTCGAACTCGGCGTCGACCATGAGCCAGGGGCGCGCGTCGGTGGGGATGGTCGGGGCCATGACGTGCTTGACGCCGTTGACCTCGCCGCCGGCGCGCAGCTCGCGGTCGAGGTACCTCGCGTCGATGCGGTAGCCGAGCTCGGCGTCCTGGACGACGAGGAGGCCGGCGAGGGTGGCGAAGGTGAGCAGGCCGACGACATGGAACCAGCGGGAGGCGGAGCGCAGCTCGCCGATCCGGGCCAGCGAGAGCATGGCGAGCGACCAGCAGGTGACCTCGGAGGCGAACCATGCGACGGGGGCGGTCAGGACATCGGGGTTCTCGTTGGGTGGGCCGAGCATCATCCCGATGAGGGGGTGTGCGACCTGATAGACGGGCTCGGTGGCGAACCAGAGGATGCCCTGGGCCAGAAGCAGGATCCAGAGGGAGACGTAGAGGGCGGAGCGGCCTCGGCCGGCCCAGGACTCGCAGACTTCGGTGAGGGAGAAGGCGAGGAAGGCGCCGGGGAGGAGGCCGAGGGCGAGCATGGCGAGTCCGTCGGGGATCTCGCAGCCCTTCGTGGTGAAGCGGGCGGCGGCGACGACGGCGACGGGCGGGAGGAGGGCCAGGGCGAAGTAGACGGCGGCGCGGTGCCACGTGTCGGGTCGGGGCGCGTCGCGGCCCCAGGAGCGGGACATCCAGGCCAGGGGCAGCAGGAGGCTCATGGCGAAGGCAAGGATGAACATGCCGCGGTAGCCGGCATTGCGGACGGCGGGGGTGAAGGCGGCGCCGATGGCCAGGGCGCTCTGAAAGAGGATGAGGCCGAGGGGCAGGCGCGAGAGGTGGTTCTTGAGGTGATCCTGGATCAAGGTGTCCCTCCAAGGGCCTGGGCGGACGGTGCCCGCCAAGGGATAGCACGTCGGCGGTCGACCCGATTAGTCTTTCAAGGAGGAGATGAGTCGATCTATTCTCAAGGGGCGGCGTGGGGTTGGCGTGGGGTGGCGACATGAGGCTTGGGTGCCACACCTGGGGCAGAACTGCCCCAGTTGTTGGATACGACGATGCTTGCTAAGATGATGACTGGTCTGGTGTTCTGGGGCTTCCTGAGAGGAGCGGGCGATGTGGCGCGATAAACTGGTTCAAGGGACACTCTTGGGGATCGGATCGGGCCAAATCGGTCGAAGGACACCGGTGATGGCCGCGCTCCTGATCGCTACTTTGGGGTTGTTGGCCCTTGGGGGCTGCGCCGACACGAAGGGGAGCAACCCTGGGGCGAACGACTCCGACTGCGTGGACGCGGACTCGGACGGCTTCGGGACGGGCTGCAACCGCGGGACGGACTGCAACGACTTCAACCCCCAGGTCATCACCTGCGACTGCACGGAGGGGAACTTCGCTGGGTGCCCATGCCAGGAGGGCACGACGGAGTCGTGCTTCGACGGCATGGCGGGCCAGGAGGGCGTGGGGCAATGCCGGGGCGGGATGAGGCGCTGCGAGGGCGGGCTGTGGTCGCCCTGCGGAGGGCAGACGCCGCCGGTGCAGGAGCTGTGCGACGGCAAGGACAACGACTGCGACGGGTCCACGGACGAGGAGCTGCCGGTGGGGCCTTGCGGCGACTGCAACATGCTGTGCGACCAGGACTCCATCGGCCGTGGCGGCTCGCGGGGCTGGGACGTGGATGAGGAGAACGACGGGCTGGTGGAGACGCCGCAGGGCGGCCTGGAGCTGCCCGACGGGAACCAGACGCAGGTGACCTACCTGTGGGCGGCCAACAGCGAGGAGGGGACGGTATCGAAGGTCGACTCGGAGACCGGGCGCGAGATCGCGCGCTACGTGTCTGCGCTGCGGCTGGACTTCACGATGCCCGATCCGCTGGAGCGCTGCCCGAACACCAACGACCCCCGAGGCAACTGCCCGAGCCGCACCGCGGTCGACCTGCGGGGCGACGTGTGGGTGGCCAACCGGAACTTCCTGGGCCAGGGCTCGGTGACCAAGATCGCCAACCGGGACTGCATTGATCGGAACGGCAACGGTCAGATCGAGACGTCGAGCGACGCCAACGGCAACGGGGAGATCAACATCGCCGATTCGGCGGAGTTCCTCGGTGAGCGCGACGAGTGCATCCTCTTCACGACCAAGATCGGCGGCTTCCAGGCCATCCCGAGGGCGCTGGCCATCGACCCCTTCGCCCCGGTGCGCGGTGTGGGCTCGGCCTGGGTCGGGGCCTACAGCGAGCAGCGCTACTACCAGGTGGCCGCGGACACCGGCGAGGTGCTCCGGTCGGTGAACGTGCCGCACCGGCCCTACGGGGCGGTGATGGATCGCTTCGGGGTGCTGTGGAGCACGGATCTGGGGGCGAGCAACGCGAACATCGGGACGCCGAGGGGTCTGGTGAGCATCGTGTCGCAGTCCGATCCGGCCGAGGTCAAGGGCCCCTTCGCGATCCGCTCGTCGGATCGGTGCGCGGGCAGCTACGGCATCACGCTCGATGGCGAGGACAACGTCTGGCTGGGGTCCTTCTCCTGCTCGAGCGCCTTCCGCTACACGCCCTCCCAGGACAGCTGGCTGACGGTGCCGCTGCCGCCGAACACGGGCTATGCCCGCGGGATTACAGCGGATCGCGATGGCTGGGTCTACGTCGGGGTGAGCAACCTGGTCAACAACGACGCCACCCCCGTGGGCAAGATCGTGCGCTTCCGCCACGAGGACGGCAGCCAGATGCAGACCTTCGACTTCACGCGCAACGCCCAGGGGACGATCGGCGTGGGCATGGACTTCCAGGGTCGGGTCTGGGGGATCAACCAGGACACCGGGACGGCCACGCGCCTGGACCCGAACTCGGGGGCGCTGAACCACTTCCCGATCGGAGATGGGCCCTACACCTACTCGGACTTCACCGGCTACACGCTGCAGAACTTCACCGCGCCGCAGGGCAACTACCGGCGGGTCTTCAACGGCTGCCCGACGAGCGAGAAGTCGATCTGGGAGCGCATCCAGTGGGAGGCCGACACGCCCGTTGGCACCACGGTCTCGGTGCGGGTCAAGGCGGCCAACACCCTCGACGAGCTGATCGTGGCGCCCTACATCGGGCCCTTCACGGAGTCGCCGGCCAACCTGCAGGCCTCGGATGTGCCGGACAGCAAGTTCCTGGAGGTCGAGGTCACCCTGACGACGGACACCGCGGGCGTGACGCCGACGCTGTGGAACCTGCAGGTGGTCTGGACATGTCCCCCCATCCAATGAATAATCTGGACCGGGGAGCCACCTCGGCCTGAGAAGCGCTCTGGTCGGCGCCCCGTCCCTGCGGCGTCTCTGTCGCGGTCGAACCACCACATCGGGCGACGAACACGGTCATGCACAACGCTCTTCGACTTTCATCCTTCGCGCTGCCTCTTTGCGCCGTGACGCTGATCTGCGCCGCGGCCTCGGCGCAGATCTCGCCGCGCGTCGTGGTGCTCTTTGACACCAGCGGGTCGATGCTCTGGGACAACAACGGCGTCGGGACGAGGGGCGACGGCTCGGTGGCCCAGCCCGGCAGCGACACGAACGGCGACGGGATCGCCAATGATTCCAAGATGTTCATCGCCAAGGAGGCCGTGCGCGACATCCTGATCGAGAGCGGCGCCGACATCGAGTTCGGGCTGATGCGCTTCCACCAGCGCGAGGGCGCCAACATCCTGCCCTCCGAGCCGACGCGCTACCGCTCGGCGATCAATTATACGGGCTGGTTCTCCTGCGACACCAACGAGGGCGGCGCCGACGTGCTGGTCAACGTCGGCCCGAACAGCAGGAGCGCGATCCTGTCGTGGATGGACGGCGTCGAGAGCTTCCCGAACCAGAAGGAGTTGCGCGGCACGGGCTGGACGCCGCTGGCGCTCTCGCTCCAGGACGCCCGGGAGCACTTCAGCGCCGAGGTGATCCGCAATGACCCCCAGAGCGCCTGCCGCAGCTACGTGGTGATCATGATCACCGACGGCGTGCAGGAGTGCCCCGAAGGCACGCCGGAGCGCGATCCGGTCGCGGCCACGGCGGCGCTGCGGGCCCTGGGTGTCCAGGGGCGCAACTTCGACGTCAAGACCTACGTCGTGGGCTTCGGCCCCAACGTCAACGGCGCAGCCCAGCTCAACTTGATGGCCAGGGCCGGCGGGACGGCCATCAACAGCCAGGGCGCCATTGATCTGGTGGCCGGCAACGCGCTCTTCGCCACCAACCGCCAGCGCCTGCGCGAGGTGCTGGCCGACGTCCTGGTGGCCATCGAGCCCGTGGAGCTGTGCGACGGCCGGGACAACGACTGCGACGGCGCCACCGACGAGGACTTCTCGACCCTGGGCGGCTCCTGCTCGGCGGGCGTGGGCACCTGCCGCCGTCAGGGCCAGCTGGTCTGCTCCGACTCCGGCACCAGCGTCCAGTGCAACGCCCAGCCCGGCCAGCGCGGCGCGGAGATCTGCGATGGCGACGACGACGACTGCGACGGCGAGATCGACGAGGGGACCTTCAACGCCTGCGGGGCCTGCGGCGCGATCCCCACCGAGGTCTGCAACGGGCGAGACGACAACTGCAATGGCCAGACCGACGAGGGCGTCCTGAACGCCTGCGGGGCCTGCGGCGCCGCGCCCCGCGAGCTGTGCAACGGCCTGGACGACGACTGCGACGACCGCTTCGACGAGGGGCTGCTCAACGACTGCGGCGAGTGCGGCCCGACCCCGCGCGAGGTGTGCGACGGGCTGGACAACGACTGCGACGATCTCATCGACGAGGGCTTCGACGCCCAGTGCGGCGACTGCACCCCGACCGGCGCCGAGCTGTGCGATGGGCGCGACAACGACTGCGACGCCATCGTCGACGAGGGCGTCCGCAACGACTGCAACGCCTGCGGCGCGCTGCCCGCCGAGCTGTGCAACGACCTGGACGACGACTGCGACGGCCAGCTCGACGAGGGCGTCCGCAACCGCTGCGGGCAATGCGGCCCTGAGCCCGCGGAGCTGTGCAACTTCGCCGACGACAACTGCGACGGCCAGATCGACGAGGGCGCCGAGAACGCCTGCCGCTACTGCGGCCCGCTGCGGCGCGAGGCCTGCGACAACGTCGACAACGACTGCAACGGCGCGGTCGACGACGACGTGGTGTGCCCCATCGAGGGCGAGGTCTGCGTCAACGGCGAGTGCGCCGAGCGATGCCAGGCCGGCGAGTGCTTCCTGGGCCGGGTGTGCCGCGAGGGCGTCTGCGTGCTGCCCTGCAACAACGCCGAGTGCCCGAGCGGCTTCGTCTGCCACGACGGCTTCTGCGACGACCCCTGCGTCGGGATCGAGTGCAGGCCTGGGCTGATCTGCTCGCTGGGGCGCTGCATCGAGGAGGACTGCTACGTGGCCGGCTGCCCCGGCGGCCAGGTCTGCGTCGGCGGCGCCTGCCTCGACGACCCCTGCGCGGAGGTCGACTGCGGCCCCACCCAGGGTTGCCGCGACGGCGGCTGCTTTGACACCTGCCTGGGGGTCACCTGCCCCGACGGCCAGCGCTGCGAGCGCGGGGTCTGCTTCTCGGACAACTGCGCCGGGCGCGACTGCCCCGCCGATCGGATCTGCGAGGACGGCCGTTGCGTCAGCGACCCCTGCGCCGAGGTGATCTGCGAGCCGGGGCTGGCCTGCTTCGACGGCGACTGCGCCGACGACCCCTGCCTCAGGACCACCTGCCCCGACGGGACAACCTGCCGGCTCGGCGACTGCATCCCCGACGACGACGACGGCGGGCAGGTCGACGCCGGCGAGGGTGAGGACGGGCCGGGCGACCTCGACCCCGGGGAGCCTGACGGGCTCTTCGGCACCGTCCCCACGGGCCCCGAGGCCTGCTCCTGCGCCACCCCGGCGCGCCCCGCCCCGCGCTCCAGGGGGCTCCTGGCGCTGGCCGCGCTGGCGATGCTCGCGGGCCTTGTCCGCGCAAGGCGGCGCCGCTAGAACGTTGATGGGTTTGAGGGACCGAGGTCGTCGAGGCCGACATCGTCGAGGCCTAGGAGGAGAGCGCAGGCGGGCCATAGGCCCGTCGAGCATCGACGACAACGGCGTCGGCGTTGTCGGACCGACGAACGACGGGAGTCAAACCCGTCAACGTTCAAGACATCACGGTCTGGTGCCGCGCGACGCCCTCCGAGCCCTCGCCAGCCCCCACCCAGACCCCACCACCGAATCATGCCTCTCGCTCGGGCAGTGCACCACCCAGGAGAAGACCCTACCATGAGCTCAACCCCCCCCAGGCGAGCCAAGATCGTCGCAACCCTCGGCCCGTCCTCCAGCTCGCCACAAGTCCTGCGAGACCTGATCATCAGCGGCATGAACGTCGCCCGGCTGAACTTCTCCCACGGCTCCCACGACGACCACCAGCGCATGTACGAGCTGATCCGGGCCACCAGCCGCGAGGTCGGCATCCCCGTGGCCATCCTCCAGGACCTCCAGGGCCCCAAGATCCGGGTGGGCAAGTTCGCCAAGGGCGGCACGGAGCTGACCGTCGGCCAGCGCTTCTGCATCACCGCCGAGGACATCGAGGGCAACGACAAGCGCGTCTCGACCACCTACGAGCAGCTCCCCGAGGACGTCAAGCCCGGCGACGTCCTGCTCATCGACGACGGCCTGCTCACGCTCAGAGTCGTCAAGGTCGACGGCCTCGACGTCCACACCGAAGTCGAGGTCGGCGGCACCCTCAAGAACAACAAGGGCATCAACCTGCCCGGCGCCGCCGTCACGGCCCCCAGCATGACCGTCAAGGACAAGGAGGATCTGGCCTTTGGCCTCAACCTCGGCGTCGATTACGTCGCCCTCTCCTTCGTCCGCTCCGCGCTCGACGTCCACATGCTCCGTGCCCTGATGGCGGGCCGCGAGCGCATGCCCCTCATCATCTCCAAGATCGAGAAGCCCCAGGCCGTCGAGAGCCTCGACGACATCATCGCCCTCGCCGACGGGATCATGATCGCCCGCGGCGACCTCGGCGTCGAGAGGCCCCCCGAGCAGGTCCCGCTGATCCAGAAGACCGCCATCCGCAAGGCCATCTCCAGGCGGCGACTGACGATCACCGCGACCCAGATGCTCGACTCGATGACCTACAACCCGAGGCCGACCCGCGCCGAGGCCTCCGACGTC
>SXGS01018537.1_pt1 | contig 14787 bp, 15 predicted proteins | sample 3174681 | NCBI WGS metagenome assembly SXGS01 (sample SAMN11356861, study PRJNA531348) | freshwater metagenome | isolation source: freshwater sample F1-80 | place: China: Fuxian Lake, Yuxi | collected 2017-12-25
CTCCCATCGCTATGCGATGGGCCCCTCCTCTCCCGGAGGGAGAGGGGTTTAGCGTTGCGCTTGCGGCGAAGTCCCAACCCCTCTCCCGCGAAGTGGGAGAGGAGGGGCCCGCGCTCGAAGAGCGTGGGAGGTGAGGGTCTTGTGGATGCGGGATGACAGGGGGGGCGGGAAGCGGCTAGATAGGGCCATGACCCAGACACTGCCCCCCGCCTTTCTCGCCGCTGTCAAAGACCTGCTTGGGCCAAAGGGCTGGAGCGAGGAGCCCGAGAAGCTGCTGGAAGCCGCCACGCCCTGGCGGGGGACGTATCAGGGCGAGACGCCGCTGATCGTGCGGCCGGCTTCTACGGCCGAGGCGGCGGCGCTGGTGAAGCTTTGCGCGCAGCACGGCGTGGCGATGACGCCGCAGGGGGGCAATACCGGGCTGATCGACGGGGGCACGCCGCATGGCGAAGTGTGTGTGTCGATGACGCGGATGACCGCGCTGCGCGAGACCGACCCGTTCAACAATTCGATGACTATCGAGGCGGGCGCGACGCTCGTTTCCGCGCAGCAGGCGGCCGAGGCGGCGGGGCGGCTGTTTCCGCTCTCGCTCGGCTCGGAAGGGACCGCGACGATTGGCGGGCTGATCTCGACCAATGCCGGGGGGGTGGCCGTGCTGCGCTATGGCATGATGCGCGACCTGATCCTGGGGCTGGAGGTGGTGCTGCCTTCCGGCGAGGTGTGGGACGGGCTTTCTGGCCTGCGCAAGAACAATACCGGATATGACCTCAAGCATCTCTTCGCCGGAGCCGAAGGCACGCTGGGCCTGATTACGGCGGCGACGCTGAAACTCTTCCCGCAGGTTCAGAGCGCGGCGGCGTGGGTTATCTGTGCGTCTACGGAGGATGTGGTGAAGCTTCTGGCGCTGGTGCGCGGGCGGGTTGGAGATTCGGTGACGAGTTTCGAGATCATTCCGGCGAACGCCGTGGAGATGGTGGTGGCGGATATTCCCACCACGCGCGACCCGATGCCCTCCAACGCGCCATGGCGGGTGCTGATGGAGGTTTCCCAGACGGACGGGGCCTATGCGCGCACATTGCTGGAACGCGCGCTGGAAACGGCGATGGAGGAAGGCCTTGTGCAGGACGCCGCGATTGCGGAGAGCGAGAGCCAAGCAAAAGCCTTCTGGCATATTCGCGAGACGATCCCCCTTTCCAAGCGGGCCTATGGGGCGGCGCTGAACCAGGACATTTCCGTGCCTGTGAGCCGGATTCCGGCCTTCATCGAGGCGTGCAATGCGGCGGTGCGAACTGTTCTGCCTACGGCGGATTTTGTGATCTTCGGGCATGTGGGCGACGGGAACCTCCACTATTCCGTGGTCGAAGCGCAGGCGGCGGCCGAGCCGCAGCTCAAAGCCCATGAGGGCGCGATCACGCGGGTGATCTATGACACCGTGATGGCCCATGGCGGATCGATCTCTGCCGAACATGGCGTGGGGCGGCTGAAGCGCGACGAGCTCGCCCGCCTGCGCCCGCCCGCCGCCACCGAAGCGATGCGGGCGATCAAGCGCGCGCTGGACCCGCAGGGCATCATGAACCCAGGGCGGGTTGTGACAGTCTAGCCCCCTGCCCGGCCCCGCGAATCGGCCTCATATTAACCCCTCGTTAACCACGGCCTCCGCAAAGCAGGCCAGCCGCAGAACGCGATGGGGACAGACATGGTCTGGTATACCGACCTCCGGAACCGGAGACTTTTTTCAGAGGCCGAGAGCGACTGGACCTCCCGCCGTCTTTTGGAGCTGCGCGCGCAGCTTGCCTCTGCCCCGCCAAAGGGCGTGCCCCGGCGGACGAAAGAGGCGAGCCTCATCATCGGCACCTGGAACATCCGCGATTTTGACAACAACAAGTTCCGCCACGGGCCGCGGCGGCGCGAGAGCCTGCACTATATTGCCGAAGTGCTTTCGGCGTTTGATGTCTGCGCGCTGCAGGAGGTGAACGAGGATCTGGGGCCCCTGAAAGACGTGATCCGCCTGATGGGGCCGGGCTGGGACTTCATCGCAACGGATGTGACCACCGGCGCAAGCGGCAACCGGGAGCGGATGTGTTTCGTGTATGACAGCCGCAAGGTCCGTTTCCGGAATATTGTGGGCGAGATTGTGTTGCCCAAGCATGCGCTGCTGCCCGGCGAACAGCAGTTTGCGCGTACGCCGTTCATGGTGAGCTTTCAGGCGGGGTGGTTCAAGTTTTCTTTGTGTACGGTGCATATCTATTTCGGGGAGACCGCGAAGGGGAGCGAGGGCTATGCCCGGCGCGTGTCCGAGATCGAGTATCTCGCCCGGGAGATGGCCGGCCGCGCCGAGCGGGAGAACGAGAATTACATCCTGCTGGGCGATTTCAACATCAAGAACCCGGTGGACGAGACGATGGGGGCGCTGACCAAGGCGGGCTTCCAGCTGCCGCCCGAACAGTATCCGTCAAACCTTCTGGGGACGCATTATTATGATCAGATCGCCTTTCGCACCCGCAAGGACGAGCTGACTTTCCTTTCTTCCGGCGCGTTTGACTGGAGCCAGACGCTGTTCCGGCCCGACCATTACGAACACTATGCGCCCGTGCTGCCGAAACGCCACCGGGACCTGAAGCCCGATGGCAGCCCGCGCGACACCGGGAAAGACAAGGAATATTATTCGAGGCGCTGGCTGACCTGGCAGATGTCGGATCATCTACCGCTCTGGGTGGAGCTGGCGATCGACTTTTCCGATGCGCACCTGCTGCACAATGTGAAGGGCGCGTTCGAGGCCGGGGATGTGCCCGCGCAGGTGGAGTTTACCGAGGAAGCTGAGCCAGTGGCGGCGCCGCCGGAGCCTGCTGAACCCGTCCGCCCCCTGAAGAAGAAGCGCAAGGCGCCAAAGGTGGCCGCGCCGGAGAAGCAGGGCACACTGGCGCCGACGCCGAGGCTTGGTTTCAAGGAAGGCTGGCGGATTTTCTGGTGGGTAGCCCTTGGAGGCAGCGACCGGATGCGCAAGGCGAAGGACGCAGGAAAGAAAGCCGCCAGGCCGCGCAAGGCGGCGAAGAAGCCTGACGCCTAGAGCGCGGCGAGCAGAGTTGCGGCCGCGGCCCAGAGGGGCTCTGTGGCTTTGACGATGACGGGATGGTGGGGCGAGCGGTCCCGGCCGGGTACGGAGGTTCCGGTGACGGCGAAGGCGATTTCAGCGTCGAGCGCCGGGGCGTGGAAGGCGCCGGAATAGAGGCCATAGGCTTCGCCGTGATGGCCGATGAGTTTGACGCCCGGGATGGGCGATGCATTTGCTTCGTGGATCTGGGCGCCGGTCGTGAAGGTTTCAAAATAGAGCTGTTCGTCGTCGCCGTTGGGGCCGGCGGGATCGAAGCGCCAGACGGGGCGGGCCATGGCGGCGTCCTGCGCCGCAGCGCGGGCGAGGATGGCCATGTCCTCCAGGCTGGCGCGCAGGCCGCCTTGCGGGCTGAAGAGGGTGCCGTTTGTGCCCGGAATGTAATCTGTGAGGCGGGCGCCGTCGTCCATGAGGAGGGCGGGGTCTGAGCCTGCGAGATTGGCGGGGCCATCGGCCTCGACCTGCCAGCTGCCTTCTGCTTCGCGGCTGTAGAGCGAGGCGCCTTTGCGGCGTTTCTCGCGCGAGACGCCTGACCAGTTGAAGCCCGCGTCGAGGCCGAGGGGGCCGAGCACTTCGCGGGCGGCGAGGCGGTCGAACCTCTCACCGGTTTGCTTTTCCAGAATGGCGCCTGCGAGGCCGTAGCCGAAATTGCAGTAGCGGAAGCCGACGCCGGGCGGACCCCAATCGGGCGTGCGCCACATAGTTGGGGTAAAGAGCTTTTCGATGCTCCCCGGCAGGGGCTGCCAGTAGACTTCGGGATCTTCGAGGCCCGCCGTGTGGCTGAGGAGGTGGCGCAGGGTGATCGAGGCGTCTGGGAAATGGGGATTGATAAGCGGCGGATTGAAAGCTGCGCGAATGTCGGCGTCCAGGTCCAGCACGCCTCTTTCCGCAAGGCGATGGGCGGTCAGAGCAACGGCCATCTTGGAGACCGAGGCAATGCGCATGGGAGACCGCGGCGTGAAGGGGACGGCGTCTGCCTCGCCTGCCGCGCCTTGAGCCAAACCTTCGGCGTGGGCGAAGATCACCTCGCCGCGTTGGCGTACGACGAGGCCGGCGGCCGGGACCATCGCGGAATAGACGAGGTCTTCGATGCGGCGGCGCGCGGAGGCGGCGGGCGTGCGCAGGGGATCAGGGCGATGGGCGCAGGCGGTGAGCGTCAGCCCTGCCAGACCTGTCATCAGGACGCGCCGGTTGAGCGTCATCACCTATCCCCGGCGGCCGAACAGGCGTTCGATGTCGGCGAGCTTAAGCTCCACATAGGTGGGGCGGCCGTGATTGCACGGGCCGGAGTGGGGCGTGGCTTCCATCTGGCGGAGGAGCGCGTTCATTTCATCGCCGTTCAGACGGCGACCGGCGCGGATGGACGAGCGGCAGGCCATGTTGCCCATGACTTCCTCGAAGCGTTCCGAGAGCGTGAGGCCGGCTTCGTATTCGGCGAAATCGTCGGCGAGGTCGCGGATGAGACCGGCGGCGTCCATTTCCCCGAAGAGGGCGGGGGTGGCGCGGACGGCGATAGCGCCGGGGCCGAAGGGTTCGATTTCCAAGCCGAGGGCAGCGAGCTCTTCGGCGCGGGCGCAGACGCGGTGGGCTTCGTCTTCGGAGAGTTCGACAATATCCGGGATCAGCAGCGCCTGGCGGCGAACGCCGCCTTCGGTCATCTGGCGCTTCATGGCCTCATAGACGAGGCGTTCATGGGCGGCATGCTGGTCGACGATGACGATACCGTCTGCCGTCTGAGCGATAACATAGGTTTCGTGGACCTGCGCGCGGGCAGCCCCGAGGGGATATTCCCCGAGCGTCCCCGGCGCGGGAATGGGGCCGGTTTCGACTTTTGCAGTCGGGGCGCCTCCATAGGCGCCAGCTTCGGGCACATATCCGCGCGGAGCGAAGGGGGCGTCTGCGCCGTCTTCTTCCACCTGGCGGGCGGCGTAGCCCTGGGGCGGCATCGCGGGGCGGTGGGTGTAACCACCCGTTTGAGGCGCCTGCCAGAGGAAACCCGCCTGCGGGGCGGGCTCGGCGCGGGCCTTGCCGAGGGCGAAGCCGGCGACAGTGGTGGAGGCGCGGTGGCCGGCAGCCGCGAGGGCATGACGCAGCGCGGAGATCATCAGGCCGCGCACGCCGCCTGCATCACGGAAGCGCACTTCGGTCTTGGCGGGGTGGACGTTGACGTCCACGCCTTCGGGATCAAGGTCCACAAAGAGCGCGACCATCGGGTGGCGGTCCCGCGCCAGGAAATCCTGATAGGCAGCGCGCACAACGCCCGTCAGCATACGGTCTTTCACCGGACGGCCATTGACGAACAGGAACTGCATCTGCGCGTTGCCGCGATTGAGCGTTGGCAGACCCGCAAAGCCCGAAAGGCGCACGCCTTCGCGGGTGGCGTCCACGGCGACGGCATTGTCTGAAAAGTCCCGGCCCATGATGGCGCCGAGGCGCTTGAGACGGCCCGCGTCGCCCGGGCCTTCGGCGGGATAGCGGAAGAGGCTGCGGCCATTGCTTTCGAGACTGAAGGCGACTTCCGGATTGGCCATGGCAAGGCGCTTGATGGCGTCGGTGACGGCCATGGCCTCGGCCCGGTCGCCGCGCATGAATTTGAGACGGGCGGGGGTGGCGTGGAAGAGATCGTTCACATCGATGCGCGTGCCGGTGTCGCTGCGTCCGGTGAACGCGGCGGGCCTGGGACCATCGAGCCGGCCGGCATCGGAGACGATTTCGGCGGCCTCTTCCCCGGCAGCGCGCGAGACGATGCGCATGCGGCTGACCGAGGCGATGGAGGGCAAGGCCTCGCCCCGGAAGCCCATCGTGAAGATGTTGAGAAGGTCGACCCGGCCGTCCGTGTCCGGCACGAGCTTGGAGGTGGCGTGGCGCTCCAGCGCGATCAGCAGATCGTCTGAGGACAGCCCGCAGCCATCATCCTCGATGGTGATGCGCTTGAGGCCGCCTTCCTCAATGGCGATGGCAATGCTACGCGCGCCGGCATCGAGCGCGTTTTCCACGAGCTCCTTTACCGCGGCAGCGGGCCGCTCGACGACCTCACCGGCCGCGATGCGATTGACCACATCGGCGGGGAGTTTGCGGATCGTCGGGCGAGGGGGAGCAGAATCAGCCATTGGCCGGAAAGACTAGCCGATCCGGGGCGGAATGTCGTCTGGCACGCTGCGGCGCGGGCGCGGGCCAACACAGCGCCCTGTTTCCACGCGGTTTCGGAATTTTTGCCGCAGCCGCAGGCTAAAGGTTGAGTTTGGCGGGCGGGAGCGCGAAGATGGCGGCTGTTAGATCCAGACCGATACAAGGTATTGAAAATCCATGCGCTTTTCCGCTGCTGCCCCGTTTGCCCTGATTGCCGCGCTCGCCCTTGCTGCCTGTGGCGGCGCTGATCCGGCGCCCGCCCCGCCGCCGGCTGAACCGGTCGCAGCCGAGCCTGCAGCACCCACCCCTGCGCCCGCCACACCAGCAGCCGCCCCAAGCGAGCCGAGCCCGGAGTTTGCGAACCTGCCCGCGCCTTACAACACCGCCAACTATGCCGTGGGCGCGCGGACCTGGAAGCTCTGCCAGTCCTGCCACCTGACCGCAGAAGGGGCGGGCAACCTGGTTGGCCCCAACCTTCACGGCATTTTCGGTAACCAGGTGGCAACGGTGGAGGGCTTTGCCTATTCGCCCGCGCTACAGGCCGAGACCTTCATCTGGACGCCTGAACAGCTCGACCACTGGCTGGAAAATCCGCGCACTTTCGTGCCGGGCAACCGGATGAGCTTTTCCGGGGTGCGCCGCGAAGCCGACCGGCTGGGCGTGATCGCCTATCTGATGGTCGAGACGGGGTATGAAGCAGAGGCTGCGCTGGTCGAGGAAGCGCCTGCGGAGTAAGCCGGGCTAACGCCTGGCAACCACCGCGATCAGGATGGCGTTTTCCTCGAAGGCGCCGCCGATTTCGTCGCGGTAGCCCAGGGAAACATCGACGCGGCCGAGATGGACGCCGAGCTGCGTTTCGGTTTTCACCGAGCGGCCGCTGCGCTCGCCTTCTTCGAACCAGAGCTGCTGGCCGATGAAGATGTGTTTCGTCATATCCTGGCCGTAGCCGATTTCGATCCGTGTACGGTCGCAGCCTTCGCCCTGGGCGAGGTGGGCCACATCGGCAAAGGCGTAGAGGTCCCGCTCGCGATACACGCCCGACCAGCCACCGCCCGCGCGGGCCTCGAAACCCGTACCATCGCAGAAGAAGAGGCCGGAAGCGGAGCTGGCGTTGAGCGTGTCGCCATGGAAGGCGCCGAGCTCTGCGCCGGCGGTCCAGCCTTTATAGCTGCCGAGGGTGCGCCGGGCGGTGAGGCGCCAGGATTCGCGGTCGAAGGCGCGGAAATCGGGATAGGTCACCGCTTCATTCTTGAGGGTGAGCGTGATTTTGTCTGTGACGCCGTATTCGTCATAGAGATCGAGACGCCAGCCATCGGCGCCGTTGAGGGTGTCATGAGCGCCGAGCATGCGGGCATACCAGCCTCCATCCTCGCGCACCCAGGGGGCCGCTTCGGCAACACCGGAGGTAGCTGCGCCCGCAAGACAGAGTGTAATGAGCCCCCGCATGGCGGCTACCTTAGGATGAGAATTCCACAGGGTGAAGCGTTGATTTGATGGGATTTGGATTTTTTGCCGGGCAGGCCCGGAGCGTACCCGTCAGAGCTTGATATAGTCAGAGACGATGCGGAGAGGGCGGGCGCCGGTGGCTTCCCGGTCGAGGCGGATGTGCCAGCCATCGGCATCGAGGAGGCCGTTGATGTCGATCAGCGCGTCGACGGAGACGAAATTGTCCTTGTGGCGGCTGGTCCATTCCGGCGAGAGCGCGCGGGCGCGGGACCAGACTTCGGCTTTGTCGCTGCCTGCTAGGAAAAGGTAGTTGTGCTGCTCGCCGAAGAGCTCTGGCGTGTAGCCGCCGAGGTTTACGAACCAGAGCGTGCGGGGGGGCGTTTCCGGCGCTGGGCCGGGCACGAGATCGACCTGCCAGCCATCCACCTCGGTGAGCTCGGCATAGCCATCGATATGCAGCGAGGAGGGCTTGCCCCACCAGGCCGCGCGCAGGGTGGGGATCGTCGCCTCGACGCTCTCACCGGCGACGAAGCGCAGGTCGTGCAGCTCGATATTGGCGCGGGGATGATTGCCCCCGGTGAAGACAGCGAAGAGTTTCATGGCGGGCGGCCTGTCTGGTTGGCAGGGCAAGCTAACGGCGCAGGCGGGCATGGCAAGGGCGGCAAGGCCCCCTTCCGGGGCCCCTTCTGCTCCCCTTCTGAACCGCTATTACTTTGCTTTTCAAAGTTCTCTGTTGACTCGCTTGTTCGCTTTGAATTACAAAGTTCTTGTCGAACACGGATATGGAGACCTGACATGACCCGCACTGCCCCCCTCGCCACCCTTATCGCCGCTGCCCTCGCCATAGCCGGCGCGGCCTCTGCCGCCCCGCTGACCGTCACGGTCGACGGCATCGAAGCGCGCGGCGGCAAGCTCTATGTCGGCGTGCAGACAGAAGACCAGTTCATGAAGGAAGACGGCGTTGCCGGAGAAATCCTGGAGGCGCCCGAAGCCGGGTCGAAGACGCTCAGCTTTGACCTGCCGGAAGGGCGCTATGCGGTGTCGGTCTGGCATGACTTCAACGGCAATGGCGCGTTTGATGTGGATGAGCAGGGTATCCCGGCCGATGGCTGGACCTCGCCGAATGCCGCGAGCCTGCGCGCCGCGCCGACCTTCGAGCAGTCCTCTGTGACGGTGGAAGCTGGCGGCGCGGCCCTGCAGATGGACATGATCTATCCGCGTTGAGCTTTAATCCGCTAACGGATAAAGAAAACCCCGGAGCGCCCCATCTGCGCCCCGGGGTTTTCCCCTACTCCTTCCCCCCGGAAGATGTTCCCGTTCAATGCCCCTTAGAGGCGGTAACGGATCTGGTCGGACCAGAAGCGCTCGAGGCGCGAGATGGTCTTGTTCAGTTGCGAGAGATCGTCGGCGCGAACGCTGGCAGTCGGCTCAAGGGCAGTTGCCTGCTTCTCGAACAGCTTTTCGACACGTGCACGGACTTTCTTGCCGCGATCAGTCAGGCGCAGGGTAACCGTGCGCTTGTCGTCTTCAGAGCGCGTCTGGATCAGATAGCCGCCCTCCTGAAGCTTCTTGACGTTGTAGGAAAGGCTGGTGCCGGCAAAGGCGCCGCGAGCGCGGAGCACGGAGGCCGGGGCTTCGCCTTCACCAATCTCGTAAAGGAGCAGAGCCTGAACACCCGTCAGCGAACGTTCGCCGGCGCGTTCCAGATCATCCTTCACCACATCGTGCAGACGGCGATGCGCCTGTTCGAGAAGAGACAGCGACTTAAGGAAAGATTCGCCGATTGTGCCTGTTGCAGTGTCCTGCATGTCGATCATCATCATATTCACCACCACTCAACTTTCACTCAACTTTTGTTGTAGTTTGAGTATATTTACTGGAGCGAACCTAATAAATTGATAAGCACAACACGGTTTCAAATGATGTTGGTAAACAAATCAGAGCATTCATTAACCGTTACTGCCCCGTAACGTGTTTTTGCGAAAGAATCCGTTTCATTATGAAACAACAGACACAAAAAAGCCGCCAGGAAAGTATCCGGGCGGCTTTCTACTGATGAACCAGATATAAATTCTCGGGATATGCTTCTGGATCAGAAGGTCAGCTCATCTTCGCCCAGCGGCGCGAAGTATTTCGCCACGTCCGCCTCGCTGACATCTTCCAGGCGCGCGGGCGACCAGGCGGGCGCGTTGTCCTTATCTATAATGACGGCGCGCACGCCTTCCTGGAAATCATGGCTCTGCACCTTGCGCCAGCCGATGCGGAATTCCATACGCATATTGTCTTCAAAGGTTTCGCAGCGCGCGCCTTCGCGCAGCTGGCGCAGGGCGACCTTCACCGTCTCGGGAGATTTAGCGCGGAGCGTAGCAGCCTCGCCCCTGGCCCAGTCGCCGGGGTCAGCCTCAAGCGCGGCGACGATGCCTTCTGCCGTCTCGCCTCCAAAGCAGCGGTGGATGGTTTCCCGGTGAGCGCCATAGGACGGCGCGGGGACAGCATGTGTCAGTCCGCGGAGGATTTCGCCGAGCATCGCGGGCGCGTCGACCGAGAAGTCCGCCGCTTCAAGCTGTTTGGCCAGCGCCGGAACGAGCTCTGACGGCAGGTAATGCGTGGCAACGCCGGCGGCGGCCACATCGGCGCCCTTCAGGCGCGCGCCGGTGAGCGCCAGCCAGGTGCCGAGCTGGCCTTCCAGGCGCGGCAGGAACCAGCCACCGCCCACATCCGGGAAGAGGCCAATGCCGGTTTCGGGCATGGCGAAGAGGGTGCGCTCGGTGGCGATGCGGTGGGAACCGTGAACGGAGAGGCCGACGCCGCCGCCCATGGTGACGCCGTCAAGGATGGCGAGGACAGGCTTGGGGAACGCTTTCAGCGCGGCGTTCATGCGGTATTCGGTGCGGAAGAAATCGCGTGCCTCTGATGCGTCGCCTGCGCCGCTTTCCGCGAGCATGCGGATGTCGCCACCCGAGCAGAAGCCGCGCGTGCCTTCCTGATGGTCGATCCAAACAAGGTGGATCGCGGGATCGGTTTTCCAGGCGGTGAGGGCGGCGAGGATCTGCGCGCACATCGGCGTGTTCAGGGCATGGAGGGCAGACGGCCGGGTGAGCGTGACGCGGCCAATTCCGCCGGTAACCTTGATGCTGACATCTGCGCTCATTTCATGCTCCCCGTTTCTGACCGCCGGTTAACCGGAATCTGTTCAATTAAATCAATGACTTTGGACGGGGCTTTACCCGGCTATGTCATTATGACGACATGCCATTCCCCAAATGGCCCCACATTTGACCCGTGACGCCCGGCCATCCCCATGACCCAACAGCGCTCTCAAATCAACCATCAGCCCTTCCTGCAGTATAACAGGCGGGGCCAGCGCATTCGTGTGGAAGGCAAGGCGCATGTGCGCCTTGGCCTGTTCAAGCGGGTGGAATGCGAATTGCGGGACATCTCGCCGGGCGGCGCGCGCATCTGCGTGCCCGAGGGCATCGAACTGCCCGACCAGTTCGTGATGACCCTGCCGCAGTTCAAGCATCCGCGCACCTGCATGAAGCGCTGGGAAAGCGGACGGGACGTGGGCGTCGAGTTCCGGATGGACTGAAGGCAGCGGCCTTCCCTCGCCCAAACTAATTCAGCGCGCAGCCTTCTATGGTGATGCGGTGCATCAGGCGCCGCTCGCCATGATAATCATTCATCGCCCAGTGCCAGGTTGACCGGTTGTCCCAGAAGGCGACCGAGCCGGGCTGCCATTTGAAACGGTGCGCGTGGTCCGGGTTCATGGCGTGGGCATAGAGGCGCATCAGCAGGGCGCTGGAAGCTTCGGCGTCATAGCCGTCTATGCGCGTGGTGAAGGCGGGGTTTACATACAGCGCCTTCCTGCCGCTGAGCGGGTGGGTGATGACGACGGGATGGGCGACATCTTCCAGAACGTCTGCCGCCGCAGTGTTGCCGATTCGCCCGCCGGTGTCCTCGTTGGCTTTATAGAAATTGTCCGTCTGCGAGCCGAAGATATGCTTGGCCGAATGGATGGCGCGCAGGCCCGCGATCTCTTTCTTCGTCGCCTCGTCCAGCGTCTCATAGGCGGTGTACATCGAGGCAAACCAGGTGTCGCCGCCTTCATCGGGCAGCTGGCGCGCGACGAGGACAGAGCCCATGGCAGGCTCGGCATCATAGGAATGATCCGTATGCCAACCGCCGCCAATATTGGTTTTCTGTTCCTTCTCCTTCAGCACCAGCGCGATTTCGGGATAGCGCTCATGCGCCAGGAAAAAGCGGTTGATGTTGATGGGGCCAAAGCGCCGGGCGAAGGCGATGTGGTCACCCTCGGTCAGCGACTGATCGCGGAAGAAGATGACGCCGTGATCGGCATAGGCCTGTTTGACCCCGCTGAATTCCTGCGCGGTGAGCGCGCGGATATCAACGCCCGTGATTTCTGCGCCGGCGCCCGGCAAGGATGTGATCTGCATGGCTTCCTCCCTGCCCACTCTGATCTGGCGGGCTGTTACCGGCAGCTTAAACCGCGCGGGCGGGTATTGGCAATCAGGATGCCTGAACCGTTGCGGGCTTTCCGCTGAGCATGCGGGCGAGCGTGCCGTCCTTGTCGATGAGGGCGTGTTTCAGGGCGGCGAGAATATGCAGCGCGATAAGGCCAGCGAGGGCATAAGCGGCGTAGCCGTGGACCTCCCGCAAGAGGCCGGCGGCTTCCTTGTTTTCTGCGAAAGGCGGAATGAGGAAGAGGCCGTAGATATCGATCGGGCGGCCGCCGATGAGGGACATCAGCACGCCCGAGAGCGGCATGATGAGGAGCGCGGCGAGCATGCCCCAATGGACGAGGCGGGATGCAAGTTCCTGCCAGGCAGGCACACCGGGGACCGGCGGGGGAAAGCCCTGCACCAGCCGCCAGCTGACCCGCCAGAGCGCGAAGAGGAGCAGCAGCGTGCCGGTGGCCTTGTGCAGGTTACGGATGGGGCCTGCCGCTTCGCGCGAGAGGACATCATAGGAGAGGATGAAGCCGACAATGATCATGCCGGAAAACGCCAGCGCGCCGAGCCAGTGATTGAGCCGCGAAAGGCCGCCATAAGCAGCGCTGGTCTTGTCGGTCATGATTTCACTTTCCCCTGTGTCAGGAGGAGACTAGCGCATCAGGGGATGGCGGCAATCTTATTCAGGAGATTTGCCCACGCTTCTTCTTCGCGGGCGGACCAGCCGGGGCCGAGAAGATCGCGGAAAACATCGCGGATGCTGGCAAACATAAGGTCGAACTCGCCCTCCTCGACGCCATATCCGCCATGGGAAAAGCGCGCGGCCGAAATGATCACGCGCTGGGTGCCCGCGCCTTCGGCGACACCGAGGAGGGCTTCCAGGCAGGTCTGCACCATCGAGCCGCGCACGCCGCCATCTGTGTCCATGTCGAACAATGGCCGGAAATCCGGGCGCAGGGCGAAGAGCCGGTCATAGATCAGGGGCGCGGGATCGGCGCAGGCCTCGGCGGCGCGTTCGAAGGTGGAGAGGATGATGTCGGCGTCCGGCATGGCGGCTTTCTCGTTGGCGCTGATGAGTGAAGCCGATGCGGATGGCAGACGCAATCAGGGCGCTTGCTGAGCGGCCGGGCCGGTGACCTCGATCCGGTCGGTCCAGACATGACCGCCGAAACCCCTGGGAACCTTTGCGAGCTGGGCGGGGGTGTCGATGCCGGGAGCGCCGTCATTGCCGGTGCCGCCCGGCGTTCCGAACAGGACGACGGTTGAGCCAACGGCCGTCATCCGCGCCTCGAACGCCCGGGGCCAGCCCCATAGGAGCGGGGCATAGTCAACAGGCACGGGCACGATCTGGTTGTGGCAGACCTCCGGAACGAGACCGGTCCAGCCGGTCAGGGCGTAGCCGAGCAGGCAATCCTTTGCGGACGCCTTGGTGAAATAAGGCATGCCGGGCAAGCGGGCGACGGCGGCTTCACTGGGAATGGGCGCGCCATAGACGCCCCAGACCTGCGCGCGCCAGCGTGGATTTTCTTCCAGCATCTCCGCGAGCACCCGGCCCTCTATCGGGCGGCGGCTCTTGAAGTTGATGAGGAACCTGCCCTCCGGGAATGCGTCCAGTACTTCGGGCAGCGACTTGATCATGCCCACGCCCTTGTTGCGCAGGGGGAAAGTCTTCCCGCCATCGGCGGTGTAGCCATATCCGGCGTCGAGCGTGCGGAGGAAGCTCATCGGTGTCTGGTTGGTCTGGCCCTCAGCCTGCGTGCGGCAGTCCAGTGTCCAGTCATGGAAGACGGCGAATTCGCCATCCGGCGTGAGATGCACGTCGATCTCGACGATCTCTGCCCCCGCCTCGAAGGCGGCGGCCATCGAGGGCAGCGTGTTCTCGATGAAGTCGTGCGTGGGCGGATAGATGCGGATGGCGGTGCAGGTATCGCGTTCGAGATCTTCGCGGTGGTAGGTCTGGTGGACGCCGCGATGGGAGATGAACCGGGGCGGGCCGTCTGAGGCGGGCGGCGTGAAGAGGCTGGTGTTGCGCAGCCAGAGACCGGCCACGAGGACCATAAGGACAATCAGGATTTTCTTCAGCATCGACCCGCCCCTCGCGTTTTGATGAGCGCCGGTTTCGCGGGGGAAGACGGCGTTATGAGGGCAGGTTTGGGATTGTTTCCGGCAGGGCGCGGGCTTTTCCGGTGACGCGGGGTGAAGCCCATGCCGCGATTGCGCGTGCCTTTGGGCTGGCGCAGGGTGGCCTCAAAAATCGGGAGGAACTCAATGAAACATCTGGAAGGAAAGACCGCGTTCGTGACCGGCGCGGCGTCGGGCATCGGCCTTGGCATTGCCACGGCGCTGGCGCAGGCGGGCGTCAAGGTGATGCTGTGCGACATCGAGAAGGCGGCGCTGGACAAGGCGGTGGCGACCTTGCGCGAGACCAATGCCGATGTTGAGGGCGTGGTGGCGGATGTATCGCTGAAGGACAATCTTCAACGCGCGGCCGACGAGACCATCACGCGGTTTGGCAAGGTGCATATCCTCGTCAACAATGCCGGGGTTGGCGGCGGGGGCGATTATGGCACCTGGAACGATGCGGGCTGGAACTGGGTGGTGGGCGTCAATCTGATGTCGGTCGTCTGGGGCATC
>SXGS01059505.1_pt1 | contig 14786 bp, 9 predicted proteins | sample 3174681 | NCBI WGS metagenome assembly SXGS01 (sample SAMN11356861, study PRJNA531348) | freshwater metagenome | isolation source: freshwater sample F1-80 | place: China: Fuxian Lake, Yuxi | collected 2017-12-25
AGATGTCGCAAGGCATCCGTGGGTTCGAATCCCTCCCCTTCCGCTTGTTTTCGTGATGAAACACCTTCTTTTAAGGAGTTTGAGAAGCTTTCTCCCTTTCGGGAAAAGGTGTCTATCACACTCAAGCCTTGTCTTTGAATATCACCCTTTTGGCACAGCAATGGCACAGCAGACGACACAGCAAAATCATCTGTTCCCGTCGCTTGGACCGGTTCCATCTTGTTGGCATCAGCCAAAGTAACCGGGTCAGGAATCCTCTCCCCCAGGCCGATCAGGTCGAAGGCCTTGGGGGGGGTGGCTTACATGTTCATGGTTAGGGCCCCCGGTTGCCTTTTTGATGGGTGAAATGGCCTCCAATTATTGGATTGCTTGGGGATCCCTATTAATTATCCGAAAAATGGTACATGGCAGGTTAAAAGCTTCCGGCCGAAAAAAATACCACTTTGGTGCACTCATTTCCAAAAAAGACTTGAAATAAATAAACCCATTTTAAAAAAGGAGATTTCCGATAAGGTAGGAGAGGGACCGCAATTACCTTAATTTTTAGCCTCTTTTAAAACCAAGGAGCCCTGCCCGTGTCTACCTCGTATTATGTGAAGCTTGGAAAAACGATTACTGGACCCATTCCTGAGAAGCAGTTACCGCTACTATGGAATGAGGGAAAATTACCCGAACATGCCGCCGTGTCCACGGATAAGGTAAACTGGACTAACATTCAGGCCCATTTGGGAGTTACCAAGGGGGCGAGTGACGAAGAACCGGTATTGGTATTGGGGGAGGTCTCACTTGATAATGGAACCGGGTTTACACCATCAGAACGCAAAAAAAAGGCACGAATAAAAGATAAAGATGTTGATGAGGTCCCAACCGGTGTTCCATCGCTTTTGAAACAGATTTCCTTTTTTTTGTTGATTATCTCATGGGCAGGAGTATTGATGGTTGTGTTAGGCGCAGGTCCAATTTATCTTTACAGTGTTTCCAAGTCCGTTAACTATATCCAAGAATGTGCCATCAGCGCGGCCACCTGTACAGTATTAATTGGTTTCTATGTGTTTGTCCGGTGCCTTGAAAAAATCACCACACTCCTTGACCGGGGCGCAGGTTGGTCGGATTGGGAGAGTGAAAAAGTATAGGACTTACGCGGTTGCCCAGAAATTGGGATTTTGGGTAGACTTAACATTGTCCCAAAATACCAATTCTATCCATTTTCCGGTGGATTTGGCCTTATATTGATCCAACTGCGTAAGTCCTAAAGTAATGGGTAAAAGGATAATTCCATAATGGGTAAACAGGTCGGAGGCTATTAGTGGCTCCGAGCAGGGCGTATGCGTCATAAGTCCTTATCCAGTAAGGACAATTTCAAAACTCGGTTTTTGACATTTAATTTGCAGCCTTTGAGGTCTTGGGGATTTTGGGGGAATTGGGAAAAGTGAATCATTAAAACCAAGCTGTTTTTCAAGGACATAGAACATGGCAATAGCCTTCAATAAACACCTTTAATTCACCAGATTAGCCATTCTTGCAATTTGCAAACATCCTCTTTTCCTTGTTTTTCCTATTATGGTGCAATCGCCCTGGGGCTCCGAGAGTCCCCTCAAATAGGGCCTCCATTCCCCCAGGAAAAAACCTACCGGCTCCATGTCTCATTACCAACCTGGTTTGGTCAGGAAAAGGGTCTGTTTCCAGATCCAATCCAGGTTTAAAGGACGAAAGTCGTCCAGGGTTATGGGGCAAGGAGTGTTTTTAATATTTGGTACAGTTTCAACGGGTCGTTTTCGCCCTTTTTTAGCCGAAAATAAAGACGGGTTGTATCGATGATTTTTAACCGGCCGCCACTTCGCCCTGCGATCGTTTGAGCCTTGCGGGGATCGCGGTAGGTGAGAACCATTTCAATCGGGGAATCTGGTGAGGGTGGTCGGTCAAGGTGAATGGAAGCAAGGTTCCACCTGGCCGCATCGAGGCGGATTTCTGCCAGTTTGAGTAGCCAGATTACTGGCTCGGGCGGTTTGCCAAACCGTTCGGTCAATTCGGTTTGAAAATCGACCAGTCGATCCTGTTTCCTGATCCGGGTTAGTCGGCGGTATATTTCAAGCCGAAGTTTGGTTGCCGGAACATAATCCCTTGGGAGATAGGCTGTCCATGGGAGGTCGATGTTGACATTGATTTCCGCCCGGGGAGCCTGGTTTTTAAGGGTCCGGACCGCATTTTCCAAGAGTTGGCAATAAAGTTCATAGCCCACCGAGGCAATGTGGCCCGATTGTTGGGTGCCCAAAATGTTTCCTGCCCCTCGAATTTCAAGATCCTTGAGGGCGATTTTGAAGCCTGCACCCAATTCGGCAAATTCTTCAATGGCCTTCAGGCGCCGAACGGCCTGGGGGTTGGCCTGTTTGCGGCCGTCCAAAAGAAAATAGGCATAAGCCCTGTTGCGACTGCGTCCGACCCGACCCCGTAACTGGTGCAAATCGGCAAGGCCGTAGTGATCGGCTTCATTGACAAAGATGGTATTGGCGGAGGGGATGTCCAGCCCACTTTCAATGATAGTGGTGGAGATCAGCACATCCGCATGGCGGTTCAGGAAGGTAATCATTGCCGCCTCAAGTTCCCCCTCGGGCATCTGTCCATGGGCCACGACAACCCGGGCCTGGGGGATAATCCGCCGGATTCTTTGTGCCAGGGGTTCGATATCACATACTCTTGGGTGGACAATAAAGGCCTGCCCTTCCCGGTTGAGTTCCCGATTGATTGCGTTTTTAATAAGGGTTTCATCAAATCGCATGATCCTTGTTTCCACGGCCAAGCGGTCGGGTGGGGGAGTCTCCAAGTTAGAGATATCACGGATGCCCAAAAGGGAGAAATGGAGGGTTCGGGGAATCGGGGTTGCAGTTAGTGTTAAAATATCAACCGTTGCCTTCAGTTTTTTGAGTCGCTCCTTGTGCTCGACCCCAAATCTTTGTTCCTCATCAATAATAACAAGTCCAAGGTCCTTGAAAACAACATCCTGGCTTAAAATGCGGTGGGTTCCGATGGCCACATCAACCGAACCCTGGGTGATCCCCTTAAGCGTTTCGCGAACCTCGGAGGTGAGCCGAAAACGATTGAGTGAACCGACTGTAAAAGGAAAATCGGCAAACCGTTTGGAAAAGCTCTTGTAATGTTGCTCCGCCAGAATTGTGGTGGGAACCAGGACGGCAACCTGGCGCCCATTGTCCACGACCTTGAAGGCGGCCCTAAGGGCTAGTTCCGTTTTACCGTAACCCACATCGCCACAAACCAGCCGATCCATGGGTCGGCCCCGGGACATATCGGATTTGATTTCGTTGATGGCAATCAATTGATCAGGTGTTTCCTGATAACCAAAGCCGGCCTCAAAAGCCCTTTGCCAATCGCTATCAGGAGGATAAGTCGAACCTTGGGTGGCCTCCCGCCTGGCCTGCAATTCCATCATGTCGGCAGCAAGATCGAGAACCGCCTCCTGGACCTTTTCTTTGCGTTTTTGCCACTGGGTACCACCAAATTTGGATAACTCGGGATCCGCCTTGGCCCCACCCACATATTTTTGGACAAAGTCGATCCGGGTGGCGGGGACATAGACTTTCACACCGTCCCGAAATTCAAGGATGAGGTGTTCTTCTGCCTGCGTCGATTGGTTAGCCTGAAATGCTCCCGTTGAAATGGCCCCTTGTTTGACGGCCGTTTTGTCCAACAATTTCATTCCCAAATAGCGGGCGATGCCATGACTTATATGAACGACAAAGTCACCCTCGGTCAGGTCGAGAAAACTGTCTATCGCCCGGCTTTCGAGTTTACGCAGGGGGGCTACAGGACGGGCCGCCTCTTTGTGGAAAAGTTCCTGGCTTCCCAAAATCACAAGGCCTACCCCGGCTGACAAAAATCCGGGCATTCGAAAACCGCGGGACACTTGGCCAGACACCAAATGGAGCAGGTGAGCTTGGGAAAGCTTGCCCGTCTGAAGGACCTCCCCAAGCCTTTTGGCCTCGGCATCATTATGAACGGCAATCATCACATGGCTTGACCCGCAGGCCAAATCGAGTTCCTCGCCAATCCGGTCCACCGAGCCACTAAAGCGTTCCACCGATTCGACCGAAAGATGGCAATTCCCCTCCACTCTGGAGAAGGGAAATGCTGAAAGGGTTACATTGGGCCTTGAAACCATGAACTGGTTTACAGCTTGGGGATCAAACAAACCCAGGACGCCTTCCATCCGGTCGGCGAAAACCTTGCCTTGTTCTGCCAATTCTCCTGGTTCAAGGAGGATGGTCCAGGAGCCTTTGGGAAGGTGTTCAATCAGGTTACCCCTATGGAAATTGTTTTCCTGATCGATTCCGGTGGCCAGGGGCAACAAGGCAATTTTTTCAAGGGATTGGCCGGATCTCTGGGTAAGTTGGTCAAATTCCCTTACGGATTCGATTTCATCCCCAAAAAATTCCATGCGGACAGGTTTAAGCCTATCAGGAGGAAATATATCTAAAATACCACCACGACGGGCAAAATCCCCAACTTTTTCTACCATCTCACAAGGTTCATACCCGGAATCCACCAGCCACCGGGCAACATCTTCCGGTTCGGTTCGGCTTCCAGGTCCAAACAGCCTGGCACTTTGGATTAAATCGGCGGGTTCAGGCACAGGTTGCATCAGGGCAGCGAAAGGGGCCAAAAGAATATCCGGCGCATCCACATCCCTTAGCCTTGATAAAAGGGCGAGCCGTTCCCGATGTTCCTGATCCAGTTGTTTGTCGCCGGGCAACGAACCGGTAATTGGGAATAGGCCAACCGGCCTTCCACTAAACGCTTGGATGTCCGAAGCCAGGGTATCCAAATCCCGGGCATGGGCTACCGCAACCAGGAGGGGATGGGGGCAATGGCTGGCAAGTGTGGCGATTACCAAAGAGGCAGAGGACCCAAAAGCTCCATCAACCGTGGCGGCTTGACCTTGTGTAAGGGCCGCAAGGACCGCCTTCATGGACGGTTTTTCCGTCAACAAACCTGGCAATCGATCCAACGAGGTTGGCAATGCCTGCACCTTGGCGGTAATACCAGGTAGTTCGTTAATCGTTTTGGGGTTGGCTTTCCCCCGTTTTTCCCTGGATGCCTTTTGAGGCCCGACTTGGCTCAAGGGATTCCCTGATATGTTTGGTAAATCAGGCACGAATGGCCCCACCATTGACACGCAAGGTTTGCCCGGTGAGGTATTGTGCCCCGGGCGACATGAGCCAGACAAAAGCCTTGGCAACATCTTCGGCAGTACCCCACCGGGCCAAAGGGGTCTCCCGAAGGACGCGTTCCTGCCAGGCAGGAGGGGCTTTTTCCCCCCATTTGGTTTTGATCCAACCGGGTGACACACAATGAACCCGGACTTTGGGTGCCAAGTCGGCGGCAAGGGCCCGAGTCAGCATAACGACGGCCCCTTTGGTTGTGCCAAAGAGTGTGCCGCTGTCCCCTTCCATGCCGGTTTCGGCCTGGTCCCAACCAAGGTTAATCAGCACGCCTCCTTTTTTTACTCCCATAAGCGATCCGGCCAATCGGGATAATTCAAGCGTTGACTGGACATCCACCCGCCAAAGCAATTCCAGCTTTTCAGCAAAGGAGAGTCCAGGACCCGGGCCCGTAAGGATGTCTGCCCCGGCGTTATTGATCCATCCATCTGGAATAATATCAAGCTTCAAAAAGCGTTCCCAAAGCACTTTGGGCCCTTCGGAATCCAAATTTGCCAAAAGCGTACTCACGGTGGCACCACGCCTGCGACAAAGCATGGCAACCTCTTCCAGCCGATCACCCGTTCGGCCATGAAGCACCAAATCGGCCCCAGCCTGGGCAAGCTCCAAAGCCCCGGCTCTACCAATTCCCGCACTAGCACCTGTAACGACAATGGTTTTTCCCCGAAGTGGCCTTTGGGCATCGGGGCCATAGGCTTTGAGTCCGGTAAGCTTGGCCAAATGCTCGCCAATGGTCTGGCCCGTACCCGGAACCATAACTCCTGAGGCAATCTGTTCCAGCGGGATCAGGACAAAAAATCGTCCGGTCATCCTCCGGTGCGGAAGGCAAAGACCTGGGTCATCCAGAATCAGGTCATCGTACATCAATAAATCCAAATCCACCGTCCGGGGAGCGTTCGCCACCGTGCGCATCCGGCCCATTTCCGTTTCAACTGTCAACAAGGCCCGCATCAGGTCGTGAGGATCCAATCCGGTTTCCAATTCAACCACGCCATTAAGGAAAGGTGGTTGGCCGGGGGGGCCACCCACGGGGTCCGTTTCGATCCAACCTGATCTTTGGAGGAGGCGGACAGGAAATTGGGTGGTCAGGATTTCCACGGCCTGAAGGAGTTGGTCCGCCCGTTCACCCAGATTGGAACCTAATGCCACAAGAGCGATCGCCATTATCGTTTTATTTCCTTTAGCCACGAAGAAATGATCAACGCCCGATAGGTGTCCACCAAGGTCGGCTCCTCGCCCGGGTGGACCGAATATGCCCCGGATGGTGTGCGGCATTTTTCAAGGAATACGCCCATCCGCCTGGCATCAGGCGTGACTCCAAGCATCCACAATGCCCGGCCAATGCGATAGGAGCTATCAAGTTCAGAAGGGGCCGATTCGGTGACGCCAAAGCCACCATCCTTGCCCTGGCCGGAAAGGAGGAACTCAATCAATGCATGTTTCTCTTGTTTGGCAAGAGGTTCTTTTAACCGCAAAAGGGCAGCTACCACACCGCCTGTGTCCCGCAATCTGGAACCGGAAGGACCATATCCTCCCTCGGTGCTTTGGGTTGCCCGGAGTTGGCGAACCCATTCGTTTCTTCGTGTCGAAATGACCCCCAACCCTTCAAAGACGGCCGCCCCCATCCGGATTTCTTCAAATGACTTGGCGTCATTTAGTACCAACCGTTTGTTCAACTCGATCAATTTGAAATACTCGGGATTTTTATGCATCATCAGGTCGGATGCAAGGAGCAGGCCAACCGAGGCCAGGGTGGTGGTCGATTTGTCATTCGGCCTATCGGCAAAGGCACCGGATTCATCCACACAGGATGCCACAAACAAAATGTCTTTTTCGGGAGAGGGTGCCTTTACCCCCAACAAATGGAGAGACCTCCTGGCAGAAAGTGTTGCCCTCAGACTTGGGGACGAACCCTTTTGGGGGACATATCCACCTTTTGGGGAATGATGATCCAAAACAAATTGTGCCGTTTGAGCCATCCTGTCGCTGTTTTGCCCCAATGTTGCCAACGGATCTGGGGTTGGGCCCATACCAAAGGGAAATCCTAACCATGCAGCAAGCATAGCAAATCCGGTTATCATCATGGATTGGTCCGCCCAGTAAGGAAAACGGGAAAAGATCAGGTTTTTCGTAGTATAGAAGAGAAATCCAACGAAATAACCCGTGTCCCGGAGATGCCCCATGTCTCAGAATGTCCAAAAAAGGCCCAGCCTCTTTGCCATTCTTATTGGGGTTGTTTTCCTTGGGGCTATGGCCATCTACTTTTACTTGTCCAAACCAGACGAAGAAACGATTCACCACCTGCGCAATGAGGGGGTGGCGGACATGGAGCGGTTTGAGTACAACGATGCCGCCAAGCGATTTTCCGAGGCATTGGCACTCTCTCCCAAAAACACCGAAATACGGCTAAACCTTGGAATTGCCCAGCTCAATCAGGCAACCGATGCAAGCTTGGCACAGGCAATCAAACAGTTTGAAATTGTGCTGACTGTGGAACCCAACAACATCAAGGCCCATTATTGCCTTGGGTTAATCGCTTTTCACCAGAATCGAACCGTGGATGCGGCCCGTGAATTCGCCTGGGTTTTGGACAAGGATCCCAATGATGCGTACGCATGGTCCTGGTTTGCCAAAGTTCATCCCGATGGGGACGATTCTCCCAAAGCATTTGAGGCGTTGAAAAGGGCCATGGAACTGGACCCCTACCTCAATGCGGCCCGCTATGCCTTGGCCCTTCATCCGCTTCTGGAGGATCCGGTTTTACGGAAGCGCCTTTTGGACGATCATGAACGGCTCAAGCGCGCCGATTGGGAACGCAACCAGGACCTCGTTTATACCCAAATGGGTCCCTATGCTTCGGTAACCGGGGCCTATCAGGCTTCCCACCAAAGTTCTACAGCCCTCCTTCCCCAGTTTTTACCCGGAGAAACGGGCCCAGCAGACCTGGGCCAAAGTGAAGATGGTACAAAAGTCCAATGGGCAGGGAAAACGGATTGGCCCAAAACACCTGTGAATCAACTATTGTTAACGGTGCGCGATCAGCTTGGGGCCTGTTTATGCCTTGGGGATTTTTCCCAGACGGGGAGGCTCGGAGCTTTTTTGGGTGGTGCGGTCCTTCGAAACAAAGCCGTTTCCGATCTTTTATTAGTTCAGGAAACCCCTGGAAATTGGGTGGTGGTACCATTACCCCTTCCAGCGGGTTGGGTCTCATGGGCCGCCTCGGCTTCGGACCTTGATAACGATGGTATCACCGATTTGGTCCTATCGGGACCTGGAGGCATCAAAACGCTTAAAAACCTGGGTAAGGCAAAGTTTGTGGACCAAACCCCGGACTTGCCTTCCTTCAAAAGGCTTGCCCTTGGCATCCGCACCGTTGACATTGACCAGGACGGTGATCTGGATTTGGTGGGTACCTCACCCGGAAACAATGTAGCCCAAGCCATGCTCACATTAGGGGGAAATGGTCAGGGTGGGGCCCTTTTTGCTTTGCTAAACAGCGGGGAAGCCCCGCCTACTCCGCCAGGCAGGGCCGTCCTCCCGCTGACCTGGGCCTGGAAGGAGGCTCCGGAAGCACTCCTTCCCAAAATTCCCGGAGCTACCCACCTGATCCTGGCGGATGTTGACAACGACGATGACCTTGATTTGGTGGTTTTTGCCCATGGCTATAAACCACAAATCGTGTTTAACGACAGGCTGCTCCGTTTTTCGGGGCCATTGGCTTTTGGCAAAGATGGCTTTCATCCTGCATCAGGCCTCACCGCCGACATCAATAATGATGGTATTCCCGATCTGATTCTGACCGGCGCCGACCATCAACCCCATCTATTTCTGGTTGGCCCCCAAAGTACTCCTGGCAAACCCATTTTGGAGGAAATGCAGGGCCAGGGACCATCCCTGGTACAGGCGATTGCCTGTGACATTGACAACAATGGAATGATTGACCTGCTTGGTTTGATTCCCACCGGCCGAATGGGATTGGCAAGGAATTATTCAGGGGTATTGGAGTTTGATCCCAAGGGTTTGCAATCCAATCAGACTTGGCCCAAAGGTATCCTCGGTTTTGCCATGGCGGATAATACGGGTGATGGCAAGGTGGACATGTGGCTTTGGCATGACGAGTTAGGGTTGGAGGTGCGCCAAAACAAGGGGAACGGCAATCAGGCGATCAGTATCCTGGTAACGGGAAAGCGGGATAAAGGCGACACGCTACGGACCAATTCCGACGGTACAGGCTCCCGCATTCAGGCCATGGCGGGAACGCTTAGGGGAACCGTGGACCTTGCCACATTCAATACGGGCCCCTCCCACTCAAGCATTCCGGTAATGATTGGGCTTGGTCGAGCCCTCACTGCGGACACGGTAAGTATTCGGTGGCCGGATCGGGTTGTGCAAGCGGAAAAGAATCTTGCCACCGGGGAGGTCCACAAAATCTCCGAAACCAACCGCAAGGCAACCTCTTGTCCCATTTTGATGTGGCAACATCCGGATGGTATGCGGATGGTAACCGACCTGTTAGGGGGAGGCACCATGGGGGAACAAAACCCCGATGGATCCATTCGCCCCCCCCGCCCGAACGAATCCCTTTGGATCGTACCACCTGGACCAATGAGTGCGAGTGACACTGTCAGGTTCAGCCTTTCTGAACCAATGGACGAGGTAATGTACCTCGATCGGGTTCGGCTTGAGGCTGTGGATTTGCCATTGGGTTGGGAAGCTGCCCCGGATGAGCGATTCGTTTTTTCCGGACCCCAGCCCAGCGGGGATCTTTTGTTGTTTCCCCAACTTTTTCCTTTGCAAAAGGCCAGGAAACTCGATGGCCGTGATTGCCTTGGCGAGTTATCCAGAGCAGATGGTATCTTTCCCAGGGACTATCCTCTTCGAAGTTGGCTTGGTTTTGCGGGGGAACATGGTTGGGAGTTTGCATTTGACACCCAACAAAAAAAACACCCGATACTTTCCCCCAATCCATTGCCGGCTTCAAAAGGAGTAAACAAGGACGACCGGTATTTCCTCATCCTTGATGCCTGGACAGATTACGCTTATCCCGAATCGTTTTTTGCCTCGGCCCAGGCGGGAGTGGAACCGCTCGTTCCATCGATTGAAATACCGGATGGATTGGGTGGATGGAAAAAAGCCATGGAAATCGGGATCCCTGCGGGGTTGCCCAAACGAATGACCATTGAAGTCACCTCGTTGGGTAAAAGTCTTGAGGGCCCGTTGCGCATTCGGACAAACCTGCGGATTGGAATCGACCGCCTTCAGCTGGGGCGGCTTGCCCGCAAGGAGGAAAAAGCAACCGTTCGATCCATGTCTCTTCGTTCCGCCCATTTGGAGAACCCGGGATTATTTCGTGAAATTCCTGGTGCCGACGGGGTCATATCCTATGACCATTCCCAAAGGGAGCGGTCGGGCATGGCCTCGCATTGGAAAGGAAACCTGACCAGGACTGGACCAGTGCGGGAACTCCTGACTCATTTTGACGACCTAATAATGATTGGTGGACCGGGAGACGAGGTAACCTTTGAATTTGAGGCGGGTGGGCCAGTACCCACCGGATTTTCCCGAGGCTATTTTCTGCGGGTGGAGGGTTATTGCCGCGACACTTCACCGACCACCAAAGGAGGAGGATTTGTTGAGCCTTGGCCCTTTGCGGCAATGGGAGATTTTCCCGGAGGGAAGCCCCATCCCCAAGCGGCCAAAATGGTCCCGTGGACCACCCGGGCCCCTAAAGCGCCCTGAGAACCCCAAGGCAGTTTCCCATGCCTGGTATCACTTGAATTATTCCGGAAGATAATAAACATTTAGGAGATTTCGGATCGTGTCTGATTTTGCCGCACCTGACAAAAACCAATTGGAAACTTTTCCCAACCCAAGGCCGGGACGAGATTTTACCATTGAAATCATTTGTCCTGAATTTACAAGCCTTTGTCCAAAAACAGGCCATCCCGATTTTGGCACAATCACTTTTCGTTACATCCCCGGGGAGGTTTGCGTCGAACTCAAATCGTTAAAACTTTACCTCCAACGATTCCGGAATGAGGGTTCGTTTTATGAAGCTGTCACCAATAGGTTGTTGGACGATTTTGTAGCTGTCGCCAATCCCAAGAGGCTCGAAATCAAGGGTGCATTCACGCCCCGAGGTGGGATCACCACGAATGTTACCGTCATCCATGAGGGGATTCAGTGATTCGTTTTGGCGGGAGCTTGGGTGTTTTCCTGATGCTGGTTGCCTTTTCAACCAGCTCTACCCGTTCCCGGGCCGGGGTCTATCTTGCCTTGGACCCCAATCCGTTTCCCACCATCACAGGGTTTTCCCAGGTGAGGCTCATTGTAGGGGAATACCGATCCCTTTTGGCCGGGTATGATCCCTCCCTTGGTGTTCCGGAAAAAGGTAGCCTTCGCGAGCAAATCCTGGCAAGGGCAAAAGAGTTAAGTGCAAAGGCCGATGTGCTTAATACTCCTGCTGAAATGCTCGAACTTACCGGGTGTTGGCTTCGAACTGGGCAAGCACAAAGGGTGGTTGAGTTTCTTGGCAAGAAACGGCTTTCCGGAAATGATGCGGAAACGATTCTTTTGCTTTCCCACCTGGCTATGGCCCAAGCGCATGACCCTGCCCTTTTGCCACGAGCCATTGTCACCCAGGAAGAGATGTTGGAGCGGTGGCCTGAGACGATAAAGGATTGGAACTATCCCAAATGGCATCATTTCAGGAAAAGCGAGGTGGCCCTCCTTGCTTTGTGGCGATCCAGGCTCCGGGAATACATTTCCATTGGTGGAATGAATATTCCTGTCCAATTGGATTCCATCCTTGGACTGGAATCTCTTGTGGTCAAGGATAATTTCAAACCGGGCAAGCCACCACGAGGCGCCTGGGATCGGGTAGGCCCTGAGGTGGAAAGCCTTTTGGTTCAACTTCTGTTTTGGCTTCCAGCCGATTCCAGGCTTTATTGGGCCTATGGGGAGTTTTTAAACGCCAAGGGGGACCAGGCATCGGCTTTTAAAATCATGACCGAATTGGTGGAAGCCAGGCAGATGAGTGGAGTGGAACCATTGTTTCGGCACCGGGCTGTTTTGGCCAGGGAAATCGTCAAGTTGGATGAACCAGCCAACCAGAACCAGCAAAATGTACCGGAGGCAAAGTCCGCCAATCCCGGGGATTTTCCCATGGAGGATTACCTTAAGGCGGTCGGTTTGGGAATAGCCATTGGTGCGGGTGGACTGCTTTTGATTTTGCTTCAGTGGCATTTTTTCGCATCAAGGCATCGGGCATCCAGGGCCTAAACGGACCCCCTGCCTGTTCAACATTAAATGGAAGTAATCCTTTTCCTAAGGTTTGGCAGTCTCCTCCTTGGATTTCGATCCGGATTTGGAATCGCCTTTGGGGCCCGCCCCGCCTTTGGCATCCCTTGTTCGCTCAGGCGTCACCCGTTGTCTTGGCAATAATCCAGGCAAATTGGCCACACGCATTGCCGTAATGGACATGACCTGGGACCCCTGAATCAGGTCGGCCCACCTGGCTTTATCCAGCGTATCACTTTGGGAATGGTGGGTAAGGTAATATTCAGCAGGGTCTTGATGGAAGGCAAAACCAGGAACCCCATCGGTGTTGAAGGAGAGGTGGTCGGTTCCTCCCTGGGCACCCACCACAACTTCCACCTTTAATTCCTTGAGAATGGCCAACTCCGCTTCGAGGACTCCTTTGGCATCGTTAAAACCCTGAAGGGGAATTTCGGTTACCCGACCGGTTCCAGTGTCATGAACCAATGCCATGGATGTTTTTGCCATTTCACTTTTATGCCGTTTGACATACTCCTTGGATCCGTGAAGACCTTGTTCTTCCCCACTGAAGAGGACAAACCGGATGGTGCGCTTGGGGCGAATTCCTTGCTTGGCCAATTTGCCAAGGGCTCTTGCCGATTCCAGGACCACACTGGATCCCGTCCCGTTATCGGTCGTTCCCTGACCCAAATCCCAGGAATCAAGGTGTGCTCCGATGACCACGAATTCATCCGGGAACTGGGACCCTTTGATCTCTCCCACCGTGTTGTAAACCGTGATGGGCCCGGGGATCGTCTTTGCCTGGATCTCGATCTCCACTTTGGTAGGTGGAACATTGGGCCTTAGGGCCAGGCGATGAAGGAGGGAGTAATGGTCGTGGGTTAGAAAAACCGAAGGCAAAGGTTCTGTGGCCCCGGCACGATCAGGCCCCCGCCAACCGCCTGTCATATTGAGAAGGCCATGGGGTTTCGCCGAATCGGTGAGGATACAGGCTGCACCTTCAACCCGGGCCATTTCTGTTATCTGCTGACGAATCGCCATCCCGGCCCCCTGAAACGGCGGACGCCTTGGCGCATTGGGATTTCTGGGCTTTCCCACTTCACTAACGGGGGTAATGGTGGAAGGGCCGGAAAGCATGACCAGGGCGTTTTTGAACCGCCCCTTATAGGCATCAAGATCCTCAGCCTTGGTTGCCTCCACAACCACAACCTCGCCAACAATGCGCCCCTTGGTTCCTGGAGTCCAAGCCCGGGATGCGCCTGTAAGGAGGCGGCTATTGTCAGGTTCGACCAACTTCATGTGAACAAATCCCCGTTCCCAACCTGCAGGAATCTCATAGGGTTCAAGGACGGAATTCGTCAGGCCATAAGACTGGAACTTGTCCCTGGCCCACTGGTTGGCCTTTTTCAGGTTTTCTGATCCGGTCATGCGCGAGCCGATTACATCGCTTATGTAGGTAAGGTTGGCTTTGACCTCGGCATGGTCCTGAATGTCCTTGAGAATGGTACGATCAAGCTTTGCAGCAATGGTTTGAGCCGCACTTGCCAATTCAGGCTTGATCGAACCCGGTGCGTTGGGTCCATCGTCACGGGCAATCACCATGGCCAAACACAATCCAAGGCAAAGTAATGACCCTAATAGGGATCTCCAACGGGCTACAAACGAAGGCATGGGGAAAGGCTCCATGTAAAAAGAATCGGGTGATGAAGGATAGGGGAAGCCTATTCGGAATCAGGTCTTATTTCAATCCTGTCAATCTGGAGACCCGTTTTCGGCCCTTTTGAGATGTGTCCTTTTCCCTGGAAATTGTTAGGGACCAGGTCCAATCCTCTCCCGAACAAGGAGTAATTCTGCAATCCCGTGAATGTTTGGGGATTGGTTTCTGTATTTTTCATGCCTGAAAACCATCCCAACCGATTTTTGCTGGGGAAGAGGCTATACCATCCTGATTTGGACTCTCCCAAGGCCTTGATTCTCCCCAATTGTCAATCTGGCCTGGACCACTTTAGAGCTTAGCCATCCCCTAAAACCGTCAGGGTGAACGATTCGACATCCACACCCAAGCCGTTGGTGGCACGAACCGTGAGGATATAGGTGCCCTGGGAACCGACTGCGGCCTTTCCCGAAAGAACTCCGGTGGTGTTGTTTAGCGAAAGGCCACTTGGCAAACTGGTTCCCGTACCCGTCACCGAAATCAGGCTGTAGGCAGGGGTTGGTTTTCCGGTTGCAGCAAAGGTAAAGGACTTGTTCACACCAATGGTAAAGGTGCTGCTG
>SXGS01280330.1_pt1 | contig 14782 bp, 12 predicted proteins | sample 3174681 | NCBI WGS metagenome assembly SXGS01 (sample SAMN11356861, study PRJNA531348) | freshwater metagenome | isolation source: freshwater sample F1-80 | place: China: Fuxian Lake, Yuxi | collected 2017-12-25
CCACACCCCACACCCCACACCCCACACCCGACTATGCAGCGCCTATCCCGCGCTCATCTCTCCTCCGTGTTCGCTCGGCATCCGGAGCCTGCCCTGCGCGTGGCTCCGGGCGAGGTCTTCCTCGTGGAAACAGAGGACTCTCGCGGGGGACGCACCCGCACGCCCGAATCCACCCACCCCGAGTTCCTGCGCGAGATGCGCCGCCAGGACTATGCCGGCAACCCCGTGACCGGCCCGATCTTCGTGGAGGGCGCTGTGCCGGGCGATACGCTCGCGGTGGACATCCACACGATGGAGTGCGATACCCAGGGATACTTCGGCTACTGGCCGTTCCTCTATCACCTGCAGGACTGGCTCCCGGACCCGGTCACCGGACTGGTGGACATCCGGGACGGCCACGTGCAGTTCACAATGGAGACGGCAGCCGGCCCGCACTCGGTGCGCATCCCCTGTCGTCCGATGATCGGCTGCATCGGCACGGCGCCGGCACTTGAGGTGCCCACCACCGGGCAGGCGGGACGGTTCGGCGGCAACCTGGACGTGCCGGAGGTGGGACCGGGCAGTACCGTCTACCTCCCGGTGGCCGTCGAAGGGGCGCGGTTGTTCCTGGGCGACTGCCATCCATATCAGGGGGACGGCGAACTCAGCGGGTGTGAGATGCGGGCGGCGGTCACGCTCTCGACGCGCGTACTGCGCCCCGGGATGCCGGCATTGGGGGCGCCGCGCGTGGAAACTTCCACGCACCTGGTCGCCGTCGGCATCGGTAGCCCGGCGGAAGTCGGGCAGTGGGCCGCGATCCGGGAAATGATTCTCTGGCTGGAAGCACGCTGCGGCTGGACCCGGGAAGAGGCCCGCATGCTGCTCACGCTCTCCAGCGAGGTGCGACCCGGCCAGATGCAGGTGCATCCGTACACGATGCGGGTGCTCGTCCCCAAAGCGCAACTGCCGGCGCCCCTCTCTTGAACCAGCCCGCGGATTGAGGAGGAAGTTTCGCGAACATTTGAGAAACGTCAGGCAGCCCCATTCAATGGGGACTGGCTCACTCAACGCGGAGGGGGTATGCGAAGAAGATCGGGTTTCACGCTCATCGAGCTGCTCGTCGTTATCGCTATCATCGCGATATTAGCTGCGATTCTCTTCCCGGTGTTCGCGCAGGCTCGCGAAAAGGCTCGGCAGACGACCTGCCTGAGCAACCTGCGCCAGCTCGGGACGAGCATCCAGATGTACATCCAGGACTACGACGAACGTTTGCCTGGATCCAGTTGGCAGAACAACCGCTGCGGGCCCGCCGGGCACTGGGTGCCTCCGGGGAACATCGCGGCATCGCCGAACTGGCGCATTGAGGATGGTTCCCTCACGCCGTACGTAAAGAACACCAAGCTCTTTGCCTGCCCGTCCGATGCCGTGGCTTCGAGTTGGAACGCGACGTCCGGGCTGCGCACCGACCGCGCCAAGGGCCTTTCCTACGCCTTCAACGCCTACCTGGCGAACTTCATTTCCATCGCCACCGTCCCGGCGCCTACCGACATCATCATTCTGATTGATCAGGGGGTGGGTGCGCCGGCGGACCCGAACGGGCGCCCCCCGCGTGCTACGGCGCGGCCCCTCGACGACGGCCTGAACGTTCCCTTCTTCTGCTCCAACCCGGCGAGCCCGACCCAATGCGTGATCATTGACTACCCGTCATTTGCACACAGCGGGGGGGCGACCTTCACGTTTCTGGACGGGCATGCCAAGTGGGTCAAGGCGGAACGCTTCTACACCTCGCCGGTGGACCCCGCAGTCCTGAACATGTTCGACTGGCGAGATCCGCATCCGATTCTCCGGGGAGCCGCGTCGGAATTCTGGTGCCCCTGACCGGGGCTCCCTCCATCGCCGGACTCACGTCGAGTCCGGCGGCACTCCGCTCTGCACTCGACGGGGGCCGCAGGACTCCCGCACGATCAGTTCTGTGGGGAGCACAAGGCTGGTGGGAGGTGCGGCGGGTTCTTGCAAGCGGCGGAAGAGGAGCTGAGCCGCCTCCCGCCCCAGGTCGCGTGCGGGCTGGCGCACAGTGGTGAGTTCCAGCACCTGCGCCAGATCGGTGTCGCCGAAGCCCACGAGCGCCAGATCCTGGGGCACCCGCACACCGCGCCGACCCGCGGTGCGCCAGGCACGCGCGGCCACGCTGTCATTCGCGGCGAGCACGGCGGTGGGCGGAATCGCTCGGTCCAGGAGTGCCTCAATGCCACACGCTTCCCCCGGGCGCGCCGCGAATTCCGGGACCACCAACTCGGGGTCCGGGGCGATCCCCGCGTCGAGGAGCGCACGCCGGTAACCCTCGACCCGGTCCCACACACGGCTTCGCTGCTCCGCCACCGTCACGAACCCAATCCGTCGGTGTCCGAGTTCCGTCAGGTGCTGTGTGGCGAGCTGAGAACCGCCGCAGTCCTCGGTGATCACATAGTCCACCGGCGCCGGAAACGCGCGCTCCTGCACGACGACACACGGCGTACCCTCACGGACCGCCCGCGGCAGCCAATGCGTGTCCGGGTCAATGGCATACGGGGGGGCATGGTAGATCAGCCCATCCACCTGATGTTCGAGAAGCAATTCGCCCAGTTCCGCCTCAACTACCGGATCACCACTGGTCCACGCCAGCAGCGTGTGGTAGCGACGCTCGCGGCACGCCTCCTGGATGCCGCACACCAGATCGGCGGCAAACGAGCTGCTCCCCGTCATCAGAATGAGCCCGAAGGTGCGGGTCCGGCCTTCGGTCAGGCTGCGGGCGATGGCGTTGGGCCGGTAGCCGAGCGCGACGGCCGCCTCACGCACTCGCCGGCGGGTGCTGTCGCGGATCGGAACATCGGCGCGTTCGCTCAGCACATGCGAGGCAGTGGCGGGGGACACGCCGGCCCGCCGGGCCACATCGCGAATGCCGATCCTGGGGTGGGGGACCTGTTTCAAGCGTCTTGCTCAAGGAACTGCAGGGCGAAGCCTATTCGGTGGCTGCGGGGACCGGCTCGAGAGGCGTGGGCGGAGGCGGCTCGAGTTCTCGGTGGGCAGTATGGCGGGTCAGCACCCACGCGACCAGGCCCACGACGGGCAAGAACACCAGCACAAGCCCCCACAGCACCCTGGCGCCGGAGCTCAGGCGGGATCGAACCACGTCGGCGATGCCGGCCAGTGTGAGGAAGAGCAGGGAGTAGATCAAGAAGTCCATCAGGAGTTTGGTGTATAGACAGAGGGCGTAGCGGACCTGGGCCCGGGACGCGTCACGGAGAGGACGTCGGGAATAGCGCCCAGGCGCTGGATGACGCGATCCAACTGGGCGGCGGTCTCGAGGCTGACGACGAAATCCCACACGGCGCTCTGGCCTGGGCGGGTGCGGATGTTGGCCTGCTCAATATTGATCCGCATCTCTTTGAGCGCCGCCGTGACCTCGGCCATGAGGCCGACCCGGTCCAGGGTTTCGATGCGCACCGCCGTGGGCAGTCGCTGGAGTTCTTCTTCGTGCCAGTTTACCGGTTGGAGACGCTCCGGCTCCTGGGCTCGCGCCACAATCAGATTCGGGCATCCTTCACGGTGGATGGCGATGCCCCGCCCCCGGGTGACGTAACCCACGACCTCCTCGCCCGGGAGAGGCTGACAGCAGCGAGACCGCCGGATGTACAGATTCTCCATTCCGTCGGCACTGACCGAAAGGCGCCCGACAGGGAGGGGGCGGCCGATGCTGACCTGTGGGCGGACGTGCTGCTGGGTACGCAGTCGATTCAGCACCGTCAATGCCGAGACGTGGCCGTGCCCGACACCGGCGAGCAGGTCTTCGGCGCACTGGTAGTTCAGTGTCTGGGCCACGGCGAGAAGTGCATCATCCCGCAGCAACGCCCGAGGGTCGCCCTCAGCACGGAGGACTTCCTTCTCCAGCAGGTCCCGCCCGCGCACGACGTACTCCGAGTGTCGCAGCTTGCGGAAGTAGGCGCGGATCCGATTGCGGGCGTGAGTGGTCTTGACCCGGTTCAGCCAGTCGTAGCTCGGCTGGGCGCTGGGGCGGGTGATGATCTCCGCGATGTCGCCGCTCTGGAACTGGTAATCGAGAGGGCGGGGCTGCCCGTTGACGCGCGCGCCGACGCAGCGGAGGCCCAGTTCACTGTGGATGCGGAACGCGAAGTCCAGCGGACAACTCCCCGCGGGCAAATCCACCACATCACCGCGCGGTGTGAACACGAACACCTGGTCCGTGAACATGTCCTCGATCACCGAGCGCATGAAGTCGGTGTCGCTGGGCGAGTCGGAGTTCCAATCCGACATCTGGTTCCGGAGCCAGGCGAGTTTCTCCTCAAAGCGCCGGTCCGGACGACTCCCCTCCTTGTAGTTCCAGTGGGCGGCCACCCCGTAGTCGGCGGTACGGTGCATCTCCCCGGTGCGGATCTGGATTTCCATCGGCTCGCCCCGCGGTCCGATGACCTTGGTGTGCAGCGACCGGTATCCGTTCGGCTTGGGCTGGCCGATGTGGTCAGAGAAGAGCCCCGGGATCGGTAGCCAGAGCGAATGCACCAGACCGAGCGCCCGATAGCAGTCTTCGACCGATTGTACGATCACTCGCACGGCCACGAGGTCGTAGATCTGGTCCAGTGGAAGCGCCTGAGACTGAATCTTGTTCCAGATGCTGTACAGATGCTTGGCCCGTCCATGTACCTCACAGACGATATCACTCTCGGCAAGGCTCGCCTGGAGGTGCTGACGGACTTCCGCCACGTCTTGCTCCCGGTCTCGTCGCGTGCGTGCCAGCGCATCGGAGAGTTCGTTGTACTCCTTCGGGTGGAGATACTTGAAAGAGAGATCCTCTAACTGCCATTTGAAATGCCAGAGTCCCAACCGGTGGGCGATCGGAGCAAAAATCTGCAGCGTCTCCTCGGAAACTCGACGCTGCTTGGCCGGGTCGAGTCCTTCCAGCGTCTGCATGTTGTGGAGCCGATCGGCCAGCTTGACGAGCATCACACGTACATCCTGCGCCATCGCCAGGAAGATCTTGCGGATGTTCGCCGCTCGCTCCCGCTGCTTCTCCGACGACGGCGGGCCGGTCTCCGGATCGGCCTCCTGCAACTGCCGGCGGTGCAACTCCGTCTGGGAGAGCTTGGTCACGCCATCCACCAGCCGGGCAGTATCCTCGCCGAACTCACGACGGATCGTTTCCAACTCCACGCTCGTGTCTTCCACTACGTCGTGGAGCAACCCGGCGCAGAGCGTGGGGAGGTCGCAGGAGAGGTCTGCAAGGTATTCGGCCACCCGGAGCGGGTGCACAATGTAAGGAGCGCCGGACTCGCGCAACTGGCCGGCGTGTGCCTGGTCTGCCAGGGTAAACGCCAGCCGCAATTTGTCTGCGTCTACCAGGGGGTTATAGGTTCGGACCTTCTCGATCAGGGGGTCCGGAGACAACACGGCAGGGGCTGCGGCGGCGGCGCCGCCATTGGAGGGCGCACGGCTTGCGGGTCTGTAGGTCTGGGGCAGCGTCGGGGACACCACGCCAAATCCCACTTCCGGCGCCGGCCGGGAATTCGACTGCCACAACGGAGGTGCGGCATTGTCCCGTGGCGCGGGATTCTCCGCTCTCATGACCGGTTGTTGACTCCTTGGATAGATACTTCAAGTATGCGTCATGGCTGTCCCTGCCGTCCACGCCGTGCGTACATGCGGTTCCGGTATTCGAGAGACGGGTGCGACGCACCTTTGCTCGTTGGACAGGGAGGAATGGAATGAGCCACCAGGTTTTCTGGGATGGGAACTGCGGTTTCTGACGGCGCAGCGTAGCCTGGCTCCTGAAGCGGGATCGCGCAGGGTTGCTGGAAGCAACCCCTTACCAGGAAGCTCCGGACCCACCCCTGACGCCGGACCTGAGGCAGCAGTGCGATCGCGAACTGCATGTGCTGACCGCCGAGGGCCAGTGGCTGCGCGGTGGCCGCGCCTGCCTCTTTTTGGGGATCCAGATCGGCGCCCCGACGTGGCTGATGCGCTTCCTGGGGCACCCTCCTTTTGTTTGGGGTGTCGAATGGGCCTATCGTCTGGTGGCCGGGAATCGGATCGCCTTCAGCCGCCTCCTTTTTCCGGGCCCGGAATGAGCAGGGTCCAAGGGAGAACGGAGAAGGTGGAGTGGGTTCGCCCCTACAACCCTAGAACCCTGGAACCCTAGAACCCCTGGGGGATGACGGGATGGGGCGTGCAGGGTCCGAGGGACCCCCGTCGAACGAGGTATTCTGCCCCCCGGCTGAGGACCGGAGTGCGCGGCCAGAGACCCGAAGCTGAAACTCCAGCCACTCGGCCGTGTCGAGTCTGGAGAACGACGGGGAGAGGCAGGGGAATCACATGGACAGGCGAAGCAACGTGCAGGAGACGACCATGCTGGCGCGGCGGGCGCTGTTGCGGAACGGCGCCCTCGGGCTCGGTTCCATCGCCCTCGGTTCGCTGTTAGCGCAGGACGGCTTGGGGGCGCCCGTCTCCCCCCGGACGGCGGAGGCCGGCAAGATGCCGGCGTTTCCGGGGCCTGTCCCCGGCTCCCCGCCGCACTCCGCGCCCCGGGCGAAACGGGTTATTTACCTTTTCCAGTCCGGTGCGCCGTCGCAACTCGACCTGTTCGATCACAAGCCGGGTCTGGCGGACCGCCGGGCGGAGGACCTACCCGCTTCCATCCGCATGGGGCAGCGCCTCACCGGGATGACTTCCCGTCAGGAGACATTTCCCGTCGCCCCCAGCCGGTTCCGGTTCGCCCAGCATGGAAGGAGCGGCGCCTGGGTGAGCGAGTTATTGCCGCACACGGCAGGCGTGGCGGATGAACTCTGCTTTGTCCGCTCGATGCACACCGAGGCGATCAATCACGACCCGGCAGTCACCTTCTTCCAGACCGGCGCCCAGCTCGCCGGCCGCCCCAGCATCGGTTCCTGGCTGTCCTACGGCCTGGGCACCGAGAATCAGGACCTTCCCGCCTTCGTGGTGATGGTCTCCCAGGGTTCCGGCAACCCAAACGACCAGCCGCTCTATGACCGCCTCTGGGGCAGCGGCTTCCTCCCCACGCGCTACCAGGGGGTGCGACTGCGCGCCGGAGCCGAGCCCGTCCTCTACCTCTCCGACCCGGAGGGGATGGACCGCGAGGGGCGTCGCCGCTTCCTGGACGACCTGCGGCGGCTGAACGAACTCAAGCTGGGCGAAGTGGGCGATCCGGAGATTGGGACCCGCATCAGCCAGTACGAGCTCGCCTACCGGATGCAAGCATCGGTGCCGGAGCTGACCGACCTGTCCAGGGAGCCGGACCATGTGGTGGACCGCTATGGCCCCGATGCCCGCAAGCCCGGCACCTTTGCGGCCAACTGTCTGCTGGCGCGCCGGATGGCCGAGCGCGGCGTCCGGTTCGTGCAGCTCTTCCACCGCGGCTGGGACCAGCACGCCAACCTGCCGAAGCAGATCGAAGGCCAGTGCCGGGACGTGGACCAGCCCGCTGCGGCGCTGATTGCCGACCTGAAGCAGCGCGGCCTGCTCGACGATACCCTCGTTGTCTGGGGCGGCGAGTTCGGCCGCACGGTGTACTGCCAGGGCGCCCTCACGGCCGAAAACTACGGTCGTGACCACCACCCCCGCTGTTTTACCGTCTGGCTGGCCGGCGGCGGAGTGCGGGCCGGCCACACCCATGGCGAAACAGACGACTACTCGTACAACGTCGTGCGGGACCCCGTCCACGTCCACGATCTGCACGCCACGCTGCTCCACCTCCTCGGGCTCGAGCACACGCGGCTGACGTACCGCTACCAGGGGCGGGATTTTCGCCTGACGGATGTCCACGGCACCGTGGTCTCCGGCTTGAAGGGATGAACGACGCCGCGCGAAGGCCGCTCCTGCGAGGCATCCGCCGGCAAGAGTTCATTCCGGCGGCGGTCATCCCTCCGACCGGAGACCCTTCAGCTTTCGTCCGCCGTCGTTTCCAGGCCAAGCGTCGCGAAAAACGGCCGCCGGGCGCGCAGTTTCGAGTGCTTGTGCCCGGGCGCGCAGTCCGGGCAGCGCCAGGTGCCGCACGCGGTGCAGCGGAGTAGCTCCGAGCGGTCACGGAAGCTGCAGCCGCGTTTCCGGCAGCCCTGAGCCCGCGGGGAGCCGCGGCGCGACAGGTCGGACCACTCGCAAGAGGCCCGCTGGAAGCCCGGATAGAGATCCGCCAGGCGATCCTCCAGTACTTCCACAGTTTCGCCCTCGTGGGCCGAGTAGAGGAGGAAGGGCTCTTCGCGATGCTGGAAGTAGCGCACGGCCTCGCGGTCAATCAGGCGCCGCACCACGCTCCGCACCAGGTATTCGAAGCGCACCCAGTAGAAGCGCACCGTCTCGACCTCTTCCGCTTCCTGTAGATTCTCGCGGCACCGATCCAGGAGGTCGCGGACCGGCTCCCAGGCGCCTTCCGGATCTGCCAGGGGTAGGCGGCGCCATCGCCAGTGGACCGGATCCACTTCCAGGTTGCGGTAATAGACCGGCCCGTCCGCGCCTGCACCGGTGACCTGCGCCTCAATGTCCGAGCGCACCGCATAGGAGAAGAGAATGGATGCCTGGAAGGCATCAAACTCCAGGCAGCAGGCATAGACCGGCGCCTCCTCGTGTTCGAATGCAAACAGGCGGATCTCATCCTCACACGCCCGGACCAGCAGGTCCTCCAGCCAGATCCAATTCACCAGTCGCACGCAATGTCCCCCTGCATCTTCGGTCGTCCTGCTGGAATTCTATCCATTGTGGGCCTCCGGCGGATGACTACGTCGGTGTGCGTGTACAACGTAGTAAGATAGAAGGGCCTGATGCAAAGAACGACGAGAGCAGACCAGCGACAAAGCCCGTTCCTCCGTCATCCCTCTGTGTCCTTCGGATCGCTGCGATCCCTGAAACGCGAAACTTGATGTCATTCCGCCTGTACCAGACCACCCGGCACCTCCTTTCCGAAGAGCACGGCGCTCTGCGCAAGTCCCCCGGAGATCACCTGAGCTTTGCGCTGGCGTTTCCCAACGCGTATCGCCTGGGCATGTCGAACCTGGGGTTCCAGCTCGTCTACCGCCTGCTGAACCAGCGGGACGACACAGTGTGTGAGCGCGTTTTCCTGCCGGAACCGGCCGATCAGGAGGAGCACGTCCGCTCCCATACGCCGCTCTTCGCGTATGAGAGTGAGCGACCCATCCAGGAATTCGACGTCATCGGTTTCTCTGTTTCGTTCGAGCTGGATTACCTGAACGTCCTGAAGATGCTCGAACTGGCGGGCCTCCCGCTGCTCGCCGCCGACCGGGACGAGAACTATCCGTTGGTGATGATGGGGGGACCGGCGCCCTGGGTGAACCCGGAGGCGGTGGCGCCGTTTGTGGACGTCTTCGTCATCGGCGAGGCGGAAGGACTGACCGATCTCTTCATCCCCCTCCTCCGGGACTATGCCGCCGCCGGGCGTCAGCGGAGCAAGCTCGATCTGCTGCGCCGGCTTTCCACCCTTCAGGGTATCTACGTTCCCGCCCTCTACGATGTGCGCTACCACGACCACGGCGCCGTCGCCGAGATCGTGCCGCGCGACGACGCTCCGTTTCCGGTGCGCCGGTGGGTGGCGCGCGATCTGCCCCGCTACGACACCAGCGCCCCCATCCGGACACCCAACACCGAGTTCAGCGGCATGCTGCTGGCGGAGACGGCGCGGGGCTGCGGCCAGGGTTGCCGGTTCTGCTTTGCGGGGTATGCCTATCGTCCCGTGCGCTATACCCCGCCGGAGCAACTCGAAGCTGAGTTTGCCCGTCACCAGGCGGAATCGGACGCTCCGTTTCGCGTCGGGCTCGTGGGGAGCTCTCTGACCGATCACAAGCAACTGGTGCAGATCACCACCAGCCTGGCCCGCCAGGCCTCAGGGGTCTCGCTGGCCAGCCTCCGCGCCGACAACCTCTCGGAGGCAGTGGCGTGCGCCATCGGCGAAGCAGGGCAGAAGACGGTGACCATCGCCCCCGAGACCGGTTCCGAACGGCTCCGGTACGTGGCCCGCAAGCACGTGACCGACGAGGATGTGTTGACTGCCGCGCGGCGGTGCGCCGCAGCCGGGGTGGAACGGCTCAAACTGTACTACATCATCGGTTTGCCCTGTGAGCGGGAGGAGGACCTGCTTGCGATCGCAGATCTTTCCGCCGGGGTTGCCCGCGCGGGCAATTTCCGCAAGGTCACCCTCACCCTCCATCCTTTTGTGGTAAAGCCCCACACCGCGTACCAGTGGGCCGGCGCGGCAGTTCCCGCCGAGATGGAGCGCCGCCTGCGCGCGGTAGGAAAAGCCGTGCGCCGCGCTGATGCCCGTCTGGAGTTCACCGTGGACTCCGTGCGCGGCTCCCACGTACAGGGTGTCCTCGCCACTGCCGACCGCCGCGTAGCCGATACGCTCATCGCCGTCCACCGAAACGGCGGGAACTGGAAGGCCGCCTTCCGCGAGACCGGCCTGGACCCGGATTGGTACTCCTGCCGCCCCCGCTCCTACGAAGAGGTCCTCCCCTGGGAGCACATCCATCTGGGTGTGCGCAAAGATTACCTCTGGCGCGAATGGCAGCGGGCGCTCGAACTGGATCGGGAGACAGTGGACGAGATAGAAGTTAGGAAATAGGAGATCGGGTTCTACTGGTCTGTCAGGGCGATAATGACTGGTTCCAGGGTGACCCGAGGACACCTACCGTATATATCAAATCGGTCTTGACCGATCGCCGGCAGCCTGCCGGAAAAGGCTCATCGGCCCCATTTCCGGGCCCTCTGGGGCGCTGAAACACTCGAAAACTGGGGACTCTCGCCCGTTTTCTGTGCCTCCGGACGCGCCGAAACGCCTTCTCCGACGGGTTGCCGATGGTCTGTCAAGCCCGATTCGATGTGTTCGGCGGGCATTCCTGGGTCACCTTGGAACCAGTCACTATCGGCTTGACAGACCACTAGGACGCGGCCGACCAGCTCAGTTCGATGTCCAAAGGAAGCGACACGCGCACGTTCACCTACGACCGGAGCGGGAGTGTCCTCGGGGTCCTTCAACAAACGGGCCGAACGACGTACCAACATGATCAGGAGGGACGACTGCTGAGCGTGGCCGGACCCACCGGCCAGCAATCCACGTACACGTACGCCGGCGGGTTGCCGGAAGAAAGGGAGGGCCTCCGGCGGAGTGTCCAGGAGCACGGCAGCACACTCCGACACCTGGTCTGGGATGGATCCACCTACCTGGCAGAGTACGGCGGTACCCAGGCGTCCGTCCGCTACCTCGCGTTGGGCGACGAGCTGCTGGGGCACTTTCAGTCGGGAACGCCGCACTGCTACCTCCCCGACGGTTTGGGCTCCGTCATCGCGCTCCTGGACCTGCAGCAGCAGATCACGGATACGTTCGACTACCGGCCGTATGGAGAGGAACGACTGCGAATGGGCACCGCTTGGATCCCATTTCGGTTCGTCGGCATCCTGGGATACTATCAGGATGAGGCCAACCGGATCTACGTACGGGCCCGCACGTTGCTGCCGCATTGGGCGCGGTGGAGCAGCCTGGATCCGCTCATCATCACCTCGGTGTCCGGAGAGAGTGGGTACGCCTATACCCGCGGGAATCCGATCTCCCTGGTGGACCCGAGCGGGCTGCGGGGGCTTGTCAGGACAGACTTCATCAACTGCAATCCTGCTCAGCAGAAGGCAATCGGCGACGCCTGGAACGACTTGTGCAAGCACGCACAGGCCATCGACACCCGATGCTACAATGTATGTCATGAGTGCTACAATCGCTATCCGGTGGACTGCTATAGAGACGGGTGCGGCAGGCCTCCCCAATTCGAATGCAACGTCCAATGTGGTAAGGTGAAGGGTCGTAATGTGTGCGCGACAGGATGCCCAAGGGGTGGTCCCCGGAAAATCCAGCTTTGCGCAGCATTGAGTGACCGGAGCTCCGGATGTGACCCGATCGTCGTGTGTCAAATTGGGCACGAGCTCATTCACTGCTGCCATGTCCCGCATACACACCGTGGCAGCCCCGCGGACATCCGCTGCTACAACTGCTTTCGCGAGACATTCGTAGATGAGCTCGATCAGCCGTGGCGGAGGTGCCAACCATACAGGGGATGAAAGACGCCCTCCATGTCGAGAACTGATCGATCACTGCCCCTGGAGCACGATGAGTCCGCATGGCCCCCGCACCCGGCGTGCGCTGGCCATGCGGACCGGTCAGCACTACGCGGCTCAGATATGACCGGACGCAAAAGGAGAGCGAGGCCCAGGCATGGCATCGAGATTGCTTGCATCTGGTGTTTTCTGGCATTGGTCTTCCTGGGGGTCGGTCCTCAGCTGGCGATCAGCAGAATCAACACCTGGACGGGGGACTTCAGGTCGGGGAGAAACCGGTGGCTCTTCCACGTTACCAATCGAAACTGGGAACGAGCCTTTTACAAAGATGAGGATTTGTCCCATACCTATGTACATCCAGCTTCACCGGTCTACTACCGAAGTCACTTCATTGATTGGGATTTGCACGTTTTTGAAACGCCATCCAGCTTTCAAACGAAGTACCATTATTGTTTCGGCCTGCTGCACTTCACTGTCTGTCAGATCTGGTACAAGCCCCGTGAGGTGTGGCTCGGAGGGGTCTCGTCAGCCACCCGGGGACTGGGGGTGATGCCCCCTGGCACGGAGGCACAGGCGAGGCCGGTACTAGCGCGCCGGCGCGGAGGCGCACGGACCGCGGGACGAACACGGCGGCGGGTTGGAGGCAGAAGAGGGCACAGGGGGCGGGGGGCAGCGCCCCTGCGGATTGCGCTATCCACGCCGCGATCGGTGGGATCGCGCAATCCGCGGATCCGGTCGCCGAGATAGGCCGGAGCCGCACCCCATGCTGGCCCAGCGCCCCCCCTGAGCCCTGGGAAAGTGTCCCACGCCGTGTAGCCCGCCTCGCATTGAGGCCGGAAGCTGATGTTCCGCTTCCGGACCCACCCCTGCCCCGGCAACGCCGCCGCGTGGTTGTGCATCGGCAGTTGCGAGTGCGCGAGCCCCGGCAGCAGTGTCCCTCGTTCCCGCAGGTTCGCTCATGGCACCGCCGGCGGGTGCAGTCCGAAACGGATGCCCTCGGACAGCGCACTTCCTTCACCTGGAACGCCACCGGGAAGCGCACGGTCGAGCTCAATCCGCTGGGAGAGCGCCGCACCTTCGTCTACGACGCCGCGGACCAACTGACCGCCGCCCTCGACCCCCTCGGGCAGCGCACCACCCAGGCCTACGACCTCGCCGGCCGCCTTCAGGCGGTGGAGAACGCCCTCGGACACCGCAGCACGACCCTCTATGACGCGGCGGGGCGGCAGGCGGCGGCCGTGGACCCGCGCGGCGCCCGCACCAGCACCACCTACGACGCCGCCGACCGGCCGGTGGCGACGGAAGACCCGCTCGGCCGGCGCCAAACGCAGGTCTACGACGCCGCCGGACAGGTCACCGCCCGGGTAGACGCGCTGGGAGGACGCTGGACCACGGTCTACGATGCCCTGGGCGCGCCGCTCGCCGCCGTCAACCCCCTGGGGGCGCGCACGACGCGGCTCTTTGACGCCCGCGGCCTGCAATATGCCGCCGTGGATCCGCTCGGGTATACCCAGACCACGCTCTACGATGCGGCGCGCCAGGTGCTGGCCCAGATAGACGCGGCCGGCGCCGCCGCCACCGTGCTCTACGATGCCGCCGCCCGCCCGGTGGCGCAGATCAACCTGCTGGGACACCGCACCACCTCCCACTACGATGCCGCCGGGCAGACGGTGGCCACGGAAGACGCGCTGGGCCACCGCCAGACCCGGGCGTACGATCTCGCCGGGCGCCTTGCGGCGAGCCTCAACCCGCTGGGAGCGCGCACCAGTCTGCTGTACAACGCGGCAGGGCGCCAGATCGCCCAGGAAGATCCGCTGGGGCGGCGGGTCACCACGGTCTACGATGCCGCCGGGCGGGTCGTGGCCCAGCAGGAGGGGCGCGGGTACCGCACCAGCTTCGTGCTCGACGCCGTGGGGCAACGGCTCGCCCTGGTGGACGCCCGGGGCAGCCGCCACACCAGCGCCTACGACCCCCGCGGCGCGGAAGTAAGCCGCGAAGACCCCCTCGGGGCGCGCACCACTTTCGCCTACGACCCCGCCGGGAACGTCGCTGTGCGGGTGGACGGGCGCGGCTGGCCCACCACCTACGCCTACGATGCCCTCGATCGGGAAACCGGCCGCGTCTACCGGGACGCCCGCCGGGTCGCCGCCGCCTTCGACGCCGCCGGGCGCCAGACGCGGCTGGAGGACAGCACCGGGATCACCCAGTACGCCTCCGACCTTGCCGACCGGGCGACGGGCGTGAGCTACCCCACGGGGCACGTGCTCACCTACCTGCTGGACGGGGAAGGGAATCGCCAGGTGCTGCTGGATGGGGCACAGCGCACCACCTACACCTGGGACGGCCTGCAGCGCCTGGCGGAGATCGTCAACCCCCTCGGGGAGCGGACGACGGTGAGCTACGACGCGCTGAACCGGGAGAGCCGCAAGCAGCTCGCCAACGGGCTGACGGTGAGCCACCAGTACGACGCGGCGGGGCAGGAACTGGTGCTGGAAAACCGCAAAGCCGACGGCGCCGGGGTGGGGATTTACACGGCGACCTACGACGCGGGTGTGACTCGGAATTGTGGGTAAGGAATCATGCTGTTCTTAGAAGTGAATTAGGCCGCCCGAGCCGCCCAAGCCAACTGTGCCTCCTCGTGGCCCAGCACCGCCGTCCGCACCGCGAGGATGGCGTCTGCCCCGTC
>SXGS01302954.1_pt1 | contig 14781 bp, 8 predicted proteins | sample 3174681 | NCBI WGS metagenome assembly SXGS01 (sample SAMN11356861, study PRJNA531348) | freshwater metagenome | isolation source: freshwater sample F1-80 | place: China: Fuxian Lake, Yuxi | collected 2017-12-25
CGTGACCTTTGGCATTTAACCAACCGTTTTATTCGCAAATTGCTGGCTCACACCGTGGGCGTTTTTTTGAACAAACTTTTGGGTAATCCGCCTTTGCATTTCGACGCTTTGGTTGACGCTTAAAAGTCGAACATGGCGTATTGAAGATAATTTTCTATACCACTACTATTATTAGGCTCACCTGGCCGCCAATTCGTGTAATCCCATGCTTCACCGGTTATCCATTGCCATTGACCTTCTATCGCACTATCGCTGGCACCTAACCATGCCCCATTTTGGGCTAATCCATTGTTAATTAACCAATCATTTTCTTCCTTTGAGGTAACAGTAGCTAAATAACCGCCTTGACTTTCACAAGCGATTTTGGCGTCAGTCCATGTTTTTCCAATATCAAACCACTGATAGGAATGATTGTTGGCAGGGTTCTTTAATTTTGCAGAATCAGCATGTACGGTTGCAGAAAGCCCACAAATAAGCGCCGATACTAAGGCTCTTAGTTTTAAGCTGTTTTTAAATTGAGTTCTACTCATTGCTTTTCTCCAAATAAAATCAAAAATACATCCCCTGAATCAACGCCCCTGTGCTTCCATCGCGCACTTCCGCAAACAGCTTTTGCGGGCCGGGTTGTTCTCTGAGGCGTACCAGTTCGGCGACGCCATTGCCGTTGATGTCGGGGATGGAGATAAAGCCTACAGTGGTGCCGTAGTTGTCGTAGATGATTTTGTTAATGAAGGTATCGCTTAGGGCGTCATGAACATCGGCGCGAGGTTGTCCGTTGGCCGTGCGTACGCCCAGCATCGCCAGATTGGTTTGGCTGTTGCTGTCGGCCACGGTCGCTAGGCGGAACGGTTGCGACAAGGCATAATTCAACGTATTCACCGCCAAGCCGGTTTTGGCATCTTTCACTAACACCCGCACCGTGTCGGCCCGCAGTACCGCTAACTCGGCCCCGCCGCTGTTATTCAAGTCCGGTAGATTGATTAATTGCTGAGGGTCTTTGCCGGTGCCGTAGCTGATGGTGCGGATTAATTGACCGGTCTTGCTGTCCCGAATTTCCACGGTGTCGGCGGCGGTGACGGTTTTGTTATCGGCCAGCACTGCGATTTCCTTGGCTCTGTTGCCATTCAGGTCGCCTAACACTATCAGATCGATGCCTTTGTAACCGGCGCTGAAACTGATGTTGCCGATTTCCACACCGCTCAAGGCATTTTTAAGCTGTACCCGCAGATCGGTATCGCTTTGTTGCAGGACTACGAGGCCCGCTGTGCCCTTACCGCTGATGTCTCGCACCACGCCTAAATCCAGAGGGGTGAAGGTCGAATCAAACGGCACCGCACTGAGTTTGACACCGCTTAAGCTATCCCGTACTTCGACTTGCACCGCCTGGTCACTGCTGCGCACACCGAGCACGGCGATTTCAGGCGCGCCGTTGCCGTTCAGGTCAGGCAGGACATTGGCTTTAGTCGGCACAAATTGGCCGTTGAGAGGGATTTTCTTGACTAAGCCGCCGGTTTGCGCGTTTTTCACCGTGGCGGTAGATTTTTGGAGGGTAGCGTTGTAGGCGACAACAGCAATTTCCGGGCTGTTGTCTTGGTTGACGTCGCCGAGGGAAACAAGAGGAAAAGCCTTGATTACACATTGCCCTTCGGCGTGATAGATCTCCGCTACCTCCGCGCCTGACAATGGTCTATTGTAAATGCGGATTTCGTCCATTTCTCCGTCAAAATAAGCCGGATGACCAGTCCCATAGTGGGAATCTTTTCTTTTACCTATTCTAATGGGCTCTGTTGTTGGTTGGCTGAGTATTTGCTGGGCATAGACATCATAATAACTGGAGCCAACTAAAACACCGTTAATATAAGTCTTAGCAAGTTCCTGCGATGGATTGCTAAGATCAACTGTTACCACAATATGTTGCCAAATTAACGGAACTAAAGGATGGTCTACATTAAGTTCGTGACCCTCCGTTCCATCACCTGAATGAAACTGGCTACTCAATGTGATAACTCCGTTATGGGGCCCATTTGTATCTAAATCGAATAATCCGCCATGGTTGGACGTTGTTGGTCTATCGAAAGTAGCTGGCCAACCTGACGGCTGTTTGCCAATTAAAGCCGTACCTATAGTTACATCCTGGACTTTAATCCAGAGTGATAATGTCAAGCCACTATTGGCAGGCGAGTTCTGAATGTCATTGTGTGGTATTTCAATCCAGTTGGCGTTGCTGCGCGTGAAGGAGTATGCGGAATTTTGCCTACCACATCGGTCCGTCGTCAACGTGGCGCCATGAACGACGCCATTATTGCGAAAAGCGCTGGCATCATTGGCATTACGGTAATAAGCGATTAAACCGGATGACGGAATACGGGTTTCTTGCTTTGGGTTTGTATTTGAATTGAAAGATGGTATGGCAAGTGAAACTGCCGATTTATCAACGGCCTTTAAAGATGGGCTCCCAATGCCAAGACTTAGGAAGATTGCACCGATCAAAACAATGGATAGCTTGCCACCGCTTTTACGGCGAACCGCGAACATGAAATATTTTCCGGTAGATTGAATTTTTTTGCCGAATTGTGCAAAAGTAGGTGCGTTCATAAGAACCCTCTCTCGTGTTGAAGGGTCTCCACGCGGGACGGAGTTTGCAAGCCTGTCCCAAACGTTTTGACGTTGCCGCTATCATTGATCCTTACGAGAAACCTGCGGACGGGGCAACATGCGCCGTCCGGCTGAAGTTTTAAGCTATTTATAAATTGAGTTGCACTCATTATTTTCTCCAAACAAGATCCATAAACCTTAAAAATACATCCCCTGAAGCAACTCTCCAGTCCGCCCATCGCGAATTTCGGCAAACAATTTTTGCGGGCCGGGTTGTTCTCTAAGGCGCACCAGCTCGGCGACGCCGTTGCCGTTGATGTCGGGAATGGAGATAAATCCGACGGTGTCGCCGTAGTTGTCATAAACAACTTTATTGCTAAAGGTATCAGTTAGGACATCCCGCACGTCGGCGCGAATTTGCCCATCGGCAGTTCGTATCCCTAACATCGCCAGATTAGTTTGGCTGTTACTGTCGGTTACCGTAGCCAATCTAAACGGCTGCGACAAGGTATAGTCCAATGTATTCACTGCCAAGCCGGTTTTAGCATCTTTGATCAATACTCGTGCGGTGTTGGCTCTCAGTACCGCTAACTCGGCCCCACCGCTGTTATTCAAATCCGGTAGATTAATCAGTTGTTGGGGAACGCTGCCTATGCCATAGTTGATAGTGCGGATTAAGTCGCCGGTCTTGCTGTCGCGTATTTCCACGGTGTCGGCGGCAGTGACGTTTTTATTGTCGGCCAGCACGGCTATTTCCCGTGCGTTATTACCGTTCAGGTCGCCCAGCACCAGCAAATCGACGCCTGTGTAATTGGGACTGAAACTGATGTTGCGGATTTGCGCGCCGCTCAAGGCATCTTTAAGCTCTACCCGCAATTCAGTATCGCTTTGTTGCAGCACGGCCAGACCCGCTGTGCCTTTTCCACTGATGTCCCGCACTACGCCTAAATCCAGGACTTTGAAGTTGGAATCAAACGGCACCGCACTGAGTTTGACACCACTGAGGCTGTCGCGCACCTCCACCTGCACCGCCTGGTCACTGCTGCGCACACCGAGCACGGCAATTTCAGTCGCGCTATTGCCATTCAGATCAGGTAAGACATTGGCTTTAGTCGGTGCAAATTGGCCGTTGAAAGCGATTTGCTGCACCAGATCGCCGGTTTGGGTGTTTTTCACCTGGACAGTGGATTTTTTGAGGGCGGCATTATAGATACCAACAGCGATTTCGGGGCTATTGTCATTGTTGATATCGCCGAGCGAAACAAGCTGAGGTGGTTTCGGTCCTTCATAGAGCTGTTGGATTTCTGATGCGGATAAGGCACGGTTGTAAATACTAACGTCATCAATAGCGCCATTAAAATAACGTTTAGCTAGTCTCAGCGGCCTAATGTTCCGATTCCAACCAATGGTAAGCCAGCACCTATAGCTATAGTGGATACTGTTTCCGGGAATCCAGTCAGCCACCAATTGTCCGTTAAAATACACTTTATATTGACGACCCTGCACATCGGCGACGGCGGTAACATGTGTCCATGCGCCAAGAGGCAAAGCCACGGTGGTTGTTCCTTGTGATGCAGTGGCCCACCAAGTGGAGCCGTCACCCACCTGAAAATGAATGCCCCCTTTAACTCCACCGTTTTGTGAGTCCCTATAGTTAACCATAATGGAATAACACGAATGCCAATTATTATATTGCGATGCAACGATGCCCCCAAAGGGTCCATTTTGAGTATTGCTGTATGCCAAGGGTTTGACCCATGCTGAAATAGTAAATGCATTGGGCATCTGTAAATTAGGCGGAATGGGGTTACCAATATCAATATAGTTATTCTCGCCATTAAAATTATACGCGCTCCTGGAATTGCCGAACCTGTCGGTGGTCAATGTGGCGCCATGAATAACACCATGATTAGCAAAAACACTGTCATCATTGGCGTTCCCGTTAAATGGATAAAGCGCCACTAATCCCGATGGCGGTATAAAAGCGGCTCCTTGTTGATTGGTACCCAAGTTGGAAGATGGCATAACGCCTGAAACTGCGGATTTATCAGCGGCCTTTATTAAGGGGCTCCCAACCAAAAGACTGATGAAGATCGCGCCTATCAAAAAAGAGGACCGCTTCCCGTTGGTTTTATGATGAATGGCGGACATAAAGCTTTTCGCGACAGATCGGGTTTTGCTGGCGGATAGTGTTAAAGCGGGGATGTTCATAAGGATTATCTCGTGTGTTGAAAGCTGTAAGAATGACTGGTAAGCATGGTTTTCGGCTTGTATTAATAAAGTAAAGCCTTAAAAATACATCCCCTGAAGCAACTCCCCGGTACGGCCATCGCGAATTTCGGCAAACAGTTTTTGCGGACCTGGTTGTTCTCTAAGGCGCACCAGTTCGGAGACGCCGTTACCGTTAATATCAGGGATAGAGATAAAACCGACCGTGGCGCCGTAGTTGTCATAGACGACTTTATTGATGAAGGTATCTGTCAGGGCGTCATGCACATCGGCTCGAGCTTGCCCGTTGGCAGTCCGCACGCCTAACATCGCCAGGTGAGTTTGGCTGTTGCTGTCGGCTACGGTCGCCAATTTAAACGGTTGGGACAAGAAATAGTCCAATGTATTTACCGCCAAGCCGGTGTTGGCGTCTTTCACTAACACCCGGGCGGTATTGGCTCGCAGTACCGCTAACTCCGGGCCGCCGCTGTTATTCTGGTCCGGTAAATTGATCAGTTGCTGGGGAGCTTTGCCGGTGCCGTAGCTGATGTTGCGGATTAATTCACCGGTTTTGCTGTCGCGTATTTCCACCGTGTCAGCAGCATTGGTGGTTTTATTGTCGGCCAGCACAGCGATTTCCTTTGCTTCGTTGCCGTTGAGATCGTCCAGCACTAACAGATCGATACCGTTATAGTCGGCAGTGAAAATGATGTTGCGGATTTGCGCGCCACTCAAGGCGTCATTAAGCTCTACCCGCAATTCGGTATCGCTTTGTTGCAACACGGCCAAACCCACTGTGCCTTTTCCGCTGATGTCTCGCACCACGCTTAAATCCAGGGCTTTGAAGGTAGAATCAAAGGGCACCACACTGATTTTGACGCCGCTGAGACTGTCGCGCACTTCCACCTGCACCGCCTGGTCACTGCCGCGTACACCAAGTACGGCGATTTCGGGCGCGCCGTTGTTATTCAGGTCAGGCAGAACATTAACTTTAGCTGGTACAAACCCGCCATCGAAAGCGATCTGCTGCACCAGACCGCCGGTTTGGCTACTTTTCACCTGGGCGGTGGATTTTTTGAGGGGGGCGTTATAGGTAACAACGGCAATGTCGGGGCTGTTGTCGTTGTTGATATCACCGAGCGAGACAAGCTGATATGGGTTCACTATTCCTTGGTGAAAGAGTTGTTGGATTTCTGCTGCGGATAAGGCGCGGCTGTAAATACTGACGTCATCAATGGCGCCATTAAAATAACGATTAGCATTCCGCAGCCATTTATGGTTTCGACTCCAGCCCATGGTAAGCCGACAGTTATTGCTGTAGTGGATGCTATTTCCGGGGATCCAGTCGGCTATCAATTGTCCATTAAAATACACTTTATATTGGCGACCTGACACATCGGCGACAGCTGCAACATGCGTCCATGCACCAAGAGGCAAAGCTGCGGCGGTTGTTCCTTGTGATCCAGTAGTCCACCACTTGGAACCATCACCCACTTGGAAATAAATTCCCCCTTTCTTTCCACCGTTTCGTGGTTCTCTATAGTCGACCATGATGGAATAGCACGAACGCTCAGGATCATATTGCGATGCAACGATACTCCCAAAGTCCCCATTGTGAGTATTGCTGTAGGCCAACGGTTTGACCCATGCTGAAATGGTCAGTGCAGTGGGTATCTCTAAGTAACCCGGAATGGGTCTACCAATATCAATAAAATTGTTATCCCCATTAAAGTTATACGCGCTATTGGAATTGCCAAACCTGTCGCTCATCAATGTGGCGCCATAGATGTCACCATGATTAGCGAAACCACTCTCATCATTGGCGTTGCCGTTAAACGGGTAAAGCGCCGCTAATCCTGATGAGGGTAGACGAGCGGCTCCTTTTGGGCTTGTATCTGAGTTGGATGAGTGCATGGCATCGAAAACTACCGCTTTATCAGCTGCCTTTACCAGGGAACTCGCACCCCCAAGGCTCATGAGGAATGCACCTATCAAAACAGAGGATAACTTCCCACCGGTTTTACGACCAATGGCGGACACGACACTTTGCCCGGTAGATCGGGTTTTACTGCCGGATTTTACGAAAGGGGATGTATTCATAAGGATTCTCTTCTGTGTTGAAAGGTGCAAAAAGGCTGGCGGGTATAGTTTTCGGCTTGTTTCAGTTCTAGTTAAACCAAAACAACGGTACCGGCACACCTTGTCCATTTGAGCAGAAAAATGAGAGAAAAAATATTAGTACAACTACGTATATGAAGCGTGTAAGCGACAACTTAATGCCTGATTAGGCACATGCACAAAATAACCTCAATAACTTGTTCCCCCTCTCTCAGGATGCCCCTCATCGTTATACACAAATGTCGTCATACCCGCCGGGAAGCGGGTATCCAGCGCCATGGACGGTAACTTCAAACACATCCATGTGTTCTGGTTTCACTTCGTGCTTTAGCAAGTCGCTAATGCGGTCTACGGCTCCGGCAATCCGCTTGTGCCCCAGCAAGTAGCTCGTATGAAGCTTGCGTAATACGGGATTTCGTGGCTCTGATGTCCCGTATTACGCAAGCTTCATACGGGCTACTTTTGATTACACTGCTTTTTAGAACCTATTAAGAGTAGATAAAATCAAAGCCTTAAAAATACATTCCCTGAAGCAACTCTCCGGTACGGCCATCGCGAATTTCGGCAAACAACTTTTGCGGGCCGGGTTGCTCTCTGAGGCGCACCAGTTCGGCGACGCCGTTGCCGTTGATGTCGGGGATGGAAATAAAGCCGACCGTGGTGCCGTAGTTGTCAAAGAGGACTTTATTAATGAAGGTATCGCTCAGGGGGTCATGGACGTCGGCGCGAGGCTGTCCGCTGGCGGTACGTATCCCCAGCATCGCCAGGTTGGTTTGGCTGTTGCTATCGGCGACGGTCGCCAGTCTGAATGGTTGTGACACGGCGTAATCCAGCGTATTGACCGGCAAGCCGGTTTTGGCGTCTTTTACTAACACCCGTGCGGTGTTGGCTCGCAGAACTACTAACTCGGCCCCGCCGCTGTTATTCAGGTCCGGTAGATTGATCAATTGCTGTAGGTCTTTGCCGGTGCCGTAGTTGATGGTGCGGAATAACACGCCGGTTTTGCTGTCGCGTATCTCCACGGTATCGGCGGCTGTGACGGTTTTATTGTCGGCCAGCACGGCGATTTCCTTGGCTCTGTTGCCGTTGAGGTCGCCCAACACTAGCAGATCGATGCCTTTGTAATCCGCGCTGAAATTGATGTTACCGATTTGCACACCGCTCAAGGCATTTTTAAGCTGGACCCGCAGTTCGGTATCGCTTTGTTGCAGTACGGCTAGACCGGCAGTGCCCTTGCCGCTGATGTCCCGCACCACGCCTAAGTCAAGAGCTTTGAAGGTCGAATCAAACGACACCGCGCTGAGTTTGACGCCGCTCAGGCTGTCGCGCACTTCCACCTGCACCGCCTGGTCGCTGCTGCGTACACCCAGCACCGCGATTTCCGGCGCGCCGTTGCCGTTTAGGTCAGGCAGGACATTGGCTTTAGTCGGTACAAATTGGCCGTTGAAAGGGATTTGCTTGACTAATACACCGGTTTTGGCGTTTTTCACTTGGGCGGTGGCTTTTTGGAGGGCGGGGTTATAGGTGATGACGGCAATTTCGGGGCTGTTGTCTTTGTTGATGTCGTTTAGTGAGATTAGAGGAACAATGGTGTCCAGAGTGCTAACAACAATATCGTCAAACTTGGCTTCAATATTCCAAATACCATGGATACCCACACCACCGTAAGCTAAGGGTTGTGGATCGGTAACGTCAATAAGAAGGTTCTCATTGATCGACACACGGATATTCCCACCTTGCGCGATGATTTCAATGTTTTGCGGAAGATTGAAAGGAAGCGTAAATTTTTTCTCGGCGAGGATACTGGTGGTCCCTCCGCAAATATTCCTCCGAAGAATAACTTTGTTAGCCTCGGATGCAGCCCAATCTGATCCATAGAAGGCGATTGTATATGCACTGCCACTGCATTGGTATGACGACCATAAAAAATTATTTGTGCGTAAAAGGATAGTGTGTAAAAGTGCTTCGTCTATATATTGTGCTTTCAATTTGATTTTATAGTTTCGCCACTCTTGATCGCTATCGTGAACTATCGCCATAGAGTCATATGGACCTTCGGTATTTTTGGTGTGAAACCAGCCATCCTGCACCCATTGGCAGCACATTTTTAAAACCCACTCAGACGATGCCGTCCCCGAATTAAAGTTATCTTGAAACAAGACTGTAGACTCTGCCGATAGCGAAACCAACACACACGTCCCCGCTAGAAAAAATTTTTTAGCTGAGCTTAGAATGGTGGAAAGATAGCCGAACCTAGAAAATAGATTTATTAACATGGTGTTTCTCCTCTTGTCGTAACTGCCAAATTAACGCGGTAAGCTGTGTCGGGCATGCTGTTCATTCCCGACATTCCCATGCCTCGACATGTCGGGCAACCAAAAAATGTTGCCCGACCTATTGTTTTAGCATCGTTTAAAAATACATCCCCTGAAACAACGCCCCGGTCCGCCCATCACGCACTTCGGCGAACAGTTTTTGCGGGCCTGGTTGTTCTCTGAGCCGTGTAGGCCGGACATGCTGTTTATGCCCGACATTCCCATGCCTCGAAATGTTGGGCAACGAAAAGATGTTGCCCAACCTACCCCCGATGCAACTTAAAAATACATCCCCTGCAGCAACACCCCTGTCCTGCCATCACGCACCTCCGCAAACAGCTTTTGCGGGCCGGGTTGTTCTCTGAGGCGCACCAGTTCGGCGACACCGTTGCCGTTGATGTCGGGGATGGAAATAAAGCCGACGGTGGTGCCGTAATTGTCAAAGAGGACTTTGTTGATGAAGGTATCGCTCAGGGGGTCATGGACATCGGCGCGAGGCTGTCCGGTGGCGGCGCGTACGCCCAGCATCGCCAGGTTGGTTTGGCTGTTGCTGTCGGCCACCGTCGTCAGTCGGAACGGTTGTGACACGGCGTAATCAAGCGTATTGACCGGCAAGCCGGTTTTGGCATCTTTCACTAACACCCGTGCGGTGTTGGCCCGCAGTACCGCTAACTCGGCGCCGCCGCTGTTATTCAGGTCCGGCAAGTTGATCAGTTGCTGGAGGTCTTTGCCGGTGCCGTAGCTAATGGTACGGATTAACACGCCGCTTTTGCTGTCGCGCATCTCCACGGTGTCGGCAGCGGTGGCGGTTTTATTGTCGGCCAGCACGGCGATTTCTTTGGCTCTGTTGCCATTGAGATCGCCCAGCACTAGTAGGTCGATGCCTTTGTAACCGGCGCTGAAATTGATGTTGCCGATTTGCAAACCGCTCAAGGCATTTTTAAGCTGTACCCGCAGTTCGGTGTCACTTTGTTGCAAGACGGCGAAACCCGCTGTGCCCTTGCCGCTGATGTCTCGTACCACACCTAAGTCCAAAGGGGTGAAGATCGAATCAAACGGTACTTCGATTGTATGAGCCGAAGCCCCCCAACCTGATGAGAAAAAAGAATTTCCCCGTTCTTGCCTGGAAAGACCGCTAACCCCGGTTTGCTGAACAGGAGCATCGATATGACCAGCGCAACGAGCAGCTTGAATGTGTGTTTTGTGTTCATTTGAAAACTCATATAGATTTTCTCTTTGCAATTGACTATCTGTGAAACCCGTATAAGAGCGCATGACGCGCAATGAAATACGGGGCATCGACGCTACGAATTCCCGTATTACGCAAGCTCCATACGGGCTACTTAAATTGAAGTAAACCGGTGGCATGGTCTTTCGCTCGCATGATTTCCGGTAAAGCCAAGACAACGATGCTGATCCGGGCCATTTGAGCAGAAAAACAAGAGAAAAAATATTCGTATAAATACGTACGTCTATCAGGCTGTGCGCTAAGCAATTGTTTGATCGATTTAGAAACTACTTGGGCCTGTAGCTTATCCAGGTTCGGATTACGTATTGAGATTGGCTTGTACCAACTTAAGGAAAAGCGGTGAAGTAAAGGGTTACTTATCGCGACTTGCCTTACTGATTTGATGGTTTTAGTTAAGACGCTTTAGCTAACAGCAAGGGAAATGCCTCTATCTTGAGTGTGCCCGTCATCATCCTCCAAACCCGCCACCACCCGGCGTTTCAATCTGGACGACATCGCCTGCATGCACGTCAATTTCTGCGCAGCCGGGGAGTATTTCAACCGGGCCGTTGCTTCGGATGACGGTATTCACGCCGGTTCGTCCGGGCTTGCCGCCGTTTAACCCGAACGGCTGTATCTGTCGATGACCGGAGAGTATGCCGGCCGTCATCGGTTCCAGGAATTGTATGCGGCGAATGACGCCGTCACCGCCTTGGTTGCGCCCTGCCCCGCCACTGCCCTTACGGATGGAGAAGTCTTGCAGCAGCACCGGAAAGCGCAGTTCCAGTACCTCCGGGTCGGTGATGCGCGAGTTGGTCATGTGCGTATGCACGGCATCGCAGCCGTCGAAACCGTCGCCCGCCCCGGCTCCGCCGCAGATCGTTTCGTAATACTGGTAGCGCTCGTTGCCGAAGGTAAAATTGTTCATCGTGCCTTGCGAGGCGGCCAGTACACCCAATGCGCCGTACAAGGCGTCGACGATGGTTTGCGAGGTTTCGACATTGCCTGCAACCACCGCCGCCGGATAATGCGGATTGAGCAATGAGCCGTCGGGGATGACGATCTCCAGGGGCTTCATACACCCGGCGTTGAGCGGGATGTCATCCTGCACCAGCGTCCTGAATACATACAGCACCGCCGCCTTGCTGACCGCCGCCGGGGCGTTGAAGTTGTTCGGCAGTTGCGGAGACGTGCCGGTGAAATCGATGCGAGCGCGTTGCCTGTTGCGATCGACACTGATTGCAACAACGATTTTCGCGCCGTTATCCATGTCATACTCGAACTGCCCATCGGCGAGCCTGGCAAGCACGGCCCGCACGCAGGCTTCGGCGTTGTCCTGCACGTATTGCATATAGGCTTGAACAACGGCCTGGGAATAATGCGCCACCATGCGCAGCAATTCCTGTGCGCCTTTCTCGTTGGCGGCGATTTGCGCTTGCAGGTCGGCGATATTCTGTTCGGGATTGCGCGCAGGATAAGGCCCCGAACCGAGCCAAGCCCGTAAGCTTGCTTCCTGAAAATGACCGTTATCGACGATTTTCAAGCCCTCGCTAATCACGCCTTCCTCGTCGATATGGCGACTGTCGGCTGGCATCGAGCCGGGCGTTTTACCGCCGACATCGGCATGATGGCCGCGCGACGCGGTAAAGAACAGCAACTCACCGCCCTCCTCCGCAAACACCGGCGTGACCACGGTAATATCGGGCAAATGCGTACCGCCTGCATAGGGTGAATTGAGCAGGTAGACGTCACCGGGTTGCATGGTAGTGGCGTATTTGCCTAACAGCGCCTGTACGCTTTCGCCCATCGAGCCCAAATGCACCGGGATATGCGGCGCATTGGCGATCAGTTGGCCGGCGGCATCAAAAATAGCACAGGAGAAATCCAGGCGTTCCTTGATATTAACCGAATGCGCGGTGTTTTGCAGCACGAAGCCCATCTGTTCGGCGATGGACATGAATAATTTGTTGAATATTTCCAGCAACACCGGGTCGGCACGGGTTCCCGCGGCGAACGCGCGTTGCAGCGGCTGCGCCCGTTTTAGCAGTAGATTGCCGTCGCTTTGCAACTCGCCTTGCCAACCGGGTTCGATGACTATCGTTGACGTCGGCTCGATGATAATCGCAGGGCCTGCGATAGACTGCCGCATCGGCAAATTCTCGCGACGATAAACCGGCGTGTCATGCCATGCGTCGTTACTGAACAGGCGTAAACGCATGGCCGGCTTTACCAAACCACTTTGAGAGGCGGAATTAATGAAGCAAATTTCTGCCCCCTCTCCCACCGGGAGAGGGTTGGGGAGAGGGGAAACAAACGCGTGCCCGTCGCTGCCGATACATTCAACCATCGCCGTTTCAACCAGCAGCGACCGGTTTTCATAACAAAAGCCGAAACGCTGCCGGTATTGCCGCCGGAAGTCAGCGAGCATCTCCGCCTTGTCGCCGAAATCAACCGGCAAGCTGCTGTCGGTGCCCTGAAAGCGTAATAACAGGCGATACACGACTGTGATTTGCAAGTGCGCCAACCCTTGTGCCTGCAAGGCGGTGCGGCCCTGCTCTTCAAGGTGTTGCAGGCAAGCACGCAAATGGCTTTCGTCGGCCATATCCCAGGGCAACTCCAGCGCCTGTTCCTTCAATACGCGAAAATCCGCCAGGCCCATGCCGTACGCCGACAATACCCCAGCCAACGGATGCAGCAGCACCGTTTGCATACCCAGTCGATCGGCTATCTTGCAGGCATGTTGTCCACCCGCAGCCCCGTAACAACACAACGCGTATTCGGCGACGTTATAGCCTTTTTGCACGGAAATTTTCTTGATCGCCGCCGCCATGTTTTCGACGGCGATGTCCAGAAAGCCTTCGGCGACTTGTTCCAGACTGCGCAGATCGCCGCTTTGCTCCTGGATGCGTGCCGCTAATTCGCTGAACAAAGCGCGGACACAGTCCGCATCCGGCGGCAAATCGCCGTTCGGGCCGAACACGGGGGGAAACAGCGGCAATTTGCCGAGCATCAAATTGGCGTCGGTCACCGTCAGCGGACCGCCGCGCCGGTAACAGGCCGGGCCCGGATTCGCACCCGCAGATTCGGGGCCCACCCGGTAACGACTGCCGTCAAAAGTCAATATCGAGCCGCCGCCCGCCGCAACGGTGTGAATATGCATCATCGGCGCGCGCATTCTGACGCCGGCGATTTCGGTTTCGAAACTGCGCTCCAATTCCCCGGCGAAATGCGCGACATCGGTCGATGTGCCGCCCATATCGAAGGCGATGATCTTGTGCAAACCGGCGCGTTGCGCAACCGCCGTCGCACCGACGATACCGCCTGCCGGTCCGGAAAGAATGCAGTCCTTGCCCTGGAAGGCGCTTGCTTCGGCCAGGCCGCCGTTGGATTGCATGAACAACAGGCGCGTATCGCCGCCGAGCCCTTCGGCTATCTGTGCGACATAGCGTTTCAACAGCGGCGATAAATACGCATCGACGACGGTGGTATCGCCTCGGCTGACAATTTTCAGCAGCGGACTGACTTGATGCGAAACCGAAATTTGCGTAAAACCGACTTGCCGGGCGATGTCCGCCAGTTCCCGTTCATGCCCGGGATAACGCCAGGCATGCATCAAAACAATCGCCACTGCGCGCAGGCCCTGATCATACAGCGCCTGTAATTGCACCCGCGCCTTATCGGCATTCAACGGTTCCAGCACCTTGCCCTGCGCCGTCACCCGCGCATCGATTTCAATGACGGTCCGGTACAGCAATTCCGGCAGGCGAATATTGAGCGCAAATATGTCCGGGCGATTTTGATAACCAATGCGCAAAGCGTCTTTAAACCCGCGCGTAATAGCCAACGCCACCGCTTCGCCTTTACGTTCCAGCAAGGCATTAGTGCCGACGGTCGTGCCCATTTTGACGCTATCGATATATTTGTCGAGCGGCGCATCGGCGGGTAGCTGTAAAATCTCGCGTATTCCTTGCAAAGCCGCGTCCCGATAGCGCTCGGGGTTTTCCGACAACAGTTTGCGGGTGATGATGCGTGAGTCAGGGCTGCATGCCACAATGTCGGTAAAGGTACCGCCCCGGTCGATCCAAAATTGCCAAAAAGACATCTGTTTTTATAACTCCTGTTTTATATCCGTTTGCGGGCTTTGAGTGACTGTCATAACATTAAAAATAAAGAACTACCCAGCTCGTTCCCAAGCTCCGGAGACTGTGAAAGTATTATCAAAAATCAGTCTAAAAGCATTTTTCACCACGAAGGCACGAAGAACACGAAGAAAAATATCTATGTAATTCAATATATTGAAAACTTCGTGATCTCGGC
>SXGS01685709.1_pt1 | contig 14772 bp, 9 predicted proteins | sample 3174681 | NCBI WGS metagenome assembly SXGS01 (sample SAMN11356861, study PRJNA531348) | freshwater metagenome | isolation source: freshwater sample F1-80 | place: China: Fuxian Lake, Yuxi | collected 2017-12-25
CGGATCGGCTGGAGGGAGATCTCGGCCGCAAGTTCGGGATTCCTCGCTCGCTCCATGAACGTCCGCCCGACTCCGAGCGCGCGGTACTCAGGCAGGTAGCGCCCGGCTGGCCGCATCATCCAAAGAGGGGTGAGGTCGACCGGGAGTCGTCGCGCCGCCGCGAGCATCCGCTGCCGCCCCGTCATGCCGGCGACCGGGCTGCCGCTTGGATCCGTAGATTTCTGAACGGTCATGTCGAGCGGAAGATACCAACGGCGGCCGGCTGCCGACGCGACTTCCGATCGGTCGCCGCACCGAGCCGTGCGGCGAGACTCGCCGGCCGAGCCCGGACTTAGGGCCGAGGCGGGGGCAGGACTGCGACGACGGCGCCGGAAACCGGTACGCCGTCCCGCAGAACGACGACTTCGTCGAGCACGCCGCCCGCAACGAACGCGTCGACGTAGAGCACGGCTCCCGCAAGGCAGACGCCGACCGGCGCATCGCTCGACTGCGCGCCGCCGCCGGCCCGCCCGTGCCGCCGCACGACCTACGAGCCGCCGGGGCCGCCCGTCCTGCCGTTCCGCCGGTCGGCGCCCGGCAACACAATCTCCAGCACGGACATCGCTTCGACCGCCGACCGGTCTTGGAACACATACTTCCCGTCGCGTTCGACCGCCGACCGCGCCCCCGCACGAGTCACATCGAGCGACAGGGTCGTCTTTCGCCAGAGGATTTCCGCATCGTCTCCGGACACCTCGACGACGATGTCGACAGCCCCCGCAGCGAGCACGGGCAACGTAAGTTCGGCCATCGGGGCCTGCCAGCGCGCGAGGATCGAGCGCCCGCCGGACGTCACGCGCACGGTCGCCGTGCCGCGCAGAACATCGCCTGAGACTCGGACGCCGACCGCGCCGCCGCCGTCCGCCGCAACGCGCCCGCCTCGGAACACGAACCGCCGCGCAGAGCCGGCGCCGGAGAGCACCACACGCTCCCCAGCCTTGGGCGCGACGCCGTCGACCGCTCCTACGGCGGTCGGCGCCCCGGACTTGGATCGACTCGCTGCGCCCGGCTCCGCGGCGGTCGTCGACCCGGCCTCCGTAGCGGTGGTCGCCCCCGGCTCCGCTGCGTCCAAGAGCTGCGTCGCAACCTTCGGCACCGCGATCGCCAGATAGTCCCCGGCACGCTCGAGCGGCGTCGGCGTCGCAAAGATCAACGACGAAGGAACCTCCCAGAAGGTGATCGGCGAATAGCCCGCCCCGAGAGCGAGTTCATGCGATTTCGAAAGCGGCAAGCCCGCCCCCGCGGCGCCCATCGCGTGAGACCGCACCGGCCGGTCGATCGCGTGGGCGACGAACGCCGGGAACCACGGTGCGACAAGGAAGTCGCTGTAGCTCGTGCCGATGACGGTCGCGGTGCGGTCCTTCGCGAGCGGGTCATAGTCGAAGGCCGCCCCGTTCGCGTCGACCGTGCGTCGAAACGCGAACTTCAGAGGGCGCACGACCCCGGCGAGGACGGCGAGCACCCGCCGTCGCACATCCGGATCCTCGGAGCCGAATCCGGCGTACTGCAGCGTATCCGTCGGCGCCTCGACCTCGAACCACGTTTCGATGCGCGACGTACGCGACGCCGGCGCGATCCGGAGTCCGGCCGACTCCGCCGCCGCTTCGGCCGCAGCCATGGCCCCCGCGAACGTCCAGTGTGTATCGCCGAGAAAGAACGGCTCCTCCCCTGCGACACGGACGCGATCCAACGCGGCCAAGAGATCCGGCGCGGGAAGCCCGGCGTCGGTCAATCGCCGCACGAGGCGCCCGAAGGCCGCTCGATCGCCCGCGACTCCGGGCGGTGCGGCGTCCGCATGCACCAAGTCCTTTTCGGGCACGGCGCAGAAGACGAGCCGCGATCCCCGGGCCGCCATACGCCGCGCGACCGCTCGGACGATCGCCGCCGCTTGGTCGGCGGTTTCGTCGCCGTCGGCGGGCCGGCTCGAACGTTCGCGGACATAGAATCGCCCGTCTGCATCGGTCGCGACGCCGCTCGGAAGCGCGCGGAGGGCCGCGTACATCAGCGCTCCGTAGATCGGCCGGAGGTCATGCCCGACGCGCGAAACGGCCGCCAAGTCGGCGGCGTACGTCGCGGCCGCAGTCCCGTCGACGAGACGATTTCGGGCGCGCGCCTCCGCCTCGCGATCCGCGCGGTCGAGGATCGGCCGGGGCCGCAGGGCCGGATGCAAGCGGTCGACGACCGCAGTCAAGGCCAGCGCGGACAGGAAGCCCGCCACGACGATCGGCCGCACGAAAGCCGGGGTTTCGCGCCTCAACACCGCGGCTCCGACAAGACCGCTTGCCGCTTGGGTCGGCTCATCCGAGGGGGTTTCGACGGGGTGCGGATCACGGCGGCGGCGATCGTAGCGAAGCCCGGTCGATCGGGTCGGTCGGAAAGTCTTGCGGCAGCGTTTCTATGGCGACGGTAGGTTCCATCTATGCCGACAGGAGATCCGGACGCGACCCTTCGCCTCAGATCGGGCGACACGGCGGAGATTCCGCCCGATGCGGCGACCGCGCCGGAGATCGGTCGCGACGTCGACGACCTCGCGGGCGCCGTCGTCGGCGGGTATCGGATCCTGCGCGAACTCGGCCGCGGCGGGATGGGCGTCGTCTATCTCGCCGAGGACGCAGAACTTCGGCGCAAAGTCGCGCTCAAGATCCTTCCCGGCGGCGCCGCCGACGCTTCCGCGCGCGCCCGCTTCCGCCGCGAGGCCGAGGCGGCGTCGCGCCTCGACCACCCGAACCTCTGCGGCGTCCTCGGGGCCGGATCCGAAGGCGGCGTCCGCTGGATCGCCATGCGCTTCGTCCAAGGGACGACGCTCGCCCGGCGCATCGCCGACGACCGCGCCGAACGCGATGCGGGCCCGACCGGCGAATCCGGCACGCGCGTCGAAGCGTCGCGATGGCGCGAGATCGTCGCTCTCGTCGAGACCACCGCTCGCGCCGTCCACGCCGCACACGAAGTCAACGTCGTCCACCGCGACTTAAAGCCCCAGAACATCATGGTGCAAGAGGACGGCTCGCCCGTGGTCCTCGACTTCGGCTTGGCGCAGGACGGCTCCGACGAAGGCCTGACCGCGACCGGCGACATCCTCGGCACGCCGCAATACATGGCCCCGGAACAAGTCCGCGGCGATTCCGCGCACGCCGACCGCCGCGCCGACGTCTGGGCGCTCGGCGTCGTGCTCTACGAGACGCTGACTCTTCGCCGTCCCTTCGAAGCCGCGACACGGGAAGCCCTCTGGCGCGCGATCGTCGAGCAGGATCCGCCGCCGCTCCGCGCGTCGGTCCGCGGATCGCCCTCGGATCTCGAGGCCGTGGTCGCCGTGGCGCTCGCCAAGGATCCGAACCGCCGCTACGCCACGGCACAGCTCTTCGCCGACGACCTCCGCGCCGTGCTCGAAACACGGCCCGTCGCCGCGCGCGCACCGTCCGGCTTGGAGAAGCTCTGGAAACTCGCGCTGCGTCGCCCCGCCGCGGCCGCGTTGGTCGCGCTGACGTTCGTCGGCGGACCGATCGGCGCCGCGCAATGGACCGCCGCGCGCTCCCGCGACGAACGCATGGAGCAGCTCGCCGTGGGCCGCCTCGACGACGCGCGCCGCGCCCTCGAGTTCCGCCGCACGGCCGAGGCCCTCGCTGCATTGGACGCCGCCAAGACTCTCGCCGCTCCGGCCGATCAGATCGAACCCATCGCCGCCGCCGTCGCACGCCGCGTGCGGCTCGACGCGATCGAAACCGTCGCGCAAGACGCCGACCTCGACCCCGACGGCTCGCGCGCCCTCGCATTGCTCGATGAGGCCGACCGCTCGGGCGACGGCGGACTCGAAACCGCCGTTCTCCGAGCGCTCGTTCTCGCCCGCACGCGCGGAACGGCGACCGCCGCCGCTGCGCTGAAAGAGTTCGATCGTGGGACACCGGGCGTCGGCGCGGCGCCGTTCGCCGACCTCGCGCGTCGTTTCGCCGAGGACGAGGCCGCCTCGCGCCCGGCCGGTCGAACGGCGGGCCGAGCCGAGCCGCAAGCGAATGTCGCCGACCCCGATCTTGCCTACTTCGGCGCCCTGCTGCTCTCCGCCCGCGGCAACGATCGCGAGGCGTTGTCCGCGCTTGAGTCGCTTTTGGAATCCGCGCCGCAGCGCCATTGGTTCGCTTGGGCCGCAGCGGAAGCCGCGTCGCGCCTCCACGACTTCCACGCCGCGCTCGCCTTCGCAGGCCGTGCGCGGGCGCAAGGCGGCGCGGCTTCGCCCGAACGTCTCGGCCGCTACTCCGCGCATCTCCGGCGCGCGGGTCGCATCACGGAGGCGACGACCGCCGCGGCCGAGGCTGTCCGACTCGGCGGCGAATCCCCGGTCCTCCTGCTGCACTTAGGCAACGCCTACGCCGACGCCAAACGCTCCGCCGACGCCGAGCCCTTGCTTCGTCGCGCCGTCGCCCTGGATCCGCGTTTCGTCGAGGCCCGCGGCGCCTTGGCGGCCGTCCTGTTCGAACGCGGACGCTATCTCGAATCCGCCGAAGAGTCGCGTGCCGCGCTTTCGATCCGCGAAGACGGCGGCATTCGGGTGAACCTCGGCAACGCCTTGATCGAAGCCGACCGCTTCCCCGAGGCCGAGATCGAACTCCGCCGCGCGGTGGAACTCCGACCGGACTCGGCCTTCGCGTGGAACTCCTACGGCACGTCGCTCATGCACCAAAGCCGGTTCGAGGAGTCGGAACGGGCCTTCGCGCGGGCGGTCGACATCCTGCCGAACTATGCGCAAGGGCTCGCTTCGCTCGGCGTCATGCTGCATCGACGCGGCGACACGGCCGGGGCGGAACGACGCCTCAGGGCGGCCCACGCCTTAAGCCCGAGCGACGTTCCGATCCGCTATCGCTTGGCGTGCGTCCTCTTCGACGATCGCCGCGACGAAGCGCTCGAACTCTTGGAAGGCGCGCGGGAGATCAACCCCGACGACGCCGACGTCTTGGCCAAGATCGCGGAAGCATGGGCGGCACAAGGCCGGTTCGTCGAAGCGGCGGAGCTCTCCCGTCGCGCGACCGATCTACGGCCGGAGGCGACGCGCGCGTGGCTCGTCCGCGCTCTCACCGCCGCGGGCCAAGGGCAGTTCAAAGAAGGCGAGGCCTTCATGCGCCGTGCGATCGAAGCCGATCCGTCCGACCCGCGGCTGCAGATAGGCCTCCTTGATTCGTTCAGCGTCGCGGATCCGATCGAAAACTACGCCCGGCTCGTAGAATGCTTGCGGCTCGACCCGTCGCTCGACGACTCATTGAGCGACCGCCTCGCCAAGGTCCGCGACCGCCTGCTCGACACCATCGACGACCCGCCCGACGATCCGACTCCGGAAGATGCCGCGCTCGCCGCGCATCCCCTGACCGTCGCGATCTCCGCCGCCGCCTCCGGCGACCGCGCCCGGATCGATGCCGCCAAGAAGCTCGTCGAAGCCCTGCCCGACGGCGTCAAAGGCTCCTCCCCCGCCCTGATCCGCGCCGCCGCCCTCGCCGCCCTCGCCGCGCTCCGCTGACGCGACCGAATCCGGTAAAATCCTGCAGGAAACCGTCGCTTGCGCGACGATCGGAACTTCGCGCGTTCAGTGCGCCGCGCGGAACGAACACGGACGCTCGGACCTCGAGCGCACGACCTTCCGTGCCGCAATCGAAATTGGAAGGATCGACGATCTCCCCATGCCCGCCTTCCTCAATCGATTCCGCGGGCTCGGACCGTTCGGACTCTTGCTGCTTGCGGCGACGGCCCTGCCGCTCGTCGGAAGCGCGATCCTGTTGGCACACGCGCCGACGGCCGAGGCGAGCTTGCGCGGCGCCGGCGTCGAGGGGCTCGCCGTCTTCGCGCTCGCGACGGCCGTTCTCGGCGGCCTAGCACTTCTGAACACGCAGGTGATCGCGATCTTCGCGGGATACGCGCTCGGCCTTCGGAGCGGCCTCGGCACGGTCTATGTCGGCATCCTCGGTGCGGCGGTGCTCTCGTTCGTCCTTGCTCGCAAGATGACGGGCCCGGCGTTCCTGGCGTCCGTCGAAGCCTCTCCGCGCGCGGCGGCGATCCACGCGGCATTGGTGCGCGACCCGCGCGGCGCGTTGACGACGACCACGCTGCTGCGTCTCTCGCCGGTCGTTCCGTTCGCAGTCGTGGGCATCGTGCTGGCGGCCGCCCGCGTGCGGACGAGCGCCTACCTGATCGGCTCCGCGCTGGGCGCCGGGCCGCGCACGGCGCTCGTCGCGTATGCGGGATCCGAACTGGCGTCGTTCGATCCGGAGGCCGGTCCGGAGGGGGCGTTGAAACTCGGGTTGGCGGTCGGCGCGACGCTAGCGCTGTTCCTATGGATCGGTGTCGCAGCAAAGCGCGCGCTGCGGAGGCGTGTCGATGCGCAGGTAGCGCCTCAGATCGTGCAGGAACGATCGGGGCCTGTCGCCTAAGCGAGCGCTTTCAGGATGGCGGCGACGAAGCGCGCGGGGGCGGCGGGATCGTGGCGGAAGAAGAGCGAAGGCTCGACCATCTCCAGTTCGACCAAGACCGGTCGGCCGGATTCATCGGAGAGCAGATCGACGCGGGCATAGAGCGGCGGCTCGGCGAAGGGCATGGCATTGAGCGCGAGCCGGGCGGCCTCGCGTTCGGCGTCCGTCGGTGTATGCGGGCCGTCGCTCGCGCCGTAATCGTCCTGAACGCGGTAGTCGCCTCGTACGGGGACCTTCCGGACCGCATGCGAATACGCGCCGCCGAAGAAGATCAAGCTGCGCTCGCCTTCGGACTCGACGCGCGGCAGATAGGGCTGGAGCATGAAGCCCGCGGGGGCTTCGGTCGTCGCGAGGTGGCGCGCCGCGGTTGCAAGGCCCGCCGCATCGGTCGTGAAGCGGAGCGTACCCGAGGCCGAAGCGCCGATGACGGGCTTTAAGAACGCCGTGCGCCAGCCCCGACCGACGATCAGTGCTGCGAGATCCGACGTCGCACCCGGTGCGATCCATTCGGTCGGCGCCAGCGGAGCGCCCCGCGCGGCGAGTTCGCGCAGGTAGCGCTTGTCGAGGTTCCAAAGGACGAGCGGCGCCGGATTGAAAAGCCGGGTCAGGCCGGCGACACGACGGATCCACGCAGCGAATTCCGCGTGGCGCGGTACATAGTCCCAAGTCGTGCGGAGGATCGCCGCCTCGACTCCGGACCAATCGAATTCCGCGTCGTCCCAAGCCGGAACGAGGACTTCGACCCCGGCCGCCGCCAGCGCCGTTTGAAAGGGCCGATCATCCACCTCCCAAGTCGGAAGCGTGGAACAGCTTACGAGAGCGATGCGCATGGTCGAACGTAGCACGGCGGGGCGGAGGCGGCGGCGACTTCGGCGGGCAGGGTCAGGGCGTGATCTCCGGCGAAAAGGGCCGGGTTTCCCGCATCCGAACGGCGCCGCCTATAAACTCCGGCAGGACGGCGCGGATGGAAACTGAGGGCGGCACCTGGCCGTCACGTCATTCTGCGACCTGAAGTCACGCTCTAGAGCTCATGCCCCTGCCTGAACGCGAAGAAGAACCCGCTGGATCCGGCGACGCTCGTCCCGCCGACGCCGCGCGTCCGAACAATCCGCCGACCGACGACGACCTGCGCGCGGCGCTCCCGCGCGGCTGGCTGCAGGCGATTCGCGGCGAAGCGGACGTTCCTGACCCGCCCGCAAGGCTGCGCAACCGCTACGACCGTCGCGAGCAACTCGGCCGCGGCGGCATGGGCGGCGTCTGGCGCTACTTCGACACGCACACTCGTCGCGACGTCGCAATCAAATTCGCGTACGAGGGGCGCGAAGACGCCTTGCGCGAAGAAGTCGAAATCTTGGCGCAGCTCGACCATCCGTCGATCCCGCGCGCGCTCGACGCGGGCGACGACCGCGGCCTCACGTTCGCCGTCTTTCCGCTGATCGAAGGTCCGACCCTCCATGCGATGCTCGTGGCGCGGCGACCCTCGCCCGCTTCGCTGTACGAAGACGTCGGCGCGACGCATCCGTCGGATCGACCCTCGCCGGGGGGTGCGACGCCGTCGACCAAGTCCGCTTGGCCGGTCCGGCCGGAAGATCGGATCACGCAACCGGCGACGGCAGACGCCGAGGCAGAACCCGCTCCGCCGTCGAAGGCCGAAGCGGCCCGCCTGCTCTCCGCCTTCCGTGATCTGACGACCGCGCTCGGCGCGATGCATCACCGCGGCCTGCTCCACATCGACATCAAACCCGCGAACATCATGCTCGGGCCCGACGGCCGGGGCTACCTGATCGATTTCGGGCTCGCGTCCGGCAGCGACGGCGGCCACGGCGACGAGGAAGCCGGAGCCCACGGCGGCACGCCCCAATACATGAGCCCCGAGCAAGCCTCGGGCGTCGGCGGCCTCGACTTCCGCAGCGACATCTACTCCCTCGGCGTCTCGCTGCACGAAGGATTGACGGGCGTCCGCGTCGTCCGCCCCCCGGACGGGCTCGGAACCCGCGCGCGCGCCGACTGGATCAAATCGACCGTGACGACGACGCCCGTGCCGAAGCTCTCGGCCGCGGCCCCCGGACTGAACGCCATCCTCGGCAAAGACACGACCGCCGCGCTCGAAGCCGTGCTCGACAAAGCCTGCCGCAAGAACCCCGCCGAGCGCTACGCGACCGCCGAGGCGTTTGACGCCGATCTCGCCCGCGCCGCCGCCGGCCGCGCGCCGCATCAGGCCGTAGCGAACCGTTTCGTCGTTCGGCGACGCTTGAGGCTCGCGACGGCGGCCGTCCTCGCAATTTCCGCCTCCGCATTCGCCGTCAGCTCTTGGAACGACGCCCGAGCGCACCGGAAGACCGTCGACTCCGCCGCCGCCGAGATTCGCGCGGCGGAAGCGACCTTGGAAACGACCGGAGAGCGCCTTCCTGTTTGGGAAGCGATCGGCGAGCGGCGCCGCATTATCGAAAGCGACGACGTCCTCGCGGCTGATCAGAGAAGGTTCGTCAAGGACTCGTCGATCGCCTTCGCGCAGGAAGCGGTCCTCGGACAGTGCCTCACGATCTTCGACGCGGGCCGCCGGCTGAAGCAGGACTTCCTCGCCGTTCGACCGCGGCACCAGCGCTACGCCGCCGCCGCAGAGAGTCTGCGAGGATTCCTCGGCGACGATGTAACCGTCGATATCGTCGCGGCCTTCGGCGCGTACGTCGATTGCCGTTTCGACGACGTCGACCGAATCTTGGAGCGCTGCGAACACGCGACGGGCGAGTCGGCGCAGCTCCGCAGCACCTTGATCGTCTGCGCCGGATTCTCGCGAATGCGGGACGGCGCCCCGGGACGCCTCGAAGAGATCGGTCGCCATATGGAGCGGCTCGGAGTCACGGCCAAGGCGTTCGATCCCGACGCCCTTACGGGGCTCCCCCTCGCCTGCGCGGCTTTCGTCTATATCGCGGGGCTCAAGGAACCCGGCGTCGCCAAAGAGGCGAGAGTCGTCGCTCTAGAGAATCGTTTGAGCGTCCGATCGAAGCAGCTCGCCGTCATCCAAGCGGAAGACAGGAGAAGGCCCGCCGCGCATCGCACCAATTCCGAGCGCGCGGAAGTGTTGCGGGTCTTGGCCGCACGACTTGCCTTCGCCAGAGGCGCGTACGCGACGACGATCGAACACCTCGACGCGCTGGACGCGCCGGAGCTTTCGCCCGATAACGTCGCCGCGATGCGGATTCTCCGCGGTGCGGCGGCGCTGAAGCTCGCCTTCGATCCTCGGATGTCGTCGGAGAGTCGGGCCGTAGCCCGTGGTCGCTGGGCTTCGGACTTGGCGGCCGGTCTTTCGGCGGCGCCTGCCGCGATCAGCAGTTTGGTCGATCTGTTGAGCGCGGCGCCCGAGCGGTTCGGCGCGCCTTTCGACGCGGATGCCGCATCGAAGGCTTCGTCCGAGGCCTGCCTCGCGGCATTGGAGATCATCCTGCACGATCCGCAGTTCCGATGGTCCGGAGACCTATCGCGTGCGGAGGCTTCCTCACCGGAATTGGCTCGCCTCGCGATCGCCGCGATCTTGAGCATCGTGCACGACGAAACGGCCAAGTGGGCTCGTGTCACGTCTTGCCTATTCGCCTACATCGCCGGCACCGGGCCTTCATCAATGAAAGAATCCGGGCTGGACCTCCTTTTGACCGGACAGTGGATCTACGGCGTCGTCGACGACGCCCTGAAGTCCGCGGATTGCGTTACGGCGCTCCGAGCCGCAGAAGCCGCGCACGAGGCTCGAGTCGGCGCGCCTGCGCTTAATGACGCCGCATTGGGCCGCGCGCATGCGCATGCGGCCGAGGCTCCGGGCGCGTCGCCGGGCGAACGACAGCACCATCGCAACAAGGCGCGCGCGCATCTGCTCGCCGCACTCGCGACGGACACCGGGCTGCCGGGTATCGTCGCGGCCGTCGAAGCTCGGGCGAGATCCCTCTCGACCGCCGATCCGCGACGGGAGACGCTTTCGTACCTCCAAGCACAGTTGGAACACATCATCGAAAACGAAGTGAAGCCGGAATTGGCGAAAATCCCTCCGGACGGCCCCTGAACATCATCGGAACCCGCACCATGAACTTTCGCATCGCATCGACCCGCACGGCGCATACGACGTTCTTGATCTTGATCGGCGCGCTCGCCCTCACGGGTTGCAAGTCCGGCCGATTCGAACGACGTGATCCTCGCCGCATCTTCGCGCAGCCCGAGGAACTCAATCCGCCATGGGCGCTCCCGAACCGTGTCGAGGTCCCGCAGCAGCAGGGCACGCCGGTCTCGTTGCAAGTCATCATCGAAAACCACGGGCAGGGGTTGCTCGACGACGACCGTAACGTCGCGGTGTTCCGCCGAGATCCTATCGCCGATCAGACCGGGCAGTGCGACCCGTCGACGACGTCCGGAGAGGGCCTTCCGACCTACTCGGCGAGGATCGGCTGGGGCGACCTGGCTTCGCTGAGCGGCGCCGAAACCCAACCGTTGAGCCGGATGAGCTTCCGTTTCTGCGATGAAAACCTGCGGAAGTTTCTCGAAGGCGCCGTCTTCGTGGATGTACGCGTCCAATTAATGCGGAGCGACGGCGAGACCAGCTTCAATCCGCCCGAGGCTGAGGCGGGAGACGAACCGCCGTTCCGACGCTGCGTCCCCGTCCAGCGACCGATCCTATCCATGATCCGCTGCCTCAAGCCGCCCGCGACCGCACCGGTCCGCACCGCGGACCTCACGCCCGTCGATATCCGTGTCAAGCAGGACTCGTGAACGAATCGCCGACACCCTTCTTCCGTACGACTCCTACGTGCCGGTCGTTTCGTCGACCGTGAAGCGGGAGCGTTGCTCGGAATAGGAGACGAACGTCGACTTATCGAGCGATCCCGAAGGGTCGGACAAGACGCCATGATCGGCCGACCCGCACCGGCGATCAGCCGCCGGCGGCGGGCTTCGGTCCGATGAGCGCGAAGCACGACGTGTAGCCGTGCAGGAACGTCCGCTGGCCGACGGGGCCGATCTCGCCCGCGCAGAAGAATCCGCCGAGGGGGACGTCGCCCATGATCTCGCGGAACACGCGCGAGTCGTGATCGGACTCGCCGTAGAAGGACGCTCCCCGGCCAGCGCACGAAAAGAGGAGCGCCCCGGCGGGCGGCGCGACCATCGCGCACTTCCGCAGCACGGCGCGCAGATCGGCGGCGCTCGCCGCCGCGTCGCGCAGGTGCAGGCGCATCTTCCGGCCCGAATGGATCTCGTCGCCGACCGCGACCGAACCGCTGGCTTCGTCGGCGCCGAGCAGATTGCGGACGAGGTAGTCCCCCGGCTCCGGCTCGCCTTCGCGGAAAGGATCGGCGTCGAGGCCGACGCACACTGCGCCGAGCGGACGGCGTTGATCGATCTCGTCGAGCGTGGCCAACTGGATGCGCAGAAAATCGAGCGCCGGTTCGCGGTCGATCGCTTGGACGAAATGGCGGTCGGCGCGGGTGATCATGCCGGACTCGCCGAAAGGCCGTGCGCCTTGGGCGACGACCGCTTCGAACGACACGTCGTGCGTGAACGCGACGACGACGACGCCCGACGGCTCGAACCGACCGTTGTAGAAGACCCGGCCGCGGCCCGGCGCGCGGTTGCCGCTTTCGACGCCGCCGACCTTCGGAGCGTTGGGGTACGCGAAATCGAGGCCTTCGATCAGCCGTTCGGCGGCCCCGGAGATCGCGTCCGCCACGAGGACGAAACCCGCGACCCGCGCCGGGGGCAGGCCGACCAGCTTCTCCCAACCGGACGGGCCGGAGTCGTCGTCGGGCAAGGAGTCCGCCGATACCTGAAAGACGCGCACTTCCGCGCCGCCGAGGGCGGCGAGCGTGATGCTGACGCCCTTCTTGCGTTCGAGTTCGCGACCGCCCGCCGCCACACCCGCGGCCGTGCAGCCGAGGATCTCTTTGGCGCCGGTCAATTCCGGCAATCGCGCGGCGACCGCGGCCTCCTGCTCGACCGAGTACCCGCCGACGAACACGAAGGCGAGATCGGCGGGCGTTCCCCCTAAGGCCTCGTTCGCCCGGCGCGACGCATCGGCGACGGCGTCTGAGGCGTTGGCCGCGACGCTTAGAGCGGTGCTCCACTTCATGATGCGATCGGACTCCGGGAGACGACGAACTGCGCGTCCGAGTGTAGTACGTAAGGCGGGCGAAACCGGCGACAAAAAGAACGCGACCCCGCACGACCGAAGGCCGTACGGGGCCGCAAGTACCAGCGACTGGACTTGAACCAGTGACCCGCGGCTTATGAAGCCGCTGCTCTAACCAACTGAGCTACGCTGGCGCACGAACCGTCCGCGAACCTCGCGGACGCTCGTTGCTTGGGGCCGGGTTTTACCAGCGGCTCGGAGCAACCTCAAAGTCGGGAGCGTAGGAACGGCGAACGACCGACGGATCCCCGCAGGGCGTGCGACGTAGAAGCCGCGCGAGAAACTTTCTCGGCGAATCGAGAAGCCGACCACAGGCGCGACATAAGCCCGAGCATATCCAAGACGATACAAGGTGTGCCCAGAAGTGTCGCGCGTCAAGCTCCCCCCCGACTGCGCGACACGGGCTTGCGTCCTCCCCCTCCTCCTCCTGAACACGACCTCCCCCTCGCTTCCCACCTCCGGGGAGGTCCGCAAGCCCAGATCGCGAGGCGCCCCTCGGTGTGAACCGCGGGGCGTCTCTTTTTTTGCCTCGACTTGCTTCTCGCCGCTAACGACGAGTCGCGATCAGTGCTCGCGGGCTTTGTTGATGTTCCAAGCCGGGATCTCGACGACGACGTCCTGCGTGCCGTCGGGGACGCACTGGCAGCCGAGGCGCGAATACGGCGTGATCGCCGGAGCCTTATCGAGCTGGTCGAACTCGTCGTCCGTGGCGGCGTTGCAAGTTTTGAGACCGGCTTTGACGACGACATGGCAAGTGGAGCAGGCGACGACCCCGCCGCACGCGTGATCGAGCGGCACTCCATGGGCGAGCGCGATGTCTAAGATGCTGCCGGGTAGCCCGGTGCGGCCGAATGGGAGTTTGGCCGGATCGACGACGACCTCTACCCCGTAGTCCGGGAAAGAGAGCTTGTAGGGCTTGGCCGGCTTCCGGAATTCGGCCGGCTTGATGTAAGGGTTCGATCCGCCCATGGCTGTCTCGTGCACCGCGCGTTCCGCACGTGCGCGGAAACGAATTGGGTTCTCGGGCGTTGTATCGCCTGCGATCTTCTATGAACAGGACGTTGAGCGACTCGGAAAGGGAAACTGGGCAGGTCGACCTCGGCCTGTCGGATCATCGACGGACTCCGGCGTCAGGTAAGACGGCCGCGGGGTCGCGTTGCGGCGCGATCCTCTTCCGGGCGAGCCTCGGCTCTTTCGCTGCGGTCTTTCTCTGCGATGCGGCGGGGGCTCTCACCGGCCGGGGAGCCCTCGAGGCGGGCGCGCGCACGGGCGGCGTCCTGGTCGCCGTCGCGGGATATGCAGCACTTGTCGCTCTTCCGGTCGGGGGCACGGCGGCGGCCCTCGGCCTCCTCGGCCGATGGCTCGCCCGGCGTTTCGAACGATCGCAACTCTTGCGCGGCCTTGTCTCGTCGTTGCCCCTCTCCGTGCCGCTCGGGATCGCGTCGGCGTTCGCTCTTCGCCATCTACTGGCCGGCCGCGGCGCCAAGATCTCTCCGTTTTGGACGTTGCTGCATGACGAGGCCCTCCTCATCGCGCCGGTCGCCGTCGCTCTGGCGGGATGCCTCGCGGCCGTCGTCGTCCGAAGCGCATGGCAGGGCGGCATGCGGCGGATCGCGTTTCTCATCCTCGGCTTCGGCGCCGTTCTGGCGACCTTGCTGTTCGATCTCGACGTCCACCCCGATCGCTATCCGGCCGCGCATGCCCTGAGTCGGCTTGCCGCGGCGCTCCTCGGTGGCGGACTGGGTGCGGTCTACGGCGCCGATCGCCCGCTCGGCCGGCTTGCACGCGTCGGCGCGATCGCGGCGCTCACGACCGTCGGGATCTTCGCGGTCATCGGCCCCACGCCGTCGGACGTCCGCGCCGCGGCCTTCCGCGACACGGTCTTCCTCCGGTTAGCGCTCCGCTACCTGACTCCGGTTCCCGATCTGCGGACATCCGTCGATCCGACGGCGTTGGCCAGAGTCGCCGCGCAGAAGGCGATCGATCCCGCCGACCTCGACCGCGCATTCCCGCTCCGCCGCAAATTCAACATCCTTTGGTTCACCATCGACGCTTGGCGCTCCGACAGCGTCATTCACCGCTACGGCGATCGACCGGTGATGCCGCACGCCGCCGCCTTCGCCC
>SXGS01611817.1_pt1 | contig 14768 bp, 13 predicted proteins | sample 3174681 | NCBI WGS metagenome assembly SXGS01 (sample SAMN11356861, study PRJNA531348) | freshwater metagenome | isolation source: freshwater sample F1-80 | place: China: Fuxian Lake, Yuxi | collected 2017-12-25
CGAGGCCGAGGGTCTCGCCTGCGGCGAGCGACAGGCTGACCCCGTCCACCGCCTTCACCACCGCGCGTTCGCGGGTGAACAGCCCGTGTTGGATCGGGAAATGGACTTTGAGATTCCGGACTTCGAGCAGGTTCATGCGCGGTTCAGAAATAGCTCAACCAACGTTCGCGACGTCGGCGCTTGAGGTCGGCGAACCACTGGCAGGCGGGGTAAAGGATCACGAGCACGACGAGCCACGCGAAGTAAACCCACGGCAGATCAAATCCGGCTCCCGGCGGGGCCTTCGCCGGATTGATGCCGTAGAGCCAGTCGGCGCGATCGAACCGAATCAAGTTCACCGCCACCGCGAGCCCGTGAATCAACGGAAGGTGCAGCAGGTAATAGAACAACGGCACGCGACCGAACACGAGCAACGGCCGGAGGAACGCGCCGCGTCCGCGATCCAGGAGCGCCAAGACGATCGCCGCCGGCCCGAGCGTCATCAGCAGGTAACACAAAGACGGCGGATACTTCGCGCAGTCCAGCATCGAGAGCACCGTGCGGAAGCCGGTTGGCTGCGAGCTCCACGCCTGCGCGTCGCCATAAAGATTCGTGAAGCGCAGCAGGAAGAACACGATCGTCAGGTTCAGCCCCACACGCATCAGCCACCGTTGGCGATCCGCTGGTTCGCGCAACATCACCGGGCCGAAGCAGTAACCCAGCGCCATCACGCCGATCCACGGAATCAGCGGATACGGCGCGCTGAATCCGACTCCGCCCGGGAGGCTGAAACCGCCGCCGGCGTGCAGCACGCGCCACAGCCAGCCGAATGCGCCGAAGCTTCCCGGCTGCACTGAGTCGACGGCATTGTGCAGGACGATCATGCCCGCGCCGATCACGGCGATGGCGACGCGCGGCAGGTGGATGAGCGCCGCCAGCGCGACCATGGACCAGCCAATGGCCCAGATGACGAGGCCCCAGAACTCGCGCAGATTGATGGCGAAGGTCCAGCCAGCCCACTTGATGAAGGTGAGTTCCAGCAGCACGAGCCACAGTCCGCGTGTGAGGAGGAAGATGGAGAGATCCCGCTTCGACTTGCCGCGCGTCGAGGACAGGAACGCCCCGGTGCCGGCGAGGAAAAGGAACACGGGCGCGCAGTAGTGCGTGATCCAACGGGTGAAGAACAGCGCGATGGAACCGGTGCCTTCGTTGAGAGGGTCCACGCCCTGGTGGATGGCGTTGTGGAAAAAGTCGCGTGTATGGTCGAGGGCCATCAACGCCATGACGAGACCGCGCAGCAGATCCACGGAGTCGAGACGCGGAGCCTGTCGGGCGGCGGGCTGCTGCGGGTTCACGAGCGGGGTTGCGCGGGTTTGCAGAAGGCGTCAAAGGCGCCGCCCAGCAGCAGCGCGGCGTCCCGCCGGATCTCGGCGTCGGAAATCTCCCAGCTGGTCTGTTGCAGGTCGGAGTACTTGTCCGTGAGCGCGTCGGTGATGAGCGCGCGGGAATGCCGCCACTTATAGATGAGCTGGTCGAGCACGCGCGCGTCGGAATGTTGCGGCGTCATGCTCAGGCCGATCAGTTCGAGGCGCATGCGGGTGATCTCGTCGATGAGGCTCGGGACGTTCGTGAACCACCAGCAGCCGAAGACGTGCAGGTTGCGGAACTTGCGCGCGAGCACGCAGAGCTCGTGCTGGTTCTCTCGCGCCAGCACGGTGACGAGGAATTTGTTCTCCGGGAAACCCGCGCAGAGGTTTTGCAGCGCGCTCAGGTTGCTCAGGCCCACGCCGTCGCCCGCCATGCGCAGGGCCGGGTTCACGGCGCGTTTCACGCCCATCATCAGCGCCATCGGAAGGCCGTGCTCGCGGCAGTGCGGCAGGACGGCTTTCTCCAGCAATTGCGCGCACTCGGTGCCGGACGGGAAGTCGAACGCAGGCGGCAGCGAGACCATCAGGTAACGCGCGCCGATGCGGCGGCTCCAGTCCGCGAGGAACCGGCGCACCTCGTTGATGGTACGGGGATTGAGGTCAGGAGAAACGTCGTAGCCCCATCGCTTCATCATAGGCGCAGTGTCGTTCCATGCGACGAGCAAGGGGTCGATGCGCAGCGCGGCTTGGAAGCGTTCGTCGCGCGTGAAACCCTTCTCCCAGACGGGCCGTTCCAGATCGTCGAACGGCGAGTTGGTCATGCACACGGTGCTGACGCCCGCGAGTTCAAGGCAGCGCGTCACGTAGGTGCCGGGCTGTTGTTCGGCGAACCACTGGCGGATGGACGCGAGATCGCGGCGGCGGGTGTCGAGCCCGAGGGCGTTCAACGTGGTGAGCACGCCGCGGCAGGCCTCGGAGATCGGCGAGTGTTCGAGGAAGAGTTGATCCCAGATGAGCGTCGCCTGATCGGTCTTGGAGAGAGCCCAGAATTTTTCCTCCGGCCCGTCGAAGTAACGGAAAGTCTCGGCGACGAGGTAGTGATAGGTGAGCAGGTCGTCGATGCCCCAGAGGAGCAGTTCGCCGAAGGCGGGATCGTAAAGGTGCGTATGGATGTCGCGCACGGGCGTCGCCGAGACGGCCTCGGCGACCCGTCGGGCCAGCGAAGCGCGTGCGGCGGCGGAGTCGTTCATTGCGCACGAACGCTAACCAGTCGCGCGCAATCGCGGCGATGAAAATGTTCGACCGCGGCACGCCCGGCACTGCCCGTAAATTATCCCTGCAAAAAATCCCGCCGCCGCCGAAGCTCCTTGCACGCGCCATGTCATCCGGCACTGAACTGCGAAAGCCGTGGTTGAAGTGGACGCTCCTGTTTCTGTTCTGGAGCGTCCTCGGCCTGGGCTTTGCCGCGCAGTTTTATCTCTCGCGGGCGCGCACGGAGATGCCCATCTCCTGGAGCGTCGCACTGGGCCGGTATCTCGCGGACTTCTACGTCTATGGCCTGCTGTCCATCCCGGCGATCCTGCTGACGCGGAGGTTCCCCGCGGCCGGCCCGCGCTGGCCGGTCGCGGCGGTCGTTCATCTTGCCGGTGGCGCGGCATTTTCGATCGGCTGGATCGCCCTTCGCGCGACGTGGGAACAATGGCGCACCCGGGCCGATCTGGTGCCGACGAGTTTTGAAGCCGCTTTCAGCCAGGGCCTGGCGCTGACGTTCATCTTCAACCTGATGGTCTATGGTGGCATCGTGGTGGCGCACACGGCCGTGACGTATTACCGCAAGTTCCTCGACCGCGAACTGCACGCCGCTGCGCTCGAAACGCGCCTGACTGAGGCGCGGCTTCAGGCACTCCAGATGCAGCTGAATCCGCATTTCCTCTTCAACACGCTCAACGCCATCGCCTCGCTCATGCACAAGGACGTGGATGCCGCCGACCGTGTCCTGGTGCGCTTGAGCGAGCTGCTTCGTTACGCGCTCGACAGCACGGACGAACAGGAGGTGCCGCTCCGGCAGGAACTGGATTTTCTCGGGCGCTATTGCGAGATCCAGCAGACGCGCTTTGGCGAACGGCTGGTCATCCGCCACGAGGCCGATCCGGCCACGGCTGATGCGCTGGTGCCGAACCTCATCCTTCAGCCGCTGGTCGAGAATGCCATTGAGCACGGCATCGAGCCGCGCGCGCGCGCCGGGGAAGTCATCCTTCGCAGCCGGCGCGAGGGCGCGTCGCTCATTCTGGAAGTCCAGGACAACGGCGTCGGGCTCGCCGCCGGAGAGACGCCGCGCGAAGGCATCGGTCTGTCCAACACCCGCGCCCGGCTTCAGCAGCTTCACGGCGCGCATCAATCGTTGGAATTGCATCCCGCGTCGCCGCACGGGCTCGTCGTCCGCATCCGCATCCCGTTCCACACCCAACGATCGGCTGTTACCTGAACTGCCGGCCGCGCGAGTTGACGCCCCGGGGGATCTGTCCGCTTGTTAAACAAGCTTGCGTGTGTGGTTGGGCATCGGCCACCGTTGTCCGAATCAAAGCTCTGCTTCCAGTCTTCACGCAGCGTCTCCGCAGGCCGGCGGTAGCGCTTCTGACGGCTTGGGCGCTGGCGGCGGGTGCAGCAGATCTCCCCTCGGCGCTCGAATATCGCGTCGGCGACCAGGCGGAGGCGGACATCGTGACACCGATACCGCTGGTGGTCTTTGATCCGGCCCGCACACAGGCGTTGCGCGATGCGGAACTGCCGCGCGTCGTCCCTGTCTTCCGGCATCTGCCGGGTGTTGCCGGAGCCTACGAAGACAGGTTGCGCACGGCTTTCACGAACGCGCACCGGCAATTCGCCCTGGGTCTCGAACAATTGGTTCAACACCCGCTGCCGCTGCTCAATGCGGAGTTCGGCCGGCCGCAGTATCAGGAGTATCTCAAGACGTGGCGCGAGCAGCATCCGGGATTCCCGCTGCCTGCGACGCTCGCCGAGCTCTGGGCGTTCGGCGACGGCGGTGAGCTGTTTCTGGAACGCCAGTTGACGCGCTTGCGGCGTTGGACCAATGCGCTTATCCGCCCGGACTCGCTGCCGGCGGGTGAACGGTTGACGGCCGGAAATCTCCGGCTGGTGTCCGTGCCCGATCTGGAGTCTCCCCTCTCGCTGCCCCAGGCCGACAAGTCCGGCCGCAATGTCCCCCGCACGAACCTGCTCACGCTCACACGCGCGCGGCAGGAAGCTCAACGGGGCACCAACAACACCGAACGCGCCGAGGCGCGGTACGTCGCCGGGTTCCTCGAACCGAACTGCCACTTCGACGAAGACCTCACGCGCCGAACCCGGGCCCGGCGTCTCGAGGCATTGAACGCTGCGGATCGCTACGAGGCCGGCCAGGTGATCCTGCGTCAGGGCGAAGCGGTGACGGCACGAACGAAGCTCGCGCTCGACGAACTGCAAGGGCGCACAGCCGCGCAACGTGTCCAGGCGGTCGCGGATGTGGAGCGCACCCGCGTCGAGGCCGAGGCCGTCCAGGCGCAACGCGTCGCCACTGAGACATTGAAGATCAACCGCTGGCTGCTGGCCGGTCTTGGTGGGGCGGCGGCGGCGCTGGCGGGATTGGCGATCTTCGTTTTCCTCCGACGCCGGGCGTTGCTCGATGCGCGGCGGCGGAGCGCATCCGGGTCGGCGCTGGTGCTGCACGATGCCGCTGCTGAAGCATGGCGCGAACGCGCGCTGGCCGCTGAGGAACGCGCCCAGAAGGCGAACGCGATGCTGAGGACCAAGATGCTTCCGCACCTCGCACGTTGGATGGTGCAGGAATTCGCCCAGCGCCTGCTCTCGCAACGGCGCGAGATTCTTAGTGAACACCAGACGGCCGAACGCGAGGTGGCTGATCTGGCGGATCGTCTGGAACAGGTTCATGCGCCGCTCGAAGACCGCCTCCGCGCATACGAGAAGCGCATCGTCGAACTGGAGGCCGAACTGGTGGAGAAGGGCGAGCAGAACCGGGCCTTGATTCAAGCGCGCATCGAGTCCACCCGCCACCGCCTCGAAACCGAGCGCGGTCACGACACGACGGAGCCGTTCAAGCTGGGCTGAAGCGGGCTGGCCCTCCCAAGCAGCCTGGCGGTGTGGAATCATCCCGAATCGAGATTTGATCTTTCCCTCACCGCTCGTAACCATTGCGACCATCAGCAGTCGAATCACCATGCCGTCCACCAGCCATGTCCTGAAGATGCCGCCAGCCGCCGTTGCGGTGTTCCGGCGAGTTGCTTTTGCGGCCAGCCTTGTTGCCGTGACGTTGCAGAGCTGGGCGGCACCGGCGGCTATCGACCGTTCCGAGGCGCACTATCGCACCGCGATTCAGCCGCTGCTGGAGAAGTATTGCCATGACTGCCACGGCGACGGGATGGACAAGGGCAAGGTCGCGTTCGACACGTTCAAGTCGCACGGCGAGCTGCTCGGGAAGCACGACTTGTGGCTCGCTGTTCTGAAGAACGTCCGCGCCGGCGTCATGCCGCCAGAGAAGAAGGAGCGCCCGACGCCCGGCGAAATTCACACGCTGGAGAAGTGGATCAAGAACGACGTGTTCCGGATCGAGCCGGGGAATCCCGACCCGGGCCGCGTCACCCTGCGCCGTCTGAATCGCGAGGAGTATCGCAACACAGTGCGCGACCTGATGGGCTTCGACTTCAAGGTTCACGACGAACTGCCGCCGGATGACACCGGCTATGGCTTCGACAACATCGGCGATGTGCTCACGACTTCGCCCATGCTGCTGGAGAAGTACATGCAGGCCGCCGAGACCATCGTCGCCGGCGCGGTGCCGCGTGTTAGTCGCGTGATTGCGGAACGCACCTTCAACGGAAACACGTTTCGCAACGCGGACGAAAAGAAGAGGGGCGACCGGCATTCGTTCTACGACGACACTCGGCTTACGCGCACGTTCAAGATCGAGCAGGCGGGCAGCTACCGCGTCACGCTGGAGTTCGACATCCTCGGGCAGTTCGATTTCGACCCCGGCCGCGTGCGCGCGGTGTTCAAAATCGACGACCGCGAAGTCTGGGCCGAGGAGATCGGCTGGAAGAACGGGATAAAGTTCCGGCATCCGTTCGACCAGACGTGGACGCCCGGCGAGCATCGCGTCGCGCTCGAACTACACCCGCTCACGCCCGTCGCGGAGAAGAAGAACTCGCTCGATTTCCGTCTGTTGAACGTCCGCATCGAAGGTCCGATCGAGAAGGAGCACTGGGTGCGCCCGAGGAACTTCGAGCTGTTCTTCACGAAGGACGTGCCCGAAGGCAAAGCCGCCCGGCGCGACTATGCGCGCGAGATTTTGAGCCGCTTCGCCACGCGCGCGTTCCGTCGGCCGGTGGACAGGAAGACGGTCGATCGGTTGATGAGGATTGCCGAGAGCTCGTGGACGGAGAAGGACAAGCGTTTCGAAGATGGCGTCGCGCAGGCGATGATTCCCGTGCTCGCCTCGCCGCGGTTTCTTTTCCGCGTGGAGGAGGTCGAGGCGGCGAAGTCCTCGAAGATTCATCCGCTTGTCGATGAATACGCGCTGGCCTCGCGCCTTTCCTATTTCCTCTGGTCCACCATGCCGGATGCTGAATTGTTTCGCCTCGCCGAGCGCCGCGAGCTGCGCAAGAACCTCGACGCCCAAGTGAAGCGGATGCTGGCGCACGAGCATTCCGAGGAACTCATCGAGAACTTCGTCGGGCAATGGCTTCAGGTTCGCGACGTGGACGGCATCGACATCAACGTGCGCGCCGTGCTCACGCGTGATCGTGGCGAAGAACGCGGCTTCAACAACGATCGCCGGCGCTTCCAGGAGCTGCGCGACATCCCGGACGAGAAGCTGACCGAGCCACAGAAGAAGGAACTCGAGGATCTGCGCGCCCAGTTCCGTCGCCGCTTCCAGAACCGCCAGCAGATCGAGCTCGATGGCGAACTCCGCCGTGCCCTGCGTCGCGAGACCGAGATGTCCTTCGCCCACGTCCTGCGCGGGAATCGCAGCGCGCTGGAATTGATCGACAGCGACTACACGTTCCTCAACGAGCGACTCGCGAAGCATTACGGCCTGACGAACCTCAACGTCACCGGCAACGAGATGCGCCGCGTCGCGCTTCCGCCCGACAGTCCTCGCGGCGGCGTGCTCACGCAAGGCGCGCCGCTCATCGTCACGTCGAATCCCACGCGCACTTCGCCCGTGAAGCGCGGCCTGTTCATCCTCGACAACATTCTCGGCCTGCCGCCGCCGCCGCCGCCGCCGGACATTCCGAACTTGGAAGATTCCGAGCACGAGGTCGAAGGCCGCCAGCCGACGTTGCGCGAGGTGCTGGCCGTCCATCGCGAGAAGCCGTTGTGCAGCTCCTGCCATAACCGCATGGACCCGCTCGGGCTGGCGCTGGAGAATTTCAACGCGCTCGGCATGTGGCGCGACAAGGAACGCGGCCAGCCGATCGACGCTGCCGGCAAGCTGATTACGGGCGAGTCGTTCAAGGACATCCGCGAGGTGAAGCGCGCGCTGGTCACGGGACAACGCTATTCCTATTACCACTGCCTGACTGAGAAGATGCTGACCTATGCGCTCGGTCGCGGTCTGGCGTATCACGACACATACGCGATGGACCAGATCATCGCGCGCATGGAGAAGGAAGACGGCCGGTTGTCTGCGCTCGTCATGGGCATCATCGAATCCGCCCCGTTCCAGAAACGTCGAAATCCGAGCACGCCCGCTGACGGCCCAGTCCCGGCGGACACGCCTAAACAACCCGGGCAACGTGCCGAATTGAAACCGTAGATTTGGATCAGCAATGTTGTTTCGCGAAAAAAATATTGAAGCACAGTGGAACCCGGTTGCTGCTTGTAAACGTTGGCAGAAGACTGCGAAACGCGGGCGGCAGGCGTTCGAGAAAATATTTCCGGAACGTCCGCCCGCGAAAGATCCAAGTGGCTTTTACGACCTGTGTCTCGCTGAGATCGATGCCGCTGATAAATTCAACAGGCAACAGTGCTTTGGGAGTATGTCGGAGTTCATTGCTGAAGTGAAACGCCTTCAGACCGAGCCGACCACTCCTTCTGAGCCGCCTTTCAATGCCGAAGTATATGCGAAGTGCCAAAGGCAATGGCTCGAGTTCGTTATCCGAAGCACTATTCAAGAGGCCGAAATCAAAATGAGAAACGGGAAAGACAGGCTAATAGCCGTCCCCGCTTTGGTCCTGCTTGGTTTGGGTGTGTTTCTCATTCCACGCGCGCTGGATGGCGAGCGGGCGACAGAGCTTGGATTATTCCAGTGGCAGGCTTTCGCTGGCTTCTTGCTCTGTTTCCTTTTCTTTGGCCTGCTGTGCAAGCTCCTCACTGGAGACAACCGGAAGGAGAAGGACTTGAAGCCGCTGTTGGCGATCGACGCACCGAAGTGAAACAATCATGAAAACCAACCATCACAACCCAGACGCCGCCGCCCAACGCTTCGCGAGCCTGAGCCGCCGAAATTTCCTTCGCGGCCTCGGTGCCTGCATGGCCTTGCCGGCGTTTGAAGCCGTCCGTCCCGCCAGCCTGCTGGCCGCGAGTGGTAAGGCTGCGAATCTCGCCAGCACTGCGACCGGCGCGCCGTTGCGGATGGCCTACGTCTATTTCCCGAACGGCGCGATCCAGCCGGCGTGGTGGCCGAAGGGCGAGGGCAAGGACTTTGAACTCAGCCAGACGCTCGCACCGCTCGCGCCCGTGAAGCATCAGCTTCAAGTGCTCGGCGGCATGGATCACGTGAACGCCACGCCCGGTCCTGACGGAGCGGGGGACCACGCGCGAGCCAGCGGCACGTTCCTCACCGGCGTGCGTGTGAAGAAGACCGCCGGCTCCGACATTCAGGCGGGCATCTCCATCGATCAAGTGGTCGCGAATCAGATTGGTCACCTCACGCGCTTCCCATCGCTGGAACTCACCTGCGACGCCGTGCGCCGTTCCGGCAACTGCGACTCCGGATATTCCTGCGCCTATCAATACAATCTCTCCTGGCGCTCGGCGAACACGCCCGTAGCGCCGGAGCCGAACCCGCGTCTGTTCTTCGAGCGCCTCTTCGGCGGCGGCGCACCCGGCGAACGCGCGGCCGGCTTCGCGAACCGTCAGGCGCAGCAGCGCTCCATCCTCGACTTCGTGCTCGATGACGCGCGCGCGCTGCAGGGCAAGCTCACGCATCGCGACAAGGCCAAGCTCGACGAGTATCTCACCAGCGTGCGCGAGATCGAGAAGCGCATCCAGAAGACCGAGCGCTTCGGCAAGACACCCGACCCGTCGGTAACCACGCCTGCGGGCATTCCGGGCAGCTACGAGGAATATATCCAGGTGATGTTCGACATGCTCATCCTCGCGTTCCAGACGGACTCCACGCGCATCGGCACCTTCCTCATGGCGAACGAGGGCAGTAACCGCGCCTTCGCCGAGATCGGGATTCCCGAGGGCCATCACTACCTCACGCATCATCAGAACAAGCAGGACATGATCGACAAGGTCGCGCAGATCGACCTGTTCTATCTCCGCCAGTTCGCGAAGTTTCTGCACAAGATGGAGCAGACTCCGGACGTGGGCGGCAAGTCGCTCCTGCACAACTCGATGATCGTCTATGGCAGCGGCAACGCGGACGGCAACCGCCACAGCCATGTGAATCTCCCCGTGCTCATGGCCGGCTCCGGCGGCGGCACGCTCACGCCCGGTCGCTTCGTGAAACACGGCGGCGTTCCCATGAGCAACCTGCTCCTGAGCATGGCCGACCGCATGGGCACGAAAGGCGTGGAACGGCTGGGCGATTCCACCGGGCGCGCGAAGAGTATTTAGCGACCGGGGTTCAGCGGCAAGTTGCGCCGGACGAATGTCGTCATGTCGTGGATTGCAGTCGTGCGTACCGGCGGAGGAGAAGCGGATGGCTCAGGCCTGCTTCAGATTTCATTGAGTAAGGATCTGCGGCGACTTCCCGGGCCTGATGGTCGAGCACCATTTTGTCGACACGCTGAAAGAGTTGCGGCCCGACAAGCAGAAGAGTCAGGGCATCACGAGCGGCCTTGGGATCGCTGACGAGCGCGTTTGCCACTGCGTCGCAGGAGAGTTCGTCAAGGCGGGAGAGCGGATGGTAGCGGGCGGAGATGATCGAGCGCAGAAAGTTGGTGTGACCCAGGGCGTGGTGAGCGAGTTCGTGGGCGACGATGAAGTCGAGCACCTTGTTGTTGCCGGTTGCCAGCGCTCCGTGAACGACATCATCGATCAGGATGACGCAGCGCTTGGAACCGTATTTGAGGGCAAAGGCGTTCTGTTGGTTGTCTTCCATGACATAGACGTCGGGACATTCGGGCAGGCCGAGTTGTTGCGACATCTCCTGCACAGAGCGATGGATCTCGCTGAACTGAGACTGATCCACGCGAACGGCGGAACCACGCAGGCGGGCCGTCGCGCGGCGAACCCGGGAGGCATAGCGGATGCCTGCAACGATCCAGGCGATCAGGGCGATGCCGTAGGTTCCCAGAATGGTGATCAGGATGAATATGGGGCCGAGGGTGAGCAGCAGGGTCCAACCAACGAACGAGTGGAAACTTGTGCCTTCAGCGACGTGTTGTTTTGGATCAACTTGAGTTTGCATGGATGAGTTATGGGTTACGCCTCTTGCGATCAGCCTTGAACCGGTCTTGGCTGTGGCTGTGGTCTAACTCAGGTTCGACCCGCGTGTCTAGACTTTTGGCCGCGTTCTCGGGCGCAACGCACTGCCTTGAGTTTGGAACGCCCCTCTCCGTTCACCATCCCCGGGCTACGCGGATTCATCCGGGCGATTTTCAAGACGGAGCGTCGGTGCCGACCATCCCTCCAGCGGATTGCGGGTGAAGTCTGAGGCTTCGAGGTGGTTCAGCCATGTTTCGATGAAGGCCAGCACAGCGGTGACATCGAGATCAAGGTGCCGGGCCAGGTAACGCCCGAGATTGGTGCGGGCGAGTTTGAAGAGAGCGGCGGAAGGGCGCAGGCGCGGACGGAGTTCGGTATGTTTCTGGAGGTGGACGAAGGCGCCGGCGAGTTGGATCAGGCCCTTGTAGAAATTCCCGTCGGGCCCGTGGCGGTCGGCGAGCCAGAGTTCCTCGAGCACGTCGTGGGCTTCGTAGAAGAGGGCGCGGTTGAAGCACTCGAAGTAGCCAAGGTAGTGCGCGTCGTGCGCCTGACCGCGACAGCTTTCGATCAAGGCGGCGATCTTCGCGCTCTTCTTGCTCATGGCCGTGGCGCGAGATCAGCGACGGCGCGTGGCCTCGGCGATTTTCACGAACTCGGCCGCGAGGCGCGTGAGTTCCTTCCAGTTGCCGGTCTTGAGGATGTCCGCCGTGAGGAGTGAACCGCCAACGCCGAGTGCGGCGCAGCCGGCCTTCAGGAAATCCGCCGCAGTATTCAGGTCCACGCCGCCAGTGGGGACGATTTGCAGGTGGGGCAGGGGAGTGCGCAGGGCTTTGATGTAGGACGGCCCGAGCTTGTCGGCGGGGAATATCTTGATGAAGTCCGCCCCGGCTTCGTGTGCGGACTGGGCTTCAGTGGGCGTGTAGGCCCCGAGCATGACGGGCTTGTCGGCGGCGTGCGCGGCGGCGACGAGTTCGTGGCGGGTGATGGGGCTGACGATGAATTGCGCGCCGGCCTCGATGGCGGCACGACAGGTGGCCGCGTCGAGCACCGTGCCTGCACCGATGAGCGCGTGGTCGCCGAAGTGCCGGCTGCATTCGCGGATGGCTTCGAGGGCGTTCGGCACGGTGAAGGTGATCTCAATGGCGATGACGCCGCCGCCGAGAAGTGCTTCGCAGATCGCCGGGAGCTGTGCGGGTTGGTCCGTGCGAACGACGGAGATGATGCCGGGCTGTGTGAGATGCTGGAGGATGTCGGTGCGGGATCGCATGGCGCGGATTGCAACGCCGATACGGCGTGCGGGCAAGCGGGAAACGGGACAGCATTGGGGAGTTTACGCCGCTGTTTGCGGACGCTAGCCTTCGCGCACATGAAAACCTTGTTCCTGCTCTCCGCACTGCTCTTCACCATGACTCTCACCACGCCAGCCGCCGTTGCCGCCGACAAGCCGGCCGGAGCCTCCAAGCTGTATCACGTCGTCTCGTTCAAATTCAAAGCCGATGCTGGCCAGGCGCGCATCGACGAGGTGGTGAAGGCATTCGGCGCGTTGAAGAAGAAAATCTCCGCCATCAAGGAATACTCCTGGGGCACGAACGTCAGCCCGGAGAAGCACGACAAGGGTTTCACGCACGCCTTCATCCTCACGTTCAAGAGCGAGAAGGATCGCGACGCCTACCTCGTGCATCCGGATCACCAGGCGTTCGGCAAGCTGGTCGGGCCGGTGCTCGCCGATGTGTTCGTGATCGACTACTGGGCGCAGAAGTAGTTCTCCGCGCCGTCCTTTCCTGCGACTTCAATAGCCGCCTGCGCCGGGCTGTCGTGCCGGCTGGATGAGTTCGATCTCGTAGCCCTCGGGCGCGTCGATGAACGCAAAGCCGCCGCCGTTTTCCTTCATGGTCGGGCCGTCGGAATACTTCAGCCCGTGCGCCGCGAGGTGTTGCCCGAATGCCTCAAGGCTCTCGACCTCGAACGCCAGGTGCGTGAGGTCCGCCTGCACCTGCACCGGGCCGCTGTTTGGGAAATGGCAGAGCTCGATGGTCTCCTCGCTCGCGGCAGCCTTGAGGAAGACTAGTTCGGAACCACGCGGCGATTTGTGCCGTCGGATTTCTTCCAGGCCGAGGATGTCCTTGTAGAAGCGGACGGAACGTTCGAGGTCGTTGAGCCGATACCGGGTGTGCAGGAGTTTGCCGACTTTCATGGGTGGAAGGGTAGGGGAGATGCCGCCGCGGCGTCACGCAATCTCCTTCGCCGCGCGGGTGCGGCTGGAATTCGTCGTTAGACTTTCGCGGTGCCGGCCGATAGTCTCCACGCGCATGTGGATGCTCCACACGCTCGCGCTTCTGTTGCTGATGACAACTGCCGGCTCCACTCAGGGACGTTTGCTGAAGGAGGAGTCCGTGCCTTCACGCTTCATCGACGGCGGGCGCCTCATCCGCATCTACCTCCCACCCTCCTATGACCGCGAACCGAAGCTCCGCTTCCCCGTGCTCTATCTCCACGACGGTCAGAATGTCTTCAGTTCGGCCGGCCCGCGTAGTTGCTTCGGCTGGGGCAGTTGGGAACTGGATCGGACAGCGGATCACTTGATCGCCGATGGGCGCATGCGCGAAATCATCATGGTGGGCATCGACAACTCGCGGTCCCGGTACAAGGAATACCGCGGCCGCGTGCGCCCGGTACCCGGGACCAACACGCCGGACAACGCGAAGTTCGAAGCCTACGCAAAGTTCCTCGTCCAGGAGCTCAAGCCGAAGATTGATCGCGAGTATCGCACGCTGAAGACGCCCGCGAACACCGGCATCATGGGCTCGTCCCTCGGCGGGATTTGCAGCCTGGCGATGGCGTGGGAATTCCCGAAGACGTTCGGCCGCGCCGCCAGCCTTTCGGGATCGTTCCACATCGAGAAAAGGAACTTCCTCGAACACGTCCTCCGCCCCTCTAAGCGCAAGCCCGGTTCCATCCGCGTGTATCTCGATAGCGGCACGATTGATTTCACCGGTGACGATGACGACCGGCGTTACACGGACCTGGTGGCGGATGAATTGCGCCGCCTCGGCTGGAAGGACGGCCGCACTCTCGAACGTTTCACGGAAGCACGGCCGTTCACCGATCCAGAGCTTGAGAAGTCGGGCCTGCCCTTTGACAAGTGGCACGAGGCGAAGTCCAGCCAGCACAACGAATTCTACTGGCGGATGCGCGCGTGGCGGCCGCTGACCTTCCTGTTTCCGCCTGAGTGAACCTTACTGCGCCCGTGCGCGGTAGTAGCTCTGCGTTCCCACGACTTCCAGATCCCGCAAGGTCATCGCGCCGCCGTTGCCGAGGATCTGGTCCACCACCACCCACGCGATGCTGTCGAGCGACAGCGTGCGTTCGAGGAAGTAGGTCCGGCCGCTTACTGTCTGCACCGTGGTGGAGAACTGGGTTGCCGCGATCTGCGGACTCGTGAGTTCGGGCCGTGTGAGGACACCGCCCGGAACGGTGACGCGGAAGCTGTTCGTCGCGCTCAACGCCGGTGTTCCGGTGTCCGTCACGACAACGAGAATGGTGTGCGTGATGCCGCCCTGCCCGGCCGTGGGCGTCCAGGTGAACAAGCCGCCGGCGCTGAGGCCAGCGCCAGCGGGCGCGCCCGGCCCGAGGGTGAAGGTGAGAGGCTGCGCCGGGATGTCGGAGTCGGTGGCGGAGAGGTTGACGACGAGCAGGCCGTTGACGTTGGCAAGCTGGTCGGCCACGGGCGCAAGGGCGGGGGCGGCG
>SXGS01091083.1_pt1 | contig 14766 bp, 10 predicted proteins | sample 3174681 | NCBI WGS metagenome assembly SXGS01 (sample SAMN11356861, study PRJNA531348) | freshwater metagenome | isolation source: freshwater sample F1-80 | place: China: Fuxian Lake, Yuxi | collected 2017-12-25
CTCCGCTGCAAGATATTGACACGCTGGAAGCTTATCCCACGTTCGTTGAACGGTATTGGGCTCAAACGCAAACCTATTGCCGTGAAGCGGGTGTTAGCGACAGTTCTACCGTCTTTTCTCCGCGCGTAATGACCACTTTGATTGCTTGACCAACCTTCAAAGCTTGAATGGCGAAAGTATAGTCGTAGATATTCTCGATTTTCTTTCCGGCCAACTCGACGATTATATCGCCGCCTTGCAGTCCGGCTTTTTCGGCGGGCCCATCTTTCATTACACCGCTCAAGGCCACCCCTTTGACCTCTTTGGTGTAGTCCGGAATCGACCCAAGGTAAGCCGTTAGATTAGCGCGCTTCGTCTGCTCGATTGGCTGATTCACAAATTGAGGCGCTTGATCAACCTGCGCTAGTTCACGAGTTACCAACGCCATCAATTTTGCAATGTTCGCAGCTCCCTCGTAGTTTAGTCGATCAGGCGTATCGCGTGGCGAATGATATTCGTCGTGATGTCCAGTAAACGCGGAGAGAATTGGCACGCCACGCAAGAAAAATGAGCTTGCATCCGTGGGAAGATTGCAGTCGTTTTGCAGAGTCAGCGGCAAACCAACCACTGCGTTGCGTCTTTCGATCACGCCTGACCAAAAGGGTGACGAACCAATACCTTGAAGCACAAGGTTATCGCGCAAGCGACCGACCATATCCAAGTTAATGCATGCGGCCACAGTTGGATAAATGGATCGCGGTTCGTGCTTGCCATGCTCAACTGCTGACTTGGAGTCGCTGGGGTCACTGACTCTTGGTTTCGCTTCCGTCGAATCAGTTTGGCTTTTTCCCTGCACGCTGTTCGCCAGAATTCTGCTGGGGAATAGCTGTGCGAATTCTTCGACGAAAGCGGCTGACCCGCGCAGACCAAGTTCTTCGCCACTCCAAGCGGCGAATAACACATCACGTTTCAATTGAACTCGCGACGAATGTACCTCGTCGGCCAAGTATTGGGCGATCTCCAGAATTCCAGCAACGCCCGATGCATTGTCATCCGCGCCTAGGTGGAACTTTCCACGTTCGTCCGCCTTCGCAAGCGAGCCAGTTCCTTGGCCTGTACCCAAGTGATCGATATGAGCGCCAACGACCACCATTTCGGAACTGACATCCTTGCCTGCGGGTAGCAATGCTAGCACATTACGGCCTCTGCTCGACACCGGCTCGAGGTCAATCGTTGAGCTGAGTTTGACACCTTCCAACTTGAAACCCATATCCATTTGTCCATCGTCGAGTTCCTTTTGCAACGTGCCAAGATCCTCATTAGCTTGCTTCATCCATGCGGCCGCAACTGTATCGCTGATGCTGATGACTGCCAGGCTCGAAGTGCCCAACGTTCCGTCCATCGCCAACGGGATAAGCTGCCGTTTAGCTTGACTGGTTGGTCCACTGACAAAGATGATGCCTTTCGCACCTCGTTCGCGGGCAAGCATGGACTTGTAGCGAAGATCGCTAAAGGGAGCCAAATACTGGCGTCGTTCGGGAGTTATGTCTTGTGGCATGCCTATGAACATCATGACCCATTTGCCAGTCACGTCCAGATGAACATAGCTGTCGTACTCAGATTGCGAGCCGTCCTTGGGTACGACCATGCCGTAGCCGGCAAACATTATCTCTTCGTTCTCAATTACGCCTTCTTGCGAAAAGAAAACTGGCCGCCAGTCGAGATCGACTTTGTAGCGATTGGTTCCTGAAGCAAGTGAGTTACCCGGTCCCAACTTAACGTCCGAGGTAAATTGAAAATCGTGGAAGAAGGTACCATCTCGTCCTGCGGGCTGGAGGCCCAAACTTTCCAAATAGGCTGCCACGTACGCAGTGGCTTGTCGTTCGCCCTCTGTTCCCGTCAAACGGCCACCTAGCTCAGGGCGGCAGAGGTAATCGACGTGCCGTCCAACATCTGCGGCAGTGAAGCTAGCTACAGTATTGCGCAAAGCAAAATTTGCAACGATTTGCGGTTCGGTCGCTACAGATGGTTTGTCAGGCTTTCCAAGCAAATCTCGCGCGGCGGTATCATTCCATTTGGCTTCATGAATTTGTGACTGCGACGAACCTCCATTGCTGGTCCACACGATCGATTTACCGTCAGGGGTAAATACAGGCAATCCGTCAAAACCGGCGCGATAAGTTACACGTACTGGCTCGCTTTTTCCATCTTTGTCGACCATGTAAATTTCGAAATTCTCGAAACCATGCCGATTGGTCGCAAAGACCAAGTAGTCACCGCTGGGATGGAAGAACGGCGCCCAGCTCATTGCGCCCATGCGTGTGATAGATCGCTGGTTGCTGCCATCCACATTCATTAACATGATCTCTGCGGTAGCGCCGTTTTCACTGAATCGGCGCCAGCAGATCGATTTTCCGTCAGGCGAAAAAAATGGACCGCCGTCATAGCCCACGACATCCGTCAGTCGACGCAGTTGCGAACCATCTGATCGCATGATATACAGATCAGTCGCTGATGCTGGGTCCACGTCGAACAACTTTTGTTCGTCATGTGATAATTGACCCGAGTAGGCTCGCCGATTGGACGCAAAGGCAATCCACTGCCCGTCAGGCGAATAGCTGCCCTCTGCGTCATAGCCCTGGTCACTGGTGAGCTGGCGGTATTCTTTAGTGCCAAGATCGAACTGGACTAAATCGTACGTTGGATCGTAGTCCCAACTGTACCGCTTCTCCTGGCCGGAATTGCGAAACTCGATCTCGTCTTTCTGTTTCTTCTGAGCTTGCGAATCATATTGAGTGGATGCAAACAGCACTTTGGTGCCGTCAGGATGAATCCATGCGCAAGTAGTCTTTCCAATTCCAGGCGATATTCGACGCGTGTCTCCGGTTTGTCTATCCATCAAGTAAATCTGGAAAAACGGATTGTCTGCTTCGCGTTCACTCTGGAACACCATCCAGCGTCCGTCTGGGCTGAAATAGCTCTCGCCAGCACGCTTGCCTTCAAAAGTAAGCTGGCGTATTCCGGACATCAAAGCAGCTTGTTTTTCTGATGCCAGTTTTGGATCCGACTTCAGCAAATCGTCCGGCGCAAATTTGTTGGCGGCGTCGTCGGCAACGTCCTGACCGAAAGCAACCGAATTACAAAAATGCTCCGTCCTCCTTAATGGTCCAAAGCAAATAAGGCAACAAACAACAATTACCAGAAACCTAGAAAAACGCATCATTGCCAACAAACTCCCACAAAAATCCTTGAAACGACTTGCGACCAAGTCCGACTGATTTCCGGATAGAATCTTTACTGCGGTCTATTCTTGCCTTACCTTCGCTTGGGTACAACGGGGCAAACAGCACCACGGAACGAAATGATCGTTGTCGTGGAGAATTGATGTGCCGCGCTTCGCGATTCGAAGTCGATCGGTGCAAAAGCGCTGGATCTCGACCCTTAGGCGAGCGGCAGATGGTTTCTTACCAATACAAGCCCGAAGCGCAAGCGAGTGTATGCTAGGATTGACGCAATCGCTTGCGCATCGGGCTTGTATTCGCTTAGGCCTTGGTAAATTCCCATCTGCCGCTCGCCTTACTATCCCAGCACGTGAATCAAGTAGTTGATATGTTGACTGACATCGGCAGAAAAACTTGCTCGAATAGGACCATCGTGTTTCCCGTGAAACGTTCGCTAATTAGATTTGTCAGCCTAGATGGACAGCGCCACTTTCATTTGCATTGGAAAGAACAAGTCGTTCCAGCGAAATCGTTTAACCCGCAGCCGCTAGGCGAGGATTGGGTTGAGTTTTCGAACTTTTTGCAAAGCCAAGCTCAACCCAATCCTTGCCTAGCGGCTGCGGCTTAAACGACGAAATGGCTAGGACCAAAAGCCATACCTTGCACACAAAATGGCGCTGTCCAACTAATGATTTCGTGCATCGATTGGAGAGTCATCGCGCAACACCTTCGACGCCCGCGGCTAGCGCCATCGGTTCACTTTTTATCAGCCTAGGACTGGGGTGTCGAAATGCTTCAAACGATTCTACAGATTTTTCCATCGCTTCTTTTAATGATCGAAGCATGCGATCAATTTGCCTTCGATATTCGATCGGTTCGCTTTGCCGGTGACCGTGGACGCCAGTTGCCAAATGTTGGTGCAAGAGTTCGAGGAACGCGATTCTCGCTCGAGGTTGAATTGTCAGCGGATACTGACCGTCGCTATCGACTCGAAAATCGGTCGCTCGCAAGATGCCGGTGGCCTCGATAACGGCTCGATCCACCACATGCCGCAGCGGCTCCTGAAGGTCCGAAGCCAACGAATGATGACCCGCACGCGGCGAGTGCAAGATGCCGATCGTCGACAACAGTCCTGAATGCGCGATCAACCTGGTCGCCAGTCGATGGACGATTGTGTGACCAATATTCAACAAGACGTTCACCGGATCCGCTGCATCGGGTGCTACTCGATGCGTAAACGTAAAATCCCGTCCCAGACATCGCGGAAACTCAGCGTACCAAACTGCTGCGGCGTTGCCTTCGATCCCCAAAAGGAAATCAATCGAACTGGCGCTGCCCGCCGCCAGCGCTGCTCGCCATAATTCGCGCGCCGTGCGCGACCCTGATCCGGCAACCGTATCCGCCAAACAGGCATAGTTGTGAATCTTGGCTTGTACCAACCGACGAGCAATTGTCAGACGAGCCGTAACATCACTGGCGATTTGCAATTGCAACTGCACCCAGCGCGCGTCCGCAGAACGCGGTTGCGCCGCTAGGACATACTCGGGCTGCCCCCAAAGATCGCAAAACTCGACCGCGATGCCGCTGGACGCCATACGACATTGGCTGTGCCAAGGAACCTCGGTTCGATCGATTACCAAAACACTGGTGACACCGTTGAGGGGAATTTTGCGACGCGGTTTTCCTTCGCAATCGATCGCGGCATGATCACTTTCGAATTCCAGCCGCCTCATACCGGGCCCCAGTATCAATGTCTGAGTCGCGCCCGAATTCCACGCTGTCCCCTCGCCCGGCAACTCGAATCGAACCGATTTGGGAACCGTCCGCTGTTGAGCTTTGCGCCAGCCGAGGTCTTCGATCGCAACCGCTCCTTCGATTTCGTCGTGCCGCCACAATTCCGAAAACTCGAATCGATAGCCCACGAACTGAAATGCTTCGCCTGGAGAGGCGATCAGCGTCTTATTCTCGTTCAATTGCAGCGCCAGCGCGCTGGCCTCGTCTCTGGCAATCGAAGCCAGGGACTCCGCTTGTTGTTTATCGCGACACAGGATGAGAAAATCATCCGCGTAGCGAACCAATCGAACACCATGCCGCGTTATCCGTTCGTCGAATTGATCTAGCAGCAAATTGGCGAGCACTGGCGACAGTGGAGATCCGGTCGCCAGACCCACGCCACGTGCCGGGGCGCCTTCGGTCACCCAATGCGTTAGGAGATCGATCAGCTTGGAATCCGGCAAGTAAGCGCGCAAGCGCTCGAACAACACGGAGTGCTGTACACTGTCAAAGAAACCGAGAAAGTCTGCTTTCACACTCCAACGAAATCCATCCCGAGCCGCTTGACGAATTCGGCGCGGTGCCTGCTCGCGACCAAGTCCTCGACGATTGGCGATCGCCGAACTCTCCAGGAATCCATCGATGGCCGGTGCGATGCGCTGGAGAATCAAGCGCTGTAAGGCCCGATCACGAAGGCTGGGAATTCGCAAAGTCCGGCTGCCACCATCCTTCGGAATTTCTACCGTGTAATGCGGGTCGCAGCGATAGGTTCCCTGATCAATTTCATCCGCTGAGCGACGCAGAATTCCACTCTCCAGCCCATACTCTGTCGCAACTGAATCGATGGCAGTGGAACTCAGCGCGTAATCGACCAACGATTGACTTCGCTGAATCGCCGCAGGGGTCAATTGTGAGTCCTCGATCTGATATCGGCCAAAACCGAATCGCGTGTTCTCACCGACATGCACAAATTGACCCAAGATCAACTGCATGAGTTCTCGAGTGGACAGTCCTCGAAATTCCACGCGTCCGACAACTCCGCCGAGTGTTTTTGCGTGCTTGCCACCGTAACCGACATCCAACCAAACCAAATCTACGGGACTCGCGCTGGGAACTCGGCCGTCGTCATGCTCGGCAGGGAACTCCCAACCCAAGCTCGCCAATCGATTTGAAAGTCGATTCAGGAACAGCCGAGCCGAAAAAAACTGCTGATCAAAACAGACATGCCCTTCTCGCTGATCGATTTTCGGACGAGAGCATCGAAGCGGCGAATCGAATCGCAACACGATCGACTCTTGACCCACCAAACGCGTCAGTTGATCGTCCAGTTTGTCGACAGAAAGTGCGGTTGGAGCTTGACCACCCTGGAGCATGCGTTGAGCCACCAAGTCATACGCTCCAACGACGTCGAACTGTTTCAGTCGTTGGCCACGCGCCGGATTGCGCCCAAGCTTGACCAGACCCACATGGAGTTGCTGAATGCGTCGCGCGGCAGTTTTTGGCGAACTATCCAGGAAAGTGCAGGCCAGGCTGAGCCCCACTTGCGGATCGACCTCAACCAAGCCTTGATCGGGCGCTGCCAGCAGCACACCTTCCGGCATTGCCGCTTGACCACCGTTCTCCGCAGCCGTCGCATCGCAGATCATGGCGTAGATCATGGCGGAATGCTGGGGAGGAACCGTCGCAATTTCCTTGGGACGCAACGTCCATCGGACGCGAAAGAAATTCAGCGGGCCAGCATCGGAGTTCTGCTTCAGTCGAGCTTGCCCGGCCGACTCGTTAATCGCACGTTGAGTTCCTGAGTGATTCATTAGCACCAGCCTCCATGAGCCAACTCACTTCGTACAACACCTTTAGTCCAACAGCGAGCCCACCGACAGATCAGGTCGATGGCTGATTGCCACCACATATTTTCCCATCTTCGGATCGCGCACCGCCACAGTGCCAAACAGGTGAGCCACCGCATGCGCCAGCGCCATCGCGACCGGCAGTGAACACGGACCATTGAAGCAAACGAGCGGTCCACCCGTCAGTTCCAATTCCCGAATCGCCGCCACCGCATCCACAACTCGCCGATCATTCTCCGCTTCACCTACAAAGCCAACTTCAAGATCAACGCGCTGTGCTGATTGATTGGCCAACTGTACTCTGAATGATCTCATGTTCGATTTCGAAAGCGGTTGACGGTCAGCTAATAAAGTCGAGGTAGTAGACGACGAAATTCTGAATTGCTACCATGTTTGAGTTATAGCATTTGGAGGTACTCGTGGAAACCTATTTGCTAACCTATCGCGTTACGACGCCGATGTTTCTGGGCGGGGTTGACCAGCGCGCTGAGTTGAGATGCCAGGGCATAAAAGGTGCGCTGCGATTCTGGTGGCGTTCCTTGCAAGCGGCAAAATTTGGGTCAAAGTTCGCTGAGTTGCTTAACGCGGAATCGGAACTCTTTGGTTCCAGCGATCAGGAGATTGGAAAATCTAAGGTTCGTTTGCGAATCGTCAAATCGGAATTGCCAATCGTTGCCAAAGGAAAGGTATTGTGGGAACTGGAAGATGGCCTGCGCCGCGGGAATAATTTCCAAGGAAACACTCAGCGCGGCGGCGCGTTTTATCTCGGGTACGGTGCCGTCAACGCTTTCTATAGCAGCAAGCAAAATAAACTTGCTGGGCAACTTGAGCGCGAGTGTTTCATGCCGGGGACGCTTTCGATTCAAGTTTCCTTGGATCGACGGCTCAGCAGTAAGCAAAGAGATTCAATATGTCAGTCGTTGCGATTGCTGGGAACAGTGGGCGGACTTGGTTCGTGCAATCGTCGCGGTTACGGCAGTTTGACATTGGTCCGAGCCGAAAAACGTGAGGCCGGAAAGTGGATTGACGTGCCAAGCATGGCAGTTCATTCACCGCAGGCCGGTTTGGCTGAACTGGTCACCAGCAACTTACTATCACAGGGCGAACCTGAGTGGTCCGCTTGGAGCGACCAAAGTCGAGTTGTGGTTGTCTCCTTGAAATCCCAAGCCAGCCAACGTGATCTGCTCGATAAGATCGGTCGTGAACTGGTCCACTATCGAAGCTGGGGGAATGACAACAAAGTACTTGGCCACGATAGTGAACAGAATTTCGCCTACGATCACCATCTTTTCAAGAACATGGTTGAAAATGGCACGAACCACTTGCCAGACGGTTTCGATCAACCGCAGCGCGTTGCGTTCGGATTGCCTCACAACTATGGTCCAGGACGCAACGTCTCGCCCGCTGACAAACTGAATAAAAAGGAACTCGATCGTCGCGCTAGCCCGTTGTTCATTCATATTCACCAGTTCGATGACGTACCTGTGGGTTTGGTGTTCTCGCTGCCGGCTCGGTTTCTTCCCAATGCCGGGAATCACAAACCGAACTTGCGTGTATTTGGCGTAGAGCGACCGCTAAAGACCGACGCCAGTTTCTGGAATCCAATCCATGGATTCTTGGATCGCTTGGTTGGTAAACGCGACACAAGTAATCCGCTTTCAGGCACCGTCAAGAAAACGGATTTGGTTTGCACCGAGATCAGCCTTTCCACTCCCGTGGAGCTTGCAACATGACCAGTTCGGTTTATCGGCTGTCGTTCATGGTTGGTCCTGTGCAGGGCTTCGTCGCTCAAGCAAGACGAACGAAAGATTTTTGGTCGGGGAGTTGGTTGCTGTCGTATTTGACTGAAGTAGCCCTGATTTCCGCTGAGCAGAATTCGTTGGAGGTCCTTATTCCGTATCGTGGTAATAGCAAAGGAATTCTGACTTCCCTGGGCTCGACCGTTGGCGGCATTCCCAATCGGTTTGAAATGCGTTTCGAGAACGAGGCGCAAGCCAAGCAAGCGGCCCAAGCGGCGCAGAATGCGCTGCGTGACGAATGGCTCGCGATAGCGAACATAGTTTGGGATACCTTTGTGAAACCAGTTGAGGGACTCGGGAACGCATCTGAAGAAATCTGGAATGGTCAGGTTGAAAACTTCTGGGAGCTATCTTGGGTTATTACTCAGGAAAGAGACCCAAGTCAGTTGGTTGGTCGAGCGCTGCAAGCCAGAAAGGCTTTTCGCAACGTGCCCGTGCAAGATAGCGAACCGGGTACAAAATGTTCGCTAATGAGTGACTACCAAGAGATTTCAGGGCACGTTGGAGTTGGCAACAGTGCGGGAAAAACCAATCGAGACAAGTTCTGGAAATCTCTTTCTAAAAAGCTGAAAAAACTTCCCAGGACAACGGGCCTGGACTTAGGCGACGCCGAACGACTGTGCGCGATGGCCCTGATCAAGCGCCTGCTGCCGAACTTTATCAAGAGCTTGCCGGCAAATCCAAATCTAACCAAATGCCTTCCACCAAACCCCAGTGCAGACTTGGAATTGCAATCGCATTGGCCGTCGCTGGGATTCTTCGCGGCACTCCCTTGGTTGAAGAATTTCCGCCCAGACAAATTGGATGAAGCGAAAAAGTACATCCAAATGGCTAACCAGGAAAACAAAGAGGAAAACGACGACGACAAAAAGAATGGGCAGTTTTGGCTTTCTGAACGTGAACCAAGCCAGCGTTTCGGCGTGGATTGGGCAACGATCGACGCCACCGCTTGGTTCAAGACGGGAGTACGCAATAACGAACCTGGCATGACGAAAGATAAGCAAGAAAAGATGCTGGATCTACTTTCGGCGTTTTACCAACAGCACCAAGAGAAAGGACCAATGCCGTACTACGCCCTGCTGTTCATGGACGGCGATTCGATGGGAAAGCTGCTTGAAGAACTAAGAAAAGCCAAGGGTGACCGAGCCTCAACCGAATTGAGCCGGATGTTGTCGGTGTTCTCCGGTCAAGTCGAGAAAATCGTCGGCCAACGCCAAGGTCGAGTCGTCTACGCTGGTGGCGACGATGTGCTGGCATTTTTGGCTGCCGAACAAGCTTTGGAAGCGGCCTCGGTGCTCGCGCAAGCCTACCGAAGTGCATTCCCTGGAATTAATAACGCCACGCTATCGGGAACGATCATCTACGCGCATTGGCGATTTCCACTCAATCAGGTAATACGACTTTCCCATCGCCTGCTCGACGACGTTGCCAAGGACGCCACGGGACGCAATTCGTTATGTTTGGCAATTGTACAAGGCAGCGGTCTGAACGCTGTTTGGTCGGCTCCTTGGGATGTTGTTTGGGGTACCAATTCGAAACACAAAATTGTCCCGTTCGCGGAGATGATCGAACGCTTTGCACCGGTCGATCACACCGAAGAGCAATTTGAAGACGGCCGGCCTAAATTGAACTCGAGTTATCTCTACTTGTTGCGTGACCAGTTCGCGAGGTTGTTTCGACGACCGGTAAATTCACCTGGCAGCTTTCAGGAACTGGATGGTGAGTTTGCAAAATCATTGCCACTGTTGGAATTGGCGCACAGCGAATTTCGTCGTCGCATGACGAAGGAGCGTCGAGTAAAAATGCCCCGCACCGAGACTCTGCCACATGTCGAGAACCTGTTGCAATTGAGTCAGAAGTGGGTTCGCGACAAAGACCACAACACGCAAGTTGACGCGAACAAATTCGCGTTTGACGGCTGGCGGATCGCTCGGTTTTTGCGACAAGTCAAGGAGGGAAAATTGCCTGACCATGAGTAACTTCAGCGGTTATCAATGGTACGCGATTGATCCTGTCGATGCTTGGTTTTTCCGAGATGGAAAACCCTTCAATCGCGGCGAGGACCAGGGCGACTCGCGCAGCCTATTTCCTCCTTTGCCAACTGCAACGGTCGGGACCATTCGTTACGCACTGGCAATCGAGAATGGGTGGGATGGTCGTAGCAATTGGAAAGACGTCGCGGTGCCCAGCCTGCCCGGCAAAACATTTGGTGACGTCATTGGCCCCAGCCACTCACAGACTGGCCAGCTATCGTTCGCCGGACCATTGGTTTGTCGAAACAATCTCCCCTTGTTCACGATGCCCAGGCATGTATTGGGTCACAAGACCGTTCGAGAAGATCGAGAGAACGGAATTCAAAGCGGCGAAGGGTGCTTCGCAAAAGAGTTCAAACCGGAGGACTTCCTAGCGCCAATCCCGAACGATACCACTGAGTCGGACCTAGGAAGATTGCTGCTGCCCGCACCCAAGAATCGTTCTGCCCATGGCCAAAAAGCTCCGGAATCGGCGGGCGATTTTTTCATCACGCAGGCTGGCATGCTAAAGGTGGTCGAGGGCAGCTTGCCCAGTGAAACCGATTGCATTGATGCGAATGATTTGCTGGTAATGGAATCGCGAGTCGGTATAGCCCGGAATCTGGTCCAACGATCTGTCGTAGACGGGATGCTCTACAGCCCGCACTACGTTCGCCCTCGCGATCGAGGTGCTCGAACTGGCTTAATGGTTGGAGTCGATGGAGCACCTTGGGATCTTCCGAAACTAATTGCTTTTGGCGGCGAAGCTCGTATGTCTGGTACCGAGAAAGTAGCGCCACTGGATCTGACAGTCAACAATGCGAAACTAACTCAACACATTGCTTTGGTTTTGTTGACTCCCGCACTGTTCGGCAAACCTTGGTGGGGCGCAGGGCCAGGAGAAAACGCAATCCAACTTGATCCTCAATTGTCTGGGAGAATTGAGTCGGTTGCCATGGACCGACCTCAACGCATCGGAGGTTGGAACAGTATCGATAGTGTCCCATTTGCAAAACGACCCGCAGTTGCAGCGGGTTCGGTTTGGTGGATCGAATTAACCGGTCAGGGTTTGTTACCCGGCACGCTGATCAGAATTGGGCAAGAGCAACATTTGGGATTCGGTTTGGCTGTGGTTGTGGCAGCACCCTAACGAAAGTGATTTCGCTTTTCCCAGGATCCGAGAAATCGAAAATGAGGTAATGATGGAAGCAAAGTTGTTTGGATTCTTGGCGGAGACGTCGATTCACCCGGGGAGTGGCCAAGATGCTGGTCTGGTAGATCTTCCAGTCGCTCGTGAGGCGGCGACAGATTATCCAGTCGTCGTGGGAAGCGCTTTCAAAGGAGCGCTACGTGACTCGATCTTTTGGCGATGTTATGCGCCCAAGTACGAAGCGCACATCGCCGCATGTACGAATCCTGACGACACACAGATTCAAAAAACGGCTGAAGATGAGGCTCGCAAATTTGCCGACCAGCGCGCCGATAAATATTTTGGAACTTCGGCGAACGGCGGCGAAATCTTGGTATCCGATCTGCGTGTCCTGATGTTGCCGATTCGCAGTTTGACGGCCAGCTACTACTGGATCACTTGTCCTCATGTGATAGAGCGATTGGTTCGCGATGAACAACGAACCGGTGCAGCCGCAACAGATCCAAATTACGGCGGATTGACCAAATTCCATTTCCTAGGCAATTTCGAACAACCGCCAAAGATATTCTTGGAAGAACGGCAATTTGAGCGCGCTGGCCCATTACCGACTGGCTTGATCGAGCTGCTGGGCAAGTACATTCCTCACCCATCCACTCGTGCGAGACTGAACGCCCAATGCGTCGTCTTAGCCGATGACGACTTTGCTTGGTTTGCGAGGTACGGTCTAGCCGTCACTGCACGGAATGTTCTAAATCGAGACACCAAGACCAGCAAGAACTTGTGGTACGAAGAAACCATTCCACCCGACGCACTGTTCTATTGTTTGCTCGCTGGCCGAACTGCGGGAGTCCTCTCAAAGTTGACCGCCGAACTGCTAGAACATCCCTACCTTCAAGTCGGTGGCAATGAAACGGTTGGTCAGGGGTGGTTCGCAGTTACTGAAGCACGTCGACCGGAGGGAAAATGATCATGGCGGAAAATGACGATCAAGCCCGTGCGGCACACGCGCTGCAGACTATTCGCGATCTCGACAAATTGGGACGCGACAAATATGGAAAGTACGTGTCCTATGTTTCAGCACTCCCTGCCCAGATCATCATCAACGGACTGGGCCAAGCACTTGCGACATTGATGGCGGCCGGAGGACGCGGCAAAAAACAACATGATCCGCATTACATGCTGTATCTTAGCATTGCGAATTGGTTGATGGTTCGGTTTCCAGAATGGGAGATCAAGGACGGAAATATTGTCATCGATCGTCTCGTGCAGGGAAATCAAGATACTTACTTGCGCGCTCAGGCTGAGTCACTGGCCTATTTGAATTGGCTAAAAAAATTCGCTCGAGGAATTTTGGAAGAAGTTTCCGAACAGGAAGGTGACCAGTGACTTGGACCGTTCCTCTGTATGCTGAAGTTCAGGGAGCCGACCTGAACCACCCCAGTGCAAATGCTGGGCTGCGATTCAATAAATTTGCCGATGCATGGGCTCGCGACCCAGACAAGTTCTTCGTTTTCAATGATCCTGCCAAGAATCGAAATTGGTTTAAGAATTTTGACCAACGGCAGGTTGGGCGCCCTGAGCAATTACAAGAGTCTGCCGAACGAATATGGCAATTCGTCACGCGATCAGGCGGTGTCGTCGTTGGGCTGAAGAATTCCAACAGTCGCTTCGTTACGGGAACTGGATTGGAGCATCCGACAGACAATGGATTCGCCTGGCATTCCATATTGGGTGTGCCGTATTTGCCTGGCAGTGGACTCAAAGGAGCCGTGCGCGCGTACGTCGTTGAACAACTCGACGACGATCAGCGCGCGTTGTTTGACAAGCACTCGGGGAATGCCGACTTTGGGATGCCGTCCTCAATGGGCGCGTTTGCGTTCACGGATTTGATTCCGGTGCAGCCGGTCAGATTGGCGGTTGAAGTAATGACGCCGCACTATGGCCCATATTACCAGATGACCACAGAGACTCCACTTGCTCCCGGCGATTGGCTGGGGCCGGTTCCGATCACTTACTTGGCGGTCGAGAAGGACCAAGCGTGGATTTGTGGAATCATTCCGATCCAATCGCGAGTCCACCATCGCACACTATCGCTTGACGAGATGCGCATTACTCTGGTCGATGCTCTCGCAACGCTGGGCGCAGGAGCAAGAACCTCATCGGGATTGGGCTACTTTGAGTCTGAGGAAAAGCACATAGTCAACATCAAGAATAGGGTCGACGATCGACTAGCGAAATTCAACGAGGAGCGACAGAAACGCGAGCAATTGCTTCGCGAAGATGATCCACAAGTGCGGACACTGATGGAATTGAAGGAAAAGTGGGGCAAAGACGACCACGACAAACCGTACAAGGACATACTCGCTTTCCTGGACAGCCTTGGGGAAGCAGCGATTTCCCAAGCGGCTGTCACTTGGCTGAGAACGCACTATCTCGAAGCGGATAAACAATCGAAAGGGATTTGGGACCAGCCGGATAAGATGACCGGTAAGAAACTCGACAAGCCCGCGTTCAACAAAAAGAAAATTGAGATCACTAAGCGACTGCAGGCGTTGCTCAAATCATAGGTCGGTCAAGCCGCAGGATTGTAGAGCATCTTGTCCCAAGTGCTCATGGGTCATCAGTTCGAAAGGTCGGCGATCCGCTGGCGAAAGAGCGATGCCTCTTGAGGATCGATCGATTTTTCGAGTTGAGGCAGCAAATACTCGAGTACTGCGGCTGCGATTGGGCGAGTGTATTGAGTGGACTGTGAATTGCCTCGGTCCAGTTTTGCGGCAATACCGTAGATTACTTTAGACTGGTCGTCGCAAGTGACCGAGCGAGTGGCCGAGCGTTCGGCATTCAATTGCGAATCGAGTTCAGCGATAATCGGGACACCAGCGCTGCGGCAGCAGAGTCGCCATTGATCCAGGGCGAGTGTTCCTGCGTCGTCTAAATCCGCGCGCTTAAGCACAATACCGTTCAACGAACGTGGGATAAGCTTCC
>SXGS01028818.1_pt1 | contig 14755 bp, 14 predicted proteins | sample 3174681 | NCBI WGS metagenome assembly SXGS01 (sample SAMN11356861, study PRJNA531348) | freshwater metagenome | isolation source: freshwater sample F1-80 | place: China: Fuxian Lake, Yuxi | collected 2017-12-25
AAGCATGATCGGGGATGGGGACGAGCGGGGATGAGGTACTCGAGTCAGGAGAAGTTGGAGATCATCCGCTTGGTTGAGAGCTCGCATCTCGGGGTCAAGCGTACGCTGGATAAGCTTGGCGTGGCCAGGCCCACCTTCTACCGCTGGTATGCGCGGTTTAGGCGGCGTGGTGAGGCGGGCTTAAATAATCACTACCGCGGACCTGCACGGCCCTGGAACCGCCTGCCTCAAGAGATCAGGGCCAATCTCATTGAGTTGGCGCTGGATGTGCCCGAGCGCTCACCCAGGGAATTGGCGGTGCGCTTTACCCATGCCCAGGGCTACTACGTGAGTGAGTCCACGGTGTACCGATTGCTCAAATCACATGACCTGATCACCAGTCCTGCGTTTGTGGTGATCAAGGCTGCCAATGAGTACAAGGACAAGACCACGGGAGTCAACCAGTTGTGGCAGACCGACTTCACTTACTTCAAGGTGCAGGGCTGGGGTTGGTTCTACCTCTCAACGATCCTGGACGACTACTCGCGCTACATCATTGCGTGGCGGCTTTGCACCACGATGCAGGCAGCTGATGTGACCCAGACGCTGGAGGCAGCGCTACGGGTGTCTGGGTGTCAAAGCGCGCGGGTTGAACATAAACCGCGTCTGCTGAGTGATAACGAGCCGTGCTACATCTCGCAGGAGTTGGCGCTTTGGCTCAAAGGTCAAGGTATGGGTCATGTCAGGGGAGCACCTAACCACCCCCAGACACAGGGCAAGATTGAGAGGTGGCATCAGACCCTCAAGAACTGCGTCTTGCTAGAGCACTACTACCTGCCGGCAGACCTAGAGCAATCGGTGGGGGAGTTTGTGGCGTACTACAACCATCAGCGCTATCACGAAAGCCTGAGCAACCTAACCCCAGCCGATGTGTACTTTGGAAGGGGTGAATCAATACTTGAAGAGAGGAGAAAAATCAAAGAGCAAACAATCCAAAACAGACGACTACAACATCAACTTGAAACCATTTAAACTTTGAAACCATTGAGCCAATCTCTCCTTGAAGAAATTACCCCATCTGTCTCAAACCATTTGAACACGGACACGTCAACCGTTGTGGGCACCGTTGCAGCATCTCCAGACAAAGTTTTGTTGTCGCTCGTTGACGTGCTACCGACGAGGCTTGCCTGCGCTTCAGAGGAAAGAGGCGTCTCCGAGGTTGTCTCGTTGGTCGTGGTTGATGTCGAAGATTTGTCGACAAATGCGGAGCCTGTTGTAGCATCGCTTGAGAGTGATCTGGTATCGGATGCAATGCTATCCGTAGTTGTGTTTGAAACAGTCGGGTCAGTGACCTTCTCGGCGGTCACGACTTCAAAGCCATCAATTAGCGCCGCCCCATCAAACAAAAATCTCTGCTCAAGCGCACGCATCAAGCTCGGCAGACGGGCTGCATAACCAGTTGACTTTGGTGAAAGGGGTGATGCTCTTTTCACAAACGATCCGATCAGATCAAACTTGCGATTGATTATCAAGTTGAACGCAATGCTCATGCCGCCGTCTAAATCAGACGTTATCCGTCATTAACCAAACGCATTGTTTCAAATAGCAACCTGAGTATATGGGCTTTTTCAGCTGATAGCGCATCTTTTTGGCAGGAATAATATTTTCTAAACGTTAAGACAGTTACATCCCAATCAGTTTGATAATATTTTTAAAAAAACAATATCACCACGAGCCGAGGTCGGTAACCTAATCGAAAAAGGGTTTCTATTCCAGAATCCGCAAAAGGATTCAAATACGCATCGTTGTAGTGCGTTTTTAATTTTTTATTGAATTGCTATGAAACAGCACTAAATCTGTGTGCCTTTCTTTCGCGCGATAAGGCATGATGTACAAGCTACCGATTGGCGCCCCAACAATAAAAAATGACCCGAAAAATGGGTTAGGAAGAGACTTCATTGAAAAGGAAATACCGGACAACAGATCTATCAATCCATCCAGCCAAATCCCGAGACCTGATCCGCGATCACCACGTCAATATCGCTCTCTCCAAGCACGCCATGAATCACTGCGCGCACTTTGTCCGGCGAATTGTTTTTCTGCGACAAATGCCCGGCAATCAGATGCTTCAGACGACTACGATCGAGGTTCTGCAAAATGTCTGCTGACTGCTGATTGGACAAATGTCCCAACTGCCCGCCGATACGCGCTTTGAGCCAGGGTGGGTAAACCGATTGAGCCAGCATTTCGGTGTCGTGATTGAACTCCAAAACGAGCGCGTCGCAAGCGCTAAGCGCATTGATCAAATGCGGTGTTGAGTGCCCGACATCCGTTAATACACCCAGTTTGGATAGGCCATCCGTGGCCGTGTACTGCACAGGCTCGCGAGCATCGTGTGGCACGGTATAAGGCTGGATTTCAAGGTCACCAATGACGAAGGGTTGACCATCGCGACAGATGTGTACTGTCACGCCGACAGCTTCATCGCGCACCGCTTGCAGACAACCATGCGTGATCCAAACAGGAATGTTGTGGCGGCGTGCAAGACGAAAGACACCGCCCACATGATCTTGGTGCTCATGCGTGACGATGATGCCGGAGAGTCGTTTGGGATCAACTTGAAGATGACTTAGGCGAGCCTCTGCTTCTTTCAGTCCAAAACCACAATCAAGCATCACCTGCGTTTCGGTGACGCCTGACTCGACAGAAATCAGCAGCGAATTACCCTCACTACCGCTGCCCAGACTCGCAAATCTCATGCGACACTCCGGGCCAATTGATGCAGACGCAAGAATGCGTTGCTTTATTTGAGTTGATCGCTCAGCAGTCCCAGAATACGGTTGCCTGTGCTACCCGTCTCGGACTCGCCCTTTTCGTCCTGTACGCTCACTCGCGTCACCTCACCCGAGTTGCTGACCCGAATACGATAGCGCAGTGCCTGCTTTTTTTCATCCTTGGAACTGAACAAGCGCGAGAAGAAACCGGGCTCACTGGCTTTTTTCTCCGCATCAGATTTCTGATCGACATAGCGAACAAAATACAGACCCCGCGCGCGGTCGCGATCTTCAACCGTGAAACCAACCCGGTCAAGTGCCAATCCGACCCGACGCCACGCCCGATCAAAACTTTCTTCTACCAGCACATGGTTACCTAGCGAGTCTTTGGCCACGCGCGCACGTTGAGGTGCAGGCTTGACTTCATTAACGGCAGTCTTGGCCACTTTCACATCAGAACCGAGGCGTGCCATTAGACGGCCAACGAATTCGGCCTCCAACTCTGGATCCGAAGGACGACCCGTCCACATCGGACGATCTTTTTGTAGTCCCGTAAGCACTTCCTGCGCACCACGGTGACTGATGTAGATCTCGGTGCTGCCATCCGGGGTGCGTTCGAGACGAGTACGGAATTTATCGCGCTCTCCGGTTGAGTACAGCGAATCAAAGACTTTACCCAAGGTGTTGCGGATAAAGTCCTGCGGAATCTTTGCGCGGTTCTCAGCCCAGTCGGTTTCCATCACGCCAGCCTCGGGTGTTTCAATCGCCAGTAAAAACCCACTCTCCTGCCAGAATTCTTTGATGCGTGGCCACAATTGTTCAGGAGTCTGCTTGACGATCAGCCAGCGCTGATTACCATCGCGACCAACACGTACGTCCGCTGCCTCACTAACGTCAGGTGCGACCTTAGTGGGCGCGACGGTGTTCGTGGCAGCGACTGTGCGCTGGGCGTTGTAGGTGGATGCCGTGGCAGTACCAGTGGGATTCTCGCCCACGACGTAGCGACTGTCATTGCGCAGCGGTGTCAGGTCTGGCGGCACTTCGAGCTTGTTGCCCTTGTTCGCTTTGCCTGCGCTTTTGTAGTCAATCTTGTCGGGCTGAAGCATGTCACCCACCGAGCTACAGCCGGCCAGGGCGCTCAGGATGACGATCGGCAAACAGCATGAACGAAGGGAGGCTACAGAAAAAACACCGAGGTGAGAGAAACGCATGTGGATTCGTAATCGAGTAGAGGTTAGCGGAACCGTTATTGCAATACGCCAGATTCACGTAGCGCGGTACGAACCGCCTCGTGATGACCAGAACCCAGTGCGACAAGCGGCAGACGAATGCCCGCCTGAATGCGGCCCATCTGTGCAAGCGCCCATTTAACCGGCACGGGATTAGGCTCAAGGAATAAGCGGTTATGCAATGGAATCAGACGGTTGTTAATCGCGATGGCATCGGCGATTCGACCAGCCATCGCAGCTACGCATAGTTCATGCATGGCTTTGGGCGCCACGTTTGCGGTAACGGAAATGTTGCCTGCCCCACCGCAAAACATCAGTGCCATCGCCGTCGCATCATCACCGGAATACACGGCAAAGGATTTCGGTACCTCACGCAAAAGCTCAGTACCGCGCGCAAGATTGCCGGTTGCATCCTTGACGCCGACGATGCCGTGGACACCCGACAGGCGCACGATGGTCTCGTTGCTCATATCGGCAACAGTACGACCAGGGACGTTATAGAGAATCACCGGCAGGTCGACCGCTTCAGCGATACGTCGGAAGTGCTGATACATGCCCTCTTGGGTTGGGCGATTGTAGTAGGGCACGACCTGCAGCGAAGCATCAGCACCGACTTTTTTTGCGTATTCGGTCAGCTCGATCGCTTCCGAAGTGGAGTTGCCACCAGTACCGGCAATCACGGGTATGCGCCCCGCAACATGATCCACAGCGAGTTTGATCAGTTCGCAATGTTCTTCGACCGTGACCGTTGGCGACTCACCTGTCGTACCGACGATGACGATGGCATCAGTGCCTTCGGCGATGTGCCAGTCCAATAATTTTTTGAGTGCCTCCGCGTCGAGACTGCCATCCTCGTGCATCGGGGTCACAATTGCGACAATGCTGCCCTGAATCATTGTTGTGCCGTTGCAAAAAAATGAGACCTTGATTGTAACGGATAGGAAGAGGGATCCGCGATCCTTATTGCGCGCGTTGAGGGTCGCTGTCGACATCCAGCGCCAGCGCCTGAGGCGACAGATCGGACGACGCTTCAGCCTTGAGTAGGCAAATTCGCTGCACCATCGCCGGGCGGGGTCGTTGCTGATAACCGTCCTCGTAGGCAATCACACGACTTGAGGGCCGCAAATTCACCCACTCCAGCAATTCCCCCGGTTTAAGCAGGAAATCCGGATTAGAAGGCTTGCCAAACTTGCCATTCCCAGCCGCAAAAGTTTCATAGATCAGGATGCCACCGGGAGCGACACTGTCGAGCAGAGACAACAGCAAGGGCCGGTACAGATAATTGCTGACCACGATGCCGGCAAAAATGCCGGGGAAAAGCGGCCAGTCGGGGTGACTCGCTGCTGCCGGATGCTCAAGGTCGAATGCCAGCATGTCGATGCCCGGCCCGCTTGCTGCTGACAGCGCTGCTGTATCGCGATCCACTGCCAGCACCGCGTGTCCAAGTCCGGCCATGAGCCGCGCATGACGGCCGCCGCCACAGGCAAGGTCGAGTACCCGACCCTCAGGTATCAATTCGGCAAACCGAGCAATCCAGGCAGATGGCTGCTCGAAGGAGATATGCGCGTTCATCAATGCAAGCTGATGAACACAAACTTAGTTGTAGGACAAGCCCATTTCATCGCGCACGTCGCGCATGGTCTCCTGCGCATATTTACGCGCCTGATCACAACCATCGGCGACGATCGCACGTACGAGGGAAGGATCATCGAGATATTGCTGTGCACGCTCGCGCATGGGCTCCTGCTCTTTCAAAATGCCGTCAATCACGGGTTGCTTGCATTCGAGACAACCTATGCCGGCGGATTTACAACCTTGAGTCACCCAGTCGCGCGTTGCCTGATCCGAGTACACCATATGGAACTGCCAGACCGGGCATTTTTCCGGATCGCCGGGATCGGTGCGTCGCACGCGCGCCGGGTCGGTGGGCATAGTGCGAATTTTTTTAGTGACAGTATCGCGATCATCACGCAACGCGATGGTGTTGCCATAGCTCTTGGACATTTTCTGTCCATCGAGTCCGGGCAAGCGTGAAGCTTCGGTCAACAAAGCCTGTGGCTCCACCAGAATGAGCTTGCGACTGCCTTCGAGATAGCCAAACAAACGTTCGCGATCAATCATCGACAGATTTTGCGCATCATCGAGCATGGCTTTGGCCTGCTCCAGCGCATCATCCTTGCCCTGCTCCTGATACTCGGTACGAAGTTCGTTGTAAAGCTTGGCGCGCTTGGTACCCAGTTTTTTTACGGCCTCGCGTGCTTTTTCTTCGAAATCTTTTTCGCGGCCGTACAGGTGGTTAAATCGCCGCGCGATCTCTCGCGTCATTTCGATATGCGGTACCTGATCCTCACCGACGGGTACCATACTCGCGCGATAAATCAGTACATCAGCTGCCTGCAGCAGCGGGTAGCCCAAAAAGCCATAAGTCGCCAGATCACGATCAGCCAGTTTTTCCTGTTGGTCCTTGTAGGTCGGTACACGCTCAAGCCAGCCCAGCGGCGTGGACATCGACAGCAAAAGATGCAGTTCAGCGTGTTCGGGCACTTTCGACTGAATGAAGATCGTCGCTTGGGATGGGTCGATCCCAGCCGCAAGCCAGTCGATCATCATGTCCCAGGTGCTGGTATCGATGATGGAGGGATCGTCGTAATGGGTCGTCAGCGCATGCCAGTCGGCCACAAAAAAAAGACAAGGATGTTCGGACTGTAGCCGAACCCAGTTTTTCAACGCGCCGTGGTAGTGACCAAGATGCATTGAGCCGGTAGGACGCATGCCAGAAACAACACGATCAGAATACATGATGATTTCAGATGAGCAGGGATTGAATAGGAGATATGAGTAATTCAAGTAGCAGCGCCGCGAGCATCATGACGGGCTTCATCCAATAATGGAGCAGGTTCAGCATCATCAAGCCAAGTACGATGAAAAAACCATAAGGCTCAATGCGGGCAAAACGAAACGCATAGCGGCTGGGCAAAATACTCGTCATGATCAGTCCACCATCTAAAGGCGGCAATGGAAAAAGATTGAAAGCAAACAGGATCAGGTTGATTTTAACGCCCGCGTCGGCTACCTCGAGGAAAAACACCTCGGCAATACCCGCAGATTGCAAAACAAAATACGACAGCATCCACAAAAAAGCCATGACCAGATTCGCCAGCGGCCCGGCGAGCGCGACCCATGCCATCTGCTTCTTGGGATTGCGCAAACGGGAAAAATCAACGGGCACCGGCTTGGCGTAGCCAAAAATGAAAGGACTGTGAAGCAAGGCCAGCGCCAGCGGTATCAGGATAGTGCCGATAGGATCGATATGCCGGACCGGATTCAGACTCATCCGCCCCTGAGAGTAGGCCGTCAGATCGCCAAAATACTTGGCAGCGTAGGCATGGGCAGCTTCGTGCATCGTGATCGCAAAAATGACGGGCAATGCGTAAATTGCGATCGTCTGGATAATCTCATTCATCGGTCTGATTCTATCAGACGGGCACTGGCCGTCGCCCGTTAGCGAAAGAGTGAGACATCGCCCCTGCCTTCGCGCACAATTTCCGGCAGGCCTGCGGTCAAATCAACCACCGTGGTGGGCAAGCGGCTGCAGCTGCCGCCGTCAATCACCAGCTCAATCTGCTTTTCCAGCTGCTCGCGTATGTCCTCTGCTTCATTGAGCGGCTCATCGCTGCCGGGAAGAATCAGGGTGGTGCCTAACAGAGGCTGCTTGAGATCTTCCAGCAGCGCGTGAGCGATTGCATGCTCGGGTACACGTAGCCCGATCGTTTTGCGTGAGGGATGAGAGAGACGCCGAGGTACCTCTCGTGTCGCCTCGAGGATAAAGGTGTAGGGCCCGGGCGTAGCGGCCTTGAGCATACGGTACTGGCGATTATCGACTTTCGCGTAGGTGGCGATTTCTGAGAGATCACGACAGAGCAAGGTCAGATGGTGCCGGTCATCGACGCCGCGTAGGCGACGCAGCCGATCGACCGCACTTTTGTCATCAAGATGACAAACCAGCGCGTAACTGGAATCGGTGGGCAGCGCAACGATTCCGCCTGCATCGACGATTTGCACCGCTTGTCGGATCAGGCGTGGCTGCGGATTGTCCGGATGAATTTGAAAATACTGGCTCATAAAAAATCAAAAACGGCGACAGCCGGAGGCTGACGCCGTACAACGTGAAACGGTCTGTATCCGATACCCCACTTTTTGGATGGCGGCGCGGGACCAATGCCCGTCAGCTTGAGTCTAGCCGCTCGTTTGCGACGGACGGCGCTGGATCCCGACTGAAATCATCCTACCGGCGAAAGCCAGAATCCAGCGTCTTTAGCCAGTTACGCAAGCATCTTCCCTCTCACCCGAATACATCAGAGCCAGCAGAAGTTCTCCTGACAATCAGCCCTGCCGCAAAGCATTGATACGTTCCTCTATCGGCGGATGCGTGGAAAACAATTCCATAAGCCCACCAGACTTGTTGATACCCATCGCTGCCACCGATTGCGGCAAATGGCTCTCCTGCATACTGCCGAGCCTTGCCAGCGCATTGATCATCGGCTGGCGGTTGCCCATCAACTGCGCTGCACCGGCATCTGCGCGAAACTCCCGGTGACGCGAGAACCAGGCAACAATCATCTGCGCGAGTATGCCGAACACAATCTGACAGACGATGGCCGTAATCATGTAACCGATACCCGGTGCATCATCATTGTTGCGCGAGATCGCACGATCGACGAAGTAGCCAACAATGCGTGAGAGGAATACGACAAACGTATTCACCAAGCCCTGCAGCAGCGTCATCGTGACCATGTCGCCATTAGCAATGTGTGCAACCTCATGACCCAACACTGCCTCAACTTGTTCACGCGTCATGTTCTGCAAAAGACCTGAGGACACCGCCACCAGCGCGTCATTGCGAAAAGCACCGGTGGCAAACGCGTTCGGTTCGCCCTCATACCAGGCAACTTCCGGCATACCGATACCGGCCCGGTCAGCGAGCTTGCGTACGGTATCGAGCAGCCATTGTTCTGTCGAATTGGAAGGCTGCTCAATCACTGTCGCACCCGTTGACCATTTCGCCATCGACTTGCTCGTGAGCAGAGAAATGATCGCGCCAGTAAAACCAACAATCAGCGAATACACCAGCAGCATGCCAACATTGAGGCCCTGCGCTGTCAGGTAGCGGTCCACACCTGTCAACGAAAGCACGATCGTCAACACGACGATCACAGCGATGTTGGTCATCACGAACAGCAGAATTCTCTTCATTCAGGACTCTCCCAAGCAGTGTTATTGACCACAGCACTTCACCACGGCCGCCCCGTGGATCGGGGCAGATCTTGCTATTTCAAGTGGGTAAAAACTCAGAGTCGCCAATCATGCCAGACCGGCTTCAAATCTGCAGGGAGGTGGGGCAAGCTGCCCAGATCAACGCGTGATTCTGCGGGACCGTGGAAATCGGAACCACGAGACGCCAACAGGCCCGTCTGACGCGCCAGGACAGCATACTCGTCAAACTGGTCAGGAGTATGACTGCCAGTAACAACTTCGATGCCCTCGCCGCCCAGTGCGATAAATTCCGACAGCAGCGTATCGAATTGCATTTGGTCAAAAGCGTAGCGACCCGGGTGTGCGATCACGGCACGTCCACCAGCGGCACGTATCCAGCTCACGGCCTCTTGCAGCGTCGTCCAGCGGTGCGGTACGAAACCGGGCTTGCCCTCGACCAGATAGTCACGGAAGACCTCCGATACCGTGGGCTGCACGCCCAGCTCGACCAAATATCGCGCGAAATGGGTCCGACCGATCAGTGAGGGATTGTCTGCGTACTTCAGAGCGCCTTCAAACACATGACTCAAGCCAGTGAGCTCGAGTTGCGCGGCGATCAAGTGAGCGCGCTGCACCCGCCCTTCTCGCACACTCCTCAAGCTCCCATACAAGTCCGGATGCTGCTCATCGATATCCAGACCAACGATGTGCACGGTTTTACCGGCAAAGGTAATTGAAATCTCCACGCCGGCGACGAAGTGGAGACCCAAATCCTGCGCGGCTGCACGCGCCTCTGGAATGCCGCTTACCTCGTCATGATCCGTCAATGCCCAAACGTCAACGCGATTGGCTGCAGCGCGTCTGGCCAACTCGGCGGGTGACAGCGTGCCATCCGAGACATTCGAATGACAGTGCAGATCAATGTTTAGCATGGACACTTCAGATGGAGAAACAGCAAGGGAACCAGCGCTATATTGTACGCCCCTGCGGCGATTGCCGCCGGCCTCGGCTCAGGGCAAAAACCCCTCGATCAACTGAGCCAGTGCCTCTGGCTGATCATGGTGCAGCATGTGTCCTGCGTCTTGAATGACTTCACAACGTAGCTGGGGGATGTGCTGCCGGCGGCGATCAATTTCCAGCCGCGCCACTTCTTTCGGGCCCATCCAGCGCCACACCTCGGTATTTGCCGCCTCCACCCACAACACGGGCGCCGTGATGGTTGACCAGCAGGCCGTGACTTCTTCCGTACGGTACAAGATAGCGCTGGTAATCTTGTGCGCCGGGTCACCCAAAATCTCCCACTCACCCTCGCTATTAGCCGCAGCCCAGTGACCCGCCAGAAAATCAGCACGCGGCGCCGAGATGCGCGGATTGGTTTTCATCAGACGAGCTGCCACGGCCTCTTTGTTCGGATAGGTGCGCATCAGCGGTGGCTCGCGCAATTCATTGAGCCATTTAGCATAGCGGGCCGGCGCCTGCTCAGGACGCGTCAGCGGCAAACCGAAGCCTTCGAGGTTCACGAAACGCGAGACGCGCTCAGGTCGCACACCCGCGTGGATGCCAGCCACATTGCCGCCCATGCTATGGCCCACCAATTGCACCGGTTCGTCCGCCGCGTAGTGATCGAGCAAGGCATCCAGATCACCCAGATAATCGGCGAACCAATAACAATCCGATGCGGTGCGCTGCGTTAACCCAAAGCCTCGCCAGTCGGGGGCGATGACATGCCAATTGCGCACAAAACAGTCGACTACAAACTGAAAAGAGGCCGAGACATCCATCCAACCATGCAACATGAATAGTTTGGGTGCGTCATCGTCGCCCCAGTGCCTGACGTGCGTGCGCAATCCACGCAGCATAATAAATTCGGATCGGGATGATTTCGTCGGTAGCAGCATGAACTTTTGAAAAATGAATGGCGGGGCAGCTTGCCAGCAACAAAGGCTACCGGTAGGATCGCGGCACTATTATAAAGGAGCACGTATGGCCGCTGGGCTGCAGGAAGACGGGTACGCAAATCTCTACGAGACATATCGCTGGCAGGTACCTCCCGATTTTAATATCACCGAAATGTGCTGCAGTCGCTGGGCCAGCGATCCTGAACGGGTTGCCATTTTTTTTGATGATCTGCACGGCGATCGCGTTGTCACTTATGTGCAGCTGCAGCAAGACGCGAATCGGCTCTCGAATGTACTTCAAGGGCTAGGCGTCACGCGCGGCACGCGCGTGGCGATCATTCTGCCCCAGCGACCGGAAGTCGCAGTTGCCCATCTGGCGTGCCATCAGCTTGGAGCGATTGCCACGCCCATGTCGGTACTCTTCGGCCCCGATGCACTTCAATACCGTCTTCAGGACAGCGGCGCGATGATCGCCATTGCCGACCCAGCCAGCTTGCAGAGTATTCGACAAATACGACCGACCTGCCCTCAATTGAAACGTGTGATTGCCATCGATGATTACGGTCGCGACCGCCCGACGTGGGAAACCGCAATGCGGTCGGCATCCGATCAATTCACTGCCGTGGGCACGCAAGCCAATGACGCCGCTGTACTGATTTACACCAGTGGCACAACAGGCTCGCCTAAAGGCGCACTGATACCGCAGTCTGCGTTACTCGGCAACCTGACCGGGTTCGTCGCATCGCAGAACTGGTTTCCGCAGGATGACGATGTATTCTGGTCACCCGCTGACTGGGCCTGGACTGGCGGTCTGATGGATGCGCTGCTGCCTACTTTGTATTTTGGCCGGCCCATCATCGCCAGTCGTGCGCGATTTTCAGCGGTATCGGCTTTCCAGCTGATGGAAAAATACAAAGTCACCAACAGTTTCATCTTTCCCACGGCGCTGAAGATGATGATGAAAGCCGAACCAGAGCCGCACGAGCACTATCGCCTAAAACTGCGCGCCATCATGAGCGCGGGTGAAGCGGTAGGCGATGCGGTGTTCAGTTGGACGCAATCCGCACTGGGCGTCACGGTCAATGAAATGTTCGGCCAGACCGAGGCCAACTACATCGTCGGCAACTGCGAGGCACGATGGCCTGCGCGACCCGGCAGCATGGGCCGACCTTATCCAGGCCATCGTGTGGCGGTTCTGGATGATGATGGTCATCCGGTCAAAGCCGGCGAAACCGGCGAGGTTGCCTTGAACCGCTATGACGTCCACGGCCACCCTGATCCGGTGATTTTTCTGGGCTACTGGAATCGCGAAGACGCCACCAATGACAAATACAGTGGCGACTGGCTCCGAACCGGTGATCTGGCACAGATCGATGAAGATGGATACCTGTGGTACCGCGGTCGCTCGGACGACATTTTCAAAGCCGCAGGTTATCGCATTGGTCCATCGGAAATTGAAAACTGCCTGATCAAACATCCCGCCGTCGCCAATGCGGCAGTGGTATCCAAACCGGATGCCGAGCGCGGCAATATCATCAAGGCGTTTGTGGTTCTGGTCGACGGCACCCGTCGAGGCGAGATTGAAGATGCCCAACTGGTCGAGGCGCTGCAACAGCATGTGCGTGGATTACTTGCACCTTATGAGTATCCGAAAGAGATCGAATTTATTGGTGCGCTGCCCATGACCACAACAGGCAAGGTGCAGCGGCGTGTATTGCGGTTGTTGGAAGCGGATCGTTATGATAGAAAATCAGCGTTCTAGGGGAGCGCTGATTGAATAAATGCCGAAACTTTTGTGGCAAGATCAATGGCGCGAAGACTTTGACTTTATTGATCCCGGCGTCGCACAGCTATGTTGGCTCGTCATAAAACGCGGATTTATTCAGCGTCTCCCCAGCAAGCCGCGTGAGGAGAAATACAGAGATACTTACTCTGCTCATGCCTTCTCTTTTGACTCGTTCGTGGGTGCTGGCATTCTGGTTTGACCCAATTCGAAATCAGCCTTTATCGTCCGAATTCTGGCAGCAGCCAACTCTGAGTCAGGGCTTATTTTTACCGTCTTACCTTGCAGTTTGCCAGCGACCAGTTCGGGCGCTGGCGGTCTGTTTGTAAAGGCTGCTTTTTGCGGCTCCTGCCCCTCCTGAATTTCAATTTTGTGTGCAACAGATGGTGGCGTATAAAAAACATCGCGCGGATCAATAAATGATGCGTGCAATGGTTGAGTCTGAATTTCGAAGGCCTCTTCCATGGTTAATTCAACGGTATCCCGCCGGTGGGACGCCACAAAGTTCTGCATCGGTAGATCTGGAATTTTTTTGTAATTTGGTATAGTCTTCGCCCAGGCCATAGTGGGCTGAGATTTGACATTCTGAAGACCCTGTTTGTTATCTGTAGTTGCTGATGTGGGCAAGCGCTGCTCGCAATGCTGGGCTGCGGACTCACGATGTGCCTTGACTTTTTTCAGCGCTTCTCATGCAGGCGTACCAGCATTCGCCCGGGAGCGTCCGACAGGTTCAGCCTGATGGGCTGAAGTGGGTGTGTTGATGAGACACTGCCCGATGCTAAAACTCATTTTGTTGACTCCCGAGAACTCAGTGATTAAATCGTTCTACCCAAAACACCCCCAAAAGCCCTTGCCGTGGTCGTCGCAGCGAAAGAAAGTGCTTTGATTTCTGCCTTCGTTCACCTAAATGTGTAGCGTGTCCACAAAATTAGTTCCTGATTCAATTCACATTTGATGCAGAGCAACTAGCTCTTCCTCGGTAAAACCTGCCGCACGTCTGGCTTCCAGGTTAAACGGATCTTTCAGAACAGGCGCCTTGTAGCGGCGCGCCAGCTCACGGTAAGTGGACAAGGGCTCGACCGCCTGCTGCTGGCATAACCAGCCAAACCAGCGATTCCCGATGGCGACATGACCGACTTCGTCACGCAAGATGATGTCGAGGATAGCGGCCGCCTCGTCATCACCGACTTGCGCCAGCTTGGCTCGGACAGCAGGCGTTGCATCCAATCCGCGTGCCTCCAGCGTTCGGGGTACCAGCGCCATTCGAGCCAGCACGTTCTCCCGGATTTTTTCTGCCATTTCCCACAGACTGTTGTGCGCATTGAAGACGCCATACACGTGCCCCAATGTCTTCAAGTGCGAATTCAGCAAAGTGAAATGCAAAGCCTCCTCAGCGGGCACCTGCAACCAATCCGCGTAAAACTCGCGAGGCATGTCCGGGAAACGCCAGACGGCATCCAGTGCCAGATTGATCGCATTGAATTCAATATGTGCCAGTGCGTGCATAAGGGTCGCACGACCGTTGAGAGTATTCATCGGGCGGCGTTCCAATTCACGGGGCGAAACCAGCTCGGGGCTCGATGGGCGGCCGGGAATAGCTGCGTCACTGCTCAGCTGCATCTCACTGTCCAATGAAAGCTGCCGCATATCCCATTGACGCTTGAGCGCGATCGTTGATTCGGCCTTGATCTGCGGATCGCACTCGGCCAGCAGTTGAAGCGCCGCGGCGCGCAATTCAACGGCCCGGACAGCGGGCGGATCGTGAGGCTGGTCGAGGGGCAGACCAGCGGCATGCAAGGACTCGGCTAGGCCGGACGTATCAGCAGTGCTCATGCGGTC
>SXGS01217865.1_pt1 | contig 14753 bp, 14 predicted proteins | sample 3174681 | NCBI WGS metagenome assembly SXGS01 (sample SAMN11356861, study PRJNA531348) | freshwater metagenome | isolation source: freshwater sample F1-80 | place: China: Fuxian Lake, Yuxi | collected 2017-12-25
AATATGGTGCCGATGCTGACATTGACGTCGATGTTGGAGGAGCCGTCCACCGGGTCGAAGACCAGGATAAAGTTCCCGCGCGGGTGTTTGTCGGGGATGTGATAGATATCCTCCATCTCCTCGGAGGCCATGCCCGCCAGATGCCCGGTGTGGTCGGTGGTCTTGATGATGGTGGCGTTGGCGAACTCGTCCAGCTTCTGCACCTGCTCGCCGTGTACGTTGGTGCGCCCGGTAAGGCCCATGGTCACCGCCAGGCCGGCCTTGTTCACCTCCCGGGCGATGATCTTACCGGCCACGGTCAGCTCGGACAGCAGCTCGGTGAACCCCAGGTCGGGATTGTGGCGATGCTGCTCGATGATGAAGCGGGTCAGGGTAGTGCCCTTTTCCATGACTGGTCTCCTGAGAGTCGCAGTTGCGCCTCGGCCTAAGCCCGCTGACATGGCGTCCTCAAATCAGCACTCCGCCTTCACCAGGGCCCTAAAGCGGGCCTCATCCCACTCGGCGCCCCAGCCCGGCCCGTCGGGCGGGGCCAGGTGCCCGTCCTCGATCAGCGGGGCGTTGAGCATACCCCACTCCTGCCCGTCGCGCCGCTGGCCGTCGGCAGCGGTCATGAAATACTCGTAGTAGTCGGTGTTGTCGATGCAGCAGCCCAGATGGGCATGTACCAGCCCGAAGAGCCCGCCCTGGTGGTTCATCTCGATATTGGCTCCGTGCATCTCGGCGAAATGGGCCATCTTCAGCACCTGGGTGGTGCCGTGGCGGGCGTTGGCCCGCAGCCGGTCGGTGGCCCCGTGGATCAGCCACTGGGTCGAGAGCCCCAGGTCGTGCATCAGCATCTCGTTGGCCATCACCGGCATCTCCAGCTCGCGGCACAGCTCCTGATACAGGTGCATCTTCTGCTCGTGAAAGGGCTCCTCCAGCCAGAGGAAGTCCAACTCCTCCATGATATGCCCCACCTCGATGGCCTCGCGCAGGTCGTAGGAGCAGACCGGGTCGTTGATCAGGGTGTACAGCCCGCCCACTTCCTCCCGCACCTTGTAGAAGATGGGGATGTCGTTCCTGCCCCCCTTATAGGAGTGGAACTTGTAGGCCTGGATGCCGATGGCCTTGCCCGCCTCGATGGCCTGTAGGTACCCCTCGAGGGTGGTGTCACCCCCGGTCAGGTACACCGGAAAACGCGGCCGCACCCGACCCACCAGGGCCCACACCGGCAGGCCAGCGGCCTTGCCGGCGATATCCCACAGGCAGTTGTCGAAGTCCCCGAACCAGCCGGCCGGCTGGTACACCCAGCGGGTGCTCTTGTACAATTTCTGGAAGAGATGCTCGCGCTCCAGCGGGTTCTCGCCCAACACCTGGGTGCGCAGGATCTGCACCTGCTCCGGGGACATGGTGGTGGTGCAGCGGCCGGTGATCCCCTGATCCGTGTGCACCTCGATGAAGTGCTGGCGGGCCGGGGTCTCGACCGGGCCGGCGGCATGGGTGTACTGGATGCGGCGCAGACCCGGCACCGGCACGATCTTGAGACCCCGGCCTTTGCGCTGCGGGTGTTCGAGCACGTAGAGTTTGATCTCGGTGATCTTCATGTGGGGGACCCTCCAGGGCCCAATTGGTCCTTGAACTCGATGGCGTAGAAGTCGAGGATGGTGAGAAAAAGAGCGGCCAGGATGGGGCCCAGGATAAAACCCATCACCCCGAACATGCCGATGCCACCCAGGGTGGAGAAGAAGATGATCAGATCGTGCAGGCCGGTCTCGCGCCCCACCAGCCAGGGCCGCATGACATTGTCGATGCTGGAGATGACCACCGCAGTGATGGCAATGATGGCGATACCAGTCACGTAGTCGCCGGTGATCAGGGAGAAAACCGCCGCCGGATAGAGCACCATGCCGGCCCCAAGCAGGGGCAGGATGGAGGCCACCACCATCACCATGCCCCAGAGGATGGGGGAGGGAAAATCGAAAGCCCACAGAAGGAAACCGCCCAGCACCCCCTGGGTCAGGCCGATGAAGAGGGTGCCCTTGACCGTGGCGCGCGAGACGGAAACGAAACGGTCGATGAGGGCCGTCTCATAACGCTCGTCGAGCGGGCTGAGGTACTTGAGCCGGGCCACCAGCCGCTCCCCGTCGCGAAAGAAATAAAACATGGTGAAGAAGGTGACCACCAGGCTGGTCAAGAGCTGCACCGTGCCCTCGGTGGTCTTGTTGATCACCGCGGCCATGGCGCTGCCCGCGCTCTTGGCGCCCTTGAGCAGGGTATCCTCCCAATCGATGTGGAAATAATCAAGGGCCTGGTACCAGGGCAGCTTCTGGAACTCGGCCTTCAGCTGGCTGGTGTCCTGCGACATCAGCGGCACCAGCCAACCCTCCACCTTCTGGTAAAACTCGCCTGCCTCGCGGGCCACCAGGTTGGCGATCAGATACACCGGGGTCACCAGGCAGGCCAGGAGCAGCACGCAGCAGACCAGGGCACTGAGATTTTCGCGCTCTTTGGTGCGGGTCAGGAGCCAGCGGTAGAGCGGATAGAAGATCCCGGCAAAGACGGCGGCCAACATCACCGGCACCAGGAAGACCTTCACCATATTGAAGATTACCACCGCCACCCCCGCCAGCAGCAAGAGCAGGAAATAGCTGTGGAAATGGGGACCCAGGGAGGCGGGGCGGGGGTTGTCGGCCATGATTTCCCTTATCACTTTCTGCGCTGGCTAGCCGCGGCTCAGTCGGTGGGAAAGGAGAGCGGGAAGGTGGGTTCCTGGGCTTGGTGGCGCTGGCGCGGCTCAATCCTCTGGGCATGGTACTCGCCGATGAACTGGGCCAGGTTGGCGCTGGCCTCCTCAAAGACGATGCGCCCCTTCTCGGCAGTGGCCTTCTCCGCCTCGCCGATCACCCCGGTATCGCTGTACTGGCTGGTCCACTCGATCAGGCCCATGGCCCCCTTGCCAAAGAGATCCCCCCAGATGAACTTGGAACCCAGCTTGTTGGTCTTGGCCAATTCGCTCTTGATGCGGTCCTGGCGCACATGCTGGGGGGCCAGGTGCAAAAGCATCGAGGTCTCCAGCTCGCAGGCGTGGGAACACCCTCCCGGATACACACTCTCCCGCCATTTCTTGTCGAAGCCCGGATTCACCTGCAGCAGCTGCCACCAGCTGCAGAACACACAGCTGGCGTCGGTCTCGACGATCACCCGGCGGGCCACCATGTCCACCAGGTTGTGGTTGGAGCCGTGGCCGTTGATGAGGATGATCTTCTTGAAGCCGTGGTACGCCAGGCTCTTGCAGATATCGAGCGTATACTGGATGAAATGTTCGTAGTGGATGTTGATCGAACCGGGAAAATCCATGACGTGGTGTACGTAGCCATAGGTCACCGGCGGCATCACCAAGCTCAGCTCGGGCCGGCGCCTGGCCGCCTCGGTGGCCACGGCGTTGGCACACAGGTGATCGACGTTGAGACACAAGTGGTGCCCGTGCTGCTCCACCGAGCCCGTGGGCAGAATGGGGATCTTGCCCATGCTCACCGCCTCGTTGATCTCGGGCCAGGTCAGCTCGTCGAACTTGTAGATCTCCTTCACTGAGGGCATCGGTTCCTCCTAAGTCACGCGGTATTTGGCCACGACCTCTTCGTCCAGCTCCACGCCCAACCCGGGCGCGTCGCTGAGGGTGAGCATCCCCTCCTCAAAACGCAGGATGTGGCGCACCAGGTCGCGGGCCAGGGGCGAAGGGGCGCGGGTGTATTCGGTGAGCGGTTGCTCCAGGGCAGCGGCCCACTGCGCCGAGGCGGCCAGCAATACCCCAGTGCCATAGGCGTGGGGCACTGGCCGGCAGCCCTGCCGCTCTGCCAACCCCGCCAGACGCTGCCCCCAGCTGATGCCGCCCACCCGGCCCAGGTCCGGCTGCACCACCTGGATGGCGCCCTCGCCCAACAATCGCTCGTACTCCTCCAGCAAGGTGAGAAACTCCCCGCCGGCGATGGGCACCGGCGAGGCCGCGGCCAGCCGGCCGTACCCCGCATAGTCGTAGGGGTGCAGGGGTTCCTCCAGCCAGGCGATCTGGTAGCGGGCAAAAACCTCGGCCCGGGCCAGGGCCGTCTCCGCATCCCAGACCCGGCCCGCGTCCACCATCAACTCTACATTTGAGCCCAGGGCCTGGCGGGCTGCGGCCACCAACTCCTCGTCCAACCCCGCGTCCTTGCCCATCGGCCCCCAGCCGTACTTTACCGCCCGGTATCCCTGCTCCAGAAACCCTTTTGCCGATTCGGCCACCTCTTCGGGGTAGTCGGGCCACAACACGCTGGCATAGCAGGGAACACGATCCACTGCATCGGCCCGCAAAAGCCGGCGCACGGGCTGGCCCTGGGCCTGGCCGCGCAGGTCCCACAGGGCCATGTCAACCCCGCTCATCGCGTGGCGGGTCACCCCGCCCGGTCCGTACCAGCCGGTACCGTGCAGCAGCGCCGCTTCGATGCCCTCCAGGTCAAAGGGGTCCAGCCCAAGGAGGATGGCCCCCAGCCCGTGGCGGAAAGGCGCCGAACGCGGGGCCTCGATCACGGCGCGGGCCACGTAGGAGCAGGAGACCACCTCGCCCAGCCCGCACAGCCCCTCGTCGGTGTACACACGCACCAGCAGGCAGTCCTGGGTGCCGTCGGCCACCTCCTTTACCTGGGGCAGGCGCAGGTGCAATGCTTCGACCTGGGTGATCTTCATGGCAGGCCTAGAATCTTGTGTACGCGGCAGGAGAGCCGCCAGTGCGGGTGCCGGCCCAGCACCTCCAGGGCCTTCTGCACATGGCGCGGCTCCGAGGATTCGGGCTGCAGGTAGATCTGTGCGGCCAACTCCTCCTGCACCCGGTCCTCGCGGAAGGACTTGCCCACCACGTATTTCAGCTCGGTGATGCGCCGGAAACCCGCTGCCACCGGATGGCGCTTGGGCGAGACGGTCCAGTGCTCGATCAGCTCGAAGAGGCGCGGGTCGGGGGAAAGGGTGCCGTTGGTCTCGATATGGAGATGGTATCCTGAGGCCTTCAGCCGGCGGGCCAGGGGCTCGATATTTTGGCCCAAAGGCTCCCCCCCGGTGAAGCAGACCCAGGCCGCACTGTGCCGGCCCACCTCGGCGAGGATGCTGTCCAGATCCAGCTCGGCAAAGCTGTCGAACTCGGTATCGCAGAAGCGGCAGCGCAGGTTGCATTTGGCCAGGCGCACAAAGGTGGTGGGCTGGCCCACCCGACCGCCCTCGCCTTCGATGGAATAGAAAATCTCATTGACCTGCAACACCTGCCCGTCGGCGCGCCACTGGGGCAGGCGCGCGGGCAGCTCGTCGGGGATCTCGGGATTTTCGGGAAGGGCTGGGCTCATCACTTTCACCTGGCGCGTTGCCAGAAAATCAGCCCTGGGGAAGGCCGCGTCAAGCAGGCCCCGAGGTGCCGGCCATTGGCAAAGGCGGGGGATGTGCGGATCTTAGGGGCTCACCTGGAAAGACCGCCACCCTTGCAGAGGATCTCCATGCAGAAAGCGCTCATCTCCTACGTATTCCTCGGGCTCCTGATGGGAGCCATGGCCGCGGTGCAGTCCGGGGTCAATGCCCGGCTGCGGCTCTCGCTCTCCTCCCCTTTCCAGGCCGCCCTGATCTCCTTTGCCGTGGGCACCGCAGTACTGGCGCTGCTGGTCATAGTCTCGCGCCCCGTCTGGTCGGCGCAGACCTTGGGCGAAATGCCCTGGTGGGCGTGGACCGGGGGCGTCCTGGGCGCCTTCTGTATATCCTCGGCCGTGGTGCTGGCCCCCCGGGTGGGGGCGCTGGCGCTGGCGGCCACCGCCGTGACCGGCCAGTTGCTGACCGGGGTGATCCTCGACCATTTCGGGCTGCTGTCCTTCGCCCGACAACCCGCCACCCTCAGCCGCATGCTCGGGGTGATCCTGCTCATCGCCGGGGTCCTGTTGGTGGTGCGCCGCTAAAACTCACTCATATCGCAGCGGGTCAGACACCCCATTGGCCGCAAAGGCGGCCAGGCGTTCGGCACAGGCGTCGCACTGCCCGCAGGCCGGCCGCTTCCCCTCGTAACAGGTGTGGGTCAGCTCGTAGGGCACCCCCAACGCCAACCCCAGGGCCACCACCTCGGTTTTCCATTTGTCCACAAAGGGGGTGTGTATAAAAAAGCGCCCCTCGCGGGTGGCCCCCAGCCCCAGGGTCTGTTCCAGGCTGTCGTAAAAAGGCCGGCGGCAGTCCCGATAGGAGCGGTAGTCGTCCTTGACCGGGGCCAGGTACACCTGGGCCAGTCCCAGGGTCTCGGCCCAGGCCGCCGCCAGGGTGGCGAAAAGCAGGTTGCGGCAGGGCACCACCGTGGCCACCTGCCGGTCCTCCCGCGCCGCCGGCACCGCCAGCGAGGGATCGGTGAGCGGGCTGCCGCCGATGGCCGCCAGGTCCAGACCCACCACCTTGTGCGTCACCCCGGCCCGCTCGGCCAGGTACGCAGCGCACTCCAGCTCCACCCGGTGCCGCTGCCCGTAGGCTATGCTCAGGGTGTGTATGGGCACCGCCAGCTCCCGTTTCATCCACCACAGGCAGGTGGCCGAATCCATGCCGCCGCTGAGCAGCAATACCGCGCCCTCGCTCATCTCGCCCTTTCCCGCGCTGCGGCCTTTTCCCACCGCCCCGCGCCGCTGTATATTTACTCACCGATCAGGAACACCCTTCAGACCCGAAACTGCGATTGCCAGCCATGAGCGACCCCCAGCCCCGCCAGCGCCTGCTCTACCTGCACGCGCGCACCCCCAGTGTCTTCTCCGAGATCCTCGGCCTCACCCTCATCGAGCCAGTGGCCGGCTTCAAGGTTGAACTCAGCGCCGAGGAACCCCAGTGGCCGTACCAAACCGTACACGAGGCCATCGTCGAGGGCTGGCAGGTGGTGCAGTTCCCCCACCTGCAGGCACCCTTCGACGACCGGGACCTGGACGTGATCGGCTACGAATTCATTTTACAAAAAATGGAGGTGGTCCAGTGAGCGACTCCCTGCACCTGCTCAGCGACGCCGAGGTGGCGCGCTTCGTGGTCAACGGCTATCACCTGCTCGAACCCGCCCTGCCCGAGGGCCTCAACGAGTCCATCGCCCAAAAACTGGACGCCCTCGACCACAACCCCGGCGACGCCATCACCGAAACGGTGCCCGAATTGTGGCAGGTGCTGGAGCATCCCCAGGTCAAGGGGGTGCTCGTCAGCCTGTTGGGCCCCGAGTACGAGGTGCAGTCCCACCGCCACTGGCACTGCAAGCCGCCCGGTTCCCCGCACATGAACTGGCACCAGGATGGCCTCAACAACCGCGACCTGTTTATCAACCACTTCCTGGGCCTCTACTACCCGCGCGCCGTCACTGCCGACATGGGCCCCACCCTCATCGTGCCGGGCACCCAGTTCCGCAACGCGCCCACCGATCGTCTGGCCACCTACACCAATATCCGCGGCCAGGTCCCCCTGGTGGTCAAGGCCGGCACCGTGGCCTTCACCCACTACGACCTGTGGCACGGCACCGGGGCCAACCGCTCCCCGGCCAAACGCCACATGGTCAAGTTTCTCTTCCGCCGCACCCAGGACAACACCGCACCCACCTGGAACCACGACCCCTCCACCCTGAACCGGCCCCACGACTGGAACCAGCGCGACCGGGGCGAGGATGTCAACAATATCCTCACCTTCGCCAACCCGCTGCGAGTCTCCCAGAGCGACCACTACAAGGAGCGCAGCATCCGCCAGCAGTGCTGGAACCACCTGATGGGCGCCGCTCAGCGGTAACGGCCCAGCTCCCTGGCCGTGTTGTACATGGCCACCACGTTGGCCGTGGGCGAGTTGTCCTGCAACTGGTGGGTGGGCGCCAGGGCGTAGCCGCCGCCGGGCATCATGATCTCCAGGGTCTGCCGCACGTCGGCAACCGCCTCTTCGGTGGTACCGTACGCCACCGGGCCGGCGGTGGAGATACAACCGTGAAAGGCCAGCCGATCCCCGTAGCGCTGCTTGAGGTACGCCGGCCCCATATCGGTGGCCTCTGGCTGAAGAGTGTCCACCACCCCCACCCCCACCTCGGCAAAGTCGTCGAAAGCCCAACTGCTCGACCCGCATGAATGCAGCATCACCGGGATGCCGTACGTGTTGCCCAGGTCGATGAAGCGCTGGTGGCGGGGCCGCAGATGCCGGCGGAAGAGCTCCAGGCTCAACAGCGGTCCGCGCTGGGTGCCCAGGTCCTCCCCGATCCACAACACGTCTATGCCTCCCTTGGCCGCTTCGAGGATGCGGGAGATCACCTCCAACTGGATGGCGGTCTTGCGCTCGATGTAGCGCAGGCAGGCCGCCTCGTCGGTCAAGAGATCCACCAGCACCTGCTCCATGCTGCGGATCATGCCGGTGCTGTTGATGATGTCTGCCAACCCTGGACTGCCGGCCACACAACAATACGCCTCATAGCGCCGGCACTGCTCCTCCACTGCACTGTAGTCGTAGTGATCCGGCGAGGGCAGGGGCCAGGCCTCCACCTCTTCGAGGCTGGCCTCGCGCAGGGGAAAGTCGCAGAAATCCCAGTACCCCCCGCTCTCGTGTTCGATCCAGCGCCGGTGGATGCCCCAGATATCCACCTGCCGGTCGGGCACATCTGCGTGTAATTTTGGCCCCACGTAGGGCGCATCGATGCGGCGGAAATCGATGCCCAGGGCCTGGCGCAGCCCCTCGTCGTCACCCGCAGCCAGGCCGTAGTGCTCCTTGAGGCGGCGGTCGATGCCGGGGTTGGCCAGATAGTCGAGCGGCACCCGGTCGGGCACCTGGCGGGCAAAAGCAGTGAGGGCGCGTTCCTTGGCAGTCATAACTGCACCTCCGGATGACTCAGGTGTGTACCAGTCCGCCGTCGGGCCGCAGCGGGATCCAGGGCTGGCGCGGCGGGGCGCCGGGCTGCCACTGGATGCTGCGGATGTACTCCTCGTCCAGATCCACGCCCCACCCTGGGCCGGTGGGGATATCGAGAAACCCATCCCGGGGTTTCTCGATCTGCTGTTTCAGTATGCGCCCCCGGTCCGGGTGGGAGCCGGCCGTGGGGATCTCCTGGATGAGGAAGTTCTGCACCACGGCGTCCAGGTGCAGAGAGATGGCCGTGGTCAGCGGGCTCCACGGGTTGTGAGGCGCCATGCTGACGTAGAAGGCCTCGGCCATGGCCGCGATCTTGTACACCTCGAGGATACCTCCCGCATTGCCCACATCCGCCTGGATCACGTCCACCGCCTGTTTGACCAGCAACTCGCGGAAGGCGTGGCGGCCAAAGAGGCGTTCACCCGTGGCCACCGGGATACGGCACTGGCGCCGCACCTCGGCCAGGGCATCGCTGTGTTCGGGCAGGATGGGTTCCTCGTAGAAGAGAATCCCGTACGGCTCGATGCGTTTGGCCATCTCCACCGCGTTGACCGGATTGAGCACCCCGTGCCCGTCGATGGCCACCCCCACCTCGTCGCCCACCGCCTCGCGCACCGCCCGCACCCGGGCCTCGGCCCGCTTCCCCTCGGCCAGGTTATAACCTAGCCCGGTGAACTCGAAGGGCGTGAACTTCACCGTGCGGAACCCCTCCTCCAGCCGGCGCTGTGCGTCCTGGGCGTAGCTCTCGGGGGTGTCCCCGTGGATCCAGGCATACACCTCCACCCGGTCGCGCACCCGGCCCCCCAACAGCTCCCAGACCGGCACCCCTAGGGCCTTGGCCTTGATCTCCCACAGCGCATGCTCCACCCCGCTGAGGGCGGCCATCAGCACCGGCCCGCCCCGCCAGATCACCGTGCGGTACATATACCCCCACAGCCGCTCGATCTGGAAGGGGTCCGCGCCGATGAGATACCCCTCCAGGTCCCGCAGCGCCCCCATCACCGCCTGCTCTTTGCCCACACAGGAGGGCTCCCCAAACCCGACGATACCCTCGTCGGTGTGTAACTTCACAAAGACGATGATCCGCCCCTGCTGGGCGGCGAGGATTTCCATGCGGGTGATCTTCATCGGTCTGCTCCTGATCCCCTGGCGGGGGCGATATGCGGTCTGGCGAAACCTCGCCCGCCGGCTTCACTGCGGGGCAACGAAGACCTCCACTTCATCGATGACCACCACCCCGGAAGCCTGCGGGTCGCTGCGGAAGAGCCGGATCTCCAGCACATTCCACCCCCACGCCACCGGGCAATCCTTCAGGGCGAACCACCGCGTCGAGAACGCCGGCTCTTTGGAGGTGCGGAAATCGATGCGGCCCTGCTCGGGGATACACTTGCGCTTGCGCTCCCCCACCTGCCGGGCATGCCCCCAGTCCACCGGGGCATCGGCAGCGCGGGTCCGGCCGACACCCTCGTCGGCAATCAGGTAGCCGTTGAGGCGTACCTCTAGTTCGTCCTCCTCGCTCAACCCGAAACCCCGGAAGAGCAGCGAGGCGCCGGCCAGGTCGGCTGCCTCCTCGCACAGGCAGAAGCGGTACTGCCCGGCAGCGTCGGGCGCCTCCCGGCTCAGGACCAGTTGGTTGGCCCTGACCGCGCCCGTCGGACACCGGCCTTCGCCGCCGAAACCAGTCTGCCCGGCCCAGGTGGGGTCGTAGATATAATGCCGCTCCGCGGCCAGCACCCGGCCAGGGTCCCGCAACTGCCGCAGGATGCCCAGGGATTGGGGGTAGAAAGGCGCGTGCCAGATGGTGCAGAAGTGGTTGTACACGCTGAGGCCATCCCCACCGCTGCCGTACACCGTTTGCACAAAGGCCCGACAGGTCGCCGGGCTGAGCGGCAGCTGGTCGAGCCGGCTCCTGGCCCGCGAGCTGGTCCACGGGTACATGCCAGGATAGAGCATACAGGCCGACGGGCGCGTGAGCGCGGCGAATTCGTCAAGGGGCAGGTTAAAATCCGCGAACATTGTATCGCCGGGGCTCAGGTAGTCCAGCAACCCCGCCGCGATCCAGCCCGCCACGTCCAGCCCCAGCTCGGCGCATTCCTCCAGGGTGGAGAAGACCCGCGCCCCGAGGAGCATTCTCCTCCCCTTCCGCTTCCCCTCCTCGTCGAGCATCACCCGGACCCGCCGCAAGAGGTCGGTCATCAGGTGGGCCCGCTCCCGCCCGTACTCACGGGGGAAATAGCCGTGGTCGCGAAAACAGAGTTCCAACCCGTCCACCTCGAAGCGGGCGGCCACCTCCTGCATCGGCGCGTACAGGTACTCCCGAACCGCGGCGAAGGAGAAGTCCAGGGGCTTGCCGTACCGGTAGTACTCCCCTTCCGGCAGCACCAGGGCAAACTCAGGATGGGCCTGGTAAAACTCGGCGTAGGCAGGGAAATTGTGGTCGTCGTTGACACGGAACCCGGCCAGAAAGCGCAGGCCGCGCTGGTGGCCCTGGGCGATCAACACCGCGAGGGGCTGGCTCCCCGTCTCCAGCATAGGCAAAAAGCGCCGGTGCTGCGGCCGCTGGTCGTACTGGATCAGGTCGGATTGCCAGTACACCGAGTACCCCTGGTTGTAGACCTCCTGGACCAGGGTGTCCGCGCCGCTGTCGGCGACCATGTCCACCCAGCGGCGCAGGTCTTCGGGCCCGGCTGGATCGGGCAGCAGGTTCACGGCGATACTCGAAGGATCACTCACGAAGAGGAGGCGATGCTCCCCGCGCGGCGACCATCGCTGGCCTGCCGGAGTCATACCTCGACCTCTGCTGCACACGCGGCGGGTGAGGTTCCCATGGCCATCAGAAGTAGTCCTCCAAACGCTCCAATTGCCAGCGCACCGTGTACGGGTCGAGCCGCTCCCCGCGCTTGTACCCCCGGCTGGCCGCCTGCGCCGCCTCGATGCGTTTGTAGCGGATCTCAAAGGCCAGCGGTTCGGCAAATGTGAAAGGCTTCATCCGCCCCAACTGCCCGCCTGCCCGCTGCGCCGCCCCGTAGATCTCGGCCACGGCGCGTTTGGGGTGTTTGCTCAGCGCCCCGTTCCAGCCCAGGCCCTGCTTGGTGGTCGCGGTCTCGGCCCAGGGAAAAAAGGCCTGCGCCTCGGCCACGCCCTTGTCGTCGCTGGCCACCAGCACCACCGGCACCCCCAGGCGGCCGGCCATGGCCCCATCGATGCCCATCTCCCCCACCTCGCGGCCGTTCACCTTCATGTACTGGTAGGAGGCCGAACTGAAGCTGTGGCAGATCACCGCGTCTGCGGTGTTGTCCATGGCGTGGTACCCGATGAGCGCCACCCCGGCGAAGTCCTTTTCCAACCCCGGCCAGCGGTGCGGGAAACCCACCCCCAGGGCAATGTCACAGCGCTCGTCCAACTGGTCGTAGTGCAGGTTGAGGCTGCCCCCGTGGTTGTCCCAGACGATCACCTGGCTGGCCCCGGCAGCAAAGAACCCGCGCACCGCTGCATCCGCCTCGCGGGTGGCCTGTAGCCGGGCAAAATCGAGGTCGCGCGATTCGTTCAGCGAGCCGCCCGGCGCGCCCACCACCCCGGCCACTCCCTCGCAGTCCACCGCCACGATGAATTTCATCTCCAACTCCTTTCAGCTCACGTCCACCAGGGCCACACATACCTCGCCCAAGGGCCGGCCTCCGCTCTCCACCTCGGCGGCGACCAGATAGCGCCCCGGCGCAATACCGGCGGGAATCTGCACGGCAAAACGCAGCCGGCCCCTCGCCCCGCCCTTCACCCGAAACCGCCGCTGTACCGGCGCCGTGTTCCACCCCGGCGGCGCCACCGCCGCCACCTTCAGCTCCACGGCCCGCCGGCGGTGGTTGTGGTGGACCAGGCTCAGGTTCAGCCGCTGCCCCGGCGCTCCCCGGCTGACAAAGGGTTCCCACACCGTGGCCCGGCAGTCATAGTCGGCCAGCCAGTCCGCCGAGGGGCAGAGTGCGCGCACTGCCGCCTCTGCCTGGGCGCTCCACTTGAGGATGCGGCGGTAATGGGAGGGGGCAAAGCGGTACACGCAGCCGTGCCCGTTGCAGATCAGCTCTGGCGCCAGGTCGAGGACCAGCTGCGCCGAGCGGGCAAAGCCCTCGCCAAAGCGGCTGCCGTTGAAGGAGCAGAAACCGCCGGTGCCGTTCCAGCGGCTGGGCGGCTGAAAATTGTCTCCCGAGAACAGCACCCGGTATCCGTCCACCTGGGTGGCAAAGGCGCAGTGCCACCAGGTCTGACCGGGGAAGGGATGGATATCGAACGCGTACTCCTGCCAGCGCCAGCGCCCTTTTTCGGGCCAGCGCCGGTCGGCCACCACATCCTGCGAGGGCAGCCAAGGCACGTCCCACTGGTCGCGCCGGCGCAGGGGCGCCTCCACCCAGGGGTGCAGCCAGATTTTCGCCCCGTACTGCCGGCGCACCCAATCCAATCCGTCGCTGTGGTCCAGGTGGTAGTGGGAGGCGGTGGCCACCTCGACGCGCTCCAGGCCGATCTGGGCCATCAGGGACTTCAGCTGCTCCACGTCGGCCAGGGTCGGGTCGACCACCAGGCCGGCACCGTTGGCGCTGACCAGCAGGAAGCTGTTGGCCCCGAACTGGTAGAGGTGGGGCAGCACCCGCGAGGCGCCGCAGGCCAGGGGTTCCAGGTCGTGCCAGCGGTTGGGCTCGCCGGCGCACACCGAGCCCTTGGCCCGGATCAGGTCCATGAGCCGGCGCTGCACCTGGCGCACACAGGCACGGGCCTGCCGCAGGACCGGCGGCCCGTGCGCGGGCAGCAGCCAGTCGAAGTGGCAGTACCCCAGCCGTTCCAAGCCCTGCCAAGCGGCCAGCGCCCCGCCGGGGGTCCAGTGGTCCCACTCCAAGTGATAGAGCTGGTGGATCTTGCCGCCCGCGTGGGCCGCGTCCCCGCAAAAGGCCAGGTGTCGGCCCTGCCATTCGACCAGGTAAGTGAGCGCCCCCTGGGTATGGCCGGGCGTGGCCACACAGGACAGCCGCACCAGGCCCAGCACCCGCTCGGTGTCACCAGCAAGATCAGGCGCGATCTGGCCCAAGGGCAGACAGGGCGCTGCATAAGAAGAGGGGCAGCCGGCGTTTTGGTAGGTGCGCCAGAAGGGCGCCACGTCCCGGAGCAAAGCCGCCTCGCCCTGGGGCACGTGTACCGTCCACGCGCCAACCTCCCTGCGGTACAGGCCGGCGCACTGGTCGCGGTGGGCATGGGTGAGCACCACGTGCTCCACCTGCCGTACCCCGATCTCGTCCAGATGATCCAACCAGCGGCCCGCGCCAAAATCGACGGCCAGGGCGCGGTCCCCGCAGCGCAGCAGGTACACGTTGCAGGTGTCGGCAAAAACAAAGAGGTCGCCGCCGATGGTCTGCCAGTTTTTGGCCGGGCGCATGGGGTTACCCGGCAATGGGCGCCACGGCGCGCAACTCGGGGACCAGGGATTCGTACTCGGCAAAGTGTTCGTTGAAGAGCCCCACCAGGTGCCGGGCCTTGAGGTCGTACGCCGCCGGGTCCTTCCAGGCGGTGCGCGGTTCGAGCACCTCCTTGGGGACGCCCGGGCATTCTGTGGGCATTTCCAGCCCAAAGAGGGCATGGCGGGCGCGGGTCACCTTTTCCAGGCGGCGGTCGAGGATGGCGGCCACGATGGCCCGGGTATAGTCGATGCGGATGCGTTTGCCCTCGCCGTACGGTCCGCCGTTCCAGCCGGTGTTCACCAGCCAGCAGCGGGCCTGGTGGCGGCGGATGCGCTCGCCCAGCAGGCGGGCGTATTCCGTGGGATGCAGCATCAGGAAAGGCGCGCCGAAACAGGGCGAGAAGGTGGCGGTGGGCTCGGCCACCCCGCGCTCGGTGCCGGCCAC
>SXGS01319130.1_pt1 | contig 14753 bp, 12 predicted proteins | sample 3174681 | NCBI WGS metagenome assembly SXGS01 (sample SAMN11356861, study PRJNA531348) | freshwater metagenome | isolation source: freshwater sample F1-80 | place: China: Fuxian Lake, Yuxi | collected 2017-12-25
AGCTGCGATGACTGAATTCGGTCCGCGGCCCTCTTGTGAGCGGTCGAAGCGCCCGGTGTTTGCAGCGGCGTCTGAGCGGCGACCGCCGCGAGTCCCAGGCTACAGGCGACCGCCGCTGAAAGTGCAAAGACTCGTCGGTGGGCTCGTGGGTGGTATGAGTGAGTGCGCTGAACGAATAGGGTCGACATAGAGACTTCCCGGCGGCGGCCGCTGCAGATGATACCCTCTGATTCGATGGCAGGATGCCGGTTCCCTTGCTGGGAGGAGGGGTATCCGGTCAACTGTATTGGATGCCGGGCCGGGAGACCGAAATCCCGGCATTGCAGACCGGCGAAACCCAGGGTTTCGCGGAAGGTGCGGGCCGCAGATGTCAGGCAGCTTTGGAGAAAACGGGCACAGTCGGCGATTGGAGGGCCGGGTTGCCATCGTGACCGGCGGGAGTTCAGGCATCGGCCGTGGAGTGGTGCTGCGCCTGGCCGAAGAGGGCGCCCGAGTCGTGGTCTCCGATCTTCGAGAGGAACCCAGGCGAGGAAAGTACCACGAGGTCGACACGGTGATTCCGACCGCCGAGGTCGTCTGGCAGGGCGGCGGCGAGGCAACGTTCGTGCGGGCAGACGTGGCCAGCGATGATGAGTTGGAGCAACTCATTTCCGGCACAGTGGAGCGCTACGGCGGCCTCGATATCCTCGTGAATAACGCCGGGATTCACATCCCGGGCACCAGTGAGTCCCTCTCGATTGAAGATTGGGATCGGGTGATGCGGGTGAACCTTCGGGCGCTCTTCGTCGCGACCAAAATCGCTTTGCCCCATCTGCGCCGGTCGGGACGCGGCCGGATCATCCATATTGCCTCGGTGCACGCCTACGGCGGCGGCGCCGGACCCGCCTACGCACCGGCCAAAGCAGCAGTGGTGAATCTCGCGCGCGATACCGCGATTGAGGCGGGACGGGACCGGGTCACGGTCAATGTCATCTGTCCCGGCTACATCGAGACGGCGATTCAAGACTACCTGACGCAGGAACAGATCGACGGCGTGTCGGCACGGACCCCCCTGCCCCGCCTTGGCCTGCCCTCGGACATTGCCGCGGCGTGCGCGTTCTTCGCGTCGGATGACGCGGAGTGGATCACCGGCGCCTCGCTCGTGATCGATGGCGGCTTCATCGCTCCCGTCTAGCAGACGGGCGGTTCGCCCCGCCACTTGACCACCCGGGCGGGGCTTCCGGCAGCAATGCCGTATGCCGGCACATCTCGAGTGACCACACTGTTGGCAGCAACGATCGCGCCGTCGCCAATCGTAACCCCTCTGAGCACCAGCACGTGGGCGCCGATCCAGACATCATCGCCGATGATGACCGGGGAGACGCGCAGGCCCTGCTGGGGCACCGGAGTCATTGGATCTGCAAACTCGTGGTCATTGTCAATGAGGTAACAGAAACCGGCGACCATCACGTGCTTGCCGATCTGAACGCGCTCCCGACATTGAACCATCGTCCCCTGACCCAGCGACGATCCCTCCCCCAGAGAGATCGTGCCGACCCCGGAGAGCGTCACATCTTCGAACAGGCACGAGTTGTCCGCCAACTCGATTCGGACCGGTCCCCAGATCTTGAGCCCTGAGCCGATGGCGACTCGTCGTCCCAGGCGATCAAATCGATAGAAGCAGGTAAGCGGTCGCAGGACTCGTCCGTACTCGACCACCGACATTGCCCGAGGCCGAATCCAGCGACGCCAGAACTCCCCGTACGTGGAGTTGAGGAGGTCGAGGAGGCCTCCGAAGACCTGCCAGAACAACTGCCTTCGCATCGGATTCCAGCCTCCCGCTGGACACGCTCGACTCTAGGACCCTAGCCTACTCCGCCACCAAGCCACCGTTTGTTCTAACCCCTGACTCATCTCGACCTCGGGAGCCCAACCCAAAGCACGGAGCCGGGAGTTGTCTCCAACCACCGAACTGATCGGTTCCCCGGCGGGTGGGAAGCTCACCCGGGGAGCATCTCCGAGGGGCGCCAGCCGGTAGAGTTGCTCCGCAAGTTCACCCACGGAGACGGGACGCCCGGACGCCAGGTTGAACTCTCCGACCGATTCGGACTCGATCAGACTCTGAAACCCGCGAGCAACGTCGTCGATGTGGATGAAGTCTCGTTGGGCGGCTCCGTTCCGAATCTCCACCCCCTGCCGCGTCAGCATTCGCCGAATAGTCGATGGGATGATACGCTCGGACCCGTCGCCGGGACCGTACGCATTGAAAAGGCGAACCCAGACGAAGCGGGTATCGGAGCCATTGAAGAGTGTCGCGCCGAGTGCCCTAACCGTTTGTTTACAGGTGACATGGAGGTTGGCCGCGAGGTTTTGCGGCGCATTCTCCCGCAGGGCCGCATTCCCACCCGAGGCATACTCCAACGCTGAGCCGACGCCGATCACTGCTCCACACCGGGACTCTCTCAGGCTCTGGAAGAGCTTCAGCGAGAACTCCAGTGCATCCAGGTTTTCGGGGCTTCGCTCGTGACCTGGCGGTTGTGCCGGCCAGGCCAGATGCAGCACGGCCTCGGGCTTCACAGCGCAAATTCGTTCCACCGCCTCGCCGGGCCTGGCAAAGTCAACCTGCAGCGTCAATCCTCCGTCGGCTGCCGCCGGCGAAGGACTGCGCCTCACCACCATTAGAACTTCATGCCCACGATCGCGGAGAGTGGCGACCACTCGCGCACCCACGAAACCGGTGCTGCCCGTGACAAGGATCCGCACGAATCAGTCCGCGGGTACGATGCGAGGGGTCGGAACGGGCACGATGAACCGCCCTCCGGTGGCCAGGTAGTCCGTCTGCTGGCGAATGATCTCGTCGGCGAAGTTCCAGGCGAGCATCAGCACGTAGTCCGGCTTCCGCTCCACCAATGCCTCGGGCGGTAGGATCGGGAAGTGCACACCGGGCATAAGCTTGCCCTGCTTCACCGTGCTGCGGTCCACCACGAAGTCGATGAGGTCCCGACCGATCCCGAACGCATTAACGAGCGTACTGCCCTTGGCGGCGGCCCCGTAGGCGGCGATGGTCTTGCCCTGCGAGCGAAGCTCCTTGAGCAAACCGGTCAGCTTTTCGCCGAGGTCCGCCACATCGCGGCCGAATCGGGCGTAGTAGTCCAGCGACCCGACCCCCCAGGAGGCTTCCTCGGCCAGCATTGCCGTCACTGCCGGACGGTCGCCCTCTTCGCCCTGATGCACCACCGTTACCCGAATGGTGCCTCCATGGATCGGAATGTGCTCGACATCGGCGGCTGCCAGCCCGTGCCGCTGGTAGAGCGCTTCCAGTGCGGTGAGGGAGTAGTAAAAGAGATGTTCGTGATAGATCGTGTCGAACTCGAGCTTGTCGATGAGATCCCGCAGGTAGGGCGTTTCCATAATGAAGGCGCCGCCCGGTTTCAGGAGCTTCTTCACGCCGGACATCACACCGTTGATCACCGGGATGTGAGCGATGACGTTGTTGGCGAGAATGACGTCGGCCTGCTTGCCCTCGGCAGCCAGCTTCTCGGCCAGATCGTCGCCGAAAAATTCGGAGACCGTGGGGATGCCGTTCGCTTCCGCCACCTTTGCGATGTTTCTCGCCGGCTCGACGCCTAGAACCGGGATCCCCGCGGCCACAAAGTTCTTCAAGAGGTAGCCGTCATTGCTGGCGATCTCCACCACAAGACTTTCGGGACCCAGGGCGCGCGTCGCCAGGATCTTCTCCACCGACTCTCGAGCATTCTCCAGAACCGTGTCGGAGAAGGACGAGAAGTACACGTAATCGCGGAAGAGCGCATCGGGCGGAACAGTCTCAGTGATCTGCACCAGTGTGCACTCGGGACAGAAAACCACCGCCAGAGGGAACCGGTCTTCAGGGATGTTCAGTTGCTCCGGCGTCAGCAGCGAGTTGGCCAACGGCGTTTCGCCGAGATCCAGGATGAGCGGGAGGGAGCTCGCACCGCAGGAGCGGCAAGTCGTCATGGGGGATCCTAAGGGGTCTAAAGTAAGTCGAACAATTATAGTCCAACGACTAGTGCAGGCAAGTGCGACGGCGACATGGAGGGGGCGAGGCGGGGTACTTCCCGGAATCTCGGCGCAGAGACCGCCGGACTGCAGTGATATACTACGCGGCGGGTTCCGGCGTCCCCAGCAGCAGCCGGTTCAGAACGGCAGCATGACGACCGATTTTCTGGTCATTGGCGGCGGGGTCATCGGCCTCTCCATCGCGTCGGAGTGGAAACGGCGCCGACCCGACAGCAGTGTCGTCCTCCTGGAGAAGGAGGAGAAGGTCGGGCTTCACGCAAGCGGGCGGAACAGCGGAGTGCTTCATGCGGGGTTTTATTACTCCGCCGACAGTATGAAGGCTCGCTTCACGCGCATCGGCAACTCGCTGATGACGGCGTATTGCGAGTCCCGTGGTCTTCCCATTCACCGCTGCGGCAAGCTCGTGATCGCGCAGAACGAGTCTGAACTTGACGGCCTGGAAGAACTCAAGCGACGGGGTGACCGCAACGGCGTCAAGCTCGAGATGATCACTGAAGCGCAGGCCCGAGAGATTGAGCCACGTGTGAAGACGTGGCAGCGCGCCCTGTGGTCTCCCAACACCTCCACCGTCAATCCCGCGCTCGTTATGGCATCCATGGCGGAAGAGGCCGAGAGGATGGGCATTCGCGTTTCCACCGGTACCGTCTACCAGGGACATGACGGCAACCGGGTTCGGACCTCGGCCGGGCTGATCGAAGCGGGCTACGTGGTGAACGCCGCCGGACTCTATGCCGACCACATCGCCCGGGAGTGGGGATTCTGCCGGGACTACCAGATACTTCCCTTCAAGGGGCTCTATCTCTACTCGTCTGAGCCGCCGGGCGCATTTCGCACGAACATCTACCCCGTGCCCAATCTGAAGAATCCGTTTCTCGGCGTACACTTCACAGTAACCGTGGATGGAAAGGCGAAGATCGGGCCGACGGCGATCCCATGCCTCTGGCGGGAGCAGTATGACTTCCGGAACAACTTCCGATGGTCGGAACTGGCGGAAATCTTCGGCGCTTCGGCCCGTCTATTCATCCGGGCAGGATTCGACTTCCGAGGTCTGGCGCTTGAAGAAGTCAAAAAGTACTCCCGTGCCTACCTGGTTGCTCAGTCGCAAGCGCTCGCCAACGGCGTGGAACTTTCCCACTACACGCATTGGGGAAAACCGGGCATCCGAGCTCAACTCTTCAACACCGTGAAGCGCACCCTCGAGATGGACTTCTGTATCGAAGGCGATGATCGCTCGTGTCACGTGCTCAACGCCGTGTCGCCCGCGTTCACGTGTTCTCTCTCTTTCTCGCAGCATGTATGCGACCAGATCGACACTCTAACGGGCGCCACCGTGGCTCCCACCTTCTCAAAGACCCCGGTTTGATCGCCGCCTCCTCCGGAGACGTGTCAGGGCCGTGGCAGACTGGATGAACGAAACCTATGCGCGTCGTCGTAACAGGGAACCTGGGATATGTCGGCACGGTGATGACTCCAATCATCGCAGCTGCGGGACACGAGGTTTGGGGTCTGGATACGGGCTATTACCGGGGCTGCATCCTGGGCGATCTGGGGGAGACTGGGCTCTCTCGTCAGATTGATCGAGATGTGAGGCGGGTGACTGCCGAGGATCTGCGGGGCGCCGATGCGGTGATCCACCTCGCAGCCCTCTCCAACGACCCGACCGGAGAGTTGAACCCCGGGCTCACCTCCGATATCAATTACGAGGCGTCGGTGCGCATCGCAGGGCTGTGCAAACAGGTCGGGATCAGCCGCTACATCTTTGCTTCTTCTTGCAGCATTTACGGGCAAAGCGACGCGGGCGCCCTGACCGAAGACGCCGAATTTAACCCCCAGACTGCTTATGCTCGCTCCAAGGTCGATACCGAGGCGGCGGTCAGCGCTCTGGCGGATGACGAGTTCTCACCCACATTTATGCGAAACGCTACGGCGTACGGCTTTTCCCCACGTCTGAGGCTGGATGTAGTGGTGAATAACCTGACGGGCTGGGCCGTGACGACCAACCAGGTTCGGCTTTTGAGCGATGGCCGCGCCTGGCGCCCCCTCGTGCATGTGGAAGACATGAGCTACGCTTGTGCAGCCGCCCTCGCCGTCCCACGGGAGCGCGTTCACAACGAAGCGCTCAATGTTGGGCGAGAAGAAGACAACTACCAGATCCGTTCCATCGCGGAGACGGTCGCCGAGATCGTTCCCAATTGCGTGGTGACCTTTGCGGAAGGCGCCTCGGCCGACAACCGGAACTACAACGTCTGCTTCAGCAAGATTCGTCGGGTGCTGCCCGAGTTCGAGCCCCGCTGGAACGTACGCAAGGGGATCGAGCAACTCTACCGTGCCTACACCGAGACCGACCTGAACGGCGACCGGTTCGGGGGCCGCGAGTTCACCCGCCTCAAGCAGCTTCAGCACCTGCTCGACACCACGAGGGTCAACGACTCGCTCTACTGGCTCTAGAGCCCCAGACGGGGACCCGCTGCGGCAGGTCCCCGTCGATTCAGGGTAGGTCCGGCCGCAGCAGCGCAAAACTCGCGGTGTGCCCGTGGATAAATGTTCGCCCCCCCACGGGACCCAACTCGCCCATGGCGAAGAACCCGGCGACCGGCATTCCCGCCAGAACCGCCCGCGTGACGCTCACGTCGTGGTTCGGCGTTTCGAACATTCGACTGCCCCGGCCATTGCAGGAGAAGAGCAGAGCGCCGGCCGGGGAGTCGAGACGATGCGGCGCCAGCAGTTCCCGCAAGTCTTCGCCGGCAGTGCCGGCATCTCGAACGTGAAGTTGAATGGTTTGACCGGGGCGAACCGGCTCGCCGACCGAAATGGCGTGCCGGTCCCGGTCCACGCCCTGCAGCCCACGCACCAGAAAGTCTCCTCGACGAAACTCGTCTCGGGTTTCATCGATGGCAACGCCGATGAAGAGCCCCGTGCGGCGGAACAGCAGCAGATCTTCCTCCGGTAGAGTCTGAAGTAGCTCCTCGAGCATCTCAATCGCCGGTCGTCGCCGAAGCTCCAGAATGTAGGGACCGTCGGAGCGGGTGACCAGCAGCGGCTCGCCGACGGGCCGACATCCCTGCGACACCAGCGTCTCCAATCGGATCGCGCCACCTAATCCGACCCCCACGGCGCCATCGAGACAAATCCGGTCGTTCACGATGAGCACGTTGCCGCCTGGCTGGGCTGAGCCGCTCGCCATACCGCCGACGGTGACTCCGTCGGTCGCGGCGTCGAAAGCGGGAAGCACGGCATCAATGGGGGTGGTGAACGGATCGGCGAGCAAGATCTGCCCCCGATGCTGCTCGGGCGTACAGACTCGACGGCGAAGCTCCCGGGGATCCTCGCAAATCGCCTCCCAATCGTCCGCCCCAATGGCGAACGGTTTCAGCAGCACTCCCGGCAAATCGGCGACGAACAGCGCAGCGCCGGGAGTTCGCTCCAGCTCCCGATCCCCGCCGATGACTCCCTCGCAGCTCACCGCCAGGTACGCCTCCGGCGCGAGCCGGTTGCGAAGCTGCTCAGAAAGCTCTCGAGCCACATATCGGGCGCCGGCGCCCAAGAAGCAGATGACGAGCCCGCAGGCGCCGGGAGCGAATCCATCCGCGTCCACCTCAGCCAACAATCCGTCGCGAATCTCTTCCAGCGACGTGCCTTCAACGCAATAGCTGCCGACTCGCACCCCGCCACCCTTTTCCCCTACCGCCTCGAAACGAGGCAAACTGCCGACCATCGCTCGGCGGCGACTCGGGAGAGATCCGAGTGGCGTCTGTTAGCTCTGCACTGCGGTGTGCGCCAGCGCAAACTTTCCCACACCGGGCAACAGATACCACTCACCGGCGGACGCCTTGATCGCGGCAACGGCCGACCAGATCAGAGGAATGAGCCACACGATGAAGACCAGCGGCAGCAGCGCGAGGCCGATGATCAGCACACAAAGCGCCACAACCACTGTGCCCGTGATTAGAAAGATCGACATCCAGAGCAGGTTGAACAGTAGCGCCTGAAGCGCATGAAAGGCCACGGACGGTCGGCGTTCCCGATTGAGCAGCCACATGAACAGCGGCACGGCCCAACCCAACCCCCCGAGTGAGAGCACTACACTCAGGATGGCTCCTGTGTGACTGAGCATCGCATAGGTTCGATCTTCCGCTGTGGTGGCCGGCATCCCCCGCATCTCCCCATCGGGTGGGCCCGCCGAGCGCGAGCCCACTGAGTTCAACGCGCCCGCAGCCTTGCGGACACGCGTACACCGGAGGTCAGAGCAAACCCAACGTACCGGCTGCGGTTACGGCGGCCGCCGCGGCCTGCTCCAGGTGCGCCCGAGTGTGGGCCGCGGAAACCTGGAACCGGATTCTAGCCGTGCCCTCGGGAACGACCGGGAAACCGAAACCGGTGACAAAGACTCCCGAGTCCAACAGCAACTTGCTCATCCGAATCGCCAGCGCGGTGTCCCCCACTATCACGGGAACAATTGCTGAATCCCCTTCCAGCGGATTCAAGCCACCGGCACGCAGCAGATCGCGGAGAACCGCGGAGTTCTCTCTCAGTCGCGACACCCGTTCCGGCTCGTTCAGCAACACTCGGATGGCTGCTCGTGCGCTGCATGCCACCGTCGGCGGGAGGGCGTTTGAGAACAACTGGGGCCGCGATCGCTGGGTCAGCATGTCGCACACCGCCTTCGGCCCGGCCACGTAGCCGCCCGCGGCGCCGCCGAGCGCCTTCCCCAGCGTTCCGGTGAGGATGTCGATCTCACCCAGCAGCCCGAAGTGCTCGGCAACGCCGCGCCCGGTCTTGCCCAGAACTCCGCAGCCATGGGAATCGTCGACAACGACCACCGCGTCAAACCGCCGGGCGAGGTCCACGATTTCGGGAAGCCGCGCGAGGTCACCCTCCATGCTGAATACGCCGTCGGTGATGATCAGCTTCCGCTGCCCTGGATCGCAGGACCGAAGCCCAGCTTCCAACTGCGCCAGGTCCGAATGTGGGTAGATGACCTTCCGTGCCGGCTGGGAGAGCCGAATCGAGTCGATGATGCTGGCGTGATTCAACGCATCCGACAGGATGACGGTGTTCGAGTCAGTAAGGCTCGGAATCACAGCCTCGTTGGCGTTCCAGCAGGAGACATAAGTCGTCGCGGCTTCGGTGCGCAAGAATCCAGCCAGTTCCGACTCGAGTTCCAGATGCGGTTGGAACGTGCCGCAAATGAACCTCACGGATGCGGTGCCGGCGCCGTAAGCCTGTAGCCCGCCGATGCCCGCCGCCACGACTTCAGGATGGGATGCCAGCCCGAGGTAGTTGTTCGACGACATGACCAGCACGTCGCCCCGGCCCTCCATTCGGACCACGGCGTCCATCGGCGACGTGAGGGTGTTGAACGATTTGTAGGTCCCTGCGGCCTTCAGCCGTCCGAGTTCCTCACTAAGGTCATCGACCAACCTCTGATTCATCGGTGACTCCAGACCGGAAGCGGCGCGTCGACCGCCTCGCCGGAAGCGGGCGGCGGGGGCGGGGTCACGGGCGGAGCGGCGTCCACTCCGTTCGGATGCACCACGACCTTACAGGCGTGCCCAGCCTTGATCTGCTCAATCGCATCGTCGAGATCCTCTAGCTCGCAGCGGTGCGTGATCAGCGGGCGAAGGTCGACCACGCCGCTTTCCAGCATCCACCGCGTCTTGTACCAGGTCTCGAAGATCTTTCGGCCGTTCAGCGCAAGCACGCTAAGATTCTTGAAGATCAGAGCCTCGGCGACGTCGATCTCCACCGGGCGGCTCGGAATCCCGAAGAGCACGACGCGCCCCCCATTACGGACGATGCGGAACGCATCGGTGATGGCCCGGGGTGAGCCCGACATCTCAAACACCACGTCCAACCCGTAGCCCTCGTTCCGCTCGCGGAATGCGGCGGGAACGTTCGGGACTTCGCCGACATGAATGACGTCCGTCGCGCCCATCTTTCGCGCCAGCTCGAGACGGAAAGGGGTCTGATCGGACGCATAGACGGCGGCAGCGCCCGAAGCCCGCGCGATTCCGATGGTGAAGAGCCCGATGGGGCCGCAGCCCAACACCGCGATCGACCTCCCAGCCAGTTCCTGTGCGCTGGTTGCAAAGACCGCGTTTCCAAACGGCTCCTGCAGCGTCGCGATCTCCGGAGGAAGCTTCGACCGATCATTTTTCCAGATCACCGCTTCCGGTACGGCGACGTACTCCGCGAAGGCTCCATCTCGATCTACACCCAGGATTCGGGTTTGCTCACACATGTGCGCCTGCCCGGTGCGGCATTGGAAGCACATGCCACACGTGATGTGGCTCTCCGCGGAGACGTACTCACCCTCCGCCACGTGCCGAACACCCTTACCCGCCTGGACCACGGTGCCGGCGAACTCGTGGCCCAGCGTGAGCGGAGGATGGATCCGATTCTGGGACCACGAGTCCCACGCATGAATATGAAGGTCGGTGCCGCAGAAGCTGGCGGCCTCCACCCGAACCAGCACCTCATCCGGACCCGGCTCGGGAATCGGAACATCCCGCATCACCAGTCCGGGCGCAGGATCCGTCTTGCAGATTGCACGCATCATCCGAGCCATGGGCAGTCTTCTCCAGTGGATGTCGAACCGGGCCGCTGTTGCACTCCCTCGGCTCTCGCCTGCAGGTTGGGGTTGCGCTTCGAACTCTACGATTCTCCGACGCGTAAAGATAGCGTGTGGGGAACTCTCTGACCACCGGCCGCATTGAGACGTGTGGGTGCTGCCGCCGTAAGGCGCAAGCAGTTCTCCGTGGAACCCGGACCCGTCGAGCATCGTCAATACAGCAACATGCCGCAACTGCGCCGGCCGAACTCTCGATATCCCTGGTGAGGGGCGTTGAAGGAGTTTCTCCAGGCAGCGTAGAATTGCGGTGAAGTGAGATGTCCGCGTAAAGAACCGAGAGCGAGCCGCCCTCGGGCCTTCGACGGGTTCAACGCGACCCCTTGAGGTTTCTCCGAATGAAGCTACAAACCACTCTCCTCGCCGCAGCGGTGGCCGCCGGCGGCCTCGCCATTTTTGGCGCCGCCCAGAACGCCGACGCGCAGGCCGCGTCCAAGTACGATCCCGAGCGACGCCTGGTGGGCGTTACGTTGGGCCAGAAATTTGCGGAAGTCTTCCGCCGCTACGGCCAGCCGGATGAAGTCCAGACCGTTGCGCTCGCATCGGATTCTCAGAATCTGCCTGGCGTCGGCGGAACCGGCGACGCGATGGGCGGGATGATGGGCATGGGCGGCGCGATGGGCATGGGCGGCGCGATGGGCCCGGGCGCGATGGGCATGGGCGGCGGCGGATCGATGGGTCCGGGCGCGTCCGGCTTCGGCGGCGCGGGTGGACCGGGCGGGTTCCCAGGAGCGTCCGGCTTCGGCGGCGCGGGTGGACCGGGCGGGTTCCCGGGCGCGTCGGGCTTCGGTGGCGCGGGTGGACCCGGCGGGTTCCCCGGAATGGCCGGCATGGGTGGCGGCGGCGGTAAGATGGGCGCCATGGGCGCCGGCGGAGAAGCCGGATTCCCTGGAGCCGGCGGAATTGGCGCCGGGTTCCCCGGGGCCGGCGGGATGGGTTCTGGGTTCCCTGGAGCCGGCGGGATGGGCGGGGGCCCGACCGACGGTGGGTTTGGCAGCGGACTGCCTGGCGCGGGTCAGGTTGGCCCCGGCGCAACCGGACCTGAATTCAGCACCGCGCAGCTCTTCGTTTACAAGCGAAAGGGCGGCATCCGGATGGAGTTCCTGGTGGATGAGGATGGGCGCGTGGCGCAGATTTCCGTCGCCGCTCCCGCCGGCAAGACGCTTCCGAACGCCATCACCTCCAAGGGCATCAAGTTGGGTTCGAACTACCAGAATGTGCTCTCCCGGTACGGCTTCCCCGAGCGGCTTCGCAATCTTCCCGGCTATCGCTTCCAGGAAGCATACTTCAGCAAGGTTCATCACGCCGCCTTCACCTTCGATGCGTTGAAGAAGATGCAGTGCGTCCGTATGACCATCGCTCTCGCTGACTGATCCCCGATTCGAAAGCCCGCCTCCAGCCCTCGCGAAGCGGGGGCCGGGGGCGGGCTTTTTTGTTGCATTCCTTCCGTAAGGCGGCGCTCTCACGACGCACGCTGAACACACAGACCCATGGCCGCCGACATCGTTCAGGAAGTGAAGCTGCGGACCGACCTGGTGGAGTTGATCTCCGCCTACGTCCCGCTGCGTCGCGCCGGGCGGACCCACAAGGGCCTGTGTCCGTTCCACTCCGAGAAGTCCCCCAGCTTCGTGGTCGACGGCGAGCGGGGATTCTTCAAATGCTACGGCTGCGGAAAAGGTGGCGACTGCTTCACGTTCATCCAGGAAAAAGAGGGGCTCAGCTTTCCGGAGGCCGGAGAACTCCTGGCGCGTCGGCTGGGGCTGGAGTGGGTACGACAGGGCGAGACGAGCGAGCGCCGGGGTGATCGTGAGCGGCTCCACGATGTGTGCGCCCTCGCGACACGCTTCTTTCGTCAGTGCCTCGAGCGGGACGCTGCCGCCCTCGAGTATCTCGAGCACCGCGGGATCGCCGCCGACACGCTCGAGCAATTCCAACTCGGATACGCCCCACCGACTTACGAGGCGCTGCTGCGCTGGCTGAGGACTCAGGGGGTGGCATTGGAGGACGCAGAGGCAGCCGACCTCGTGCTTAGATCGGAGTCCGGGCTGAGGGATCGTTTCGTCGCCCGGATCATCTTCCCTATTTTCGATATCGAGGGCCGGCCGATCGCATTTGGGGGCCGAACAATGCGTCCCGACGGGATTCCGAAGTACCTGAACTCGAAAGAGACCGCCATCTTTACGAAGGGACGCACGCTCTACGGCCTGCATGCCGCGCGGCCGTCGATCACGGCTGCGGGGCACGCCGTCGTGGTGGAAGGGTATATGGACCTCATCGCGCTCCACCAAGCGGGGGTCGCCGAGTCGGTGGCCACGCTTGGAACCGCATTGACCGAGCAGCACATCGCCCTGATCAAGCGGTTCACACAGGATCTGGTGCTGTGTTTCGACGGCGACAGCGCCGGGATTCGCGCCGCTGAGCGCAGCGCCCCGATGTTCGAACAGGCCGGCTGCACCGTGCGGGTCGTGTCCCTTCCGGGCGGAGCTGACCCCGACACCTTCATTCGAAATCACGGGCTCGAGGCATTTCGAGCCGCAGTCACCCGGGCTGAGCCACTCATCGACTTCCTGATTCGAGCCGCGAGAGGGCGCCACCACACCCAGACTTCCGAGGGGAGGCTCGCTTTTGTCCGCGAGGCGACTCGTCTTGTCGCTCAGTCGTCGAGTCACCTCACCCGACAAGAGCACACCACCCGCCTGGAGCGGGTGATCGGCGGCCTTGCGGACGAGTGGTATCCCGGCGATCCTCGGTCGGCTCTGCAGGCGCGAGACGCGCTCATCCAGGAAGTTCGACGTCTGCTGCACAGCGGCGGCCCCAGAAGCACATTTCAGCACAGCTTTCAAGAGACCCGAAAGGAATTTCGCGAAAGACCATCCAACTGGTTAGGCCAGAGTGCACCGTCAAGGGTAAGATATTCCGGAGTTCGTTCGGCGCCGATGCTGGTCAACGCCGGAACTCGGTTTGGCGCCGAGCGGTATGTACTTCGGGCGGCTCTCAGCGAGCCGGAATGGGCAGCGAGGTTGGCCTCGGCTGCCACACGGGACCACTTCTCCGACCCGGCGCTGCAGGTGCTGGCGGCGGCATTCTTTGAGGATCCGGGCGAAGGCTCGGCAGCATCCGAGAGGGCCGCTCGCATCCTCCGGGATCCCGCGATGGCGGAACAGGTGAGCGCTGTGCTGATGGTGGACGCTCCCCTATCCGAAGAGGGATTCGAACGCTGTCTTACAGCGCTCGATCGGGATTGGAAGCAGCGTCGGTTGGCGGCTCTTCAGGCTCGCTCCGTGTCGGAGGGGTTGGGGGAGCGCGAAGCGATCGAGATCAGGGAGCTCTTGAGCGAACTCGGCGGCCGACAGCGCCGCGAGGACTAGGCGAACGAGCACAGCAGACGGATGACTTAGCAGTGAATGTAGTGAAGACGGGAAGAAAATCAGTCGGCAAGCGCAATGTCGCTTCCGCTGCGGCCCCGCCTCCGGTATTGATCCCGAAGGCGGACGATTTTGGCGAGTCTGAGGTATCGGCATCTTCGCTCCGGAGCATTCCGGAGGTGGCGCGCCTGTTGGAGCGCGGCAAGCGCCAGGGCGTGCTCACGTACGACGAGATCAACGATGCGCTGAAGGGCGAAGTCGACGCGGATCACATCGAGGACATCTTCAGCTTGGTGGACGCCGAGGGGATTCAGGTCATTGAGGCCTCGAAGACTCAACAGCGCCCGCGAGAGCTGGGCGCCTCCACGCAGGACACTCTCCTCAAGGAGATGGAGATCCGCGAGGAGGAGGCGCCGGCAGTCGAAGGGATCCCGATCGACGACTCGGTTCGAATGTGGCTGCGGGAGATCGGGAAGACCCCCCTTCTCACCTCGGAAGAAGAGATTCGGCTCGCCAAGCGCATCGAGAATAAGGAAGCGGATCCGGAAGGCAGCCACGCCGCGAAGGACGTGCTGACGCGCGCCAATCTGCGGTTGGTCGTTTCCATCGCCAAAAAGTACAGTGGTCGAGGGATGGCGTTCCCAGACCTGATTCAGGAAGGCAACATCGGGCTGATCCGCGCGGTGGAGAAGTTCGACTATCGCAAGGGCTACAAGTTCAGC
>SXGS01011043.1_pt1 | contig 14748 bp, 10 predicted proteins | sample 3174681 | NCBI WGS metagenome assembly SXGS01 (sample SAMN11356861, study PRJNA531348) | freshwater metagenome | isolation source: freshwater sample F1-80 | place: China: Fuxian Lake, Yuxi | collected 2017-12-25
AGAGGACGGCGGTCGAGGAAACGGAATCAGGAGGAGGCGAGAAAAGATAGAGTCAATCCAATCGTAAAGGTCACGCGAGGATCACGCAGCGCCGACGAAGAGCCGACGCCGAAGGCTTTTTCGTGCATAATTCAGGTGTCCCCTAAGGCATTCTCCGTAAGGCCAATAACAAACTATGCATTGGGTTTTCTGGTACTTACGGGGATTGTAGAAACCACTGAAGTAACTCATGATTGAATTGCGGCCTAACACGAGCCGCCAGTTTCAATTACCTGAGACAGCGAAGAGAACATCTTATGAAAACGACAGGATTTAATAATTCCGGCATCTTGGAAAGCAACGCGGTGGGAAACACCGGGGCGGAAGTAACGGCCGCGCCGATTCAGGCGATAAATGAGGGCGCTACCCGAAACGGCGAACGGTGGCAGACCCGGCTCGCGCCCCGGTGGCGGATCATGGTGCTGGTCGCCCTATTGGCAGTGACTTTGGGGACGCGCGGATCCAACGCACAAGGGCGTCCGCCCGTCACGCCGCCGGCGCCAGGCGCGCGCGTGGACAAGAAGATGAAGGACCGGCTCAACAAAGGCAAGGACACCGACCTGCTGCGCGTCATCGTGACGACGAAGCGAGGGACCAAGGGCGGGTTCCTGAACGCAATACGCGCCCAGGGCGCGCGAGTGAGCCACGACTTTTCCCTGATCGAGGGCTTTGCCGGCGAGATTCCGGTGGGCCTGTTGCGGGCACTGGAAAAGCACCCGGATGTCGTGGCCCTCTCCTCCGACCAGGCCGTGACCTCATCCGTGGACCCACCGGTGGGCACGACCTACACCGTCACGAACACCAACAACTCCGGCGCCGGCTCGCTGCGCCAAGCCATCATCAACGCCAACGCCCAGTCAGGGGCGGACACCATCTGGTTCAACATTGCTGGCACGGGCGTACGTACGATCACGGTGACGACCGAGTTGCCGAGCATCACCGGGCCGACCCGGTTAGACGGGACTTCGCAGCCCGGCTTCGCCGGCACTCCTCTGATTCGCCTGGATGGCACCGGCTCGGGCTCGGGCCTCCAACTCACATCAACGTCCGACGCCAGCGTCATTCGCGGACTGATCATCACCCGGTTCGAGGAAGGCATCGTGATCGATTCCGGGGCCGACGACATCACGATCGCCGGCAACTGGATCGGCACGGCTGGCACCGGAACCACCGGCGTCGGTAACACGGACCAGGGCATGAAGATCGCAGGCGCCAGAGCCACGATTGGGGGAACCGGTCCGTACGACCGCAATGTCATCACTAACAGCGGAGACGACGGGATCACGATCGTTGGGTCCGGCGTCACCAGTCATGTGATTCGTGGCAACTACATCGGATTGGACCCTGACGGGTCGACCGGCACCGGGAATGTAGACGTCGGTTTGGCCATCATCTCCGGCAGTGGGAACACGATCGGCGGCACGACCGCCGGAGCGCGGAACGTCATCTCCAAGAACTACGAGGGAATGGAGATCAACTCGTCGAACAACGTCGTGCAGGGCAACTACATCGGCACCGACGCCGGGGGCACGCTCAATCGCGGCAACCGCTTCGGCGACGGTGTTCAACTTCAGGGAAGCTCGACTGGAAACGTCGTTGGCGGCACGGTTGTTGGTGCGGGCAACGTGATCGCATACAACGCGTTGGACGGCGTAAATGTCGTCAACGGCAGCAGCCATGCCGTGCTTGGTAACTCGATCTTCGGGAACGTGGGGGCGGGCATCGACCTCGGAGCCAACGGCGTACAGGCCAACGACTCGGGCGATGCCGACACGGGCGCGAACAACCTGCAGAACTATCCGGTGTTAACCAAGGCGATCACGACGGGAACGCAGGTGGAGATCGACGGCACGTTGAACAGCAAGGCCAACAGCTACTTCCGCGTCGAGCTGTTCTCTAGCGCGAGCGCCGACAGCTCAGGCTACGGCGAGGGTCAGGTGTTTCTGGGCGCGATCAACGTCGCGACCAATGCCACCGGCAATGCCACCTTCCGCGGCACCTTCACTGCGGCGGTCGCCAGCGGTGCGGCCATCAGTGCGACAGCCACCAAGAGCACCAATACGTTTGCGGCCTTCACCGATACATCCGAGTTCGCCGCCAACAGGACGGCGCAGTTGGTCTCCCCGCAGACGCTGGCGACCAGGAGCCTGCGGGGCACGCTCGCACTCGACTCGCTGACCTCGCCCGCGCCCCTGATCACGCGAACCGGTGCGGGCGTAACGGTGGCTGTGATCGATTCCGGAATGCAATTGGACGGCGGCAGCGCCAGCCGGCTCAAGACCACTCGCGATTTCACCACCGGCAACGCCAACCCTGCCCATATCGCAGCCATTGACGGCTACGGGCACGGGACACATGTGGCCGGACTCATCGGAGGCAGCCAGGCGGAGTTGCAGGGTGTGGCCCCCGGCGCCTCGTACGTGAGCCTGCGCGTGCTCAACAACTACGGGATCGGCCTCACCAGCGATGTCATCAACGCGGTGCAGTGGGCCGTGGCCAACAAGGCCGCCTATGGCATCGACATTCTCAACCTCTCGCTCGGCCACCCCATCTACGAACCCGCCGCGACTGACCCGCTGGTACAGGCCGTCGAAGCGGCCGTGCGGGCGCACCTTGTAGTCGTGGTCTCGGCCGGGAACTACGGGGTCAACCCGGCGACGGGTACGGTCGGCTACGCGGGCATCAGCTCGCCGGGCAACGCACCATCGGCCATTACGGTGGGCGCCATCAAGACCTTCGACACGGCGATACGCAGCGACGACATGATTGCCGACTACAGCTCGCGCGGCCCAACGTGGTACGACGGCTTCGCGAAGCCCGACGTCGTCGCACCCGGCCACCGGGTGCTCGCGGCGGCAGCCACTAACCAGACACTCTACACGCTATACCCTACGCTGCGGCAGACGATCGCCAGCCGGTCCTATCTGACGCTGAGCGGCACGAGCATGGCAACCGCGGTGGTGAGCGGTTCCGTCGCGCTGATGATCGAGGAAGCCAGGGCCACCTTCGGCGCGGCTCCCCCGGCAACCGCAATCAAGGCAATGCTGCAGGTGAGCGCGTTTCCAATGAACGACCCCGCCGCTCACCCCTACCACGTGCTGGCGCAAGGGGCCGGCGCGTTGAACACCGCCGGAGCTCTCACGCTGGCACATGCCATCAATCCCACCGTGCCGGTCGGCGGCTACTGGCTGATGACGAGCGTCACCAAGTCGACCACCATCGACGGGCAGAGCGTCGCCTGGGGCGACTCCATCGTCTGGGGTGACTCCGTGGTCTGGGGCGATACCATCAACACCCACTCCGTCGTCTGGGGCGACTCCGTTGTCTGGGGCGACTCGGTCGTGTGGGGCAACGGCCTCGTCTGGGGCAACAACATCGTTTGGGGCGCCTATGGTTCCCACTCCAATGTCTACTGGGGCCAGACCCTTGTCTGGGGCAACTCCGTGGTCTGGGGCGACTCCCTCGTCTGGGGTGACTCCGTGGTCTGGGGTGACTCCGTGGTCTGGGGCGATTCCGTGGTCTGGGGCGATGTGCAGTTGGCGCCGTAAGGGCGCCGTCAGGAGCATAGGCGAAAACCACGGAGCCGCAGATGCCTATCCATAACAAAGGTCATTGCCTCCCTCCATCCAGCGCCGCCTGGGGGGGCTGAGGGTGTTGATTATTGATTCCACGGTGGATCCGGCCACCCCAATAAGACACGCGTTCGTGTGTTTCACCGTAAATGTTTGCCAACTTCGGGCCATGCGCCGTCCACTTGAGACGGCGCGTCAGGCGCTGATGGGTGTGATCTGGTAGAGGCTCCCCGGCCGTCTCCCCGCCGGCTCGAATGGGCGCCCCAGTCTGGATTCGAACCCGCGGCTTTTCGACCCACGTCAAGAAACAAAGCCATGCGGCGCGGCGCGAGACGTGCACTCGGCCTTGACTGAACCTGCCGCAACCAGAACTCCATTTTTCCAACAATGACAGGGGGGGAAGAGCTTTTGAACCGCTGCTCTTGCCGTAGTTCCCGAAAGGTTACGCCCGCGCGTCGCGCGGCCTGAGAAACCATTCGAGCGACTCCTCTTCGTTCAATCCGCGCGGAAGTGAAGCCGCTTCCGGATGGGTCTTGCGAAAACGTTCGAGCATCAAGCCGCGCAACCGCGCGACCGTGCCCGTCTCCCTGGCCGCGATATCGGTAAATTCGCCCGGGTCCTTCTTGAGATCGTACAGACGGATGTAACGCCCCGGCGTGGGCTTGTCCGTAAGATACCCGTCGGTTCGCTTCCTTCGCCCCGTACAGAAGATGAACTTGTGGCGCGTGGTGCGGATGCACGCCTCTTCGTTCTCCAGGTATTGGCTGAAGATGTGATCGCGGCGCGCCGCTTGCCGCCTGCCTTCAAGATACGGGCGCAGGCTGCGGCCGTGCATCAGCGGCAAGGGAGGAACGCCCAGCATGTCGAGAACGGTCGGCGCGACGTCGATCGATTCGGTGAACTCGCTCACCGCGCCACGGCGGATGCGGCCAGGAAATCGCATGATCAGCGGCACGCGCAGAGCCGGATCGTAACAGCAGTGCTTCTCGAAACGTCCGTGCTGGCCCAGGCTGTAACCGTGGTCCGCCATGTAGACGACGAGCGTGTCTTGCTCAAGATCAAGTTCGCGTAATTTATTGAGCACCAGGCCCACGTTGCGATCGAGAAAGCTGACCGAAGTGTAGTAGGCGGCGATAATACCGCGTTTCTCTTCATCCGAAAGACCGCGGAAGATCAGCGGAATTTGCCAGGCGTCCTCCGGTCCCACGCGTGGAACGGAGAAACCAGCCGGGGCGAAACGGTTTGTGTATTCAATCGGAAAATCGAACGGCGAGTGTGGTTCGAGGAAGCTCACCCAGAGGGCGAACGGGTCGCCCTTGTGTTCTTCCATGAAACGGCAGCCTTCCCGCGCGAGGAACGTGCCGGTCATGTCCTCTTCGTAACGTGGGTAGGGCAGCTTTTCCGCGTTAAGCCAGACGCGGGCCGGGTCTTGAAACGGCTTCCATGGCGGCTTGACGCGAACCTCGGGCGGGGCGGGCTTCGGACGCACGCGCGCGGCGTAAACTTTCGCCGTGTCCGAATCGGTCATCAGCGATTCGAAGCCGTGCATGCCCGCGCGTGACTGTCGGTTGAAGTGCATCTTTCCAAAAACGGCGGTCCGGTAGCCTGCCTCGCGCAGTTGCTTCGCGATGGTGGGCTTATCCTCGGCGAGCGGCGTCGACAGAACCGTGACGCCCGCCATGCAAGGCATTTGCCCGGCGAGAATCGACTGCCGCGATGGCGTACAGACCGGAGAATTGCAGTAGTGACCGGCGAAACGGGTTCCTTCGGAGGCGAGCCGGTCGAGATTCGGCGTCCGGGCCAGGCGATTGCCGTCCGCGCCGAGGGCGTATCCGGCGTGATCGTCGGCGATCAGGAACAGGAAATTCGGCTTGCGTCCGGATTGCGGCGCGGCTGCCGGATGCGCCGCAAGCGCGGTCATCACCGCGCGCCGGGTGAGCATCGTTATTCCTTTTCTCGAAATACGGTGTTCAGCCATATTTTCCGCAGCCAGGCGTATCCGCTCAGCGATTTGAGCGGTTTCTTGATACTCCAGGCAAGGCTTTGGCGGGTCCGTTCCCATTGCCGGCCGGAGGCGAGCGCCGCGGAAACAGAGGGCGGCATGCCGCGCAGGACAACGTACCGGCCCATGACGGCACAGTTGTGGACACGGTGTGGAACCATGGTGGGCTCCGAGTTGAAAAGCACCCTGATACCGACCGCGGCGGCGCACCTTGCAACCTTTCGCGAATAAAAGCCGCCGGGCACCGCGGCGGCGGTTACCGGCTCTCCCAAAATGTCCGCAAGCACGACCGTGCTCACCCCCCACTCCTCCACCAATTGGTCCCAATCGCAGGCCGACATTTTTCCCGGATGCGTCGCCGAGTGACTTCCTATCACGTGTCCGCGCCGGCGCAGCTCCCTGATCTGCTCCTTTGAAAGAAAACTTCTCGTCCCGATGTAATTCGTGGTCACGAAGAAATGACCGCGCCAGCCGAAACGTTCGAGGCTGTCCGCGATCGGCGAATAGGCGCTCGATCCACCGTCGTCAAACGTGAGGAACAAACGAACCGCGTGGTTGTGGAGGGCATCCGTGGTGTCGACGCCCTTGCCCCCAATGGCCGCATGAATGGCCTCAAGGTGCCTTACGAAATCCGCGCGGTCGAGTTTGTAGTGCCCCGCCAGTTTGCCTGGAAATCCACTGGCGTCGGACTGGCCGGGCTCGACGACATCGTGGTAAACGATGGAGAGCGCCTGTCTGGTGATCACTTGCCTGCTCCTTCGGCATTCATTCTCGCACGCAGTGGCTGGCTCAATCCAGGTTGGTTTACTTTTACTATCGCTTATCTAATGCAGATAAATCGTGTGGCTTCCGCGAAAGTTAGAGCGAGAGCTTTGATTACCGAAGATTTTCTCGACCAGCGCACGGCGAGCCGGCGTAGCTCGCTGCTGACAGCTTCCTCGGCCGCGATCTCCACGCGGTCGTAGATTCTCGAAAAGCCCACTTTCCTGAATTCCTTCCGCAGCATGCCGTGAGTGAATTGATGAAAATCGATGCCCAACTTCATGATGTCCGGACCATGAACCGCGGTCCGGAGATTGTACCGCATGCGGTCCGGAAGCCAGCCGTAGAGCGGGAAGCCGTCGTATTCTCCAGATTGAAAGCTGAATTTGTTGGTGGATTCGAAATACATCGCGCCGCCGGGCTTTAAGGCGCGGAAAATCTTGGCCACGCCCGTCCGCCAGTATTCCACGTGCTCAAATACGTTGGAACAGACGATCACGTCGTACTCACACTCGCCGATGTCGAAATCTTCCAGATTCCCCAAATGAATATCCGGTTCGATTCCGTATTCGGCGGCGGTTTTGCGCGCGTACTCGATCAATTGCGGGCTGATCTCCAGACCCCGGCATTGCAGACCTTCCATACTGCAAAGAGTCGGAAACCAGCCGGTTCCCGTTCCAACCTCCAGCATCTTCGTGCTGGGGTCGACTTTGACGTATTGCTTTATTGGCCGCAGGTAACGGTCAAAGTGCGGGCGGTGAGCTTCAAGCGTCCAATGAGCGTTGTTCTGGAGATACCGGTCGACGTCGGCAAGCTCCTCCTGGTGGATCTTCATTTAGCGGATGGCGCCTCTCCCTCGGCACGCGAATGCAGATACTATTGTAATACAGTACCCAATATTTGCCGATTTTGCGCTATTTTCCATAGGGTATACGATAAGACTGTTGATGGATCCCACCGAAGACGCGCAGCCCATCCGGAGCGCAGAACCGCCCAGACGTGCTAAGCGCTTGCTCGTGAACGTGTTATCAGGCTGGCTTGCCGTCGGCGTCAATCTGTTCATCGGTTTCGTTCTCTCGCCGTACATGATCCGTAAACTCGGAGCCGATCGGTACGGGGTCTGGGCGCTGGTGCTGGCCGTCGCGGACTACCTCCTCTTGTTCGACCTGGGTTTCAAATCCGCGTTGATCAATTTTTCCGCCAAAGCTCACGCGCTGGGCGATAACGACGGCGTCAACCGCGCTATTAACACGAGCCTCGCCATCTTCTCTGTAACCGCCAGCGCGTCGATCGTCGTCGTGCTGATACTTTTCACTTATGCGCAAAGATTGTTCAAGCTTGACCCAGTCTATCGAGGCGAGTTTTCGACTCTGGTGCTGATCACGGGGATCGGCTGGTCGGTCAGCCTGGTTGTGGGCGTATTCCGCGGCGGCCTTGAATCCTTCAGCCTTTTCCGCGTGAACAACACCATCTGGATGGCGTCTTCCATCGTCCGGGCCACTGGATGGGGTCTTCTCCTCTACTTCGGCTATGGACCTGTCCAAATGGCCATCACCCTGGTTGCGGCGCAGTTGGGCGCATATGCGGTGGCCTATCCGGTGTTCCGGCGCGCTTTTCCGGCCTTGCAACTATCCCGCAGGTTTGTCAGCTGGCAGTGCGCCAAAGACATGGCGCATTTCGGACTTCACACCGTCGTCGCCGGCGTTTCCCTGATGTTTCTCAATCAGGGCGTACCGGTTCTGGTCGGCCACTTCCTGCCGTCCCGGTTCGTGGGGTTCTATTCACTCCCCACTCGTTTCCTACAGGTTGCCATGGATTCGGTCTCGCGGGTCGGAGCCATCATGACACCGAACGCCACTGAAATGGCCGCGCGTGGAGAAACCAGGCAGATCGTCAGGATGGGCACTTTCGGGAACCGCTACTGCTACATCCTTACGATGCCGCTCACCGTTTTTCTCTGTGTCTATCGATGGGAACTTATCTACGTCTGGGTAGGTCAGGAATTCGCCGTGAACAGCGCCCGGCTGATGCCGGTAATGGCCCTTTCCTTATCCTTCGGCGCGGCTGCGCAGTTCTGCTCCAGTTGCATTCTCTATGGAATCGCCAAACACCAGCGTTTCGCCCGCAGCCTGATGTTCGAATCGGCATTCAGCGTGATTGGCCTTTTCATCATCATTCCGGGCTACGGAATTTTTGGCGCCGCGATCTGGACCTCGCTCTTGCTGGTTTTAAACCGCGGTCTTTATACTCCATGGCTTTTCTGCCGGAATCTCGACGCAAGTTACTTGACTTACATGCGGGAGATTTACCTTCGACCCACTGCGCTCGCGATTCCGCTATGGATGCTCGGTAGCGCGATCCGGACGCACTGGGTTGCCGGACGTAACTGGCCTGAGCTGTTCTTTGTCCTGGGCCTGCTGGCTGCGGTTTACTACACGGCCGGTTTCCTGCTCTGCGCGGAACCCGAGCACCGGGGAGCTGCGGTGAGTTGGATTTCCCGGCGTCTGGGCCGGAAGGGCTGAGGATCGGCGCGGTCGTTCAAAGACTGCAAACGGATCGCCGCTCATGGTCACCGGCGATCCTTCTAACCCTGGCGGGCAGCGCATTTGTCCACGCCCTTCAAGTAGCGGATGGGGCGGGTATCGGCGACGGCAAAAAGCACCTGAATGCCAGACGCCTTAAAACTTCGAGTTGATGCTCCCGGTCTTGCGCGTATAGTCGTCACACACGTCAAGGACTTTGAAGAACTCCTCGGAGCTGGTAGCAGCCGCCGCAACCATGATTCTGTGGTGTGACCGCTCTTGAATTCTTCGAGCACGAAGCCCGCCGGCACTCGATACCGGATCAATGACAATTACAGCGGTTGCTGAAACGGCAACTGATGGAAGAACGTGATCTGCAAGCAGGGCCACGGCCAAACCGGCCATCGGATGATACCGGTGCCGGATTGAATGGCGATATTCTCGCCTCCCCCTCAGCCGCCGCCCGCTTCGATAAGCGAGCCGTACAAATTCTCCATGCGGCCGACGGCGACTTCGATAGAAAGCTGTTCCCGGGCGAAGCGGGCCGCTTCTGCCGCCATCGCCTTACGCCGCGGTTCCTGTTCGATCGCGAAGGCCAGTTGATTCGCCAGATCCGCGACATTCCCGGGTTCGAACAAAAGGCCGCGCCTGCCGTGCTCAATCAGCTCAGGCGTTCCTCCTACGCGCGAACCGACCGGACAGCAACCGCACGCCATGGCCTCCAGGAGCGAATTTGAAAAAGCTTCCGAAATCGAAGGCAGCACGAAGATATCGATACCGCGCATCCAGAACGGCACGTTCGAAGTCGCCGGTTCGAACAGGCAATCTTCTCCCAGGCCAAGCCGCGCGCTCAAGGCTTCCAGTTCCGGCTGCACCGAGCCCCAGCCCACAAGGATCAGTTTCAATCCCGCTTTGAGGTGTCGAACGCGCGCGAAGGCCTCAATCAAAGTAGGGAGGTCTTTTTCAGGGCGCAGCACACAAATAGTGCCAATAACAAGCGAAGCCTCGCGTAAACGTTCCGGGCGCGGTCCTGGGAGAGGATGAAATTCGACCGTATCCACGCCGTTATGGCACAGATAAATGCGGCTGGGAGAAACGTGCTCGTCCTCGATGAGATGCCGCTCCATGGCGCGGCAATTGACCACGACGCGATCCACCATTTGGTCGGTAACCCGCAAAAGGTGCATGTTTCTGGCGCCGACAAGACTGCGGTAACACAATTGGCTCGATACGGCGATTCGCCGGTTCATCGATACAACCGGCAGCGCGTAGACAACGGTCGGCGTATCGTAGGCATGCACCAGCCGAATATCGTTCTCGCGCAGATACCGTGCCATTTGAGTCCATGCCCGCCACGAAGAAGGAGCGCCGAGCGAACGCAGCGGAAATTCCACCACCGGCACGCCCTTCCGCTTCAGCTCATCCCAGCGAAATCCGTGCGGACGGAAACAGCCGACATGCGGCTCAAAGCGGGAGCGGTCCAGACCCATGGCGATCTTTGCCACGTCGCGTTCACAGCCACCAAGATTCAATTCCCGCGCCATCAACAAGACGGGCCAGGGCTTTTTCATCCGCCGTTACTTTCCTGCCGGAGACATTGTCGTCAAATCGATAACTGGAATTCCGCTTCCCTGGATAGCTGCCATCGCGGCCGGAGCCGGCTTCTGCGCAAGCACCAACTCCTGGCTCCAGCCGAACAGATGCGTGACGTCGTTGCCAAGCAGTTTTCCAATGTGAGGAATTGTGGCCAGCAGGAAGTTCTTGTTGCTGCCGTAGATGTGATCGAGTTGAATATGGGGATCGAAAATACGGACGTTTCGCCCTTTGCCGATCAGCTTTTCGATGAGGCTCACAATGGGGCTCTCGCGCAGATCGTCGGTATCTTCCTTGAACGCCAGTCCGTAGATTCCGATCCGTTCGGCTGGCGCTTCAAGGACTCGCTGTATGGCGCGCTCGAGGTGGCGGTCGTTACTGGGCAGGATCGAATTCAGCAGTGGAAGCCACAGGTCCATGTGCATGGCGCGGTAATTCAATGCCCGTAAGTCCTTGGGCAGGCAGGAACCGCCGAAGGCGAAGCCCGGCTTTAGGTAAGCTTTCGAGATGTTCAGCCTGTCGTCCCGGCAAAGCGTATCCATCACTTCACCGCCGTCGATGTTCATCTTCGCCGAAAGCGTGCCCATTTCGTTCGCGAAAGCGATCTTCAGCGCGTGGAAGGCGTTGCAGGAATACTTGATCATCTCGGCCGTTCGCAGCGACACCAGGCAAGGCGCGACGCCGAGGGCTTCGTAGACGGCGGCCATGCGCTCCACCGCCGCGCGGTCGGAACCGCCCACGACGATAAGAGAGGGCTCGGTGAAATCGCGCATCGCCGTGCCTTCGCGAAGAAACTCGGGGTTTGAAACCACGGATACGCCCGGATGGTCGCCGAACGCTTCGGCCGCGAGCGTTTCGCAGGTTCCCGGAAACACAGTGCTTCGAACCGCCACGATCAAAGGCTTCGACCGGCCCGGAAGCGTAAGGGCCATGTCATGGAAAACACGTTCCAATTGCTCGAGACCAAGGTTGCCGTTTTTCGCCGACGGCGTTCCCACGCAAATCAACGCGATATCGGCGTCCGCTAAGCCTTCGGCGACCGAAGTCGTCGCTGTCAGCCGGCCGGCGGCGGCGTTTTCCCGAATGACTTCTTCGAGCCCCGGTTCGTAAAAAGGCGCCTGCCCGTTTCGAATACTGTTGACTTTGAATTCGTCCCGGTCAACGCCGGTTACGCGATGGCCCAGTTGCGCCAGGCAAGCCCCGGTTACGCTACCGACGTAGCCCAAACCGAGTACCGCAATTTTCGTGGTCCCCATTCAATTTCAAGTATCCCATGGCGTAATCGCCTGCCAGAAGAGCGAAACGGCCCCATTCGCCATCTGCTCTATGGGCACAAGCCGCACGGCTACCGCGCCGTTTTACGAAATCGATGAGCAGGACAAGGCTGCTTTTTGATTTGAGTGCTGACCATCCGCGATGGACAATGAATGAAGCGCATCCGGGCGACCTGTCACGAGCGCCCTGCCATCGTCGGCCCCAGCATTCAGAGACGCGAAACGCCGGCTCCATCTCCCCGGTTCACGTGGAAGCTCGAAGGGTCCGCGGTAGCTGCGGAGAGCCTGCGTGCGAGTTCCGGGGAAAAAGCAAAATAGTAGTTGGATGGACCGGAGAGGAAGCCGGCCGCGCGGAGCGCACGATTCCAGCGCCCGGATGCTTGATTGGTGACGATGATGTCAACCCCGGCAGATTCGAGTCTTCTCGCGGCCGCCGCCACCACCGCCTTTTCATGTTCCGGCTCGGCGAGGCAATCAACCAGCGTCCCCACGCGCATGTTGCCGAAGTACGGGTTGCCTTTCATTTGCTTTTGAAGTAGAACGCACCAACCGGCGACGCGGCCATTATGAGATACCGCAAGGCGCTCGAAGCGGGGAGTCTCCGGAGCATACCGCAGGTTGAGCGTGGCGCGGTCGCGAACCGCGGCAAGCGAATGATGCGGTATGCTCGATTTCCACAGTTCATCGGCCCAAGTCCCGAACTCCGGCACAAGTTCGACCGAATGCTCCGCCAGGCCGTCGCTTCCCGAAGACCGGAGAGCCTGCACCACCTTGACTCCGAGCCAGCCGGCTCCTGTGCGCGCGGCGGCATCGAACAGCAGGCGGCGGATGGCTGTCTTTCGAAAGAACGCAAGGTTCGAAAAGAAAACGGATGGGTGAACCACCCGAAACCAGAAGGGGATTATAGCGGCGCTCCAGCCCTCGGTTCGCAAGCGGCGCAAATTGGGGTTCTTTTCGCCGCCGACGGTCGCATAAAGCAGCGGCTGACGTCGCGTCGCGTCTTCGAGCAGCCGGGAACCGAGCCCTTTATATGCTTTATCGATCACGACTTCTGAGATCGGATGGCGATAATGGGCAATCCGGCAAACCTCGCCGCGGATCGAATATTCCTCGTGCGTGAAATAATAGCCGCCCCTTACGATATCGTTTTCCATCGCCAGAAACGGCTCCTGCCAAATGGGAGCGCCGCGGACCGGGAAATCGAGAAAGGGCGTTTCCGGAAAGGCCAGTTCCTGGGCGAGCCCGCCCGCCAACATTCTGCCGTTGAAAGCCTTGACCTGCTCGATCCTGTCGATGGTAAACGGCTGAATGGAAATATCCATCGGAAACCACTACGTTAACATGCGGCATTTTCCATCGGGATATTCGAAGCATGCTGTAATTGTTCGAGCGGCCTGACATAGCAAATAATGAAGATACTTTGGGTCAACAATATTTTCCTCCATCCGGCGAACAAGGGAGGGCAAATCCGGACGCTTGAAATGCTAAAGTGTCTCAGTCGGCGGCACGAAATTCATTACGTGGCGTACGACAACCCGCGAACGCCCGAAGGGATAGCCCGCGCCGGAGAGTATTCGGCGCGGGCCTATGGCTGCCGGTTCCGGATCGCGCCCCGGTACTCTCCGAAATTCTTCCTCGAACTGGGACGGAACCTGGCTTCTCCCGAACCGGTGCTGATCGCCCGGCGGCGCTCGCTCGAGATGCGGCGGTTGCTTGAGCGTCTGGTGCGGGAAGAGCGATTCGACCGGTTGGTTTGCGATTTTCTGACGCCAAGCGTCAACGTTCCCCGGCTCGAAGATTGGGTGGTGTTTCAGCACAACGTGGAGACCATGATCTTCCGCCGGTACGCGGACACTGCCGGAGACCCGGTGCGGCGGTGGTATTTCCGGGAGCAGGCGGACCGTCTCTTCCGGTACGAAAAGGCGGTTTGCCGCAAAGTGCGCCACGTTATCGCGGTTTCGGAAGCCGACGCGGAAACGATGCGCGCGGAATTCGGCATCAACCGCGTTACCGCCATTCCCACCGGAGTAGACGTGGAGCGCTACGCGCGCCGGGAGCAGGCTCCCTTAGCGGACATGGTTTTCGTGGGTTCGATGGACTGGCTGCCGAACATCGACGGAATGGCGTACTTCATTCGGGATATCCTTCCGCGTATCCGGCGGCGTCTGCCGGGCTGTTCGGTGGCCGTGGTCGGACGCGATCCCGTGCCGGCCGTAAGGGAGATGGCGGAACGGGACCGTTCGATTACGGTCACTGGAACGGTACCGGACGTTCGCCCCTACCTGTGGGGAGCGAAGGTTTCGATCGTGCCGTTGCGCATCGGCGGCGGAACGCGCCTGAAGATCTACGAATCGATGGCGGCCGGAACGCCAGTGGTTTCGACCACGATCGGGGCGGAGGGGCTGGCGGTCCGTTCTGGAGAAAATATTCATCTCGCGGATTCGCCGGAGGAGTTTGCGGAACGGTGCGTCGGGCTGCTCGAATCGGAAACCGAGCGGAAACGGATCAGCGACGCAGCCCGGCAAATGGTATCGGAACGATTTTCCTGGGAGACGGTGGCTCGCGAATTCGAAACTATTCTGGCAGCGGAGATTCCGCCTCAAGAGCCCTGACAACTTCATCTATAACCGATTCCCAGTCTCCAGCCTTCGGCTGGCGGAACAGCCGCATCGATGGATACCACGGGCTGTCGGCCCGATCGAGCATCCAGCGCCAGTCCGGCATAAACGGCAGCAGCGTCCATACCGGCGCCGACACCGCGCCGGCCAGATGCGCGACCGAGGTGTCCACGGAAACGATCAGATCCAGATTCAGAATCGCCGCGGCCGTGTCCGTGAATCCCGCTAGTTCCTTTTCAAGAGAAACAATTCGCATTCCAGGAGGAGGGTCGAGCGTTTCGACCGCTTGCGGGCCTTTTTGCAGAGCGAAAAACAAAGCCCGGGGAATCTTCGCCATGGCCGCCATCCGTCGAAGGCTCAGGGACC
>SXGS01143312.1_pt1 | contig 14746 bp, 14 predicted proteins | sample 3174681 | NCBI WGS metagenome assembly SXGS01 (sample SAMN11356861, study PRJNA531348) | freshwater metagenome | isolation source: freshwater sample F1-80 | place: China: Fuxian Lake, Yuxi | collected 2017-12-25
CGGCACGCCGTTGCCCCCCGGGCCCGAGAGTCTGCACGGTCCTAGCCTGGAAGAGGCGGCGCGCGGCGCCGTGAAGTGCCTGGGCGGTAACTGGGAGGAGGGCAGTGGCGGCGGCAGTGAGTTCCATAACACCATGACGTACATGATTCCGTCCAGTTGTGTCCTCTCAGATGCCGCCGTGTCTCCTCACGGGTGGGAGGATTAATTCTGCTCGGTTCCCTGAGTGGAATGTATTTCTGAGTTTTCCGCCCTGTCAAGAGTTCGAGCAGGCTGGCGAACATGCTCTCCAGGTAGGTTCCTGGCGTCTTCCGGCTCCCTGGCTGGCACAAGTCGTAGGCGCAGGCGAACGCCACCGCGGCGGTGTATAGCGTCTCATCCCACAGCGAAAAGGAGTTGACGCGCGCCGGATTGGTGTGTTTCATCGCCGTCTCCCACTGCGTGAGGAACTGAGCCGGATTCATGACCAAGAGCGAGGTGTTGACGGGCCTGCTGATGTTCCCTCCCGCTTGGAACACGTCGTAATCTTTCCCTGCCGGCGTGGTTCCTTGGGAGCGGCGCTCCGTCAGCGCCATGAGCTGCAGGCACATCTCCGAGACTTCGCCGACCGCCTTAAGCGTCTCGGCTGGCGGTCGATACTTGCTGAAGGCGATGAACGCCTGCTTGATCGGCGCGAAGGCTTCTTTGAACGCTTCCATCAGGCCGACCCGCCCCCGGTTTGCAGCTTCCTGATGATCTCGCACGGATCGAGACCGAGAGTGCGCGCGACCTCCAGAAACTCAACGACATCGAGCCGCCGCTCGCCCCGCTCATACTTCGAGACGAACGATTGCGGACGCCCCAGTCTCTCCGCAAGTTCGGCCTGCGTGAGGTTCTCCGCCTGGCGGGCCTCAATGAGGAGACCCCGGAATGTTTCATACTGACTGGTGAAAACGGACTTTGGCACGCGGCTGATTCCCCCAAGTGGGGGCCATTCTAAAACCGGATATGGGTTCAACCCAAAACGGGTTCGGCGCGCCTGATGCCAACCTATCCCCCATCGGCGAGACTGCTTCCCACGAGCCGTGTCCGAGTCTAACAGTCACGCTTGATGCGTAATGATCAGCAGGCGAAGCCGGCGATCGTCAAGGGAGAGCGTCCGGCTTGCCGATTGACCCAGACCAAGAGGGTCAGGGCGGCCAACTTCGCCCGGAGCCGGCTGCCGAGGCCGCAGAGCGTGCGCGCCCCGGGACGCTCCAAGCCCAAGAAGGCCTTGGCTTGGGCAAAACTCGTCTCCACCAGGCGCCGCGCCCGGTTCAGGAGCGCCTCCCACTCCGGCGGGTTCTACTCCTTCTGGTTCCCGCGCTTCGGGGTAGGCACCACAATCCCTTGTCGCTGTTGCCACTCCGCTTGCCTGAACCCGTCGATGAACCCCTTGTCGCCCAACACCCGGAGGTTCACGTACTCTTCCAGCACATCGTCCGCCCCTTCCCGCTCGTCCGCAGTGGCGGGGATCAAGGTCCAGTCGGTGATCACCCCGTCCAGGGTGGTCAATACCAGGAGCCGATATCCAGAGAACGGCTCGCGCTTCGCGGCACAGTAACCCAGCGCCGCCCCTTCCAGCAGGAGGTGTCCGGGCCCCTGATGCCGCCAATGCCGGTCCTGCACGGGTGTGCTGTCAATCAACCGGTAGGTTTCGGTGCGCACCTCCATCTGCACGAGCACCCATTTCCGGAGCTCTTCCAGGGCTCCCCAGAGGTTCCGCGCCCGTCGATTGAACTCACTCTGGCTCAATTGTTGCGGAAACAGGGCTCTCAGGTTGTGATGCACGTGGCGGAGCCAGCGCCGCTCGGTGGGGAAGCCCAACGCGTGTTGGGCGAGGATCAAAGTCAACACTTCGCTGTCCGACACCACGGGCTTGGCGCCGACGCGGCCGCCGAGCAGTACCGCGCCTTGCTCTTGGCACCAATCGTCCACGCGGACGTACACTTGCGTGAGGAAGGCTTCCACCGACGTGCCCACGGGGTGTCTCCGGTGCCGCTTCGCCCCCTGGATTCGGCTCGCAGCCTCCTATCCCCTTCATTACGCATCAAGCGTTATTTCCTATCCCCTGCGCGGTGATGTACTACCCGTGGCGCGTCTCGGGGCGCCCCCGGTCCGCGGGAAGGGCACAGCCTACCCGAACACGCCTGCGCGTACAGTCGACCTTCTTTCTGCCGGTTCCGCGGACTACCGGCCCTTGCGAAAGGAGGTCCCCATGACTCTTCTCCTGCCTGATTATCCCAGCCTGGAGCACCTCCGCAACCAGGCCCGCGCGCTCCAGAAAGCCCACCGCGCGGGCGACCCGGAAGCGCAGCGTCGCGTGACCCCGTTCTTCCCGGCGCCGGTTTCGGCAGTGCCGCTCTTGCGCCTGTCCCAGGCACAACTGGTGGTGGCCCGCGAGCACGGTTTTCCGAGCTGGGCCAGGCTCCGCGCCCATGTGGAGCGCCTGACCGGACCGCAGCTTGCCCGGTGCCGCCCGGTATCCACTGACCCGGCTTACTACGACGAACGAGCCCTCGGCCTGCTGCAGATGGTGGGTGACCGGTTGCCGTCGGCGCTCGAGCGCCTCCGGGCCGCGCTGCCCGATCTCGCCCCGCTCCCGGATGCGGAACTTGCCGCGCGGGACTGGGACCGGAACGCAGTGCGCACGGTCATCGCCGGCGAGCACGGATTTTCGACGTGGGGCCGTTTCACCCGTTACCTCCGGGAACTTGCGGCCGGGAAAGAGGCGGAACCGTTTCTCGCGGCGTGCCGGGCGCTGGAACGGGGCGACGTCCCTATCCTGCGGAACCTCCTGGAACAGCAGCCCTCCCTGGCGCTGGCACGCGGGGCAAACGGCAACACGCTGCTGCATCTGGCGCTGGGCGGTCGTCCGGGGGAGGCCGTACCCCTGCTGCTGCAGGCCGGCGCCGGCGTAAACGCGGCGAATGGATATGGCTGGACCCCACTCCATCAGGCTGCCTATGCCAACCAACTCGACACGGCTCGGCGCCTGCTGGCCGCCGGGGCCGGGGTGGAGCAGCACGCGCGCGGCGACGGCGGCACCCCGTTGGTGGTGGCGCTCTTCTGGGGCCACCGGGCGATGGGCGATCTGCTGTCCGAGCACGGAGTCACTCCGGTCAATCTGCGTACGGCAGCGGGACTGGGGCGACTGGATCTGCTGGAGCACTTGCTCTGTGCAGATGGCGCACTCGCGGCCGAAGCGGGCGCACACCGGGGTTTCTACCGGCCCCACGGGGGCTTTCCCGACTTTCGCCCGTCCGATGCGCCGCAGGAGATCCTGGACGAGGCCCTCACCTACGCGGCCCGCAATGATCGCATTGAGGCGATGGGGCGATTGACGGCACACGGTGCGGATCTGAATGGCGATCCGTATCGCGGGGCGCCCCTCCTCTGGGCTGCCTGGAACGGCTGCCGGGCGGCAGCCGCCTGGCTCCTCGAGCACGGCGCCCTGGTGAACCATCGCGCTACCTTCGGTGGGCCCGGCCACGGGGATGGGGTCACGGCCCTCCACCTGGCGGTGCAGACCAATCGTCCGGAGATGGTGCGTCTTCTGCTGTCGCATGGAGCGGACCCGACTGTGGAGGAGAACCTGTTCCACAGTTCGCCCCGCGGCTGGGCCAGCCATTTCGGCCACACCGCGGTGCTGCACCTTCTGGAGGCGGGACAACAGACTGCCTGACGCGGCTCGCGACGGCGCAGTGGATGGCGAATCACGAGCGGCGAATGGAGCGGGTCGCCCCCTACCTGCGGCCCGAAGTCTCCGAATCGGAGTTCGGAGACTCCACACCTTCGTGGGCAGCGGAACAGGTCCGCCCGAGGGGCGGGTCTCATTCCGCGAGAGTGGGCTGGAATAGGGGAAGGGAAATGCGCTGATGCTGCGAGAACTGGCCGCAGGACGGCTGTGGGTCTCGGAGATGCGGGCGGCGAAGGCCGGCTTCGAGTTCGGGGCGCGCATGACGGTGGTGCGACTGCCGGGCGGGGGCCTGTGGGTGCATTCACCGGTGGCGCTGACCCCGGACCTGAAACGGGAACTGAACGCCCTCGGGCCCGTCCGCGCGCTCGTCTCGCCCGCCCGCTACCACTGTGCCCATCTCGCCGAGTTTGCCTCCGCCTACCCAGAGGCGCTGTGCTACGCTCCGCCCCATTTCCGCCGGGCTCTGCCCGGCGTCACCTTTGCGCGCACCCTGGATGACGTGGCGCCGCCGCCGGAGTGGAGCGGAGTGCTGGAGCAACTTCCGTTCCAGGGCAGCCGCCTCTACGACGAGGTGGAGTTCTACCACCCAGAGACGCGCACGCTGATCGTCACCGACCTTTGCTTTCACATCCCGGCGGACGCCGGGCTGGTCACGCGGACCGCGGCGCGGATGCTCGGCATTCTGGGCCGACTGTCCGTTTCGCACAGCTTCCCGCTCACCATCGGGGATCGGGAAGCTGTGCGGGCCTCCCTCCGGCGAATTGCCGCCTGGGACTTCGACCGGGTGATTCTCTCCCACGGAATTCTGCAGGACACCGGCGGCAAGCAAGAGTTTGAGCGGGCTTTTGCGCCGTACCTGTAAAGGATACCGGTACGGCAGACCGCCCGCTCGGGGACGGGATTGATCCGGGAATCGCTTACACCCGGCAATCGTTCCCCGCCGGGCCCGGGTCTCCCAGTTCCAACGTCAGCCCCAGGTCCGTCGCGCCGGTGCTGAGCTGGTCCCAGATCATGTCGGGCACTTCGATCCCGTGGGCGAGGCGGGTAGTTCGCGTGCGAGCCTCCGGTTCGCCGGGGTAGAGGATCTCGTCGCTGCCGTGCGCCCGGCGGACCGACTTAATCCCGTCCAGGAACGCCTGCACGTGGCCCCTGTATTCCCCTTCGGAGAGGAAGGCGCGGGGATCGAGCGCCTGAATCATCACCCCATCCAGGTCCCAGCTCTCGGGACGAAAGACGCCGTTCAGCCCGCCGGCCAGGGCGGCAAACAGGCTCAGCGCGTAGCCCTTGTGACCCCCCATGAAAAGCATGCTCCCGCCGTCGTAGAACGCGGCGGTGTGGGTCGAGGGCCGGCCTTCGGTGTCGAGCACCAGCCCCTCCGGCAGATCCATCCCTTTGCTGCGGGCCACCTGGAGCTTGCCCTCCGCAACCACTGTGGTGGCGAAGTCAATGACGAACGGGGGTTCCTGCGCGGTGGGGACGCCGAAAGCGTAGGGGTTGGTCCCGAGGGCGCGTTCGGCTCCACCCAGAGGCGCCGCCCCGCCCCGCCCCCGGCCGCCGGTTCCCACGATGACCACCCCGAGAAAGCCGGCGCGGGCGGCCTGCTCGGCATACTCGCCCAAACGCCCGATGTGGTTGCACTCCCGGAGGACTACGGTGCAGGAGCCGCTCTCCCGGGCTTTGCGCAGTGCCAGGTGCATCGTCCACTCGGCGGCATAGTGGCCCCAGCCCCGCCGAGCGTCCACCAATGCCGTCGCCGCCGTCTCCCGCAGAGGCTGTGGCGTCACCGCCGGGAGCAGGGAGCCGCGCCGGATCATGTCCAGGTAGGTGGGGATGCGGAGCACCCCGTGCGAGTCGTGCCCGGCCAGGTTGGAGCCGACAAGAATTTGGGCGACCCGGTCGGCGATGGCCGGGGGAGTCCCGGCGGCCTCGAGGAGGCGGCCGGTGACCTGTTCTAGAGAGGAAGCGCTGAGGGTAGGCATGGGTTTACAGCAGGAGCCGGGCGGGGTTTTCCAGTAGTTCGCGCACCCGGCCCAGGAACTGCCCGGCAGGAGCGCCATCGAGCGCGCGATGATCAAAGGTGAGCGTGAGGGTCAGCGTCGGACGCACGGCGGGCGCACCCTGGTGCGCCACGACCCGATCACGGATCGCTCCCACACCCAGGATGCCCACCTGCGGCGGGTTAAGAATGGGATCGAAGCTATCCACGCCGAACTGGCCAAGGTTCGTAATGGTGAATGTACCGCCCGAATAGCCGTCGGGGGGCAGGGCGCCCGCACGGGCCCGGGCCGCCACATCCTGAATCGCCGCGCTGAGCCCGGGCAGCCGGTGGGCGTGAGCGTCGCGCACGACCGGCACGAGCAGCCCTTCGTCGAGCGCCACAGCGATTCCGAGGTGGACCCCCGGATGGATGCGGACCCGGTCGTCCTCCAGCGTCGCGTTCAAGAGCGGCTGCGCAATGAGCGCCTGGACGACCGCCGCCGCGATGAGGTCGGTGTAGGTGAGGCGGACCGCTGCGTCTTCCAGCGCCGGCTTGAGCTGGCGGCGCAGTTCCGCTGCCGCCGACATATCCACATCCACGCGCAGGGGCACGTGAACCGCCTGCTGGTAGCTGGCGGAGAGCCGCTGGGCAATCACGCGGCGCATTCCCTGGAGCGGGATCTCGCGGGCCGCGATCGGGGGGGACGCGGTGCGGGGCGCGGCGCGACGCCGCACATCGTCCGCCTGAATGCGTCCCGCCGGCCCGGACCCGGCCACCCCTTCCAGAGGCACCCCGAGATCGGACGCGAGGCGGGCGGCCAGCGGGGTCACGCGCACCGGCGCCGGCGGGGCCTGTCGGGCCAGCGCCGCCCGGACATCGCGTTCGATCACCAGGCCGTCGGCCCCGGTGCCGGGTAGAGCCCATTCCTTCCAGTTTTGACCGGCGGCGGTGATGGCCTCGCGTGCCCGGGGCGAGACCGGCGGAAACGCCGCGGGCGGAAACACGCCCGTGGCAGGCGGCGCGCCGGCAGCACTCGCGCCACGCGCCGCGGTCTGCTCCCCGACGCCCGCAGCCGGCTCGCCGATCCCAGCCCTCAGTTCGGCCTCCCGGAGCAAGGCCGTGATGTCTTCGGCGGGGGCGCCGATGATGGCGAGAGCGCCACCGAGGGGGACGACGGCGCCTTCGGGAGCCAGGATCTTGCGGAGCGTGCCCGTGATCTGGGGCTCGACCTCCATGTTGATCTTGTCGGTCATCATCTCGACGATGGCTTCCCAGCCCTGGAAGGTATCCCCCTCCTGCTTGAGCCACTTCAAGATGGTCGCTTCCGTCATGGTCTGTCCCATCTTCGGAAGTCGAAACAGTTCTGCCATCGTCTCTCCCGGTCCTCCCGTGGCGGAGGAAAGAGGAAATGAGAACTGAGCCGCGTGCGCGCTCGCCTTGTATGCTATCTCTTCTGAAGAAGGAAGGATGAGGGAGAAATGGCGAATGGCGAGTAGCGGGAAGCGAAGGGTGAGTAGCGAATGGCGTGTAGCGTGGGCCACTGGCGAGGGGGACCACTTGCTACGCCCAGAGGGTACCCGGCTTGGCTCGGGGACGGGGGAGGGCGTGCGGTGTTCGTTTGGAGGTCCACTTGCTGACGCGCGTGGCTCGGGTACGGGGGGAGGCGTGCGTCGTTCGCCCATCGTCGTGCGTCGTTCGCCCATCGTCGTGCGTCGTTCGCCCATCGTCGTGCGTCGTTCGCCCATCGTCGTGCGTCGTTCGCCCATCGTCGTTCGCTCATCGCCGTTCGCTCATCGTCGTTCGCTATTCGCTACCTGCCGTCTTCCTGAAAGAGATCCCATGACCCTTCCACTCAATCCTCACGACGCCGTTGCGCTGACCGCCGAGTTGGTGCGCATGGACACGCGCAACCCGCCGGGCAATGAGGCGCCTGCGGTGGCCTTTCTGGAGCAGCGCCTCAGGGGTGCTGGTTTCGAGACCACGGTGGTTCCCTACCCCGTCGGCGAGAACCGGTCGCACGTGGTTGCCCGCCGGCGCGGGAGCGGTGTGCGTCCCGGGCTGCTGTTCAGCGGCCACATAGACGTGGTCCCGCCCGGAGAAGTGCCGTGGACGGTCGCTCCGTTCGGCGCCGAGATGCGTGAGGGACGGCTCTACGGGCGCGGTTCGTGCGACATGAAGGGCGGTGTCGCCGCGCTCGTCATCGCCGCGGAGGCGATCGGGCGGGCCGGGGTGGCGCTGGAAGGAGATCTCGTCGTTGCGATCACGGCCGACGAGGAGCGGAACTGTCTCGGCGCCGACGAACTGGTGAAGGAACCCCTGTTCGAGGGTCTGGGCGCGGCGCTCGTGGCGGAACCGACTTCGCTGGGGCTCTTTATCGCCGAGAAGGGCGCCTTCTGGGTGGATGTGCGCTTCCTCGGCAAGACGGCGCACGGCTCGATGCCGCAGTTCGGCGCCAACGCAGTGCTCGCAATGGCGGAATTCCTTGCCCGCTGGGAGCGGGACTACTCCACCACCGAGCCGGTGCATCCCCTGCTCGGGGCGCCCACGCTGAATGTAGGCTCGGTTCACGGCGGCGTGAAGGTCAATGTGGTGGCCGATCGCTGTACGGCGGAGCTGGACATGCGCACGGTGCCCCCGCTGGCGCATGCGGACCTGCGGCGTCGGATTGAGGAGACGGCTGCGTCCGTGTGTGCTTCCCGCCCCGGCATCCGCGCCGAGGTCCACGTGGTGTCTGACCGGCCCCCCATTTCTTGCCCGGCCGACAGCGCGCTCGCCACCGCCCTCGGGCGCGCCGTCCAGGACCTGACGGGACATCCCCCCCAATTCGGCGGCGTGCCGTACTGCACGGAAGCGTGCATCTGGACGCCCCACCTGGGCGTGCCTTCCGTCATCTGCGGGCCGGGGAGGGCGGGGATGGCTCACCAGCCGGACGAGTTTGTAGAGGTGCAGGATCTGGAATGGGCGGCGGTCGCCTACGCGCGGACGGCAATGGAATTGCTCCACCCCGGCGGATAGGGGTATAAAGAAAGTGGAGTTGCGGCTGCGGGTCGCGCTCCACTCCTTTCGGCCCGCTCATTCAACGCACGCGTGAACTGCCCCCATTGCTCTGCGCCCCTCGGCAAGAGGGACTGGTTCTGCCCCCATTGCAAGCGCTCGGCTTCCCGGCCCGTGCAGGCGCCCCGCATCCCGAGCCTGCTGGCGGTGGCCCTGCTCGCGGTGGGTTCCGGCTCGGCCGCCTGGGTCGGCCTGTCTCTCGCGTCGGCGCCGCGGGCGGAGGCGCCCGCGCCTCCGCCCGTGCCGGCTGCGGTCGTGATTCACGCACGCCCGGCTCGACCGGAGCCGGAACGCCCGACCCGGCAAGCCGCTGTCACTGAAGTTTCCACCGACGTGCCGCGGCAGGTGGTGCGGACCCCAATCGAGGTAGCGCCGCCCGCGCCGGAGTTGGACCCTGCGCAGCTCGCTCCGAAGCGGAACGAGCACACACTCGTGTCATTCCATTGCAACTGGTCGGAGACGACCTTTGTTTATGTGGACGGCGGCACCCTCCTGGGCAAGACTCCCCTGGAGCAGGTATCGCTCCGCACAGGCAAGCATACCGTGCTGTTCTTTTGCCCGGCGCTCGGCACGCGCAGCACCCTCAACATAGACCTCTTGCCGAACAGTCCGCGTACCGTGCAGCCCGGCCTACCCGATCTGCCGCCTGCGGGCACTGCCGAAGGAGCGGCCCTACCCGCGCCGGTGCGTTCCCGCAGCGTGTCCGGTTCCGGGTGATCGAGTATACTTGTGCGGAACGAGTGAAACCTGGTTTCTCTTGTCTCCTCCACGGGACCAGGAGCACGAAGATGAATGAAGGTACGGGACACGACCCGCTGGTGATTGCAGGGAAGGAGTTCCGCTCCCGCCTCATCCTCGGATCCGGCAAGTTTTCATCGCCCGAAGTGATGAACGCCGCCTACGCGGCGGCCGGAGCGGAGATGATCACTGTGGCGCTCCGGCGCCTGAACCTGGACAACCCGAACGAAAAGACGCTGTTGGATCAGATTGACTGGCAGCGCTACCACATCCTGCCCAACACCGCCGGCGCCCGCACCGCTGAGGAAGCGATCCACACCGCCCGTCTCGCGCGGGCGATGGGTCTGTCCGACTGGATCAAGCTCGAAGTGATCCCGGACCCCAAGTATCTCCTGCCCGATCCCATCGGCACCCTGGAAGCCGCCACGCAGTTGGTCCGCGAAGGGTTCGTCGTCCTGCCGTACATCAATGACGATCCGATCCTGGCCCGGCGCCTGGAAGAAGCCGGCTGCGCCACGGTGATGCCGCTCGCCTCTCCCATCGGTTCCGGGCAGGGAATGGTCAACTTCAGCCAGATTCGGATCATCATCGAACAGGCGACGGTGCCCGTCGTGGTGGATGCGGGCCTCGGCTCCCCCTCCGACGCTGCGCTGGCGATGGAGATCGGAAGCGCGGCCTGTCTCGTCAACTCGGCCATCGCGCTCGCGCACGATGCCGTGGGGATGGCGCGCGCGATGGCGCTAGGGGTGCAGGCAGGGCGCGCGGGCTTCCGCGCGGGGCGCATGCCGCGGAAGGCCTACGCGGCGGCCAGCAGTCCACTCGAAGGGATTGTGGGCCGGTGAGTCGTCCCCTCCCCCACCGGGCCCTCATGTTCGTCACCGATCGTCGTCTCTGCGCTCCGCGTCCGGTGGCGGACGTGGTGGCCGGCGGCGTCGCCGGGGGGGTGAATCTCGTCCAACTCCGGGAAAAGGACCTGCCCGCGGGAGACCTATTGCTGCTCGCACGGCAACTGCGCGGCCTGTGCGGCCGGCAGGCATTGCTCCTGGTGAACGACCGCGCGGATGTGGCTCTGCTCTCCGGCGCCGACGGTGTCCATCTCGGCGAGCAGGGGCTGCCGACTGCCGCCGTTCGCAAGTGGCTGCCGCCGTCGCTTCTGGTGGGGCGCAGCGTACATTCCGTCAGTGCCGCCCGGCAGGCGGAAGCGGATGGCGCGGATTATCTGGTCGTCGGCCCGATTTTTGCCACCCGCTCCCATCCGGGACGCTCGCCCGCGGGTGTAGGGCTGCTCCAGGCGGTAACGGCCCGGGTGAAGATCCCGGTGATCGCCATCGGCGGCATTGGACCCGGCGAAGTATCGGGGTGCCTGGCCGCCGGAGCGATGGGTGTCGCCGCCCTTTCGGCCCTGGGCGCCGCCGCCGATCCCGCGGCTGCCGCGCGGGCCTTCAGCGAGGCAATTTCCGAATGCGATTGACGATCAACGGGACGGAACGGGAAGTGCCGGAGGTGAGCACCCTCGCGGGGCTATTGGAGGTGCTGGGAGTTCACCGGATGGTGGTCGTGGAGCGCAACGGTCGCATCCTGCGCCGCGAAGCCTTCGCTGCCGAAGCCGTCGCCGAGGGAGATCAACTGGAGATCGTCCACATGGTGGGCGGTGGAAGGGAGTAGGGGGTGGCGTCGCCGGACGTGATTGTGGTGGGAGGGGGCGCCGTCGGGACGGCCATCGCCTATTTCCTCGCACGGGAGGGCGTGCGGGTCACCCTCCTCGAGCGGGAGGACCTTGCTTCCCAGGCCTCCGGAGCCGCCGCCGGGATGCTGGCGCCCATTTGCGAGTCGAGCGGCGAAGGGGCGTTCTTCGAGTTCGGACTGCGCAGCCTGGAGATGATGCCGGCACTGGCGGCGGAATTGCTGGAGCTGTCCGGCGTGGATCCCCAGTATGTGGCGTCAGGCGTGCTGCGGGTGGCGCTCTCGGAAGCCGAGGCGCTCCACCTGCGTGAGCAGGCCGCCCGCCTCCAGCGCTTCGGTCTCCAATGGCTCGCCGCCGAGCCTGCGTGCGCGCGGGAGCCTGCGCTCACCCCCGACAACTGCGGGACACTCTGGTCCCCGCGGGAAGGGCACGTCTTCAGCCCGCAACTGACCCGCGCCTACGCCGGCGCCGCGGCACGGTACGGCGCCACGATCGTCACCGGCATGCCGGCGCTGGGCCTCCTGATGGAGGGCGACCGGGTGACGGGAGTCATCTCGCCCGGCGGACCGATGCCTTCCGGGCACGTGGTGCTCGCCGCCGGGGTCTGGACCCGGTTTTGCGTGGAGTGGCTGGGGCGCCGGCTGCCGCTGGAACCGGTGCGGGGGCAGATCCTCGCCCTCGGCGCCCCGCCTTCCGCCCCCCGCAGCATCGTGTGGGGCGAGGAGGCATACCTGGTCCCGAAGCGCAACGGCACGGTGATCGTCGGCGCCACCTCCGAGCGCGCGGGCTTCGACCGCCGCACCACGGTGACGGGAGTGGCCAGCCTGCTGATGGCTGCGCCGCGCCTGCTGCCCGCTCTGAGCGACGCGCCGTTCCTGCAGGCCTGGGCCGGCCTGCGCCCCGAGACTCCCGATCAACTTCCGGTCATCGGACCAGTGCCGGGCATTGAGGGCCTCACCCTGGCGGCAGGCCACTATCGCAACGGCGTCCTTCTCAGCCCTGCAACCGCCCGGCTCGTGGCCGACTGGATCACCCGCAGCACCCTTCCTGACTCCGCCTGCCCGTTCCTCCCGTCCCGGCTCATCGGCAGCGGGTAGCGGTTCGCCCCCTCGCGGCAATGCCCGCGCCCCACCGGCGTCTCGCGTGGCCTGCGCGGCCGGTACCGGTGCGTAAGACACACGACAAGTCCGGTCCACGAGCCCGGAAGGTGTGTGCCGACCGGACCCCTGGCGGAGAGTAGATCACTCCGAGAGCCGGTGCGGGACGTGGAGTCCAGCTACGGGACTCAGGCGACGGTGCTTCACCACGGATTCCGCCCGGCCAGCAGGAAACTTGCTCTGCAGCGGAGGAACCCGGCCGTTACAAAGAATCACGAATCCAGCTCCAGGTGATGGAGGAATGGCAGGAACGGAGCACGCATATACCACTGCGGATCCCCTACACAGCAGGCACGAGTTCCCTTGCTCCGGATCCGTGGGAGTGCAACATGGGTCGTCTTGTCCCGCCTCATCGCATACTGCCCGTTCATCACGGGAGATGCACGCTCAGTCTGCTCTTCGCGCTGGCGCTCTTGTTGACGGGGCTCGGCGGTGTTTCCATTCCCGCTCGGGCTCAAGGCGGTCATACGCATCACTGGGTGGCCGGTCCGCCGCCGCACGGAGGCCTCATGCCCATTCAACATCTGGATGGGCAGCCGGTAACCATTGCAAATCCGGCACGACGCTGCGAGATCGTCAAACTGGTGCCGACGAGCGCGTACGATGCAGACCGATGTGATGCTCCGGGTTGCCCGCTCCCGGAACAGCAGGCTCTCGATCCCAGGCCGAAGATCGTGAGCGCCATTGACAACGGCGCGCCGGGCCAATTCGGCTGCATTGACAACGGGCAATTTGAGATCAAGGAGATGCCGGCTCCGCCGGGGCTGAACATCAACGAGCCGGTGGCAGGGGGATGTCTGTTCTATCGAGTTGGGCTGACCCAGGAAGATCCTGTGGTGTCTTTTGGCTCCTTCTGGGACGACAGCGGGAAAGTGCTGCTGGATGGCGGTGAGGCAACTGGATTCAACGACGACCCCTGGGGGGCAGGCGGCGGAGCGAGCATGGCAGTGGCTCCCCAGGCCGACTGCTGGATTCAGGATCTGTCGGGGGTGGATCCTGGTGACCGGGACGCATGCAAGCAAGGAACCGCCCAGTCCGGCAATTCCACCATCACCCCGCTGGATGGCAACGTGTCATTCCAGGTGCCGGTCACATCGTGGAAGTGCCGGGGTCAGCGCTATCCGCTCACGCTCACCTACAATTCCAACTCCGCTCGTGCCGCGATGCTGTTCTATAACCAGCCCTGGCACCCGGCCGCCCTGTCCGACAAAGACCAGAAGCATAATTACAACCCCAAGTGGACCCACACGTACGCGCAGTGGGTGGAAGTCACCCTCTCCGGACATGCTCTGTGGCACCGAGGCGACGGGACCACGATCGCATTCGAGCAGTATTGGAACGGGGCCGAGGGTCCTTTCTGGCGTACTGACGAGAGCTACCACACCCTGACTTCCACCGGACAAAGTCAGTCTCCGACCCTGTACGTGGAAGGGAAGCCGTACACCATCACCGTGCCGTACGCGCACTTTACCCTGCGCGATGCGGCCGGCACCACATACCGGTTCATGGAGCAGCGCTGGCATGTGGTGAATTCCGATCCGTGGCACAACTATGCCGTGCCACCGCTGGCGATGCCGTCCTTTCTGATGACCTCAATCACCGATCGTTGGGGTCGCCAGTTGGACATCGCCTGGGGCAACCATGCGGCGGGATTCGGCGTGAACACCGTCCGCGATGTGGACAATCGGGGCCTCACGTTCGCCTACAATACGGACGGGCTTGTCAGTTCGGTCACGGATGCACACGGTCGCGTCCATAGCCTTCAGTATTCCCAGGTACTGCAGCCACTGGTTTTCGGCCTCCAGTACTATCAGCCCAAGCTCACTGGCGTGACGGTGTACGGTGCGGGCTCGCCGAACCGCTCACGGTACGACTGGTCGTTCAGTTACCTGGATGCGAGCACGCAGTATGGAGGAACCTACACCGGCGATCTGGTCACCAGCAAGACCACACCGACGGGAAAGACCGTCGAGTACTACTATGCGCCCATCAACTTCGTCGGTACACTGGGGCTGCGGGCGACTAACGACGACTATGACGGCAAGCTGACAAAGACCCGGTACCTGGAGCTCACCGGCGGCGTACCCGCGCTGATGGAGATCGTGCGCCAGGGAAACAAACTCATTTACCCGGGGGGCAACTGCTACAACTACACCTACTCCGGGCACCATCTGAGCAGCGTCACGCACGAAAATACCGGCGCCTCGGTCCAGTACACCTGGGACGACAAGCACAATCTCACCAACTTCGGGACCGGTTCCGGCAGTCTGGTGACGCTGAATTAGGGAACCGCGCAGAATTAATCCTCCCGTCAGGCGGGGACCACTCCCGGGATGGTCACGAACCACTTCCCCAGTGCCGGGAGACGCTCGATCTGCGTTTCCAGGGCGGCCATCTCGGGTGCGAGGAGCCGCACGCCG
>SXGS01765846.1_pt1 | contig 14745 bp, 14 predicted proteins | sample 3174681 | NCBI WGS metagenome assembly SXGS01 (sample SAMN11356861, study PRJNA531348) | freshwater metagenome | isolation source: freshwater sample F1-80 | place: China: Fuxian Lake, Yuxi | collected 2017-12-25
CCCGGTCCGATCCGCGTCGCGCCCCGCAGAACGACCCCGTGCTCGATGGTCGCGTCGACCTCGATGACGACGCTCGCGTCGATCCGGGCGCTCGTGCGAATGGTCGCGCCCGAGCGGCGCCAGGCCTCGGCGATGCGCGCGTGCGCGGCGTCCTCGGCGAGCGCCAGCTGCGCGCGGTCGTTGATGCCGGCGAGCGTCTCGGCGGCGGCGCTCACCGACGCGACCTCGCCATGGCGCGCGGCCGCGCTCACGACGTCCGTGAGGTAGAGCTCCCCCTGTGCGTTATTGGGAGTGAGCCCGAGGAGCGCCTCTCGCAGGAAATCGAGCCGCGCGGCGTACATGCCCGGATTGACCTCGACGACGCCACGCTCGCTCTCCGACGCGTCGCGATGCTCCCGCACGCACGCGATCCGGCCGGCCGAGTCGCGCAGGATGCGGCCGTAGCCGGTGGGGTCGTCGACCGTGCAGGTCAGCATCGCGAGCGCGCGATCGCCCGAGTCCCGCGCCGCTATAAGCCTCGCGAGATCGTCGCTGCGAACGAGCGGCGTGTCGCCATAGAGAAGGAGCGCGGCGCGAGCGTCGGGTGACACGGCCGGCATCGCCATCGAGACCGCGTGCCCCGTGCCTCGCTGCTCTTCCTGCACCGCGACGCGAACCCGCGCCCCGAAGCGCTCGCCGAGGTGCGCGGTCACGGCGTCGCGTCCATGGCCGACGACGACCACGACGTCGACGGCGCCCGCCGCGAGCGCGGCCTCGACGACCCAGTCGATCATCCTGCGACCGGCGAGCGCGTGCAGCACCTTCGGCACGGCGCTCTTCATGCGCTTGCCCTCGCCCGCGGCGAGGACGACAGCCGTCCACTTTGGAGCCATGCGGCCGATATAGCCGCGACCGCGCGCGGCGGGGAGTAGGCGCTATTCGGCGTCGTTGCCCGCGTGGCGGTGGCCGGCGAGGCCGTGGCCCAGCTGCCCCTCGAGCACGGGGAGCATGTGGCCCATGCGCTCGCGCTTCGCCTCGAGGTAGCCCGACGACCAGCTGTTCGTCGGCACGACGACCGGCGTGCGTCCGACGACCGCGACGCCGAGCGCCTCCATGCCCGCGACCTTGGCGGGGTTGTTCGTCATCAAGCGGATTGAGCGCACGCCGAGATGCTCGAGCATCGCCGCGGCCGCGCCGTAGTCGCGCGCATCGTCGGGCAGGCCGAGCAGGCGGTTGGCGTCCACGGTGTCGTGGCCCGCCCACTGCAGCTCGTACGCGCGGATCTTGTTGGCGAGCCCGATCCCGCGGCCCTCTTGTCGCAAGTACAAGATGGCGCCGACCCCCGCCTCGGCGATCGCGCGCTGCGCCTCTTGCAGCTGCTGGCGGCAGTCGCACTTGAGCGAGCCGAACACCTCGCTCGTGAGGCACTCGGAGTGGATGCGCACCGGCAGCGCCACGGCGCCGTCGAGCTCACCCATCGTCAACGCGACGTGATCCGGCGAGAGGCCGTGCTCGGTCTCGGCCCCACCCCACCGAAACACCTGCATGAGAAACGTGCCTAGCTCGGTCGGTACGGGGGCTTGGGCGATGACCTCGAGCCGACGCGGTTCGAGGCGAGGCCGGATGCCCTGGTGAGGGACGTGCATCTCGCTCTCCTGGTGAAGTGGCTGCCCGCCATACTTCGCCATTGGCCGCGCGCGGTCAACTGCGGCGTGGGCTCCGGTGGGCTCCCGCCATGCGCCCGCTCGCCGCCTCGCAGCGCCCCGATCCGACCGCCGCGCATGGCACGCCTGGGCACGGCGCGCGCGCAGGACGATCGCACGCACGTCTTGGTAATTTGCGCCGGGACCCGATACCCTCGCCTGGTCTTTCAATTGCTAAACCGCGGAGCCAACCCATGAATCGAAGCCTTCGCCGCCTCGCGCACAACCCCGCGCTCCTCATCGCCTCGTTGCACACGCTCGGGCTCCTCGCCTGCGGCAGCGAGGTCATCATCATCGAAGGCGGTGGTGGCAGCAGCTCTGGCGGCAACAGCAGCGTCGGTGGTGGCAGCAGCTCTGGCGGCAACAGCAGCGTCGGTGGTGGCAGCAGCTCTGGCGGCAGCAGCAGCGTCGGTGGTGGCAGCAGCTCTGGCGGCAGCAGCGCTGGCGGCGGCAACAGCGTCGGCGGTGGAGGCAGCGGTGGCTCGGGCGGAGGCAGCGGTGGCTCGGGCGGAGGCAGCGGCGGTTCGGGCGGAGGCAGCGGCGGTTCGGGCGGCTCGGCGATCGACTGCGTCACCGCGGAGAGCGGCGATCCGTGCACGTCGCCGGGGAGCTACTGCTCGTATTTCGACTCGGGGAGCGGCGAGCAATGCGACTCGTGGTGCAGCGAGTTCTACAAGTGGGACAAGAACTGCTACGAGCAGCCAACCTACTGCTCCGATCCGAAGCTCTGCCCCGGCAGCATTCCGCAGAACGGCAGCAAATGCAGCCCAACGCCGAACTGCGACTACTACGACTGCCAGTACGCGGGCGTGTGCGGCGGCGCGGGCACGGCCTACGCGTCGTGCGGCGACGGCTACTGGAGCGTCAGCAAGGACTGCTATTGCTACGAGCCACCCGATCTCTGCCCGGCGACGCCGCCCGAGAACGGCTCGCCATGCAAGGCGACGGCGCAGTGCGAGCACTACGAGTGCTACTACACCCCGTGCGGTCCCGGCTCCTACGCCTGGGGCTACTGCAACGGCGGCGTGTGGCAGACGCAGACGAGCTGCAACTAGCGCTACTGCGCCGATAAGGGCCCAGCTACGTCGTTGCCTTCGTCGCTGCGATGCTCGCATCGCCGAGCGGTGAGCGCTCGGCAACACGCCGGAGAACTAGCGCAGCAGGTTGAGCGTCAGCGACGCAGCCTGGTTCGCCTGCGCCGAGACGGCGACGCGCGCGCGCTGGAGGATCTTGTTGCGCGCGAGGTTCGAGGTCTCTTCGGCATAGTCGGCGTCGCGAATGCGACTCTCGGCCTCGAGCAAGCCGACGCGCCGCTCGGACGCGCTCTCGCGGGCCATCTCGAGCCGATTGTAGCTCGCGCCGTTCTCGGCGCGCGCGGAGTTCACCTTCTCGAGCGCGGCGTCGATGCTGTCGATCGCCGCGACGGCCGCGCTGCCGTCGGTGCCCGACACCGATAGGCCGTCGACACCGAGCGTGCCCGTCGTGACGCCGCCGACGGCAACGTTGAGCTGATCGCTCGCTGACGTGCCGGCGCCGACCTGCACCCCGAGCTGCTGCTCACTGCCCGCGAGGAGCTCGTGGTCGTTGAACTCGGTCGTCTCGCTCACGCGCCCGAGCTCGCTCTTGAGCGCTTGAAACTCCTCGTCGATGAACTTGCGATCGTTCTCCGACAGCGAGCCGTCCGCCGCTTGCACGGCGAGCTCGCGCATGCGCGTCGTGATGTCGCCGATCTGGCTGAGCCCGCCCTCCTTCACGGCCGTCACCGCCATCGCGCGCGCCGTGTTCTGATCGGCGGCGGCGAGGCTTCGGCTCAACGCCTGAAGGCTCTCGCTGATGGCGAGCCCCGAGGCGTCGTCGGCGGCGCGGTTGATGCGCTTTCCGCTCGAGAGACGCTCGAAATTCGACTGAATCGAGCGCTCGCTGCCGGGCCCGAAGACGTTGAGACGCGGACCCTGACCCATTCCGAAGGGCATGGTGAAGCTCCTCTTGCGCGCAAGCGCACGACGAAAACGTGTGTTCGATCACCGTCGTCGTGACGTGCGCTCCGGAGGGAGCGTTCTCGCCGCCAGCATCCATGATGGCGGCCCCTGCCGATCGCCGGGGGGCGGGACCGAAACCGAGAGTCCCGCGAGTCGCTGAACGGCCCATCTTTGCCGAACTTGAGGCGCCGATGAAAAAAAACTTCGGAGGCCGGCTACTTCCTTGAGTCCGAAGTTCGCTTACACATTCGCTCGCCCCCCGTTCGGGGCGAGGGCGGGCGAATTGCCTGCCCTGCGCCTCGTATGGACTCACGAACGCTGTGCTTCTTTGGTGGCGAAGCTCTGATTCGCGACGCTACGAGCACATCGCGATGAGCATCGTCGCGAGGACATCGAAGCTGTCGCGACGGCTCCCCTTCAGCGCGAGATCCGCCTCCGAGAGCAGGCCGATCCAGCGCTCGAGGTCGCGCGCGCCGAGGCGTCGCGCCGAGCGCTCGGTGTCGTTGACCTTGAACGGCGGCACGCGAGCCTCGTGCGCCGCATCGTTTGGAGCGAGCCCCGCGGCGCGTGCGCTCTGATACTTGATGAGCTGTCGCACGCGCGAGCTGACCGCGCCGAGGAGCGGCAGCGCGGCGTCGCGTGTGCTCAGCGCATCGCCAAGGACGGCGAGCGACCGCGCCAGGTTGCGCTCGCTCACGGCGTCGACGAGCGACCACACGTCGTCGAGGCGCACGCGCGTCACGACCTCGGCGAGCGCCGCCTCGGTGATCGCGGCACCCGGGCCGACGTAGAGCGAGAGGCGCTCGAGCGCGTCGAGCACCGGGCCAAGTCGCGGCCCGACGAGCTGGGCGAGCGCGTCGCACGCGGGAGGCGCCATCTCGTGGCCCCGCCCGCGCGCCTCTTTGCGGATCCAGTCGGGCAGCTCGCGTCGGCCGAGCGGCTCGCACGACACGAGAAACCCCGCGGATTTTGCGAGCTTCACGAGCCGCCGTGAGGCATTCACCTTCGCTCCGACGAGGAACAGCACGGACGAGTCGACCGGCTGCTCGGCGTAGCGCGCGAGCGCATCGAGCGGATGCTCGTCGGCGCGCTGCAGCTTGTCCCAGCGCTCGAGGCCGTGGGCGACGACCAACCGCCGCGGGGCCATCATCGGCAGCGTGCGCGCGGCGTTCACCACCGCCTGCGCGGAGATTTCGCCGGCCTCGAACCGCTCGACGTTGAACCCCGCGGTCGCTTCCACGCCGGCCGCGCCGCGCACCGCCTCGAGCACGCGCTCGGCGAGGACGTGCTCTTCGCCGACGACGAGGTAAATCGAGCGCAGTTTTCCCTGCTGCACGTCGGCGATCGCTTGCTCGGGGGTCATTGCTGAGCCATCCCAACGGACGCCGCACGCGTCAACGGCGATGGCTCGCGACGTCGCATCACGCGAGGCCGGCCTTGCGGCGGGCGATCCAGTGCGCGCCGAGCGCCACGGCCGCGCCGAGCGTCCAGCCCCACGGCGGCAAGAGCGGCTCGACGCGGCGCTCGCTCACGACGCGGCTCGCCGACGGCGTCGGGATGGAGCGCACGTCGGCCGGATCGACCGACACGCCACCGGTGTGGGCGGAGATCGCGCGGAGCCGCTCGACGTCGGGGCGCGGATCTGCCCACTCGTCGCCGCCGACCTCGCAGGCAAAATCGTAGCGGCTCGGCGCCGAACCGCCGCCATGGTCGAGGCGCACGGTCGCCGTGTAACCTCCGGGCGCGAGCGCACCGAGGCGAACCGCGGCGGTGGCGGGGGCGTCGGGATCGAGCCGCACGGACTCGGTGCGAACGATCGCGCCGTTGCCCATGCTCGCGACGGTGAGGTGCGCGTCCACCGGCTCGTCGCCGAACACCGCGCGCAAGCGCAGCGTGGCCGAGAGGCCGGCGATGCACCCACCGTCGAGCTCGACGACCGCGGGCTCGAAGCGCGCGTCGCGCATGAGCCAGCCGAGCAGCGCGTCCCAGAGCGCGCCGTGTGCACGTCCGCCCGCGTCGGCGGCGAAGGTGCCGAACTGCAGGAGGTGCGAGCCGTCGACGGTGAGGGCGACGCTGCGCCCGCTGCCGAACTCGCCGAGCGCGAGCACGGGCATGGCGGCTCCCGAGGCGACTCGCAGGGTCGGATGCGCCAAGAGCACCGTCGCGCCGTCGCGTGCGCTCGCGACCACGTTGGTGCCCGGCATCGCGGGGAGGCCCTCGCCGACGAGGCCGAGCAGCGCCTCGAGGACGGGAGAGCGGCGCCCGGCCTTCGTGATCGTCGGCGCGAAGCTGGCGAGATCGACGGCGCGGTCCGCGGCGATCCCCTCGAGCCCGACGGGCAACACCTTCGCGAGCGGTGTGCTCGCGTAATTTCCGGCGACGAACGCGTTCGGTCCGCCAACCATGATGAGGCCGCCGCCCTGCCGGACGTACTCGGCGAGCCGCACGAGGTGCACGCTCAGGCCGTAGGGCTCGGCGTCGAAGTCCTGCAGGATCACCGCGTCGAAGCTCTGCAGATGGCGCGTGAAGAGCTCGTCGACCGGAAACGGAATGAGCGCCAGCTCGTCCTGCGCTGCCGCGACGTCGTCGGTGCGCGTGCGGAGAATGAAGAACGCCACGACGTCCGCGGACACATCGGACTTGAGCCAGCTGCGAAGCGCGCGCACGTCGTAGGTTGGGCGGCCCGCGACGTGGAGCAACCGAACGCGGTCGCGCGCGACGTCGACGGTGATGAAGCGGCGGTTGTTTTCGGGGATGGTGTCGCCGACGGGCGCATCGAGCTCGACCTCGAGAATTCGCTTGCCGGCGCGGTCGAGCGTCACCTCGAGCGTGAGCTCTGCGCGCCCGGAGTCGACGTGCGCGACGCCGGATGCACGCTCGACGGGCGGCTCGTCCGAGAAGAGCTCGTACACGCGCAGGGGCAGCTTGTCGCACTCGAGGCCACCCGTGCACGCGACCTCCACCGTCAACGTCGACGGCTGGTGCGCGACGACCGCGTCCGCGATTCGAACCGAGCGGAGCGTGGCGTCTCTCGGGTCGTCGGTCGCGACGTAGACCGTATGGATGGGCACCGCGACGCCGCCGAGCGCTGCCCGCAGCTGGGCCTCGAGCTCAGACGGGCCGGGGCGATCGAGGCGACCATCGCTGACGACGACGATGGCGCGCGGCAGCTCGCCCGAGCCGTCGACGATCGACTCGAGCGCGGCATGGAGATCCGACGAGGTCGCGGGCAGCACCGCGAGCGGGCCCTTCGGCGAGGACGCGCCCCGGCTCGGCACGTCGAGCGGCACGGCCGCGCCACGGCCGAATGCGAGGCGCCGCGTGCGTAGCTTGGCGAAGCGCGCGTCGAGAGCCGTGAGCGCCGCCTCGAGCCGCTGTCGTCGCGTTCCGTCGCCTTCCCGGAGATCCATCGAGCGCGAGCCGTCCGCGAGGACGACGACGCTGGCGCCGAGCTCGATCGCGCGCTCGTGCACGCGCACGGGGCGCAGGACCGCCGTGACGAGCAGCGCGAGCGCCGCGGCACCGGAGACGAGCACGAGGGACACCGCGACGCGCGTGCGGCGCCCGGTTCGGACGAGCTCGAGCACGAGCAGGGCGAGACCGAGAGCCGCGGCAGCGAGCACCGCAAGCACGAGCGCATGGGGAAGATCCGAAGACGGCGCCCAGCGCTCTTCGAGGCCCGAGCCGACGGCGCTCGCGACGATCGGGAGGCTCATTTTTTCTCGCCGCGGCGCCGCATCAAAAATGGCGCGTGCACCTGGTCGTCCTTGTAGTTCGAGCAGAGCACGTACATCGCGACGTTGACGGCCAGGCGGCACGCTTGCTCCCGCTGCGCCTCGCCACCGGGCACGACCTCGAAGGGATGAACGCCCCCGGCCTCACGCGCGAGCGCCCCCAGGAGATCGTTCGGCGAGAAGAGGACGAGCGCCACACCCCCGCGCACGATGGCCTCGAGCTTCGGCGCTTTGGCGACGCGACCGGCCGCCCGACGCAGCAGGTAAAACGAACGGAAGACGACGTTCTCTTCGCCGATGGCGATCGGCGAGAGGTCCGGCATGACGCGGGCGAGCTCGGCCTTCGCGCCCGCCAGGAAGGCCCCCGCGTCGGGCTCGAGCTCGTCGACGAACAGCACGCCGCCCAGGCCGAAATAGCGCTTCAACCCGAGGAGCTCGCGCTCGGTCAGCGCCTCGGGAGCCTGCGCTCCGGCCCACACGACGAAGGGCTCGGCGATGAGCGCGGGAGAATCGGCACGCACGCTCCGCGGCGCGAGAACGCTCGGAGCGCTCGTGCGACGTACGACCTCGGCGGACCAGCGAGCGAGCGCGCTCTTGCGACGCGTGTCGAGCTCACGCGTCCCCGTGAGGAGCACCCTCGGGTGAAACGCTCCGCCCTCTCCGAAGGCTCGCGCGTCGTGCGATGCCGTGAAGCTTGCGGCACCTGCGGCAGCGCCGGCGAGAGCCGCGCCGAGCGCGCGCCTTGTTAGTCGAAGTCGTCGACGTGCCATACGCCATCCTCGCGCCGCAGCTTCACCTCGTGCCCGCCGGGGAGCACCACCACCGCCGCGTCGCCGACCACCTCGATCGGGAGCGCGTCCGGCTCGGCGAGCCCATCGACGAGCGAGCGCAGGTCGCGCTCCATCGCCGCGCGCGTGGCGGGAGACAGCACGCGAAGCAGCCCGGCGTAGCTGCGGCGAGCGAGCACGCGGCGGAGCTCACCGAGCGCCTGCGACGGCGTGCGCGCGGCCCCCGGGAGCGCGTCGGCCGAGGCCACACGGAAGTTGCCGCCTTCGAGCGCGAGCGACACGACCTCGCCGTCGGCGAAGCGCAGATTCGCCTCGGCGGCGGTGCGCTTGCTGCCCTCGCGGACTTCGCGCGCGTGCGCCACAAGCTCGTTTTTTTGCTCGCCGAGGATGCGCTCGAGCTCGGCGCGCGACACCGACCGTCGGCTCTCGGCGCTGAGCATTCCGTAGAGCTCTGCGGCGTCTCCGCTCTCGAGCGCGCGCGCGTAGGCCACGACGACCGGCTCGGTCTCCGGCACGACGGCGCGAGGGGCGCAGCCGGACCCTACGCACGCGAGCGCAAGACAGAGCCAAGGCGACGCTCGACACGACATCGACGGGAGGTTTAGCCGCGGAACCGGGGTGGCGTAAAGAAGCGCGCGGGCCATGCCACGGTCCCTCGACGCATTGACATCCTAGGTGACCTGCGGCGTGTGCCATACTCGCCCCGGAACGATGGGCTGGCGACACCCTCGCGCGACACCGCGGCGCGCACCTTCCTTTTCCGCGACTGCTGGCGTTTCGGCGCGGCCTCCGGGCGTTGCGGCGCGGCCTCCGGGCGTTGCGGCGCGGCCTCCGGGCGTTGCGGCACGGCCTCCGGGCGTTGCGGCACGCGCGGCACGCGCGGCGATCCTCGTCGCGCTCGGCGTGTCGGCCGTGCCGCTCGAGCTCGGCTGCGGAACGGCGCACTCACCGGCGAGCCGTATCTTGCAACCGCTCGAGGAGCGTCGCGCCCGGGCGATCATCGAGCGCGCGGTCCAAGGAGCGGGAATGGCGCCGCGCCCGGGGCGCACCTTCGAGCTCGAGCAGGGCTACGAGCTCCACGAGGACGCGCTCATCGGCGCGGGTCCGTACGGCGTCGCGTACCTGAGCGAGCACGAGGCGAAGCTCGCCGGCGCTGCGCTCCCGAAGCGCAACGCAGAAAGCACGCAGCTTCGCCTGCTTCGACCGGACGCCGAGGCCGTCGTGCTGCTCCTCTACCAGGACGCCTATCGCTACGACGTCGGCGAAGGGAACACGGCCACCATCGTCGCGGCCGAGAAGCGGCTCGAGCGCGACGTCGCCGACTTTCTCGTTCATGTCGTCAAGGTGGGCGTGCGGAGATGAGCGCGCCAACGGCACCGTGTGCGACCACGCCTCGCAAGAAGCGCCGCCGCAAAGCGCCCGCTGCGGCCGACGGCAACGCGCTCGGTCAGCGCCGCGAGCGGCTGGCCGCGCTCGGAGCGACGCTCGCCGCCCTCGGGCTCGCGGACGTGGGCACCGGCTCGTCCCTCGGTGGCGCGCTCACGACGCTCGCCGGCCTCGTCCTCATGATGTTCGCGATTCACAAGTACGGACGCCTCGGAGAGGAGCGCTAATCGAATGACCCGATCCACCAACTTCCACCGCCGCGCGAGCGTGGCGAATCAGGGCACGAGCCTGCTCTTCACGAGCTTCGCCGCGGGGATTTTCTTGGCGACCTCTGCGGCTGCACAACCTGCCGCGACGACGCCGCCCGTGACGCCGCCCGCGCTTGGCGCACTGAGTGGCACACCGAGTGCCGCGCCGCAGCCACCCGCGCCGCAGCCACTAGCCTTGGGCGCACCCGCGCCGCAGCCACCAGCATTGGGCGCACCGTATCCCGCGCCGCCGCCGCTCCCTCCGGGCGCTGCCTTGCCCGCGGGGCAAGCGTATCCGTATCCGTACCCGTATGCGCCATCGTCGCCCCCGGGCGGCCTGCTGGCGGCAGCACCGAGTCCGCTCGGGCCCGCAGTCGCGACGGAGTCGACGGCGTCGAGCGCTGCAAAGAGCACGGGGCCGTACACGCTGCCCTATTACGAAGAGGAGCCGGCACCTCCGGGCTACCGCCTCGTGAAGCGCACGAACACGGCCATGGCGATCGCCGGCGGCTCGACGCTCGGGGGCCTCTGGCTCGTGTCGGTCCTCACGGGCGCAGCGCTCGAGGACGGCTCCGGCAACGACGGCGAATTTCTCCCGCTGATGCTCCCGCTCGTAGGTCCCTTCGTCACGCTCGGCACCGCGGATCCGAACGTCACCGGCGGCACGGCGCTCGTGCTCGACGGTATTGGGCAGTGCGTCGCCGGCGGACTCTTCATCAGCGGCCTCGTCACCAAGCGCCCCCTCTGGGTGCGCGACACGCTCGCCGTCACCGTCGCGCCGTTGATCGGCGGCGCGGCGCATGGCGTCGCCTTCGAGGGTCGGTTCTGAGCGTGCCGCACGTGGCGAAGCTCTGATGCGCCACACTTGCCAGGGAGCCCCACCTTGAATCACCACTTCGCCTCCGCATCCAAGCTCGATCCGACGGCGCTCGCGTCTCCACACGCGCTCGCGCACCTCGCCTCGAAGCTTCGCACCGTCCCGGATTTTCCGAAGCCCGGGATCCAGTTCAAGGACATCACCCCGCTGCTCGCCGACGCGCAGGCGCTGCACATGACGCTCGATCTGCTGGCGCAACCGTTCATCGGTGCGGGCGTCACGCACTGCGTCGCGATGGAGGCGCGCGGCTTCATCTTCGGTGGCGCGCTGGCGGCGCGACTCAACGCGGGGGTCGTCCCGGTGCGCAAGCCCGGCAAGCTCCCAGCCGTCGTCGACGCCGTCGCCTACGCGCTCGAGTACGGCACGAACGAGCTACAAATGCACAAGGGCTCACTGACGGAGGGCGCGCGCGTCTTGATCATCGACGACGTGCTCGCCACAGGCGGTACGGCGCTGGCGACGGCCGAGCTCGTGAAGCGGCAAGGGGCCGAGCTCATGGGCTACGCCTTCGTGTGCGAGCTCGACTTCCTCGGCGGTCGCGCTCGGCTCGGGAACGGCGACGGTGCGTTGCTCGTTCATTCGCTCGTGCACATCGACTGACGACCTGCGAGCGCGCTCGCCGCACGGACACCTTGTGGACGCCAGTTGGGCGGGGCCGGGCCCGTTCCGCGCGGCTCGCGGTCGGCGCAGCTCACTTGACGAAGCGGCCGGCGAGGCTCTTGGCGGCGTGCTGCGCGCGCGTCGGGCCGCCGAGCCCAAACGCGACGCTCACCGCTCCCTTCGGCGCCGGCTCGCGCACGACGACGCGACCACCGCTCGCGCGCATCGCGTCCTCGAGGCCAGCTCGGTCGAGCGCGCTCGCAGCTCGAGCGAGGTCCGTGAGCGGCGCCTTGCCAAGCTTCTCGACGGCGATGAGCGGTGGGTCGGTGAACGCGCCCTGCGCATAAAGTACCGTCGCGGCGGCCCCGGCCGGCGACCGTCCCAGATAGAGCGAACCGACGTCGCGAGTGCGTAGGTGAGCGCAGCGCGCGAAGAGCGCAGCGTGGTCCGCGTCGACCGCGTCGGCCAGCTGCTCGGCGAGCGCGACGAAGCGCCCCCTCCCCTCGGCCGTGAAGAACGCGGGCACGAAGCCGCCCCCGAGGCGCACGACGACCCCTGGCGGCTCAGCCACCGGCAGGACTTCGCTCGTCCCGCTCACCTTGAGGTCCATCTTCGCGCCCACGTCGCGGGCGTCCCGGACCACCGCGAGCGCCGGGTTCGCGGCGAGATCGCCACCGTCGGCCCGGGCGAGCCACAGCTCGACGAGCCAGCCATCGATGTCGACACCGAGATCGGCCGAGCCGGCGTAGAGCCGCTTGCGGGCCGCGTCGCACACGACCCTCGCGCGCGATGCAGGATCGATGAGCGGTGGTGGCGCGGAGGCCAACGCGGTCGCGGCGGTGTCGGCGTCGGGCGGCGTCGCGCGGCCGAAGAAATTGCTGCGTACGAGCCACGTCCCCACGAGCGCGAGGGCGGCGACTGCGCCAATCGCGATCAGGATGTTTGTGACGGGCAGCTCCGTGCCGCTTGCCGCCCGAGGCTCCTCGCCGCCGCCGAGGCGTGCGCTCTCCGCGCGCGCCGCGATGAGGCGCTCAGCGGCGTGGTCGGCGCGACGGTCGCGCATGTCCGGCGGCAAGAGCTGCCACTGCTTCGCCCAGTCGCCGAGATCGATGGCGACGACTGGCCCCGCGCCGTGCAGCTCCGCCATGCCCTCGACCACGACCACGGTGCCGGTGACGCCGCTTCGCTCGAGCGCCCGCGTCACCGCGAGGGCAACCTCTTCCCCACCCGTCGGCTCGCTCATCGCCGGCGAGGCTAACACGCAACGCTCACCTCGCATGCGCCCGTGCCTCCCGCCGCGCCGCGGCTACTGCGGCTACCCCGCCTCGGCCGCGAGCATGCCCCCGACGACGCGGTCCATCATCGCCTCGAAGCGGAGCGAGTCGAAGTGCGCGCCGCTGCAAAGCCAGTCGGTGTGTCCGCCCGGCCCCGGAAAGTGGCCGACGACGTCGAGGTGATCGCCGAGCCCGATCCACGCGGGCTCGCCCCAGAGCTGTGACGTGAGCGGGACGATGCCGTCGCTCACGCTCGCGTCGGGGACGGTGCCGAGCGCCTCGCGCAGGATCGGCCCGCCGCCATCCGAGGGCGCGCACGGGTAGCGTGCGTCGTGGCGCGCGGCCACGGCATAGAGCGCATTGAAGATCGCCGTCGAGACTGCGGACCAAGGCGATCGCAGGCTCGAGAGCCAGTCCTTGACGCCGCTCGGCAGGACGTAGCTCGCCACGCACTGGTAGTGCACGCCCGGCCGATCCTCGACCGCCGCCTGGAAGAGATCCATCGCCTCGGGCATGAGCTGGACGACGCCGCCCTGATCGTCGCGCACCTGCCGCAGCCAGTCGCGAAGCGCGCGGCTCGAGGCCTCGTCGAGCGCGCGTACGACCGAGTCCGTGATCCGATCGACGACCGCGATCTCGAAGCCCAAGCCGTCGCCGGTGCGACCGAGCGCGGCGACCAACGCCGACGCGACGCTCATCGGTGGCGCTCCGAGCTTCAGCGCGGTCACGGTGAGCGCGCTCAGCATGTAGAGCAGCCGCTGGCCCTTCGCGGTCGCAAAAAACGTCGCGAGCGGCGTGCCGTAATGCGGCGTGTTCATCGTCGTGATCGAGCGCAGCCGAGCGAGCCACTTGAGCTGGAGGTTCGCGGCCGAGTCGAGATGCACGGACGGCGACGCCACGAGCCGCGCGTCGAGCCCTCCCGTCGAGTGGCCGAGGATGTGAATCGGCCCATCGCTTCCGGCGGTCGCCGCCACCAGCTGCACGAGCTTCGCCGACCGGCGCCGCACGGACGAGGTCGGGTGCACCTCGCTCACGCGCACCTCGACCGACGCGCCGCGGTCGCGATATCGGCGCTCGATCGCGCGCGCGACGTGCACGAAATAGTCGTACGCCGCGAGCCGCGCGAACCCGAACATCCCAGGCGTGAGATAGACGCGCGAGCTGGGCACGCTCGCACCATAGCGGATGCGGCCAGTAGAGGAGCACGACCTTTGCGTACCGCCGAGCGCCGCCGAGCGCGTACCGCCGAGCGCGGCCGAGCTCGCGCTCCTCGGCCCGCGGTGCCGCGCGTGAGAAGGCGCGCAGGAACGTTTGTCGCGCGCGTCGTGGGTGGTGTAAGACGACGGCGCGCGGGGGGTTCTCCCGCACTGAGCCCTACCGCGGACCAACAGGCTTGGTGCGGCCGATTGCACCGAGGAGATCCCATGCGACTTTCCCACTTCGTGCTCCCCGCGCTCTCGTGCGCGTTGCTCATCGCCTGCAGCGACACGCCGGATCCCAACGATCCGTCGCAGTTCAATCCGAACCAGGGCGTCGGCGCGCAATATGGGCAGTATCCGGGACAGCCGGGGTACGGCCAGCCGGGCCAACCGACGCAGCCGGGCCAACCGACGCAGCCGGGCCAACCGACGCAGCCGGGCCAGCCCGGGTACGGTCAACCGACGCAGCCGACGCAGCCGACGCAGCCCGCGACGGTGGACGCCGGCCAGGCGCAGCCCGTCGCGCCGATCGTGGCGCCGCTCGCGCAGGTCGCGCTCGATGGCCTCGCGCAGAAGGACATGAAGGGCATGCGCGCGGATGGCGCGCCAATGCTCGCGAGCTTCCAGCAGGGCCAGACCTTCGAGCAGCAGATCCAGCTTCAGCCGGGACGCTGCTACGGCGTCCTCGCGCTCGGCCTGCCGAACATCAGCGAGATGGACGTGCAGATCGTGGTGCACCAGCCGCCGCTGCCGCCCTACCCGCTCGATCAGGACACGACGACGGGCCCGCAAGCGATCGTGGGGGGTCCCGCCAAGTGCGTGAAGAACCCGCTCCCGATCGCTGGCCCCGCGAAGGTCGTCATCAAGGCGACGGCCGGCGCCGGGATCGGCATCGCGCAGCTCTACTCGAAGTAGCGAAGTACCCTCGCGCGGGCCGCTTCGCTCGCGCGGGGATCGGCGTCGCGCAGCGCTACTCGA
>SXGS01570177.1_pt1 | contig 14738 bp, 11 predicted proteins | sample 3174681 | NCBI WGS metagenome assembly SXGS01 (sample SAMN11356861, study PRJNA531348) | freshwater metagenome | isolation source: freshwater sample F1-80 | place: China: Fuxian Lake, Yuxi | collected 2017-12-25
ACCTGCGACACCATTCCGCGACGAACATTCTCCACCGACTTTTTGAACCATCTCCATTGCCCTTGAAAGAATCTCCTTCTACCACTGACTACCGTTGACTGACACGCGGGTGACTACCTTTGACTGACACTTGGCCCCTTAGCCGTTGACGAAGGAACGGACTTCGTGTGGGTTTGGATCGGGACCCACGCGGAATACGATCATTTGATTCGCTCTCGCCCCAAATAATTTTTGGAGCGGCCAGGGGTCTGAGGAATCTGACGTGACGATGGAGCAGTTCGCCCGCGAAGTGATGTCTGGCCGGAGAGGCGGTCTCGCGGCGAGTCTGTTGCGCGCGGGGTTGTGGTCGGCGCAGTGGCCGTATCGCATCAGAGTCGTTTGCAAGAACGTGGCGTTTGACTTTCGGCTGCGCGAGCCATTTGAAGTGGGCGTGCCGGTCATCAGCGTCGGCAATCTCACGACCGGCGGGACCGGTAAGACGCCGATCGTCGCGTTCTTGGCGAATTGGTTTCGCGACGCCGGTGCGAAGGTCGGTTTGCTGAGTCGGGGTTACAAGTCGCTCGACTCACAGGCCAATGACGAAAAGCTCGTGCTCGATCAGCTTTGTCCGGGGGTGCCGCAGTGGCTCAACCCGGACCGAATCCTTTCGGCGAAACGAGCCGTTGTAGACGGCTGCAATTTGCTGATTCTCGACGACGCCTTTCAGCATCGCCGAGTGCATCGCGATCTCGACATCGTGCTGGTCGACGCCATGAATCCGTGGGGCTACGGACATTGTCTGCCACGAGGCATGTTGCGCGAGCCGATTGCGAACATCGAACGTGCGGACTTGGTGATCGTCACACGCACCGATCAGGTCTCGGCGGAGGAACTCACCGCGATCCGTGCGGAGTTGGTTCGCCGCAATCACATCGGCACGGTGATCGAGGTCTCGTTTCGGCCGAGCCAACTCATCAACAGTGCCGGTCAGACGAAGCTGCTGTCGGAGGTTTCCGGCCAACGAGTCTTCGGTTTCTGCGGCATTGGAAACCCGGACTCCTTTGAGCGGACGCTGCGGCAACTTGGCTCGGAGGTCGTGGGCTTCGAGTCGTTTCCCGATCACCATCACTTTGCGACCGACGATTTCGCACGGCTCGGCGAGCAGGCGAAGTCCACGAATGCCGATCTGCTGCTGACGACACACAAAGATCTCGTGAAAATTCACGCGACGGCATTCGGCGACCGACCGCTGTGGGCCGTGCAGATCGGGACCGAGATCATTCGCGGCGCACCGATGCTCGAATCTCGGCTGTGGTCGATTTTGGAACGTGTGCCGAAAGCGTAGCCAGCACGACGCGCGAGCGAGTGGTTCCCGACAAGCGACCACTCGCTCGCGCGTCGTGCTGGTTCGGATTGGCGAGACTGGCAATCTCGTGCGGTTCTCAGTACTCAATACCGCATGACTCAACCTGCTTTTCCGCTGTGTCCTGCCTCTCAAGCGACCGCTCATGTGGTTGAGCAGGAGCAGATGGCTCGCAACACGTTTCGACTGCGCCTGCACTGTCCGGAGATTGCCCGCCGCATCGTCCCCGGCCAGTTCTTCATGGTCCGCCCGGCTCGCGGGAGTGACCCGCTGCTTGGCCGACCGTTCGCGCTGTTCGACACATACGACGATGAGCACAGCCAGCCAGTTGGTTTTGATTTCGGCTATGTGACGGTCGGCAAACTCACGGGGCTGATGCCGAGTTGGAAAGTCGGCGACGAAGTTTCCGTTTGGGGCCCGCTCGGCAATGGATTCCCGATTGTGCCGGCGGAAACGAAACACTTGATGTGCGTGGCCGGCGGTATCGGACAGACACCGTTCCTGGCGGTCGCGCGCGAATTGCTGACGTCGCGACGCTACGGATCGCCGGCTCGCGCTCGGCGCGGGTCTCCTGACCCCGCCGCCTCGGCCGCCCGACGGTCTCCCGATGCGCCATCGAATTCTGGAGACCTTCGGGCCAACCACGCGGCGGGGTCGGGAGACCCGCGCCGAGCACCGGTGAAAGTCTCGTTGTGCTACGGGGCACGCTCAGCCGATTACCTCGCGGGGTTGGATCAATTCGCGATCGACGGACTCGACCTGCGGCTGGCGACCGACGACGGCAGCCGAGGTCATCACGGCTTCGTCACCGAGTTGCTCAAGCAGTCGCTGGCCTCTGATTGTCCGCCGGACTTGATCTACTGCTGTGGGCCGGAGCCGATGATGCACGCGGTCCAAAAGATTGCGACGGCGGCCAACGTCTCGTGCTGGCTGTCGCTAGAGACACCGATGGCCTGCGGCATCGGCATCTGCTTCAGTTGCGTCGCCAAGATTCAACAAGACGATGGCGAGTGGGACTATCGCCGAACGTGCCTTGAGGGACCGATCTTCCCAGCGACCAAGGTCGTCTTCTGAGTTCGGCCAAATTCCTGCCTCCATTTTTCGCCTCACATTTTCCGCCGCCCTGCCCAGTGCTCTAGGGGCGGCAAAAAATGAAGGGCGAAAAATCTGAGGCGTGTTTCACTTTGATCAACTCACACTTTCGATGAGGCCTCGTGATGCGAGTCGTGTATCGGTCCCTCGGTGGATTGAGCGTCTGTGGGATGTTGCTTCTTGGCATTTGCGGCCTCAGCAGTCTCGCTCAGGACAAGCCGTCGCCGCTCGAACAGGGCAAGTCGCTCAAGGATCTGATGCCGCGCATTCCGGCGACGGAGACCAAAGACGCGATCAAGACGTTTCGAATCGAGCGGGGCTTCAAGCTGGAACTCGTCGCCGGTGAGCCGCTGGTTGGCGATCCGGTCGATGCCTGCTTCGACGAGTTCGGGAGGATGTACGTCGCCGAGTTCCACGGATACCCGTACTCGGCCGAGCCGACCAAGCTGCATCCCAAAGGTGGCGGCAAGAAGAACGACGGCATCATCCGGTTGCTCGAAGACACCGACGGCGACGGCAAGTTCGAGAAGAGCACGGTCTTCGCCGACAACTTCGAGTGGGCCTTGTCCGTCTGCTGCTACGACGGCGGCGTGTTCGTCATCGGACATCCGCACCTCTGGTACTTCAAGGACACCGATGGCGACGGCAAGGCGGACATTCACAAGATCGTGCTCACAGGCTTCGGCAAGGACAACGTGCAGTCGCTGGCCAACAACATGAAGTGGGGCTTGGAGAATCGCATTCTCGTCGCCGCTGGGAGGAATCCGAATGTGTTGACTCGCGATGGCAAGCCGGTGATGTCGGGAACCAGCGATTTTGCGTTCGATCCGCGTGTGATGATTTCAGACGCGACGGCGGACGACGTCGCGAAGTCCATTCAACTGCTCAGCGGCGGCGAGCAGTTCGGGCATTCGACCGACGATTGGGGGAACCGCTTCGTCTGCAACAACAGCAATCACATCGAGCATGTCGTGCTGCCGCGTCGGTATCTGAATCGCAACCCGTCGTTCGTGGCGAGCGGCGTCATCCGCAGCATCGGGGCTGAGGGGGCGGCGGCTCCGGTCTTTCGACGCAGCCCGCCGGAGCCATGGCGAATAGTCCGCACGGCTCGGCGAAACGCGGACCCGAAGTTCGCGGGGCTGCCGCAAAGCGAGAAAGTGGCGGCCGGCTTCTTCACCTCGGCGACCGGCGTGACGATCTATCGTGGCGGAGCGTACCCCGAAGAGTTTCGTGGCAACGCTTTCATCGGCGACGTCGGCGCGAATCTGATCCATCGCAAGATCATGACGCCAAACGGGCCGAGCTTCGTCGCCAAACGGGCGGACGAGATGACCGAGTTTGTCTCCTCGACCGACAACTGGTTCCGGCCGGTCAACTTCGTCAACGCTCCGGACGGGACGCTCTTCGTGCTCGACATGTACCGCGAGACGATCGAGCATCCAGCCTCGATCCCCGAAGACATCAAAGCGATGGTCGATCTCGAAAGCGGCCACGATCGCGGACGCATTTGGCGACTCGTCGGCCCCGACGGGCAACGGATGAAAGTCGAGCCGATCGGAAACCTGCCGCCGGATCAGCTCATCAAGCAGTTCTGGTCGCCGAATTCGTGGAACCGCGAGACGGCTCAACGGCTGTTCGTCGAGCGCGGAGACCTCTCGGTCGTCCATTCGCTGCGTCGTATGGCCGGGCTGAATCGTTCGCCGCTCGCGAGATTGCACTGCCTCTACACACTCGCTGGACTCAACGCGATGAAGTCGGACGTGCTGATGGTCAATCTCAAGCATGCCGAACCGCGTCTGCGAACACACGTCCTACGACTGGCCGAACCGTTGTTTGCTCAGGATCGCGAACTCGCCGAGGCCGCTGCCGAGCGGGCGACCGACGACAGCGATCTTGTCCGCTGGCAACTGGCGTTCTCGGCCGGCGAGATGCCGAATGATTTGGCGATCGCAACGCTCAGCCGATTGGCTCGCGATCCGCGCAACATCGGCGACATCCGCACGGCGATGATGACCTCGCTGAATGGCAAAGCGACGGCGTTTCTCGAAACGCTTGCCTCCGATGCGGAATTCGCGAAGCAGCCACATGCTTCCGGTTGGTACTCGGAACTCGCACGAATGCTCGGCACCGACGCGAATCCTGCTGCGGGTGGGAGCGTCTTGAAGATCGTCGTCAACGAACAACTGGCATCGGCTGCTCGGTCGGCGATCTTGATCGCGCTGGGTGACGGCTTACGACGCAGAGGTATGACCGTCGAACGCTTGCTGGACGCGGCTCAATCCGACAGCCAACTTCGACAGGCATTGGCTCTCTTCACGAGCAGGTCGCTGACCGCCGCGAAGGATGCCGAGCGTCCCATCGCCGAACGAGTCGCCGCCGTCCGAGTGCTGGCATTCCTCGATTGCGCCTCGTGCCGCCAGTCACTGAGCGAACTACTCAACCCGCAAGTCGATCCGCAATTGCAGATCGCGGCAGCGAACTCGCTGGGTCAATTGGGACATGCCGAGGTACCGAGTTTGCTGTTGGCTGGCTGGCGAAGTCACTCGCCAGGTTTGCGCCGCGAGGTGGTCGATGCGTTGCTCCGTTCCACCGATCGAGTCGGATCGCTGCTTGACGCTCTGCAAGCCGGCACGGTGTTGCGCGGCGAGATCGAACGGGACAAGAAAGATTTGTTGCTGAATCATCCGAAGTCAGAGCTGCGTGATCGCGCCAAGAAGTTGCTCGCCGGCGACGTCGATGCTAACCGAGCCAAAGTCATCGCCGACTATCAACCCGCACTGGAATCCCCCGGTGACATCGCCAAAGGCAAGCTGCTTTTCCAGCAGAAGTGCGCGAACTGCCATCAGATTGCCGGAGTGGGCCACGTCGTCGGCCCGAACTTGCAGAGCGTCGCGAATAAGTCAGTCGCCGATTTGCTGATCGCGATCCTCGATCCGAACCGTGAGGCTCAGCCGAACTTCGCGACCTACGTCGTCGAGACGCAGGACGGCAAGGTGCTCAACGGTTTGTTGGTCGGCGACACCGCGGCCAGCGTCACGCTGCGGCGAGCCGAAGCCAAAGAAGACGTCGTGCTGCGGAGCAACATCGAGACGATCGTCTCGAACGGCAAATCGCTGATGCCCGAAGGCTTCGAGAAAGACGTGCCGCCCGCCGCGCTGGCCGACTTGCTGGCGTATCTGAAGTCGCTCGGCTCTGAAGCGAAGCCCTGACCTGCCGAAAGCCGTGAGCCGATGGCCGACCCGCCGCGGCGGGTAATACCGTTTTCTCGTTTCGAAAAAACGGTATCACGGCCAACGGCTTTCGGCCGACAGCCAACGGCCGGACAGATCGAGCTACGCTAGTCCGTTGAGCGTTCCGGTCGAGTCTCGGAACTTGTCGGACTCGACCCCCATTTTCTGAATCAACGTCAACAGCACATTCGACAGCGGCGGGTGGCTGTTCGGCTCCCATCCGAGGTGCTGGCCGTGCTTCAGGCCCAGCTTGTGACCGCCTGCCACGAGCAGCGGCAGGTTCTTCGGCGAGTGATCGCCTCCCGCGCCGGAATTCATGCCGGAGCCGAACATCACCAGCGTGTTGTCGAGCATGTTGCCGTCTCCCTCAGCCGTTACCTTGAGGAACGTCAGAAATCGGCCGAGCCGTTCGAGGTGGAAGCGGTCGATGATCCCCAGCTTCTTGAGCATCTCTTTGTCGCCGCCGTGATGCGACAGCTCGTGATGGTTCTCGCCACCCCCGCCGTAGCCGCCCGCTTCGCGCGACCACTCGAAGGTGATGACTCGGGTCGTGTCAGTCAGGAACGCGAGGTACGAGACTTCGAGCATCACGTCCAACCACATCGGCCGATCGTGAGCGTTCTGCGGCTGACTGCCGAGTTGCAAGTTTTTGGCATCGACCTGCGGCTTCGGCACATCAACCCACGCTTCGAGCCGTCCCACCCGCTGCTCGGTTTCGCGGACGGACGTCAGATACTCATCGAGCTTCTTCTGATCCTGCTTGCCAAGCTTGTCGTTGAGCGACTTCGCCTCACCCCGCACGCTGTCGAGGATCGACTTCCGTTCGGCGTACCGTCGCAGTGTCGCCGCGCGATCGGCCGCGCTGTCGGGTACGAACAATCTTTCAAAGAGCCGTTTCGGAGAATTCTCCGAAGGCATCGGCGTGCCGCTGCGATCGAACGACAGCGTGTGCGAATGCCCGGCCGATCCGGTTCCGCTGGCGTCTGACAACTGCAATGACGGAAACCGAGTCTGCTTGCCGTGCAGCTCGGCGACGATTTGATCGGCCGAAACTTGATTCGTGTAGTCCGCACCGGGAGTCGCCTGAAGATCGGCACCGGTCAGCCATGTGTCCGCACCGCTGTGTCCGCCTTGCGAGGCAGGATGTCCAAGCCCCGTCAGTACCGAGAAGTCGGCGCGATGTTCCTTCAAGACTTCGAGCGTTGGCGACAACGTGTAGTCGCGGCCTTTGTCGCTGGGCATCCATTCCAGGATGTTGACGCCGTTGGGGACGTAACAACAAAACATCCGCGGATGCGTCTCCATCGACTTGTCGAGCGGCTTGTACTGCGACGGCGCGGCCCACCCACGCGGCAACATCGCGTCCAGCAACGGCAGCGAAAGCAGAGTTCCAAGTCCTCGCAGAACAAGGCGACGGTCGAGGCGTTGATTCAGCATGGTTGGTCTCACGTCTTTGGCGGACAATCGCGGACAGGCACCAAACACGGATCAGGTCCTGGTCGGACTTGGGGAAGTCGAGTTGGGAAACAGATCGCCCACACGGCACCGAAATCCGGGCATGATCGCTTCCGCCGTCAGCTCATCGTTCGGACCAATCTGCTCCGGCCGCGCATCTTGCCGAAAGATGCGGACGCTGCGGTTCGTGGGATTGATGACCCATACCACGGCGACACCGGCCGCCAAATATTCCTCGGCTTTGTCTTCAACATCGGTGTAGTGATCGGAGGGAGAAACCACTTCGACAGCCAAGTCGGGTGGGACGGTGAGATAGCCCAACGGAATCTTGCCTCCCTCCAGCCGGCCAGGACGAATGTACGAGGCATCGGGAATCCTCACGCGATTGGGGTCGTCGTAGCACCGGTAGCTGGCGGCGTCACCAAAGGCATAGCCGCCTCGCAGTTCCGCGTACTCGTCTAAGCGTCTGGCAACTCGCATCCCCACCCAAGCCGACAGAGCCGCGCCCATGTCCTTCTCCTTAATCTCGCCATCCACGAGTTCACAGTGGCCGCCGTTGGGCATCGCCAGCAATTCTTCAGGCGTCATCAAGGCATCTAACGTGGTGCTCATCGAGAACCTCCAATTCCGACGAAAACTTTCGCGAGTCAGTGTAATGGACTTCGCGGCCGGTCGTGGCGAGAAATTCTGTCAAACCTTACTTCGTTTGGAATGAGTTGGACAACACGATGAACGTCACGAGCGACCGCAGCGTGTATCGGTTTTGCTTCGTGTGTGCGACGGCGGCTTTGACTGCCGGTTGATCGGCGATGCCGAGTTCTCGACCGAGGGCATACGTCAGCAGTTTGCTGGCGAGGCAATTGAGGAACAGGTCTTCTCGCTGACGCAGCACCACTTGCAATTCATCGACACCGTCGATGGCCGTGCCATCTGGAAGTTTTGAGGCGGCATTGATTTTCGGATCGTTCCGCTCGATGCGGCCTTTGTAGCCGAAGCCTTCCTGATCGCGCCACTCGCCGTCGGCGTTGAAGTTTTCCAGGGCAAAGCCCAGCGGGTCGATCTTGTTGTGGCAGCGAGCACACTGCGGCAGCGTGCGATGAATCTCCAGTCGTTGCCGCACCGTCGCCCTGTCGATGCCGGGGACTTTCGGAGCGATGTCTCCCGCGTTTGCGACCGGCAGGCCGGGATCGATGCCGAGCACGTTCTTCAGTACCCACGTCCCGCGATTGACCGGCGAGGTACGAGTGCCGTTCGACGTGATCGTCAACATCGACGCTTGCGTGACGATGCCGCCGCGATGGACGCCGTCGGGAACGGGGACTCGGCGAAACTGATCGCCGCGCACGTTGGGGATGCCGTAGAACCGTGCGAGCCGTTCGTTGATGACGACGAAGTCCGAGCCGACGAAGTTCAGCACACTCAGATCGTGCATGAGGATCTCGGAGAAGAAGGCTTGTGACTCTTCGGTGACTGACGTTTCGAGATGCCGGTCGTACTACGGGTACAAGTCGGAGACGGGCGGATTCGCGCCGACTTCGCGCAGTCCGAGCCATTGGTCGGCGAAGTTGCGGACGAACGCTTCGGATTTCGGATTGACCAGCATTCGGTTGGCCTGAGTGGTCAAAGCCTTCGAGTCTCGCAGCTTGCCGGCATCGGCGAGCTTGTTGAGTTCATCGTCGGGCATCGACGACCAGAGGAAGTAGCTCAGTCGCGCGGCGAGTTCGTGGTTGGTGAGCGGTCGCGCCAAAGTAGACCGGTCACTCCGTGACCGGAAATTCGGGTCACGGAGTGACCCGTCTACTTTGGGTTCGGCCAATCGACGAACTCATTCTTCAGATGCTGATCGACGCGGAAGTTACCCTCCTGCTTCGCCGGGCCGTGGCACCGCACGCAATGCGTCTTCACGAACGGTGTGACAACTTTCTGAAATCCGATGGCATCCGCTGCGGCAGACGGAGTGTCAGACGCACGAGCAGACCTCACCCCACAGAAAGCCAGCAGTACGGCGACGAGTATCGCCGGCAAGAGTCCGTCAGTGGACTTGGCATTCGGTATTACCGGACGTTGAAACATGGTCGTGTCATTCTCGCCGGAAAGTCCGCGATTCGTGCCGCGGTCAAATTGCGAGCGATGTTCTATCCCTCGCCTGCATTTCGGGCCAGTTTTGAACACGCCTCTTTTGAGCGTCTTGCAAAATGGACTCTCAGTCGCGGTGCGACTGAACGACGTGGCCGAGTCGCTCTCGCGACTCGCGTTCGTCCACGCAAGGTCTTCGTCGCGCTATTCGGCCGAACGACGGCGGCCAAACCAAGACTTGGCCTGCTGCACCATCGTTCTCTCGGCCGCGGGCGTTCGACTTGTGGAGGGATCCCTAGTCTTCTCTTTTGGAGGTTCGGGCGCGGGCGGAACCGGATTGGGGCGTTTCGGCGGTGGCTTTGGGTCTTGTTTCTTGGGTGCGTCGAGTGGGCTGTCTTCGAGCGGCGGCAGCTTGATGTCGTCGTAAGGGACGTTCGGCAAGCGGTCGCGCAGATTGGTCGGAGGTTGCAAATCGAAAGCGTCTTCGGCCGGCTTGTCCGAAATCGGGTAGCGATCCGAGTTCTGAGACGGGCGCATGTCCTTGGGATAACAGACGTCTTCAACGAAGTGTCCCAACGGGCCGACCCAGCCGCTCTTTTCTTCGTAGAAGACGACGCCATGCGTTTCGAGAATCGTGCCGGTCTGACGTTCCAGCGTGGCGAGTTGCGTGTTGTATTGCGTAAGTGCGCTCGCTTCCGAAGAGACGGCATTGCCCCAATCGACCAGGGCCTGTAAGGCGTTGATCAGCGCGGTTGACCCCGCGCGGTACTTCGCGGATTGATAATTCAGATTGACGAGCGCGGCTTGGCGAAGATCTCGGAAGGCAAGGTATTGCTCGTACAACTGATCGAGACTGCGAACGCTCGTGGCCAGCGAGTGCGAAGCGTTGTGCAATCCTTGTTGAAGGTTGGCGCGATCGCGTGCGATGATCAACTCGCGACTGCGTAGCGCAGCTCGCGACTGACGTAGTCCCAGCGGCACCGAGAAATTCACGCCCAACGTCCAATCGGTGAAGGCTCCGGATTTCGATGAGATGGACGATCCGTTGGGCATCGTCCCTTCGAGACCATTCCAGCGATACAGGCCGACGGCATCAAGCTGCGGCAACGCGTTGTTGCGAGCGATCTGCCACTGTTGCTCGTCGGCTTCCAGAATCAGCTTGAGCTCGATCACGTCGGGCCGGCGCTCGCCCGCGAGTTCATTGATCTGTGACCAATCGGGAAGAAACCGCTCAGTGTTCGGTGGCGAGTTGGGGATCAGTCGCATCCCGTCGGACGGTGCCCAACCCAAGATGTTTCGCAACGCGGCCTCGCGCTGGATCACATTCGCTTCCGAAGTGACGAGGTTCGCTCGGAAGGTCGCGAGTTGCGATTTGGCTTGAGCCAAGTCGGCAGCGTTGTCGAAGGCCACTTTGACGCGAGCATTGATGAGCTTCAAGGCTTCGGTCAGTTGCTCGACTTGCTGACGTCGCGCCCACACGTCCGTGCGTGCCGCCACCAGAAACCAATAGGCTTCGATGACTCCGCGAACCTGCTCCTGCATGGAATCTTTGAACTGAAAATACGACTGCTCGGTGGCGATGCGAGCCAGCACAATCGGTGCGAGGTTCGCTCCGATGCGGCCGCCTTGCAGCAACGGCTGTGTGTACTTGAGGCTGGTCGACGAACTGGTCTGTGGATTGAGTGGAAACGGGTCAGGTCCAGGCTGCAAACGAGACGGAATTGCGAGAACGTTCAAATCCCAAATGCCTCCCAAGGCGTTTGTTTTCGTCAGACCGGTGGACGTGGTGAAGTTGTCGCTCCGCGATCCAGTGATCATGGACTGCCCCGGAACAGGCGGAACAAGAAAACTGGCCGACGGCTTGTCGAGGCGGTTCCAATTATTGTCGATCTTGAGTGACGGATCGAACAACGCATTCTGTTCGTCGATGCCCGTGTTCGTGACGGCTGGGTCGTAGATCGTGCGACCGCTCGTCGTGGCCGTGACCCCGGCCAGCACGCGAACGACTTCCGTGTTTCGCAACGCCGTGCGAATCGCTTCGTCGAGCGACAAATGGAATGACTCCAAGTCTGGCTGCGGATCAGAAACTCTCGATGGCGGCGGCGAGTTCGGGATGGGTGTCCTCTGAAGCTGCGAGGGGGCTCGAACGGAGATTGAGCGTTGCTCACGGAAGAGCGTCGGCAGCACGCGCTGGGCTTGCGCAGAATCTGCCGGAAGCGCCAGGCAGACTGGCAGCAGAAGGATCAGCGAGTTGCGAACCATGCCGGAGTCCAGACTGACAACGCGATCGAGGCTTCACAAAGACTTCTGATCGTTCATCGTCTGCCGATTGAGGTCTGCTTGCGGGTCACTCCGGAAGTTCCGCCTGAAGCGCTTGGGTAGCTTGGAGAAAGTCAGAGGTGTCGCAGACCACTCCGCCGTCTCGCAGCACGATGATCCGTTTGGCGTTGCGAGCCACGTTTTGATCGTGCGTCACCAAGATGACCGTGATGCCAGATTGCTCGTTCAGTTCGCGGAACAAGGCGATGACCTCACGGCTGGTTTTGGAATCGAGGTTCCCCGTCGGCTCGTCCGCCATCAGGATCGCCGGCTCATTGACGAGTGCCCGCGCGATCGCCACTCGCTGTTGTTGCCCACCGGAAAGTTGGGTCGGATGATGATCGAGACGATCGCCAAGTCCAACCAACTTGAGCTTTGCGATCGCGCGGCGATGCCGTTCGGAGGACGAAATGGCTCGCGAGTACAACAACGGCAACTCGACGTTCTCCAGCGCCGACGTTCGCGCCAGCAAGTTGAAGTTTTGAAAGACAAAGCCGATCCGCTGATTGCGAATGCGAGCACGCTCGTTCCCAGACATCGTGGCGACTTCCTCGCCAGCGAGTTTGTAGCTGCCGCTCGATGGACGATCCAAACAGCCCAACGTGTTCATCAGCGTGCTCTTGCCGGACCCTGAGGGGCCGATCAAAGCGACGTATTCGCCTTGTTCGATCGTCAAATGGGCGTTTTTCAGCGCCTCGACTTTGACCTCGCCCAAATCGTAGACCTTGCACACATCACGAATTTCAATCAAAGACATTACCATCTCCGAAACGAACCGTCGGCTGGCCGAGTAATGACTGGTCTGCGAAGACTCGGTTTCGCAATTCTTGCCTGAGAACGCTAACAACCACCATGCGCTTGCTCATCAAAATCCTGATTGTTCTGCTGATTCTGGCGGGTGCCTCCGCCGCCGCCTACAAACCGATGGCAGAATCTTGGGCCAAACGGAACAAGATTTTGTGGCGAACCGCGACCGTCGAGCAGGGTGACATTATTTCGGTCGTGAACTCGACCGGAACCGTCAAACCGAAAATGCGAATCGTCATTGGCTCGTTCGTGTCGGGGCCGATCAAGGAGCTTTTCTGCGAGTTCAATCAAGAGATCAAGGTCGGCGACTTGCTGGCCACGGTCGACCCGACCCTGTATCAGGCCAATGTTTCCCGCGACGAAGCTTCGCTGGCGAGTCGCGAAGCGGACGTGTTCCGCGTCAAAGCTCAGTTGCAGCAGGCGATCAACGACGAGAAGCGAGCGATCGCATTGCGGACAGAAGACGAGACCTTCATCGCCCAGGCGGAAATGGACAAGTTCAAGTTCTCGCGGTTGTCGTTGGACGCGCAACTCAAGGTCGCCGAGACCGCCGTGGCTCAAGCCCAGGCCACGTTGGAGAACTCGCAAGCGAATCTGGATTACACCAAGATTCTCTCGCCCGTGAATGGCATCGTCATCGAACGGAAAATTGATCCGGGACAAACGGTGGCCGCTCAGTTTCAAACGCCGGAACTCTTCATCGTCGCTCCCGACATGCGGAAAGAAATGCACATTCAAGCGTCGGTCGATGAGGCGGACATTGGGTGGATCAAGTTGGCTAAGCAGAAGAAGTATCCGGTCACGTTCACGGTCGATGCGTATCCGGAGAAATTATTCAACGGCACGATTCTGGAGATCCGGCTGGCGGCGACAACGACTCAGAACGTCGTGACCTATCCGGTCGTGGTCTCGGCCGAGAACCCGGACTTGGATCTGCTCCCCTTCATGACCGCGAGTCTCTCGTTTCAAGTCGATCATCGCGACGAGGTGGTCAAGATTCCCAACGCGGCGTTGCGGTTCTATCCCAACGCCAAGCAAGTTCGGCCCGCCGACATTCCCATTCTCGAAGGCCAGGACCAGGCGAATCCCAACGACGAACAGGACGAGTCGCAGCAGTCGGAGAAGTCGCTGTCGGCTCAAGAACGTGCGCAGCTTCGGAAAGATCGCCACCGCCGGCACGTCTGGGTTGCGGAAGGCAACCTGCTGCGAGCCGTGGAAGTCACGACCGGCCTCAGCGACAGCCAATTCACCGAGATGGTTTCGGGAACGCTCAACAAGAGTGATGTGTTGGTCACCGGAGTGCAGGCAACGCCGGTTGGTCCGCCAAGGTGACGCCCAAGAAGCTAGTATTGATCGTTGGCTATTGGTCGTTGGTCATTGATTATTTGGGGTTAGGAAATGACCACTGATCAATGACCAATAACCAACGACCTTTTTCCGACCATCCGTCGTCTGGCAATGCAACAACACGATAGAAACTGATTCAGACCAATGAGCCTGCTCCTCACCCTCCGGATCGCGTTGCGAGCACTTGCCAAGAACAAGATGCGAGCGAGTTTGACCGTCTTGGGCGTTGTGATCGGAATCGCGGCCGTGACGACGATGGTGTCGCTCGGCCAGAGTGCCAGCTCGCTGGTGCAGGGTCAGTTCGAGGCCATTGGCACGAATGTCATCGTGATCTTTCCGGGCAACCGGCGGCGCGAGGGCCTTTCGCAGGCGACCGTCACGTTGACCGCTCGCGATTCTGCGGCGATCTCGGAGGATTGTCCGTCGATTCTCGCAACATCTCCGATCGTCGGGGCCGCTGCGAAGGTCATTTACGGAAACTCCAACTTCAGCCCGCAGGACATGCAGGGGGTCGGCAGCGATTATCTGATGGTTCGCAACTGGCCGCTCCGCCGAGGTGAGTTTTTCACGCAACGCGACATCGCCAGCGCGAACAAAGTCTGCGTCATCGGATACACCTTGGTCGCCAAACTGTTTCAAACGACCAATCCCATCGGCGAGAACATCCGCATCAAGAACATCCCGTTCCGAGTGATCGGCGTGCTGGAAAAGAAGGGGGCCAACATGGTCGGCCAGGATCAGGACAACATCGTTCTGATGCCGTTCACGACGGTTCGCAAGCGGCTGAGCGGTTCCGAATTCGACAACGTCAACGCGATCATGGCGTCGGCTCGTTCGACACTGTTGATGTCCGAAGCTCAGAACGAAATCGACCAACTGCTGGCCGAGCGACATCGCATTCAACCTGGCGAGCCACGCGATTACGTCGTCCAGAACACGACCGAAATCGCCAACATCTTTGGTGTGGTGACAGGCACGCTCACGCTAATGCTCTCCGCGATCGCAGGTATTTCGCTGATCGTCGGAGGCGTCGGGATCATGAACATCATGCTGGTCTCCGTCACCGAACG
>SXGS01356498.1_pt1 | contig 14735 bp, 11 predicted proteins | sample 3174681 | NCBI WGS metagenome assembly SXGS01 (sample SAMN11356861, study PRJNA531348) | freshwater metagenome | isolation source: freshwater sample F1-80 | place: China: Fuxian Lake, Yuxi | collected 2017-12-25
CTCAGTAAGAATATCAACCCTAGATCCCACAACAAGGATATGAAAAATAATTCCGGTTTTGATCGCACGTCCGGTTTTGAAAACAACAAAGTGTCCGGTTTTGCTAACAACACGTGTCCGGTTTTGCTCGCACCACGACAGTTGAAAAAAGCCATGCGCGATTCTCAACCTCACTCAGTGGACTCTCGGGCGTGCTCAAACGTTGAGGAGCGAACGAGCCTCGGCGATTCCGGGTGCTGGACGGCCAAACTCGCTCGCGGTTACGCGGGCTAATGCCACTAGATGTCTCCAGCGGAAGGTGTCTCGGGTTGCGGCAAATCCTTCGGCTGATGTGCGGTAGAATTTTTCCGCATGCAAGGCACCGTCTTCGCTGACTGCAAAACGCAGCATCAATTGAAACGCTGGACCTGATGGATGGCCGAGTTCGCCGTAACGAGCGATAATGGCACTGGCTTTGGCCTGAAGATTTCCACGAATCGCCTCCTCGGCTTCACGGAGCAGGGCAGCGGGTTCGGTGGATTTGACCTCGTTGAGATGACGGGCGACAGGGAGTGGTTGCCAATTCAAGAAATCTCCGCCTCGCGCCGATCGGTCGAGTGCGACTTGGTAGCATCCCAAGATCAGGCTGGCATAACAGTTTCGATCGTTGCTGACCCGGGCCATGTTGCGCCACGCGTTGGCGGAATCGCTGGCGTGCACGCCGATGGAGTCTCCATGGACACTCCCTACAGGTTTGGTCGCCACTTCATCCCGAGGGGTTCTGCCGAGATCGCGGAGGATGAGTTGGTTCGCTGCTAAAGTCATCGCTTCACCGATGTCATCTGGAGAGATCCCTTCTGCGAGAGCGGCAGCAGCTGCAGCGGCGGCTTGGACGGGAGTGGATTTAATGATGGTGAGGCTGAATTCATCGACCCAACCATTTTCAGCTTTCTTGGTGCCGCGTGGGCGACCTAAGAGTTTATGTTCCTCGAGAAGGGCTGGGAGCATTGTCCGTGGTTCGTCTCGGGTGGCGTTTCCTTGCCATGCTTCGGCTTTCACGCAATACCGCACCGATTGCCGGAGCAACGTGTGAGCTTGTTCTTTTCCAATCAATCCCAGCAAATCCCAAGCCCGATAAGGCAACACCACGCGGTGCACCTCGGTCTGATCGTGGACCGCATATAATAGGTCGTTGAACGCATCTTCTGGAGAGTGTTGGGCGATCGCGGCGAATACTTGCTCGGCAGCATCGACTTTCTTGCTCCGCACGGCTTCGCGCAACGTTTCTCCTCCGGGCCGAGTGCCAGAAATCAAAGCGGGTTTAACGGGCTGTAAGACCTCCTGCTTCCGACCGCCCTGTTCTTGGATTCGAGCGGTATTCCGATAAAGCACCTTGAAAACTGCCAAGGGCTGTAAATCGGTGGGCAATTCCTGCGACATGTGCAACGCCGGAGCGAGTGCCATCATGGTATGGAACCCAATATAATCTTCACCGCCAAAAGTGCGGGCGTTGGCGAGCGCGGCTGCTGCGGTTAGTTTCCGCAGGTCGGTGCCGGCTTTGAGTTGGGCGACTAGAGCAGGCAACAAATCTTTGACCGGAGTTTCCTGCATCAAACAGACAAGCGGTTCTAAAGAGCCGAATGAAAGTGCTTTGGGGGTTTCCTCTGCGAGAGCCGTTGCCAAGCCCAATTCTCCCGCAACGGCGGACCCAACCGATGCGACGAGCATGCCCCGACCAACATCCGATAAAAATTCCCGACGATTACGCGGTGTGTCCATAAGAGAATCCTGCGGTCTTAGGTTTATACTGAGGTTTCTTGAAAACTCCACCCTCGGTTGAACACTGTCAAGGGATTCAAGTTTAAAAATTGTGCCAATTGCCCCCGTTTTCTTCCACGTGCGGAGCATAAAACCAATTTGACAGCTTTTGCCTTCTCGGTTTAGGTTGGGTGCTTGCCCTGCGTGGCAACCTCATGGAGGGTTGCTCCGCGGTTTTTTTATCGGTAGATGAAAGGTTAGTTTGTGAATGTAACCATTGAAGATTTAGCCCCGTGCCGGAAGTTGTTGCGCTTGGAACTTGATGTTCAGGCGGTGGACGCTGCGTTTGAAGCAATGACCCGTGAGATTCAACAAGAAGTGACCTTGCCGGGGTTTCGACCGGGGAAGGCCCCTCGTGCCATGGTGGCTAAAACCCACGCGAAAACAATCGCGGATGAGGTCCGCCGTAAGCTGGTAAATGACACTTATCGCAAGGCGATCTTGGATGCCAAGTTAGAGGTCGTGGCAGGCCCCGATATTGAGGAGGTACAGTTCGGCCAAGGTCAGGCCATGCAGTTTACTGCAACGATTGATACGGCTCCGGTGTTTGAGTTGCCTAATTACAAAGGTCTCAAGGCGACGAAGGAAGTCGGACAAGTGACTGATGTTGACATCGATCGCGCGATCGAAATGTTACGTGGTCAACGGGTGGAATATAAGGATGTCGAGCGTCCAGTCCAAACGGGCGACTTCATGGTGGTGGACTATACCGCGACCACGGACGGACAACCGCTGACGGCGATCGCTCCCACGGCCCGAGGGCTCACAAAACAGACCGGGTTCTGGATGCAGGTCGCGGAAGGGCAGTTTATCCCCGGTTTCACGGAGCAGTTGATCGGTGCGGTCAAGGGGGAATCACGGACTGTAAACGTCGATTTTCCAGCGGATTTCGTCTCGGCACCGCTCCAAGGAAGAAAAGGTGTGTATGAAGTCACGTTGACCCAAGTGAAGGAGAAGCACCTTCCTGAAGTTGATTTAACCTTCGCCAAGTCATGGGGTGCCGAATCCCTCGAAGTGTTGAGGGTTGGGATCCATACGGATCTGCAGGCAGAAGCCGAGAAACGGCGGATGCGTGATGTCCGCACTCAGTTGATTAAACAACTGGAGGATGCCGTTACCTGTGATTTGCCTGAATCCATGGTCGAGAGCGTGACTCGGGAAGTGGTTTACGAAGTGGTCAAAGAAAACCAACAACGGGGCGTCTCCAAGGATGACATCGCAGAGCATAAAAACGAGATTTTCGAGTTGGCAAATAATAGTGCCAAAGGACGAGTAAAGATTTCGTTCTTGCTCGGCAAAGTTGCGGAAAAAGAAGGATTGAGGGTTACGGACGAAAAGTTCGGCCAGCGGATTACGGCGATGGCCGCCAAGAATCAGGTTTCTCCCCAGAAGTTTTACAATGATGTAAAACGAAACAATGGGCTGAACCAGATTCACGAGCAGTTGCTGCTTGAGTTAGCGGTGGATTGCTTGGTGGCGAATGCGGTGATTGAGGAGGTTCCAGCCGTCGCCCCTGCTGCGGCAGTCTAATTTAGGTCAGTTTTGCATTTGAGGCGTGCCTGCAAACATCGCGGGCACGCCTCTTGCTGTTTAAAAAAGGTCGAGATTGCATCATTGTTTTCTGCGTGCTTTTGGTGCGGCTGTGACGTAATATAAAACCATATGACACTTTGGATTTTGGCATTGGGAGTTTTGGGGTTATTCACTGCTCTTGGCTTCGCCATGGGGGCGGTGCGTAATCTCACTTTTTTCGTCGGAACAATCGTTGCCGGGCTCGTCGCGACCCCGTTGGGTTATGCGTTGACGGGGTTGTTAAAATACGCGGGGCTTAAGAATCCTTTGTGGATTTATCTTTTACCTTCGGGTGTCGCCTACCTAATCGTTCTGTTTGTTTTCCTTTTGATCGGGTTCGGACTGCAGTTCAAGGTTCAGATGTTTTTCAAATACAAACGTGACGATGTCTCGAATCAACAATGGCTACGCATGGATCGGCATGTGGGGGCTTCTGTCGGACTAATCACAGGGGTTGTTATCTTTTTTGCCATCTCCAAGCTGATTTATGCCGGTGGTTACCTGACGGCTCAAGTGAGCACGGAGGGCGGAACCAACGCGGCGTGGATCACGTTCATGAGTTCAGCGCGTCGAGATATGCGTGAGACCGGTTTCGACCGTGTGATCGCACCTCTCGATAAAACTCCGGCCGCCTTTTATCAAGGCGCGGATATTCTGGGGCTTCTCTATCACAACCCGGCGTTGCAAGGTCGGTTATCGAATTACCCCTATTTCCTTTCACTCGGGCAACGGGCCGAATTTCAAGAAATGGAAGCCGACAAAGAATACAACGATTTGATCTTCGGCAAAGCGAGCGTGAACGCGATCATCGAACACCCAAGAACTCAGGGGATTCTTGGAAATGCCGAGATTTTGAACGAGATCATTGGCGTGGACCTCAAAGACCTGCGAACTTTCCTTGAGACAGGCAAATCTCCAAAGTATGCCGAAGAACAACTGATTGGCTTCTGGACTCTGGACAAAGAAGCGGTTCTTTTACATATGAGAAAGTCCAAACCAGATATCAAATCTGTTGAGCTAGGGAACCTCAGGAGAATGATTGAGACGATGCCCAACATTACTCTGCTAGCGACTCTCAACAATAAAACGCACGTAAAAAGCTCCGGGGGCGCAACTGCTGGAGCGGCTACGACGGTTGTGGTGCAGGCACCGCCCGTGACGCAACCGGAGGATAACCGGGTGACAAGTCGTTACGGCCCCTTGGCTCGTGGAAATAGGCAACAAACTCCTCCGCCTACCACGGTTGTTGTGAAACCGCCTCCTGCTCCTCCTATCGCCCAACTCACGGGTGATGGGGAGTGGAAAAAGTCCGAAACGTTAGGGGAATTCAAACTGGAACTTCCCAATAGCACCGGTGCGAAACTCACCTTCACCGGCAAGGTCAAGGAGGACGAGTTGTTTATTACAGAAAACACGACGTCTCAATTGCTCATTTTCTATAAAACGGAGTGATCGTTTTTCGACTTCGATTGTGTCGGTGATCTCCGGTTCTGTATTCCTTTTTGGTGAACGATATGAAAATTGTTTTGGCGTATTCTGGCGGGCTTGACACTTCGGTGCTGCTCTCATGGATTAAAGAAAAGTATAACGCGGAAATGATCGCGTTCTGTGCGAACGTCGGTCAGGAGGAAGAGTTAAAAGGATTGGGCCCTAAAGCGAAGAAAACGGGGGCATCCAAGCTCTATGTCGATGACCTCCAAGAGGAGTTTGCGAGGGATTTCATTTTTCCCATGATCCAAGCTGGGGCTGTCTATGAAAACCAGTATTTCCTCGGAACTAGCATCGCTCGTCCGCTGATCGCCAAACGCATGGTGGAAATCGCCCGAGCGGAAGGTGCCCATTACGTGGCTCACGGTGCAACAGGGAAGGGGAATGATCAGGTGCGATTTGAGTTAACGACTGCTGCGATCGCCCCGGATTTAGAGGTAATTGCTCCGTGGCGGGATGAATCATTCCGCACCCAATTCCCCGGTCGAGCGGAAATGATTGCCTATTGCGAGGAGAAGAAGATCCCCGTGCAAGCCACGGCAAAGAAACCTTACTCGATGGATCGAAACCTTCTGCATATCTCGTTTGAAGCGGGGATTCTTGAGGATCCTTGGCTGGATGCATCGGCACCGGAGCACAAGGCCATGTATGTGCTGAGTGTTTCACCAGAGGATGCGCCGGACAAGGCGGAGTATGTCAGTCTGGATTTTGAAAAGGGGCTATGCGTTGCCGTCAACGGCAAGAGGATGAGCCCGCTGAAGGTCATGCAAACGCTCAACAAATTGGGTGGTAAGCATGGCGTTGGTCGCGTGGACCTCGTTGAAAATCGTTATGTTGGGATGAAATCTAGAGGTGTTTATGAGACTCCAGGCGGCGCGATCCTCCATTACGCACACCGACAGATGGAGAGCATCACGATGGATCGGGAGGTCATGCACATCCGGGACGGTCTCATCCCGAAATATGCCGAGTTGGTTTACTACGGTTACTGGTATGCTCCGGAACGTCTCGCGCTACAAGCCTTGGTGACCGAGAGCCAGAAGGATGTCACTGGAACCGTGCGCGTGAAACTTTACAAGGGCAACATCATCAATGCGGGGCGAAAATCACCTGTAAGCCTTTATCACCCGCAAATTGCCACGATGGAAGCTGATCCAACCAAAGCCTATAACCAAGATGACGCGACGGGGTTCATTCGACTGAACGGATTGAGATTGCGGGTTAGCGCACAAGTCCATGGTGGGGCGATCAAATCAAATCCCAAGAAAAGGTAGGTTGTAAGAAACCTACCCAATCGCATGCTGCCGCGAAAAAAGTTTTAAACAAAAAAAAGCACTGCCGGATTCGGCAGTGCTTTTGTAGGTTTTAGAATTCGATCAGTTTAGTAGGAGGCTTGTGACCCTTTGATGGATCGCTTCTGCATCCATGGCATCAGTGAACGCAGTCGGGATCCCACTTTCTCAATGTTGTGGGTCTCACCTTTCTTGAGCAACTGATTGTATTTTTTGTAGCCGCTCTTGTATTCGGCCACCCAACCTTTGGCAAATTTGCCATTCTGGATGTCCTTGAGAGCCTGTTTCATGCGTTTCTTCACGCTGGCATCGATGATTTTGGGTCCGACGCTCACGTCGCCCCATTTAGCGGTTTCGGAAATTGAGAACCGCATGCCACTGATACCGGCCTCGTTCATCAGATCGACGATGAGTTTCAGTTCGTGTAAACACTCGAAGTAGGCCATTTCAGGTTGATAACCTGCCTCGATCAGCACTTCATAGCCGGCTTGGACCAGCGCGCTGGCACCGCCGCAAAGAACTGTTTGTTCACCAAAAAGATCGGTCTCAGTCTCCTCCTTGAAGGTTGTTTCGATGACACCTGCACGGGTGCCACCGATGCCCTTGGCCCAAGCTAACGCGACTTTTTTGGCTTTTCGGCTCTGGTTTTGGAAGATCGCGATCAATGCAGGGACCCCTTTGCCTTCCGTGAATTGACGGCGGACGATGTGACCCGGACCCTTGGGGGCCACGAGGATGATATCCACATCTGCAGGAGGGACGATGGTTTTGAAATGGATAGAAAAACCGTGGGAGAACAGAAGGGTCTTGCCCTTGGTGAGGTTGGGAGCGATGTCCTTTTCGTAAGCGGCAGGCTGCTTGGTGTCAGGGAGAGCGACCATGATGACATCTGCGCGGCGAACGGCTTCTGCGGTGGTGAAAACCTCGAAACCCTTTTCCTTCGCGACAGCGATGGACTTGCTGCCTTCGTAGAGACCAATGATGACGTTTAGACCGCTCTCTTTGAGGTTTAAAGCGTGGGCATGGCCTTGGGATCCAAATCCGAGAACGGCGAGGGTTTTGTTTTGCAGCACGCTGAGATCAGCGTCTTTATCGGTGTAAACTTTTGCGGGCATGTTCTTGTATTATTAGGTTCGTGTTACCGTTTAAAATTAGGTTCGAGGTAGGGCAACCTTGCCGGTCCGGGTAAGGTCGAGAAGTCCAAAAGTGCGCATTAGCTCCAAAAATTTCTCTACCTTGCTTTCGTCGCCAGTGATTTCAATGGTGAGACTGTTGGGTTGCACATCGACGATTTTGCCTCGGAAGATGTCAGTAATTTGCATGATTTCTGCACGGGAGTCAGAATCAACGCCCACCTTTACCAGAACAAGCTCTCGATCCACGTATTGGTTCTCACGGAAATCTTCGACTTTCAAGACGTCCACCAACTTATTGAGCTGTTTTACGATTTGCTCAAGGGTTGCATCATCCCCACGGGTGACGATGGTCATGCGTGAGGTGTTTGGTTCCAAGGTTGGAGCCACGTTCAGTGTGTCAATGTTGTAGCCACGGCCACTAAATAGACCCGCGACGCGGGTGAGCACACCGAACTTGTTTTCCACCAACACGGAAATCGTATGTCGCATAGATAACTTTTTACACTAAGGGCCAGTAAACCGCTCAAAATTGGAGCAAACCGCCCACAAAAATCAAAAGCCCGCGTTCCATCGGAATGGCGGGCACCCTACAAGCAACCAACCAACGCACCAAGCCGCGTCAGTCAACATGGACTATTAGTAACCCGAGCCACATCGTGGCGACTCCATGCATTCGTTCGAGGCAAAAAGTAACAAGCCGCCTGTGCCTTGGTCAACAGGATTTTGAGGGTCGAGCGAACGAACTCAACCCCGACGGGTCGCAAAAAAAACGCGAGGTCGTAAGGCCGCGCGTTTTGTTAAATTGATCCTCGATGGACCGGAATCGACTAATAACGACGATCGCGACCACCACCACCGCCGCCGCCGTAGCCACGACCACCACCGCCGCCGCCACCCGGACGTTCTTCACGCGGACGGGCTTCGTTGACAGTCAACGCGCGTCCATCCATTTGGGCACCATTCATTGCGCCAATAGCGGCCTGTGCGCCTTCGGCTGTTTCCATCGTCACGAAACCAAATCCACGGGGACGGTTCGTCATGCGATCCTGCATGATGTTGACTTCGAGAACTGTTCCATGCGCCGCAAATGCGTCTTGGAGGTCGTTTTCGCTGGTGTTGAAGGAAAGGTTCCCGACAAACAATTTATGACTCATTTAAAAATTCTGGAGGGCCGTGCGCCTTCAGACCGTTCCCGATAATCGGGTTTCGATGCCATCCCAGAATAGAATCCCATTGACGGCTCACCAAACCTGTTAAACGAACAAAACACTGCCAGAAGCAACCATGCTTCCCCCTAAGTATCGAAATGGCAACAGGTTTATTCCGTTTTTCGAAGTTTCTACGTCACCAAAACTGGTGAATACAGGATGGCGTCGGTTGATCGACTCTGCCGAAGTTGGGCAGGAAGTCGTTTGGGAGAAGGTGTTCTAGTTCCTTTATGTTCAATAAGTTGGCAAAAGGATCGCAACTTTTCTAGGATTAGTTTGTATAAAGCGATATGCATGTTGACAAGTAAGCACGATGGCTCTGAGATCGATTAAAAGTGTTTTAGCTGACGCCTCCTTAGCCTCTCCGGGGCAGTTTCTGGAATGGACCAAGGCATGGAGGATCGCAGCCGAAAACGGCTCGAACGAATCCATGATGGGTTTTTTCAGCCGAGAATCTGGTTTGGCGGAGGAATCCTTCCTGCAGAAGCTAGCCACTGCACTGGGTTGGCCTTTCCTAGATTTATCGAAAATGGCGGTCACTGCCGAGGCTCAAAAGCGGATTCCGACGAAAGTGGCATTTCAGTATTCAGTTTTGCCGATCACATTCGACGAGAACCTCTTACAGGTCGCGGTGAGCGACCCGTTCGATTCGGCGTTGCTCAATTCGGTTCAGTTTGCAGCACAATCCCCTGTCGTGTTTGGACTGGCTCCGCGAAGCGAGATCGAAAAGGCGTTGAAGCGTTATTACGGAGTGGGAGCGGAAACATTGGAGGAACTCGACGAGGACGAAGCATTGGATCTGGATATTAGCTCGGATAAAGAGATTACCGAGGGGGATCAAGAGGCTAGCGTCATTAAATTCGTCAATCAGGTGATCTGGGAAGCTTTCAAGGATCGCTCGACAGACATCCATTTTGAACCTGCTGAGGATGAGTTAAGGATTCGATATAGGATCGACGGTATCCTCCATCAAACCCCTATGCCGCCGCAATTGAAGCGGTTTCAAGCGGCACTTATTTCCCGTATCAAGGTGATGGCGGGAATGAATATTTCCGAAAAACGTCTTCCTCAGGACGGGCGAATTAATGTGAGGATCAAGGGGGAGGAAATCGACATTCGCGTTTCCACCGTCCCGACGGTGTATGGCGAAAGTGTCTCGTTGCGATTGCTTACTCGCGGCAAGATTTTCTTGGGTTTGGAGAAGCTCGGGTTCGCTCCGGCAGAGGAAAACGCATTGCGCGAAATCGTGCTCAAACCTCACGGCATTTTGTTGGTGACGGGGCCGACAGGGGCTGGAAAATCGACGTCGTTATACGCGTTTCTTAGCACGATCAATTCCGTTCACAAACGAATTATCACCATTGAAGAACCCGTGGAATACGAGCTCAAGGGGATCAACCAGATTGCGGTGCGTGCGGACATCGGCCTAACTTTCGCGATGGGGCTGAGGCACATTCTTCGCCAAGACCCCAATGTCATCATGGTGGGAGAGGTGCGCGATTTGGAGACGGCAGAAATCGCTATTCGTGCAGCTCTAACTGGCCACTTGGTGTTCAGCACCTTGCATACAAATGATGCCCCGAGTGCTTTCACTCGATTGATCGATATGGGGATCGAGCCATTTCTTGTTGCGTCGTCGGTTGAAGCCGTATTGGCACAGCGTTTGGTCAGAACCATCTGCAAGCATTGTAAGACGGAGCAGCGAGTAGAGCGGGATTACTTGCTAAAAATTGGTTTCCCAGCGGATCAGATCGAGACGGCGAAATTTTATAAAGGAGCGGGATGCGAATCGTGTCGGCAATTGGGTTATCAGGGGCGGATGGGTATTTATGAACTCCTGATTCTGACCGAGCAACTTCGACCGCTGATCCTCAACCGTTCTGCCGCATCGACGATTGCTGCAAAAGCGATCGAGGGTGGGATGCGGACGTTGAGAAGCGACGGATGGATTAAAGTGATGGCCGGTCAGACAACGATTGAAGAGGTATTGCGAGTAACTCAGTCCGAGGAGCACATGGGGGCACTGGTGGAAGATATGAAACCGTGAAGAAGCCTCAATCCATTCACACCTGCAACGTCGTCCAAGTTTCACCAACTGGCAGGCAGTTTTGGCAATTTGGTGTCGAGAAGGGCAATCCGAGTCTGAAATCTAATCTCGCGGTCGGGCCTGCCTCAGTTTTACCAGCAAAACTTGTCGGGAAGGATTGGCGGACGATTTACCAACCGCGTTTGAATCTGGCTTGGTTAGGAGCGGAAAAAGTTTTCCTCCGTGTGGTCCAACTGCCGACCACCGACCAAGCCGAGATCGCTTCGATGTTGGAGTTCCAAATCGAAAAGCTTTCGCCGGTTCCCATCAGTCAAATGGTTTGGAGTTATGCGGTGTTGCCCTCGTCGCCGGACGCAAAAGCGACCGATGTGATTGCAGCAATGGTGGAACGCGATCATGTGGAGGGTCTGGCGAAACAACTTGAGGACGGAGGCTATCACCCCGACCGAATTGAACTGCCTCAGTTAGATCAGTTGCTGGCTCGGCTGCCGGACAGCGATGGGGTCTGGCTTTACCCATCGACTGAATTGGGCAATCTTTTTTGCCTCACGGCGTGGTGGTATGGTGGGATGCTTCGCAATCTCCAGATGATTCATCTGCCGTCAGGGTCCGACCAAACTTCGTTACTACAGGACCAGTTGCTCAAAACCGCGTGGGCTGGGGAAGTTGAAGGTTGGCTAGATTTTCCTCTGAGGTGTTTATTAGTGGGAGATGAAGCAGTCCAGACCACATGGTTACCCTTGTTGAAGGATTGGGTGGAAACACCTGTTGAAACAAGGCCAGCATTCGGTCGTTCGGAATTAGCCGAGTTCGCAGCCCGGCGGGCTTTTCGACACGAACAGGCTCTGGATTTGCTTCCAGCCGAATTTGGGACCAAATACCGACAACTTTTTGTCGATCGGCTTTGGATGCGAGCCTTGGGGGTGTTGTTCACGGTCTACGTCATGGGTGTGCTGGCTTATTTTGGAATGCTCCAATTCCGAGTGATTCAAAAAGGCCAAGTTGAGAGCAAGATCAACTCCATCAAGGTGGCTTACACCAACGCACTTCAACTCAAGGAACAGGTCGCAATATTGCAGGATCAGTATGATCTGAAATACGCCTCGATGGATTGTCTTCGGGTTGCTTCCGAACTGTTGCCTCCGGAAATGACGATTAATTGGTTGGTTTTTTCGAAGGGCCAATCCATGGAACTTCATGGGAGCGTTCCATCCGACCAAGCCAGCAAATTGTCTGATTACAACGATGCATTGCGTCAGGCAACCGCCGGGGATCAAGCCATGTTCAGTCGAGTTTCTCCCCCGACCTCCACGACGCGACCCGGTTCGTCCGGTGTATCTTGGACGTTCACTTGTGAGCTCAACCGATCCGAGGTGCCATGAATAGTTTCTTGGACAAATTGAATTTACGCCCACAAGAACGTCGAATTGTGGTTGGCGTGGCGGTGCTGGTATTCGTTGTCTTAAATCTGCTTTTTGTGATGCCTCATTTGAGTGATCTTGGCAAAACTGAATTAGCACTCGATCGGGCTCGACGCAGTTTGCAAACTTACGAAACCGAAATTGCTAAGACTTCGATCACGAAAGACCGACTGAAATCCCTCCAAGGCACGGGGTCAGAGGTGCTCAATGAAGAACTCCAACTCCAGCGGATCGTACAAACCGAAGCCACTACCAGCGGGTTGATGGTCAATCGGTATGATCCTCGGCCGCGAGTGAGTATTTCCAAGACCAATCAATTTTTTGAGGATCAATTTCTGACGATTGATTTCAACTCCGACGGCAAATCGTTGGTAGATTTTCTGTCAAATTTGGCCCTCGGTAATTCCATGATTCGGGTGCGAGAGATGAATATCAAACCTGATACGAGTCAGACTCGATTGGTTGGTTCGCTCTTGTTTGTCGCGAGTTATCAAAAGCGACCTGCGGTTGCTGCGAGTCCGGCGCGCATCGCGGGCACGGTCCCGGCAAAAGGTGCCCCTACTTCGGTCGCCCCGACTCCTTCCGTCAGTGAATCCCTGCCAGCAAAGCCACAACCGACAAACGCTCCCGTCAATTCCAACCGGCGTCCATCCTAAATGAAACACGTTATGAAACCGTTCGCCATTCTCCTATCGCTCGGGTTTCTCGGCCTAGCACTTCTCCCATGTGCTTTCGCCCAAGCTCCTGAAAAGGTTCCGCAGAGTAAAGCCGCGTCGGATCCCGTCGCGCCTCCGGAAATCGCTCCACCATCCGTTTTGCCGAGTAGCGCGAAACCCTTGGGAGCGACCCCTGGGACGAACGCCACCCCGAAAGTTTTAGGAACGAATGCGATCCCAGCGGGAACCAATCAAGTCCCGGGGTTCAGGCGGGTGAGGAACTCGGCTCCTGATGCCACACCCTCCGATGCCACCGCGCCTGCTCCCAAACTCAGATCTACGCCGTTAGGTGCGACGTCAACAAACTCTCCCGCAGGCAATCCAGCAGCAACATCCCGACGGGCTCAGGTGCCATCCACGCTGCCCGCGACGGCTCAGCCCGCTGCGGACAGTGTCACCAACTCCGCTGCGATTCTTGCTGCGGCTGCTGCCACAATTGATCCTGAGGGTGATGAAAATGAGGCGTATGAAGCGGGGGATGTGCAGTTTCAAGGTCTAGATGTGAACACGTTTCTGGATGTTTACGCGTTGTATTCTGGTCGGACGGTTTTGCGGGCCTACACCCTTCCTGCACCTGCAGGGGTGACTCTCAAAGCTCAAACAAAGTTGACTCGTCGTGAGGTGGTAGAGGCCATGGAAGGAGTTTTATCGCTCAATGGGATTGCCATGATTCCTATCGGTCAAAAGTTTGTGAAAGCAGTTCCTTCTGCTCAGGCCGACAAGGAAGGCACAGCGATCAATATCCAAGACGTCGGTGAGTTGCCCGATTCTGAAGCGTTCATTACAAAAATCGTCCAATTGAAGGCGTTGAAGCCCAGTGAAATCGGACCCACACTACAATCCTTTTCAAAGTCGGCGACTGCAGTTACCCCAATTGATAGCAACCAAACCTTGGTGCTTCGCGACAACGTATCGAACATCAAACGGATGCTCGAGTTGATCAAGAAAATTGACGTTCCTCCAGAGTCTGATTTTCAACTTTCTGTGATCCCAATTAAATACGGAAAAGTAACGGATATTTACGCGACGATGAGTGCACTGATCGGAGGGAGTGGCGGAGGGACAGGCGCACCGGGGGTCGTCGGAGCGCAGGGAGTTGCCAGTCAAATTGGGACAGGGGCAAATTTCAGACCGGGTGGATCAGGAGGCTATTCCCGAGGAGGTTCCTATAATCGTTCGGGTGGGGGCTACGGTGGTATGGGTGGGGGTTACAATAACTACAATTCACGAAGTAGCTACGGAGGCGGCGGTTACTATCCTCAAGCGGTCACGGCGACGCCAGCGGGGACAACAGCAGCGGGAGCTCAGAGCGCGTTCCAGAACCGACTTAACCAAATCGTTAATAAGGCCAGCGGGGCACAGAAGGAGGAGACTCAGATCCTCGAAGGAGCCAACATTGTGCCGGATGAGCGATCCAACCAGCTCCTAGTTTTTGCGAACAAGCGGGATATGGCGATGATTACCAACATCGTTTCCAAAGTGGATGTGTTGCTGTCTCAGGTCTTGATTGAGGCCATTATTCTGGAAGTCAAACTCGGGGAATCTCTCAAAATGGGTGTAAGCGCGGTTCAGCAGCCCCGCAACTTCGGGAGCGGTTTCCAAGGCGCGGGTGGGGCGAACAATGGGCCGAATATGTTGGGTGCAATCACGAATATCGCGTCCGCGTTACCCACGGATGGGGGACTGACTTATTTAGGAAAAATCTCGGGTGATTTCGACTTAGCGATCTCGGCGATTGCGAAGGATAACTCAATCAACATCGTCTCCCGTCCACGCATCCAAACGTCCCACGCAATTCTGGGCCGTTTTAATATCGGAGAAACCGTGCCATACGTCACTGGAACCATGGATTACGGTGGATATGTTGGAAACTCGGGATTATCCAGTCGCTCGATGGTCACGGAACGGCCCATTGGCTTGACCTTGGAAGTGACGCCATTCATCACGCCAGACGGGTTGGTGGTCATGGAGATTTTCCAGCAATTCGAGCAACGGGGTGCTGATGTGATCATCGACAAGAACCCGATCCCTGTGGTGAACAATCGTGAAGCCGAAGCC